>ERZ1643247.208-NODE-208-length-77011-cov-33.670942_pt1 | contig 77011 bp, 55 predicted proteins | sample MGYA00579264_ERZ1643247 | MGnify/ENA primary metagenome ERZ1643247 (study PRJEB29033, sample SAMEA4952262) | chicken gut metagenome | biome: Broiler Chicken; feature: Gastrointestinal Tract; material: Caecum | place: Ireland | collected 2018 | study: Broiler... | reverse complement strand
TCGGCTTTAGCCTCCCCGGAACCCCGCGACTATCGCGGGGCTTTCGTTTACACAGCAAGGCGGGCTGCCCGATGGGCAGCCCGCGTCAATATCTTTATTTCACCTATATTTAACGATGTTGCTTCTTTTTCAGGGGCTATGCACCCTATTGCCCGTCTGTTTTTACGAAAATATCTTCAAACACCTTCTGTCTGGAAATTTTCATGATCCGGCGGCAGAGTTTGGGAAAACTTTTGGGGAAAAGTTTATACAAAAACCCCATGACCCTGGCGTCTGCCCCGTATACCATGCGGCGCTTTTTGCGCCTAATCCCGCGCACGATCTTGCGGACCATTGTATCCCGTTCCGACATGAAGGCGGCGATGAGCTTATTTTCGGCCATGCTCTCTTTTTGCTGCGCAAACAGATTGGTTTTGGTAAAGCCCGGGCAGACGCAGCCCACATAGATCTCGGGATGTTCGCAGGCGAAGCACTCGGTCAGCGCTTTGCTTGCCGACTTTGCCGCCGTATACAGCGAAGTCCCGGCTAAGGGAGCAAGCGCGGCAGAACTGGAAACAGTGACAAACGCGGGCGTATCGGACCTGCCGATATGCGGATACAGTACCTGCATGGAATACGCGACCGAATAAAAATCGACGTTGATGCACCGTTCCAATTTCTCCCGTCCGGTATTTTCAAACCGCTCGAACGAGGGAAAGATTCCCGCGTTGTTGATCAGCACATCTGCCTGTATGGCATGCTCTTCCAAATACTGTTTGATCTCTGCCCAGCTTTCGTACCGGGAAACATCGTAATACAGATAAGTGAACCGATCTCTGTTTTCGCCCAGATCTTCGAGCATCTGCGCCAGGCCGACGTCGTCGATGATGACGGCGATGACCTTACAGGCATACTCCGTGATCAGCAGGCGGGCGATACCGCCGCCGATACCGCTCGCGCCCCCGGTTATGATGACCGTTTTATTGTTCAGCCAACACTGTTTCATTGTATTACCGACGTTTCCTGCCTGTATTCGCTGCGATTTTTTGCTGCTTTGGCAGCGCTTTCTTTTCGGCAATGCGCCCGGACGGCAATTTAACGGAATTCACCGGGCGCATAGCAAGCCTTTCCCGTTTCGATGATTGCCTCTTCCACGCCGCCGCGGCCGATATGCAATTCGGCATAGGTGGCGGCTATCTCCTCTTCCGGATAATAGAAGTAATCGGTTTGGATATCGAGCATGACGTGCTTAAAGTCGAGCCCGTGATAGAGGCCTTTCTTTTGATCGCTCTTGGCCATCATATTGGCGCCCATGGCGCAAAGACGGCGGGGCGGGTTCCATATTTTGCGGGGCTTTCCCTGAATGCCGATCAGCATATTGTTCAGCATCCAGTTGAAATCGTGATTTTCATCGCCGATGGCATAGCTCTTGCCGCCCTTGCCGTATTCGATCGCCCCTACCAGCGCTTCGCCCACATGCCTTGTGGTCGTCATGACAGACCCGCCCTTGGGGAACATGATCGTCTTTTTGCCGTTTACAAAATTATCCAAGAATACGGCGCGCCACAGCGGCTGCCTGTGCGGGCAGGTGCCGAAGATGTACGGCAATTCCATTACGCAGACGTCCAGTTTGGGCAGGCCGCCTCTCGCCTCTGCCGCCTCCCTTAAAATGAGCTCTGCCTGCTCTTTTCTGACGCGGATATACGGGTGGATCTCGGCGAGTTTCTTTTCCGGAAATTTTCTGTCGAAATATAAGAAGTAGGAGCTGCAAAGGGACGCCTTTTTGATGCCCGCATCCCGCGCCGCACGGAACACCTTGGCGGCATGGTCTACAAGCCTGCGCTTGAAAAATTCGTATGCCGGTTCGGCAGGGGTGATCCTGTCGTCCGGCCCTACGGCGTAGATCATAGCGTCATAGCCCTGCAAAATTTTTGCGAGCTCCGCCTGCGACAGCTCGAAAACGTCGCCTTCGAGCGTTTTGATCTGTTTGGGATACCACCCGTCCATCGGTACGTCGGGTATGGCGAGCGAGGTGACCTCGTGCCCTCTTTCCAGCGCGACTTTTGCCGCTTCATGCCCTAAAAGCCCCGTACCGCCGACGATCATGATCTTCATAACCGGTTCCTCCGTCATTTTTTGGTATTCAAAAATCGATCAGGCAATCGGCCGAAGGGCCGATGCAACCTTATTAACTATTAACGGTGGAATTATTATACCATGTTTTCTTATCCAATGCAAGGCTTTTGATCGTATTGCCGGCATCTTTATGCGGCGCTCCTTGTTCCCAGAAAAGACAAAAACGGCAGCGCCCTGCATAACCGCGAAGCGCTGCCGCATATGATCTTTTATTCTTTTACCGCGCCGGCGGCGCCTACGTTTCAAATCGACCGCAAGCTTCCTCATGGCGGGCACGGAAAGAAACGAAACTATATAACGCAGGTGCGGGACTTTTCCGTTGAACTATACCTGTAAAATGGTCTAATTCCCTTTTTTTTCCCTAAAACCAATGCCCCACATTATATATACCGCGGGAAATAAAAAAGCTCCGCATTAAACGACAAAGCAAATTTTTGCTTATACGTTTATCGCGGAGCCTGTTCGGTTCTGAACCGACCGGAACTTCTGTTTACGTTTTGACTATGTCTTTATTCCGTTTTTCGGGTAGGATTTATAAAGCAAGCCGCAATACATAAGATGCAGGCAACACCGAGCAACACAAGATATATAACGACCATATCAAAATTGCCCCCTGAATATACGACATCGTTAAATCTGTCCATCAGCACGTTTATACCGCTTTTAACGGTCAGGCCGAATGTAACGGTATATAAAATTACGGGCATCAGTTGCCAGAAATTGAACCTAACCCATAATGCCGCCAAAGACAGCAATATGCCCACAACGCCGACTGCCACGGCATCCGCACCCAAAGAAGTATTGCTTGTAAGAGCATCCCCGGTTGCAGCCATTATAACGGCGATAAGCTCGATCACGGCCGCCGCTATACCGAGCCATATTCCTATGCCGGCGCTTTTGACTTTATTTAACAGCAGTGCGCCCATTACTCACTCACCTCCATACTTTTTTTATCCTTTTTGAAATAATGGAAGAACACATATGCCCCGCAGGATGCCACGGCAAGCACGCCCGCCACCACTTCTATCGCAAGCAGAGCGTTCTGCCACCAAGCCACAAAGGCAGACGTATCGACATCGCTTGTAATTCCGTTCATTCTTGACGTGCGGGAATACGTCCATAAAGTACGGTGCGCGCTCTCCTGCAACTTTTCGACAAGTTCGCCGCTTGTACTCTTATTTCTCAAAACAAGCTTTTCTATCTCATCCGCGCGATCAGAGCCGCCGAATATATTTGTTCCGTTCATTATGCAATCGAGCGTCACCGAATATTCGTCCGCTATAGACATATAGTCCGTCATCGTGTATCCGTTATAACCCCACTCGGTACGGAGAAGATCATATTGCACGACAGGATCCATTGCAATATATGTGCAACCGATGCGGTTATAAGAAGTCATCATGCCAATACTGCCTTCCGACGTAACGCCGCCTTCGAACGCGCGGAGATATATCTCGCGTATAGCCTGCTCATTGGAGAAAGTGGAAAGGCCCTGCCTGCCGTTCTCCTGGTCGTTTAAGAAAAAGTGCTTAAAGTTGTTGGCAAGCCCTTTTGCCCCCATCGCCTCAACGATCTCTTTTCCGCAATAATATGAGATTACCGAATCTTCCGAGAAATATTCTGCACTTCTCCCGCTATACGGCGTGCGGTGAATGTTTGCTCCGGGGCCGTGCATCGTATGCACTCCGGCAAAAAGCGCGTCCTCGGCATAAAAATCACCGTGCCTGCGTTGAAGCTCGTGATTCCACGTTGCCGCAACGAGCGTGTTGGACGCATAGCCCGTTGCAATGCCTTTATCGCCGAAAGCATAATTTTTAGAAACGCCCTCGGAACCTTCCGAACTGTTAATGAGCGGCATACCTACCGAATCCACTCCGGGCTGGCCGTAATATTCACCCGCCAATACACCCAATTCTGCAATTGTCAACTGCTGCACGAGGGTAGTCCACTTGGGATCTCCATAGGGGGTTCCCCACATATCGGCAAGCGTAAGCGTTTTGGGCTGCCCGTAAGTTACTTCGTCAAGCGACTTCGTGCCGGCTTCTATATCGTAATTATCGGTTTTCAGTGCTGTAAGGATCTTATCGTTGGCGGTAAGGCTCAAGGTTTTGGGGAAAGTTCCCTGCCAGTCGCTGCGCGAAAGATACTCAACCACTGGCTTTTCATAGTAGGTATTTACATCGGCATATTCAAAAAGATTGTGCACATCGGCTTCCGTATACTGAGATTTGATGTAACTGTCCTCGTCACGTTCGGCAAGTTCGTAAGTCTTCACGCAGGCGGTATCGCCCGCTGCAGGCTCGCCGAAGGAATCGTACATCCCTTCGTATTCACGCACCGCAAGCACGTTGTTGAGCGCGTCGTGCGCGTCGTCGCCAACAGCAAAGTAGTAGGTGCCTTCATCGAGTATATAGCCTCCCTGTCCTTCGTGCGCGTTCACGTCGTAGCTCGCCATAAGGTAGCGGTCAAAAGTTATCGTGCTTACCTCGCTTGCGCCGGGCTGCAGGATATCCGTCTTATCGTACGCTATGAGCTGAATGGCAGATTTTTCCACCATTCCTTTTTCATACGGAAGCTGAACGTACAGCTCTACCGGCATCTTGCCGGGCAATCTGCCGCTGTTCTTCGTCGTGACGGTTGCGGTGAACGTATCGGTCTCCTCGTCGTATTCCACACTGTCCAGCGTCTGCTCGAATGTCGTATATGAGAGGCCGTAGCCGAAGGGGAAAAGCACCTCGTCGGCATAGTTCCAGCTCTCGCCCTTCGAGGCGTATGTGCCCGCCGAACCGGTCGCGTTGCCCTGCTTCATTATGGCGTCGGCATAGCGCGTTTCGTAGTACTTATACCCGACATAGATTCCCTCGGAATATACCACAAACCTGTTTGAGTTAGCCGTAAGATTTGCCTCTTGCGCATTATCGTATTCTTTTCCGCCAAAATTCATTATGGCCGGAGAAGACTTTGAATCGGCGGCATATGTATCCACCAGCCTTCCTGAGGGATTGACCGCGCCCGTGAGCACGTTCACCACGCCGGGCAGCCCGTAGTAGCCGGGGTTGGCTATCCAAAGGCAGGCGTCCACGGCATAGTCGGCTAGATCGCCCAGTTCCAAAGGATATACGCTGTTGATGAGCACGATGATCTTATCAAATTTGCCGCTGTCCTCTATCATTTTAAGCAGGTCGCGCTCGGTGGGATGAAGGGCAAGCTGGCTCACGCCCTCATCGTCTTTTGGCGACATATCCGTGCCCTCGCCGCCATAACGTGAAAGAGTGACTATGGCTGCGTCGTTGTGGTCGGCAAAGGTCGCCTTTAGTTCGGTAGAATAAAAATCCTTGCTCTCTTCACCGATAGAGGCCGTTTCATCATTAGCCTTAACTCGTTCGGTATCGCTTGCGGCATAGGCAGAGTAGAGGGTGTCGTTTATGGTGAAACCGGCGTCGTTGAACGCCTTCTTCATATTTATTTCGCGGGCGGGATCTGCGCTTCCGCCGCCGTTGGAGTTGCGGTAACGTATGTCCGCGCTCGCCCTGCCGAAGAGCGTTACGTTGCGCTCGTCCTCTTCAAGAGGAAGGGCGCCGTTGTTCATAAGGAGCACCGAACCTTCTTCGAGCTGCTCTGCGGCGTATTCCATCTCGTCTGCAATCAGCTTCGCGAGATTTTCGTCAGAAAGCTCGCCGTAAGAGCTTTTAAAACGGGTTTCGCCTTCACCCGATGGCTGTACAGGAGGCGAAATACCAAGAAAGTTATTGACTGCGCCGGCATTGGCGTTTGCTATACCGGTTATAAACAACACCAGTATAAACAAAAATACCAAAATTGCCGTAACACCGCGCAAAACATTGTCTATCAGTCTTTTTTTCATTATAATACCCGATTATCCTTTTAAACTTTGCCCGAGCATAAAGCTCGGGCAATAAAAATTATTTGTTGTGTGACACCTGACTCTGCCCGTTAAGCTTAAATACCGTCCTTAGCTATGCCGAGCGACTCCGAGATCTTATTTTCAGAGTCAAGCGTAAACTCTTTGCCTACAAGGCTCTGCACTATCTTAGCTGCCGCGCCCGCATCTCCCTCGGTAGGGAAAGATCCTTTGTCATAAACCTTGTAATCGTCAATGCTTGTCCAAAAAGAGGTCACATCAGTAATTTTTATGTCCATTTCATCCAGTTCCGCCCGCTCTTCCAAAATTTCGTAAGTGCCGGTAATACCGAAAGAGTTTCCGGCATTATACTTCCAGATTTCGCCGTTGGTTGTGGTAACATACATCTGATATACGCTGACAGATTCAAATGTATTGTCAGATTTAATCACAAAAGTATCGGCATAATTTCTTGCAAGGGGATATTTGGTGCCGTTATATTCTATATTCAGGTGGATGACTTCGTTGTATGTGTACACGCCCGTGATATCCGCGCCGCCACCGCTGCACGCAGAAAAAGCCAGCGTAGCCGCCGCCATAACCATGGCGGCACAAGCTAAAATTAGTGTTTTGACAGATTTCTTCATTCATCTTACCTCCGATGATTTTTTATTTCATCCGCAATTCCTTTTTTTGCGAATGTGTGTTTAATGTTATCATAAATTACTTTGTTTACCTCAACTTCAACGCAAGATGTATTTAATTTCCCGCGAACGACAGAAACAGCACACGATGACATACTCTTTACTTCCACGCATAAAACTTTTTCCCCTGCCCAAAACATATCAAAGCGTAAAAATCCCCCGCCGTTCAATTCAATCGGCAGGGGATTTTATCAAAACAATTATCTTCCCGAAGGGAATACGATATTAAGATTAAAAACATTGTCCTCGGCAGCTATTCTGAGTATGCCTCCGTATTTTTCCGCAATGAGCCGCATGCTTTTAATACCAAAACCGTGATTTGCACTGTCTCCTTTTGACGTCTGCGGCACGCCGCCTTTGAACTTAAGTTCGCCGTTATAGTAATTATCGACGTGCACTTTGACAATACCGTCCTGTTTTACGACCGATAAATTGATAATACGTAACTCTTCGCTCACTTTCTGCACGTTCTCTATGGCGTTATCGAGCGCGTTGCCCAACAGAGAATACAGGTCGGCTTCGCCCAAGAAATCGAGCAACTTGCCATCAGCCATATAAGTAAAGCTTATAGCTTTACTGTCGCAAAAAAATTTCTTTTCGGTAAGCACTACGTCAAGCGCCTTGTTCCCGGTATGAGCGATACTATCGTACGCGGATAACGATTTGTAAGCATCGTCAACATAACCTTCAAACCCGCCTCCGTTTTTTATCGTCGCAAGCAAATGCTTCATATCATGGAATTTAATGTTCAGTGCCTCGACGCTCGTCTTATAAAGATCGTAATGCTCCTTGTCCTTTCGCGCAACGAGGATGCTCTTCTCGCGCTCGCTTTGCAACTGATTTATATTTTGCGCTCCGAGCAGCAGAAACAATGCCACTATGCTACTTATTATGGGATAAAGATTAAACAGATAATTGAAGAACCATTGCGCTACCATAAAAATATTTATCACGACGGATACAACAAACAACGCCGTGGCGGGAATAAGGAAAATATTACCCCTTTTACTATATGAAAAATCGGTTATTTTTAATAAGATAATAAGGCTGCATATGCAATATACGACAGCAAAGATGCCGATCTTGATAAGCTGCCAACGCAAAGAAGCGAGCTCTGCAATGCCTGAAACGCCGATACTGTGAGCAGTATAGTAATACAGGCTGAACGCAAGAAACTGTATCATATATCCGCCGAGACATATGAAAAGGGCCTCAGGGAATTTACAGTCAAAACAGAACCAAACACCCAATACCGTAATAAAGAACAGCACCCCGTATCTTACCAATGACAAATACACGTCTATAACGGGAAACAAAACAGAAACCAATACGCACGCACCGATTGCGCCGAGCAACTTGAAGAGAAAAAATTTTCGGTGCGGATATCTGAACACTATCAAGCCTTCGGCTATCATCAGTTCACATACGAATGAGGGATTAAAATGTTCTACTATATATTCAAAATAAAGCATCAATCACCTCCGGTATATTCCGATATAACGGAAAGCAACTTCTTTTTCTTCAAACGGCTCAACGGGATTGTATGTTTGCCTAGAACGACATCGCTTCCCGTTATGGCTGTTATATAGTCAACGTTTATAAGGTAACTCTTATGGCATCGGAAAAAATTCTGCCCGTCGAAATACTTTTCATAGTCGCACAAACTGCCATAAGTATGATACTCGCCGTCTTCCGTATGAAATACTATGTCGTGATCGCAAACCTCTACAAATAAGACATCACCCGTACATAACACCACTGTTCGCTCGCCGCCGTCACACTTTATGCTTATTTTTCTACCTTTACGGCGTGATGCCATACTTACTATACGCTTCATTTTCAGGGAAAACGCGGGATAAGAAAGCGGCTTTACTATAAAATCAAACGCTCTTACCTCATAGCCTTTTATAGCGTATTGAGCAAGGTTGGTAACAAATACTATCACAACGTTTTTATCTGTCTCGCGCAACTTTTTTGCAGCGTCAACGCCATTCAAAAATTTCATATCAATATCAAGAAAAACCACATCGTATATAGCGCGATTATCCGAAACAATATCTATACCGTCAAAATACACATCGCAAACATACTCTTCTTTGGCGCCGTCAAAATATCTTTTTAAGTATTCAGACATAGTATTTAGCCAAGATTTTTCGTCATCTACTATAGCTATACGAATCATTCCGCCCTCCGTTAAACAACGTAATTCACATCATAAATGTTTTTAATGTGCAATTCAACATCAACTTCTGTCAGTAAACGCACACCCAGTGTCATTTTAACACACATTTAAGGTAATTGCAATAAATTTACCATTAATGGGTCTGATTTAACTTGTTCCATAGCTAAAGGCGCAACTTTGGCGATGCGGTCAAACATCCACGGTGACGGCATACAGCAATGCGGCCCCCCAATGCCCGCCGTGATCGCGGCGGGCCGATTTTAATATATTCTTTTTTCGTTACAGCTCTAACGCAGAAACATCCAGCAAAAACTGTTTTTTGTGGGGAAGTGCAAAGACGAACATGATATAGGCGATCAATACTTCTAAGGCATAGGCAATGTGTACCAGAAACATTCTCCAGTCGTCCATCATTTATACCTCACCGAACCATTTGGTCAATCCGTCTAAAAACTCTTTGCGCTTGCCGCGGCTGACGGGAAGGGACACTTCCCCCACCGTCACGCTTCCCTTGTTCCATGCCGTCACATACGACACGTTCACCAGATACGAATTGTTGCAACGCAAAAAACCGCTGCCTGCCAACAACTCTTCCGCCTTTTTCATGGGGATGAGCATGCGGTATTCCGCGCCGCCCGCCGTATGAAAGATGCACCAATGGTTGAGCGATTCTACGTACACGATCTCCCGGTGTGCGATGCGCGCCGTGCCGTCTTTCCCCGAAAAGACGATGCAGGCAGCCTTGTCCCGGCTGCGCCTTGCCAGTATCTTTTGCAGGCACTTTGCAAGTTTCGCGTATTCGGCAGGCTTTATCAAAAAATCTGCCGCCTCCACTTCATACCCGAAGAGCGCGTGGCGCGCCATGACCGTCAAAAAGACAATCGCGACCTCCTTGTCCTTTTCGCGCAAAAGGCGCGCCGCCTGCATGCCGTCCATCATCGGCATCTCGATGTCCATGAATATCACATCGAAATCGGCGGTATAATCTTCGATAAAATTCATTCCGTTGCTGAAAAATACGATCTCTACGATCTCGTGAAACTCTTCTTGGTATTTTTTCAGCTGTTTTGCAAGACGATCGGCATATTCTTTTTTATCTTCTACGACAGCAATTTTCATGTGCCGCCTCCTGTATATACTTTTCCTGTTTGATTATACACCTTTCCCGCCCCTTTCAGCCACAAAATTCGAGATCTGTATCGTTTTTTTGCACTTTTGGCACAAAATCCTCCGCCGCAGCGGCGATGCCGTCGCTCCCCGCTTTTTGTAGAGCCCTGCCCGATCCTTCTCTTGGCAAAAAAAGGCAAGCCCGCGGGCTTGCCTCTTTGCTTGTTTTTCTTTGATTTTGGTTCAGGTCATCATTGCGCTTCTGCGCGGGCAAGGCGCGCCATGGCCTCGCCGAGGCAGCGCTTATACTGTTCAATGCTTATACTGCTCGGGATGTTTTTTGGCTTTGACCACGCAGATGACCACATATGTCGCCATTATGGCCTCGCCGAGGCAGCGCTCATACTGTTCAATGCTTATACTGCTCGGGATGCTTTTTGGCTTTGACCACGCGGATGACCACATACGTCGCCATGCCGACGACGAACGCATATACGACGACGTTTGCCACGATCAGGCCGATCATCCAGGGCGACATATCGTAGGTGATGATGGCGCCGGGGGCGATGCCGTTCATGGCGCGGGAGTTGACCACGCAATAGGCGATGTTATGCACGGCGTTGCGGATGCACCACTGCATGGTGGGGCTGGTCATATCTTTGCCGGCCACGGCAGACATGTTCATCTCCATGTCGGCGCCCGTGCGCAGGTTGAGGTCTTTGTCGGCAAAGTTGGGCATATCCGTCTGCACATAGCCCTGGAAGCCCCATTCGCCGCGCAGCACCTCGGTGAGCAGCGCGTAGTTGCTGCCCGCGGGCATGGCGCCTATACAGTTCATGGAGCCCATGACAGAATTGGAACCACGCATGACCTTGGTGGCGACGGTGCCCTCGTTGTCGGCAATGTAACTGATAGTTTTGCGTGCCTCTTTGAAGATTTGCTCAAACACTTTGAGATACAGCTCGCGCATTGCCTGCTCATCCACCCATACACACATATTGGTGCGGTTTTGTTCGACGTTATTGACAGCAAAATGTTTGAAAATGGTGTACAAGCCGCCGTCGGCCGCGCCGCTGATCTGGGCGGTCGCCGTCTGCCCTGCAAGCACGGGATCTTCCGAATAATATTCGCCGTTCCTGCCGTTGAAGGGAGAACGGTGCAGGTTGACGCCCGGGCCCGTCCAGCCGCAAAGATAATTCCCCTCGCCCTTGCCGTAGAAGAAGGACTCCTGCGCCACAGAATTGCCGGCTTCGTAGGCGAGGTCGGTATTCCAGGTGGAAGCGATGACCATATTCGAGCAATACGCGCACATATCGGGCAGGTCGGATGCGCCGAACAACTTCCCGAACAGGAGGTCTGCGAACAAACCGATGCCGGAAGGGCCTTCGGCACTGTTGGAAACGGGCAGGCCGATGGAAGAGAGCGTGTTGATGGTATAGGCGCCGCCATACAGAAGAGCGGTCAGCTCGTCGACGGCATCGTAATCGATCTGATCGAGCAGCAGCTCCCATTCGGGGGCGTAATAGTCGAGGCCGCGCAGGTCGGAGAGGGTGAGGCCGTTATCGGCGTTGGACATAGGAGCTTCTTCGCGGTAGACGATGCTGCCCTCCACATTGCCGAATACGGGATCGTTTTCCACATCAAATGTGCCGATATTATAATGCTCCAACGTATAGACCACGTCTTCGGGCGCGGTCAGATCCGCCGCGGTGGGCGCCGTGGGGAAGGTACCCTTCCAGTCGCTGCGGGAAAGGATGGTCCTGCCGTTGCTGCGCATGTAGTCGGTGACTTCGTCAAAGCGATTGGTCGCAGCCACAAATTCCGCACTCGCATCCTGCTGCGCTTTGGCGGGGATGCCGAGGGGTTTGCCTTCATCGTCTAACAGAGACTGGCCGTCCTTTTCCGTCCGGCGGGGATTGTCGTTGTCGAAATAGACGGTGCTGCCGATCTCGGTCGTGCGCGAATCGATGACGGTATGACTGTCGGAACGCAGAGAGACGATGTATTCGCCCTCTTCGAGGATATAGCAGCCGCGCGTGCCGTCGCCGTTGTCATGCATGTAGCTGTAAGAGGCCATATCTTCTTTGGCGAAGGTGAGGGTAAGCGTTTCGCTGCCGTCCGGTTGGATGACGCCCGTCTTATCGAAGGCGGCGAGGTTGACCGCAGCCTTTTCGATGGCGTTTTCGCGGTCATAATCGGTATACGGCGCGGTATAATACAGCTGCACCACGCCTTTGCCGGCGACGTCGCCCGTGTTGGTGACGCGCACTTCTACAGCGATGTCGTCGCCCATATCGTTGAAGGAGACGATCTCCTGCTCGAAGCTCGTATAGCTGAGGCCGTAGCCGAAGGGATACACCACGGCGGCGTCGTAATCGAAGGAGTCGTCCATCTCATCCGCCGTTTCATAATAGCGGTAGCCGACGTAGATGCCCTCTTCGTATTCCACGAACGGAGTATCGACCTTTTCACCGTTGACGTCGACTTTAACGTTGTTATAACGATTCACCTTCATGTTCTGATAGGTCGGATCGGCGGTGAAGTCCGCCGCCCACAGATCGACCGTCTTGCCGGAGAAGTTCTCTTTGCCGCACAACAGGTCGGAAAGGGACTGGCAGCCGATGCTGCCGGGGTAGCCGATCCAGACGACGGCGTCTACCTCGTATTCGCCGCTCATGAGGATATCCAGCTCCATCAGCGAGCAGGAATTGATGACCGCCACCACGCCGTCGCACGCCTGCTTGGCAAAGCGGATGATCTCCTTTTCGTTCTTGGAAAGCTGCAATTCGTGCTCGGTGCCGTCGGCATAGGCGTCCAGCTTCAAGTCGCCGCCCTCGCCCGCGTCTCTGCCGATGAACACGAGGCCCGTGGTATCTTCACAGCTCGCCGCCGCGCCCGCGTAGATGCTCGCGTTGTACTCGGTGAGGAAGGTATTGCTGCCCGAGCAGGCGTTGATATATGGAATGGTCTGGCAGGGCGTGGTGCCGGGCGCCTCGCCCACCTGCTCCGCCGTGGCGCCGCGCATTTTGGCGACGATCTCTTCGTTCACTTCAAAATTGGAAGCGATGGCAGATTCCATCGTCTCCGATTCGGGATTGGTGCAGGAATAGTCATGCATGCCGTCGTACACGGCGCCCGAGCCGAGCACCGAATAGACGGGGTTGAAATAGCGGTAGCCGAAAGGCGTCACCGCGCTCCCCTCTTTGAGCGGCAAGATCTCCTGCGAAGAAGAAGTTCCGCCGTTTTTGAGGAGCACGAAGCCCTCGTTGCCGACCCTGCGGGAGACCTCCGTCGCCGCTTTCAGCGCCTCTTCCGTGGTCGCATACTTGGGTTTGTTGAATTCCAGATCCCACGTTTCCGTGCCTTCGACGTTCGTCACATGCCGCTCACCCCTGCCGAGGAAGTTATCCAGCGTCACCGAATAGGCGTTCATCACGCAGGTCACCGCGATGATGGTCGCCAACAGGATCGCCAGGATCGGCACCCAGATGCACAAAAACGTCTTGTTGCTCATCTTTTGTCTTGCCATAAGGCCCTCCTTATAATTTTGCGGAAACCCTGTTCCGCTTTGTTCGGGCACAGTATAGCACAAAAAAATTTTTTGACAAGAGGTAATGCGTAACTCTCGATTTGAATGACATAATCAGACCAAAGCGGCCCGCGCCCGCCCCAAAGCGGCGCCCTTATTGCGCCTTGAACGAAGCCATTTTCGCGCTCAAAACGGCATCTTTTTTGCGCCTTGAACGGGGCCTTTTCGCGCTCAAAACGGCCCGCGCCCCGCCCTGAAAAGTGTCTCTTTTTGCCCCCGCGGACTCGCCGCCTTGGCTCAAAAAGCCCTTTATCCGCGCTGCGGGATGACGACGTTGAGGCTGAACCTCCCTTCTTTGGCGGATACGGAAAAGTCGCCGTCGTATTTTTCGGCGATGTACTTCATGCTCTTGATGCCGAAGCCGTGGAAGCGGGTATCCTTCTTTTTGGTGACGGGAATGCCGTCTTTGATCTGCACTTCTCCTTCAAAATAATTGTCGATATGGATGGATACCAGCCTGCCCGCCGCCCGCACCGCCACGTTGATGATGCGCTTTTGCCTGTCTTCGATGCGCGAGACCGACTCGATGGCGTTTTCGATGGCATTGCCGAACAGGGCGTATAAGTCTGCCGGCGACATGAAGTTGAGCTTTGCCCCGTCCGCCACGCAGCAGAGGCGGATGCCGTTCTTTTCGCAGTACAGGCTCTTTTCGGTGAGGATGACGTCCAGCGCCTCGTTGCCGGTGGCGACGGAGGCGTCGTAAATGCCGACGACGTTTTCGATCTCGCGCAGCGCACCTTCGTCGACGGTCTTTTCGCCCAGGCTGCGGATCTGGTGCTTCAGGTCGTGGCATTTGATGTTGATGAGGTCGATGTTTTCTTTGGCGATGCGGTACTGTTCCTTCTGCTGATACAAAAGCCCCTGCACGATGTCGAGCTCCTGCGCCATATGGCGGTAATTGACCATGCCGAACTGCAAAAACGCCGCCAATATGCAGCTGATGATGTTATACAGGTAACAGGTGACCAGCCATACCTGTTCCGTCTCTTCTGTGGCGGCATAGGTGATGACGATGCTGAGCACGACGTCGATAAACAAAATGACGGCGGCGAGCACCATCAGGTAGATATGTTTGAGGGAAAGTTCTTCCCCCTTGCGGATGCGCCTGCCGCAGAACAGCCACATCAGCCAGTAGATGACCAGATAGCAGTCCGCATATAAGATGATGCTGAACCCGTTGACCTTGCCTAAAAGCTCTTCGCCGTACAGCCCGCGCACCCCCTGCGTCAGCCCCGTCACCGTGCCCAGCAGGTTGTTCACGTCATAGGCGATGTGCTGGGTAGTATAGGCAATGAGAGCGCAGAAGAGTATCTTCGCCCACGATTCGGCAAAGCAAAGTTTGAGCAGCAGCACGCTGCACGCCCACATGGCGAGGAACAAAAAGATGGTCCATACCTCGTTGAAGGCGACGACGGGCAGCAGAAAGGCGAAGGCGAACGCCAGCAGCAGCGCCGCAAGCAGGCGCAGCGCGAACAGGCGGCGGCGCTTTAAGCGATACACGAACAGCGCCTCCGCCGCGACCAGCTCTCCCATAAAGACGAGCTTATACCAAAAGAGCGAAGAGTCGAACAAGAACATGGTCAACCCCCGAGATATTCGTTCAGATCGTGCAAAAAGGGCTTTCTGCGCGCATGCGACACGGCGAGGGTATCTTCCCCCACCTTGACCTCGTAGCCGTCGATGCCCGTCACATGCCGCAGGTTGACCAGATAACAGTTGTTGCAGCGCGAAAAGCCCGCCGGCAGCTTGCTCTCCGCCGCCTTCAGGGTGCCGGAATTTTCAAAGTTGCCGTCCTGCGTGTGCCAGATGAGGTGATGCCCCGCCACTTCGACGTAATACAGGCGCGAAACGCGGATGCGCACCACTCCCTTTTGCAGGCTGAGCCTGATCTCGTCGTCGCCGTTGAGCCCGATCTGCTTGATGGCGCGGCCGAGGCAGCTTTCCAGATTATAATAGGAAATGGGCTTGACGATGTAGTAGAACGCCTGCACCTCGTACCCTTTGACGGCGTACTGCGCCATATTGGTGACGAAGATGATGTTGATCTTCTGATCCATCTCCCGCAGTTTGAAGCAGGCGTCCATGCCGTTCATCAGCGGCAGTTCGATATCCATGAACACGATATCGTACTCCGAGCGGTACCCGGTCAAAAAATCGACGGCGTTGGTATAGCGCACGGAAGAAAAGGTCTCGCCGTACTTTTTTCCGTAACGCTGCAGGTATTCTTCCAACAGCGCCGCCTCTTTGTCTTCATCCTCTACGATGGCTACTCGTATCATTATAACTCCCTCACTCTGTATCCCGCCGCGCGGCGTTGATCGCGCAGCCCTGCGGCGGGGAAGAGAAATATTCTTCGATCTGCGCGTCGGTCACGGCACGCAGGTCACGCCCCGCAAGGCGGGCCTTTTCCCATTCGACGGTCTTTTCCACCGCCTGCCGCACGCTCCAGCGGGGCAGGACGCCGAGGCCGCGCAGCTTGCTTCCTTCCAAATACAAAGCCGCCGCCTCGTGCGGGAGCGGCTCGCCCCCCTGCCGCCAAGAGCAGCCCCAGGCGGCGCAGAACAGCCCCGCAAGCTCGCCCGTGGAAGTGCCGCAAAGCGGGGCGACGTTGTAGCTGCCCGCAAGGCGCGGGTCCTCATACTGCATCGCCGCCAGCTGCAGATAGGCGGAAACGGCCTCTAAAACGTGCTGATACGGCCGCACCGAGCGCGGGTCGCGCACGCGGACGGGCTCGCCGCGCTCCGCCGCCCGCACGCAGTCGGGCAGGATGCGCCCGGCGGCGTAGTCGCCCCCGCCCAGCGAATTGCCGGCGCGCATGCGGCTGACGGCCGTCCCCTGCAGGAGGCAGCGGGCATAACAGCCGGAAATAAGGTCGGCGCAGCTTTTGCTGTTGGCATAGGGGTCGAAGCCGTCTAACGGATCGCCCTCCCGGCAGGCCTTGCCCTCTTCGGCGTACACCTTGTCGGTCGTGACGACGACGGCGCTGCGCACGGGCGAGGCGCGCAGCGCCTCTAAAAAGTTGACCGTGCCCATGACGTTGACTTCAAAGGTCTCGCGCGGAAAGCGGAACCCTTCCGCTACCAGCGGCTGCGCCGCCAGGTGGAAGGCGAGCTGCGGACGGAACTGCCGCACCGCCTCGGACAGGCGGGGATGATCGCGCACGTCGCCGCGCACGTCTTCTCCCGTAAAGCCGCAGAGGCGGAAAAAGGAAGGCTCGGCGGGATCCTGCGCGTAGCCGCACACCTCCGCCCCCGCCAGCGCCAGCAGGCGGCACAGCCAGCCGCCCTTGAAGCCGGTGTGGCCCGTGACGAACACGCGCTTTCCGCGGTAAAACGAAAACAGATCGGTCATCTTTTCCTCCTCCTGCGGCGCACCTCTGCCGCACGGCGCCGCGCACGATGCGCAGCCCTGCCGCCGGTCAAACGGCGCCAAATCGACAGAGCGGCGCTTTGCCGCAAAATTTCCGCTTCTATCTATTTTTTGAATTTCCACTTATATTTGTTTTTTGAAGATATTTGCGCGGCGATACAAGAAATGCTCCGCGCGACGGGATTTTTATGCCCCGAAGCAAAGATCTTGACGCCTCTGCCGCGCACAAATTACAAAACGCGCCGCACGCAAATTACAAAACCCGCCCCGCGCCAAATTACAAAACGCGCCCCGCGCAAATTACAAAACGCGCCCCGCGCAATAAGCGGCGGGGCGCCGAAAGACAAATTCAGGTCCGCCCGAACCAGCGACGGATGCGGTGCAGCAGGGAGCGGCGGCGGGTGCCGTGCGGGAACGCCCTGCGGGTAAACCAGTTCCCCTCTTTTTTGGCGGGGCGGCTGCGGCAGAGGGCGGCGAGCAGCCCTTCGCCGTACGGCGTTTCACGGCTGACGCGCCAAAAGATATGCGCCCACACGGAGTCGGCGTCTTCCCACGGGCGGTCGCTGCCCGAAAAATGCAGCAGGCGGGGCGACTGCGCCGCGGCGCGGTAGGCAAGGTACAGCTTTTGCGGGGCAAAGGTGCAGCAGGCGGCGCGCTCGCTGCCTTCCCGCTCGGGTACGACGTTCCATGCCCCTTCCAAAAAGCGGATCTTTCCGCCGCAGAAATAGTTGAGGGCGTCCCGCAGGGGAAACTCGGGGCTGCCGTGCAGGTAGCCGTACAGCTCCTGCTCGCGGTAGGCGGCGCGCATGGCGGGCAAATTCAAGACCAGCACCCCCGGCTCTGCCACCGCCCCGCAGGCGGCGCCCAGCGCCCGGTAATATTCGCGCAGATGCTCGCTGTGGCCGTTGATGCCGCCCGCTAGGCAGACGTCGGCGACGGCGGCGCAGCAGTCGCCCGCGCCCAGGTCGGCGTCGTACAGGGCGGCGATATCTTCCAGCGCCACCACGCAGGCATCCAGCCACACGGCGCGGCTGTGCTGCGTGAACAGGTGCGGGAGCATGAGCAGGCAGAAGGCCTCTTTTTCGGCGGGGGAAAGGGAGGCGATGCCGCGCTCGTCGCAGAACCTGTCGGCATCGAAAAAGCGAAGGGAAAAATTCGTCCTGCCGTGCAGCACGGCGCGCAGCTTCAGCCTGTCCTGCTCGACCAGCCCGCTGGTGAGCATCACCACGTCGTACCGCCGCTCGAAAGAGGCGGCGTCCGCCACCGAGCGCAGGGCCGCCGCCGCCAGGGCGACGCTGCCCGCATCCGCAGGCATGAACAGGGTGACGGCGCTGCCGCCGAAGGCGGGCAGGGCGGCAAAGGGCGGCTGCGTGTTTTCAAACACCGCCGTGCGCCGTTTGCCGATCGTATAGCGCTTTTGCTGCATGAGCCAGGTGAGATAGATGCCGAACAGCCGCTCGCCGAGGTGCCCGGGGGTGCGCATCGCCTCCCCGCAATAACCGTCGGCGGCCATGTCGCGCCGCTCGTAAAAGCGGCGGAGGATGGCAAACAGCCATTCGCAATAGGGAAGGAACAGTTCCCGCCGCATGACGAACATGTTGCAGCCGTAAAAATAGTGGCCGTAGAGATAGCTCTTGGCGGCGGGGTAATAGTCGGGATATTCGCTGCGGATGATCTCCATCACCGTGTCGAGGTCGCGGATGTGCAATGTATCGGCGCTCTGCCACTGCCAGTACACGGTATAGAGGTAATAATTGACGGGCTTGGGCACGGTCACGTCGTACTGCCCCACGATCTGCTTGATCTTGGGAACGTCGGCAAGGCCCAGCTCCGCCGCCGTGCGGGCGTTGAGGTAGGTGCGGCGCACCGTGCGCGCGTCGCTCCCCTTGACGGCGTCGTTGAATTCAAAATAGCGGCGGTAATGGCAGAAGCCGTAATAGTCGGCGTCGTCGTACTTCCACGCCCAATACTGCGTGAGGAGCTCGCAATACTCGTTGGCGTGCGCCGCCATGAACCTGTCTTCGGGGGTGCCGTCCATCAAAAAGCGGACGATCGCCTTCTGCTGCACGGGAACGAACACCTCGTTCTGTACGGCAGCACAGTCTTTATGGCCGGATATGTAAATTTTGATGCGCCCGTCGCGCCTTCCGCTCTCCATCGATACGGCTCCTTTGGCGGGCGGCATGCCGCCCTCTATTCCACTATTTATTATATACGGAACGCGGCGTAAAGTCAAGAGTTCTGTAAAAAAACCGCAGGCCCGCGGACTATCCGCGGGATTTTAAGAGACAAAAAACGCCGCCCCGCCGCAAGACTGCAATACAAAAAACCGCCGCCCCGCGAGGACGGAAACGCGCCGCGCACTTCCGCATATCCCCTTCGACAGTATAAAAACCGCCGCCCCGCGAGAAGCGGAAGCGGCGAAGAAAGGGCGGGCGGAGGAGGGAAAATTTTCGCTGCCGCCCGCCCGCTGCAGGGGATGATCAATAGTTGACGAGGCCCTCTAAGATGAGTTTGTCCGCGACGAGGGCGATAAATTCGCTGTTGGTCGGCTTATCGGTGCCGATATATACGCGCACGCCGAACACGGCGTTGATCGCCTCTACCCGCTGGCGGTTCCACGCCACCTCGATGCTGTGGCGAATGGCGCGCTCGACCTTGCTGGCCGTGGTGCCGAACTTTTCGGCGATCTTAGGGTACAGGCGCTTGGTGACGTTGTTGATGATGGAAGGGTCGGCGACCGCCATCTTGATCCCTTCGCGCAGGTATCCGTACCCCTTGATGTGCGGCGGGATGCCGATGGAGATGAAAATGCCGCTGATCTTTTCGTCCAGCGAAACGGGGCTGCGCTTTTCGCGCACGGGAAGCGAAGATTCGCGCCCGCTGCCGCCCGGCTGCACCAGCTCTTTGGCGCGCGCCGCCACCACGGCGGGCGAAACGGGCTTCATCAGGTAATAGCGTGCCCCCTTTTCCAGCACGCGGGCGATCAGCTCGTCGTCGGCAAAGCTGCCCATGGCGATGACGGCGGCCGTCGAACGCATGCTCTTCAGTTTATCGAGCACGCCGAAGCCGTCAAGCTCCTTCAATACGAGGCTGACCAATATGACGTCCGGTCTGAACCGCTCGGCCATGGCTATCCCCTCGTTACCGTCGTCTGTGATCCCACAGACTTCGAATGCTTCTCCGCGGAGGTGATCGGCCGTTTCCTGGGCGGTCTCTTTATTACTTTCCAAAATGACAATTTTCTTCTGCTGCATTTCAGCATGACCTCCTAAATTTTGCTGTATTTTGGATTTATGTGCCTATTATATAATATTTTAGTAAAATTGTGAAGTGTTTTTTGTACAAAATTAAATTATATTTTTACAAATATCGGCGCTTTTTACTGAATTTTGTACAAAATTAGAAAAATTTGTCGAAACCGCTTTTTCGGGCTTTGTCGAAACCACCTTTTCGGGCGCGGAACGGCATCTCTTCGGCAGCTTCGGCGACGCCTTCACCGATCGTTTGCCGCGCTTTTTTGTGGCGCGGAACGGCATCACCCCCCCCCCGCGTTCTCAAAAAAACGCAAGATTTCCGCAGTCATAACGAAAGAAACGCCCTATATGGGCGTTCCCTCCCCGCAGTTAAAGCGGCGGGCGCGCCATCTTTCCCGCTTCCCGCAACCACCTGCACGACCTCCGCACCTCTGCCGCCCTGCAGCCTCAAACAGAGCAAACAAAAAAAGCACCCTGCGCGGGTGCTTTAAGGAAGCGTGCTCGGTTTGCATGAAGAAAGGGCGCAAGATGCGCCCTTATCCTCGCTTTGGCGCAGAGAGAGGGATTTGAACCCTCGGTACCCTTGCGAGGTACACACGATTTCCAGAAGCGGAAAACGAAAATCATCTCCTATTTCCCTTTGCGAAAATTATATTTTTGATAAAACTTCTCCAAATGTTTTTGAACAAGTTTCTCGACTTCATCATCAAGCTGCTCTAATCGCCCCTGCTTCTGGAGCTCTTTTTCAAGCTGCGTTTGTTCTTTTTGATACTCTTTTCCATGGGTTACGATTTTTTCAATTGCTCTTTGAACAAAATAGTTTGCCTCTTCTTCGTTATAGTCAAAGAGTTCGTTTGGCGATTCATCTAACACGGCACAAATCGTATAGATATTTTGCAAATCAGGCTCACATTGACCGTTACACCAGCGTGAAACAGTTTGCTGTGTTGTTTGGCAGAATTGCGCTAAAAGTGTTTGACTTATGCCCTTATAAGCCATCAGTTGCGATAACCTCTTCCCGAATTCAATATTTTTCATTTTTATTTACCTCACACAAATTATACACGGAAAACGTGTAAAAATCATTGACAACACGAAAAATGTGTGTTATTCTATATACAAGATATCCGTTCTGTGAATAGTGGCGCAGCTCGTAGTCAACTCCATAGGTCATAGCGACCGTTTAACATTCTGTAAAGCCTCTGCACCGCCACTATTGCAGGGGCTTTTACAGTTATCGAAAATGTTTCAAATGTGATGTATGCGAGGGATGTATGTTTTGCCGCCGATGGCGTGTTTTTGTTGTTTGATATCGGAGCTGTTGCGCAATGGATGAGCTTCGACGAGCGCCCGAAAGGCGGGGGCCCGCTCGCGGGCTCCGCGTTGCGGGCTGCAGGCGCGGCAGCGCCTACTTAACTTGATTATAGGTATTCTTAACGCCGCAGGGCTGCTTGGGGAATGAGATGTTTAACAGACGCTATGGCAAGTGTTACCACACAAAACTTATCAATTGCGGTTCCGTATTGGAAGTAATCGAATACGGGCTTCCTGTGGTACGCTCTTCCCGCTGCAATCGTATCGGCAGAGCGGGGCAGGGCACAACAAGCGTTGAAACAAAACGGGATAACCGCGGTAAAACGGCATACCGTGCTCGGCAGACCGTTCGCAATATGGCTAACGTAAACTTCTCGCAAAACTCAAAATTCGTTACTCTCACTTTTGCAGAAAATGTTGTCAACGTAAACCAAGCATATAGAATGCTCTCCAACTTCTTCAAGCGTTTGAAACGGTATCTGAAAAAGCCTCCGCAATATATCGCCGTTCTTGAATTTCAAAAGCGAGGCGCGATACACTTCCATGTCTTGATGAACATTCCCTACATACCGCATAAAGAGCTCGAACGGTTATGGGGGCATGGCTTCGTAAAAATCAATCAAATCGACGATACCGACAATATCGGCGCTTATATCACCAAATATATGACCAAAGAGAACATGGACGAGCGGCTTGCAGGGCAAAAGAGCTATACCATGAGCCGCAATTTGAGAAAGCCCGAGGAGACGACGGATGCAGAGGTGATAGAGGCGGTGCTTGCCGATGTATGCGTCAAACGCGTTGCCTATACGGCAGAATTTGAAAGCGAGTATTACGGTTCGATAAGCTACACGCAGCTCATTTTAGAGCGCTCCGTGACGTTGTCGGCATATCGCAAGCCGCAGGCGAGCGGCTGTTTTCCGCCGCTTTGGGGAGTGTGTAAACCGCTGCCCGTGTAGCGCTTTCAAGGCAAGAGCGTTGCCTGTGCCGGCGCAGGTCGTTTGTTTGGGATAAAATAGCATGCTTGTCCGGAATGCAACGCTCCGACGGAGGCATGCGCCGATTGAGCATGTCAGCGCGCCCCGCGCTTGCTCGGTCTTATGTTTTGTTCGGGGTGAAAGGTCGGTCGGCTATGAAGAAAAAGAAGGTACAATATACGCTCGGCGCGTGGCTCGCGGAATGGTTCAATGTCTATAAGCTCCCGACGCTCGCCCAAAGCTCGGCAGAGAATATAGAGAGGACTATCCGCCTGCATATCCCGCAATGGCTGAAAGATTTGCCGCTCGACGAGCTGGACGCCTTCACGATCGATAAAGCGCTTTCAAGTATACGATCTACCCGCATGCGCAAATACGCTTTCTATGTCCTCAATAACAGCTTACACAAGGCTTTCTGTTTAGATTATATTGAAACGGATATCATGCAAAAGGCAGAGAAGGTAAAGCACACCCCGAAAAGCGGAGAAGCGCTCACGGTGACGGAGCAGCGCGAGTTTTTGCGCAAGGTCGGTAATCACTATATGCGCAATCTGTTTGAGTTCTACATATATACAGGCGTACGCCGCTGCGAAGCACTTAATTTGCGCTGGTCTGACGTCGACTTCGAAGAGGAAACATTTCTTATCCGAGGAACGAAATCAAAGTCTTCTTTTCGCCGTTTAGATATGCTCCCCTATATCAAAGAGCTGCTGCGACGGCAGAAAATACAGTGCCCTGATAGTGAATTTGTCTTTCCGTATAAGCCTTGTATCGTGAGCCGCACTTTTCACAAATTTTGCCCTATCCATAGATTGCACGACTTACGGCACACCTTCGTTACACGATGTGCCGAATGCGGTATCAATCCAAATGTTTGCCAAAGCATTGCAGGGCATAGCAATATTAAAACAACGCTGGGGATTTATACGCACACGAGTACACAATTTCGCAGAGCTGAATATCAAAAATTCTGTGCAGAACCGCTATAATGAAAGAAAAGCACCCGACTTGGGTGCTTTTTTGGCGCAGAGAGAGGGATTTGAACCCTCGGTACCCTTGCGAGGTACACACGATTTCCAGTCGTGCTCCTTAGGCCGCTCAGACATCTCTGCATGGTAAAGCTGTTCACAGACAGCTTTATTATTTTACCCTTTTTTATGATTTTTGTCAACGATTTTTTACAGCCGTTTCAAAACTTTTCAAAAGGGCGAAAAGGACAGCGAAACCGGCGGTCGGCAAGGGCGGTAAGAACCGCCCCAAGCCCGTGCAAAAAATATTTCACCCCTGCCGGCGCAGGAGGCGGATATTGCCTTCGGAAACGCTGCGGGTGACGCCGTCGTCGAGGTACTGTTCGTATTCTTCGCCGTCGCCCAAAAGGGTGACGGCGGAAAGGTCGCACTCGCCCGTGTGCATGGCCGCCCCGCCCACGGGCAGGAGCTTGCCTTTGCGGATATAGAAGACGACTTCACCCAAGGGCACCTTCACAAAATGCTCCCCTGCCGCCGCCTGCCGCGCGGAGAAAGAAGCGCCGTCCCAGCGCACTTCGGTCATCGCTTCGGGCAGGTAAACGAGCCTGCCTTTGGCTCCTTTTTCCAGCACGGGCGCGATGAGCAGGCTGCCGCCGACGAGCAGCTCGTCTTCCACCCTGCGGGCGCGGCTATCCTGCGGGTAGCCGAAGGCGAGGGGCTGCATGTACATGTCAAAAGAGAGCGCCGCCTTCATAAATTCCGAATAGATATACGGAAGCAGGCGGTAGCGCAGCGACAGGATGGCGCAAAAGTCCTTTTTGCCGCGGAAGCGGAAGCACTCCTGCGGGCGGGTGCCCTTGGAGGCGTGGTCGCGGAACAGGGGCGTAAAGGCGGAAAACGCCAGCCAGCGCAGCAGCAGCTCGCGCGAGGCATTGCCGCCGAAGCCGCCCGTATCGGCGCCGCTGAACAAAAACCCGCACATGTTCAGAGAGGGCATCTGCAGCACGTTCTGCCGCAAATGATCCCAGCAGGAGGCGTTGTCGCCCGTCCAGATGCCGCCGTAGCGGTGGGCGCCGATATACGACGAGCGGGAAAAGAGCAGGTACCGCCCGCCAAGGAGCGAGTCCAGCCCCTCTGCCGAGGCGCGCGTCATATTGGCGCCGAAGATATTGTGCACCTCAAAGTGATTGACCTCTTTCCCCTCGATATTGTGGCAGAAATTGCGGTAATCGCTGAGGAAGGTGTTGCCGCGGTATAGAGGATCGCCTTCGCTGCGCTCGCCCGTCTTGCCCTTTGTATATTCGCTGTAGAAGATGGCGGGCTCGTTCATGTCGTTCCAAAAACCTTCGATGCCCGCGTCGGTATACACCTTGTACTGCCTGCCGAACCAGGCGCGCACTTCGGGGCGGAGGAAATCGGGGAAGTGGGTCATGCCCGGCCAGACGGCGGCGCAGAAGTCCTTTCCCTCGATATTTTTGCAGAAATACCCCTTTTGCACTCCCTCGTCGTAGACGGAGTTGCCCGGCTCCACCTTGATGCCCGCATCGACGATGGGCACGAGGCGGACGCCCTTCCCCTTCATCTCGGAAACGAACGCCTTCAGATCGGGGAAACGCTTTTTGTTGACGGTGAAGTCGATATAGCGGTCCATGTAGTCGATATCCATGCAGATATAGTCGAGCGGCATGCCCGCCTTGGCGTAGCCGCGGGCGATGCGGCGGATATCCCGCTCGTCTTTATACCCCCAGCGGCTCTGCCCGAAGCCGAACGCCCACAGCGGGGGCAGGTAGCTTCTGCCGACGGCGCGCAGGAACCGGCGCACCACGGCATGGGCGGACTCCCCTTCGACGATATATACCGTGACGCCGCGCTCGCACAGCACGTTCACCTCGCCGCTGCCGCCATAGTCTATCTCGAACACGGCGCGGGCGGGGGTATCGAAGAAGGCGCCGAACGTCTTTTTTCCGTCCACGACGATGAAGTTGTGCGAGCCGTACAGCGAGGGCATATCCTGCTTATGGTGCGGGTTATCGGTATTGAAGGAGACGTACCTGCCGCCCCGCTTATCGATGCCGCGCATGGTCTCGCCCAGGCCGTAGACGACGTCGTCTTTTTCCAGCGGGCAGCGAAAGCGCGTCCCCTGCCCTTCTGCCTGCGCGGAAAAATAGGGCAGCGTATCCCCTTCTTCCACCTGCGCGGTGACGGCGCCCGTGGGCTCGTGCGCACCGAAACTGTATTTCGCGATCATAGGTATCATATTCCACCTCATGCAAAAATGCCCGCACAAAGACGGTGCAGGCACATATTTTTTATTCGGGATCCCCCTGTGCTTCCTGCACGGGGATGACTTCTTTTTTCACCTTCTGCGAGCCGTCCTTTTTGTGGATGACCTCCACGCCCTTGTGCGGGATAGCCTTCCACTGCAGGTTGCGCACGAACAGGGCGATGACGTCTAAAATGATGTTCAGGGCGATGAACAGCGGCCAAAGCAGCACCGCGGCCGTCATTTTGCCCGCGCCGACCTTGGGGATGCGCCTGCGCTCTAAGAGCACCAGAAGCGCCGCCATCAAGACGCCGGCGGCATATGTGCCGCCAAAGCCCGCCAATATCCCCCAGCCGTAACTTGCCCACACCGCCGCCGCGGAATAGCCGAACAGCGGGCTCAGGGCGATGCAGATGAGGTTGAGGATGGCGAGCGAGGTGCTGATGACGCCGAGGGGCATGATGGAGAGGGCCATGTCGTAAATGGAGAACTTGTTTTTCGGCCCACCCTTGGATACGGGCGTGAACAGCCCCTTGACCAGCTTTTTGAAGCGGGTGAAGTACACGACCATGTGCCCGCGCGCCCAGCGCAGCCGCTGCCGCCACATGATGGGCATGGTGGTGGGCTGCTCGTCGAAAAATTCCGCGTCGTCGCAGTAATAGATCTTGACGCCGTCCGCCACGCGGTCGGCGGTGAATTCCCAGTCTTCGGTGATGGTCACATACGGCCAGCCGTCTTTGACCATATCCGAGCGGAACAGATACCCCGTGCCGGAAATGCGGGTGGTGCAGCCGCAGTAGGTGCGGCCGCGCATCTCGTAGCGGCAGCAGGAGATAAAGAAGATGCCGTACAGGCAGGACATGTAGTTGCTGCCGAAGTTGGAAGAGTTGCGGTACGAGGTGATGACCTGCTCGCCCTTTGTGGCCACAAAGGCGTCGTTCATCTTAGAGATGTAGTCGGGCGGCACGACGTTATCGGCATTCATGACCAAAAAGCCGTCGTAGTTCTGCCAGCCCCACTCGGCGTTGATCTTTCCGTATAAAAATTTATAGGCGTAGCCGAGCGTGCACTCGTTCGGGTTGTTGTACTCGTACACGGTGGCTCCCCGTTCGCGGGCGATCTGCGCCGTTTGATCGGTGCAGTTGTGGGCGACGACGAACACCTGCAGCTTTTCCTGCGGGTAGCGGCTGGCATGGATGCTGTCGATGAGGGCGCCGATGACCGCCTCTTCGTTGCGGGCGCTGATGATGATGCCGTACTTCTTCTTTTCTTCCGTGGAAGGGAATCGCCTTTTTTTGAAGATGCCGATGACCGTAAAGGCGACGTAGTGGAACAGGAGCAGGAAAAAGATGCCCCAGATAATACCGAATACGATCGAAACGATCGTCAAATAATCCATGGTTACCTCAGAATACACTGATTTGCCAATACAGTACCACACTGCGGGCGCATTGTCAAGCACAATGCACTGCAATATGTATATCCGCAAATAATATCCGTTCCGTTCGGCATTTGCAAAAAATTTACAAGGCGGACGCCCAAACGGACGCCCGCCTGTAAAGATACGGTATATATGCTATCAATGCTCGGTTTATTTTTTCAGGCGCCTGCGGACGTTGCGGTACACGAACACGCCGAGGACGATAAAGCCTGCCGCGCACAGCACGTCGATGGCGATGACGAAGATCTTGTAGTAGGCAAAGCCGGGTACGAAGTACACGCCGTGCACATAGCCGTTCATGCCCGCGGAGTTGACCACGCAGTAGAGGATGTGGTGGGCCGCGTCGCGCGCGTAGACCTGGTATTCGGGATCGTCTTTGACGGTGAAGCCGCCCCAGTCGACGGTGGTCAGCTTGGCGTCGCCGCCCGCCGCCAAAGACTGGCGGGTGTGCATGTACGAGGTGACCTCGTAGTCGGTCAGAACGAAGCCGTTGAAGCCCCACTCTTCGCGCAGGATGCCGGTGATGAGGTCGTAATTGCCGCCCGCCCAGGTGGGCCCGATGCGGTTGAAGGAAGACATGACGGCGGTAGCCGCGGGGACGACGGTCGTCTTGGCGGTGTAACCGGTGATGGTGCCTTCGGCATCTTTGACGGGCTCGTTGTACTTGATCTCGACGGTGTTGTCGGTCAGGCACATTTCAAACGGCTTGAGATAGATCTCGCGGATGGTCTGTTCGTCTGCCCAGGTGACGAGGCCCAGATGGTCGCGGTGTTTTTCCTGGTCGTTGAGGGCGAAGTGCTTGAGGAAGGCGTACATGCCCTTCTGCGCCGCGCCCTGGATGGCCTCTTTGCCCATGGCGCCGGAGAGGAAGCTGTCTTCCGAATAATACTCGAAGTTGCGGCCGGCAAACGGGGTGCGGTGGATGTTGACGGCGGGGCCGTACCAGCCGACGACGCCGGCATACAGGCCGTCTTCGCCGATGCCCCTGCCCATTTCGAGGGCGTAGTCCACTTCCCAGGTGCAGGCGAGCAGGTACTCGGTGGGCCAGGTCATGGCCACGAGGTCGTCTTCGCGCAGGGGCGCGGAACCGTGGTTGACCACTTCGTTGAGGCCGGCGGGGCCGTCGAGGTCGGTGACCTTGGGTTTATTGACAGATTTCGCCTCGGGCGAGCAGTAGCCGCTTTCGGCGACCAGTTTAGAAACTTCGTCGATGGTCAGCTGGTCGAGGAGATCTTCCCACAGCGGGTCGTGGAAGGACTTGCCGCGCAGGTCGATGAGGTCCAGCCCGTTGTCGGCGCCGAAGGTCACCTCTTCCGCCACGGTGCCCTCGTTCGGGTTGCGGGAAGACTGCGAATCGAGCTCCGCCTTGAGGCCTGCATCGATGGAGTGCGAGAACTGCTTACCGCCGATCTCTTCGGGGCTGTCGACGGAAGAAGGGCTGCCGTAGCGCAGGCCGTCGTTTTCCATCACAGACCAGTCGGAACGGGAGAGGTAGACGGCGCCTTCGATGGTGGAATAGTCGAAGCGGTTGGTGATCTCCCCTTCGCCGTTTTCGTTGGCATAAGAAGCGTACGTTTCGGCGTCCGTTTCCGCCTGCACATAGGTGCCGACAAAGGATGCGTCGCTATCCCCCACCATCTTGGAAAGGTCGACGGAAGCATCGCCCCCCTCGTGCCTTGCCGCGAGGATGTTGTTGACCGCCTTGTGCGCGTCTTCCGCCGCGGTCACATAGTAGTCGCCCGCCTCGAGGATGTACGTCTTGTAGCCTTCGGCGTCGTAAGAAGCGAAGTCTTCGGCGTTGACGACGATCTCCAGCGTCTGCGATTCGTCCGGGGCGAGGTTTTCGGTCTTATCGAAGCCGACGAGGGTGACCGCCGCCTTTTCCACCCCGTGTTCGATGTCGTACTCGGTGTACGGGGACTGCACGTACACCTGCACCACGTCTTTGCCGTAATAGTCGCCCGTGTTGGTGACAGTGACGGAGACGGTCATGTTCCCCTCTTCGTCGGCGGGGCTCATGGCAAAGTCCGACCACTCGAAGGTGGTATAGGAGAGGCCGTAGCCGAAGGGATAGGTCACCGTGGAGGCGTAGTCGTAGCTGCCTGCGCCTTTGCGGGAGGTGACCACGTCTTCGTAGCGGGTCTCGTAGTACTTATAGCCGATGTAGATGCCCTCGGCGTAGTTGACGTAATAGTAATCTGTCCCCTCGTAGTTGTAGTCGCCCATGTTCTGCATGGCGGGGGAAGAGAAGTTGTCGTACACGAAGGTATCGACGAGGTGGCCGGACGGCGAGATCTCGTTGCCGTCTTTGTCCTTGCCGACCAGCGCGCGGCCGAGGCCGTACACGCCCGTGCGCCCCGCGCCCGGCATGTTGACGACGGCGGTGATGTTTTCATACTCCTGCACCCATCCCAGCTCCATCGCGTTGTTGCAGTTAACGAGCAGGATGACGTCGTCGAAGGTGTCGTTGAGGTAAGAGATGATCTCCAGCTCCGTTTCGTCCGGTTCGAGGTAGTGCTGCCCCTGCTTGCCGCCGAAGGCAGCCATGTCGCGCGCCTCGTCGCCGCCTTCGCCGCCCGTGCGGGAGAGGACGAACATGGCGGTGGTGCCGCCGAAGGTAGAGGTCAGGGAATGATCGGCGGTGATGACGCTGAGCGGGCATTCGTTGATGCGCCAGTCGGCGCCGCTGCCGTAGTTGATGACGCCGATGCCGCGCGTATACGAAGAGCCGGCGCCGCTTTCATAGAAGTTCCACAAAGACTCGTTGACTTTTAAGCCCGCGCCTTCCAGCCCCTCTTTGAGCTTTGCCGTCAGCTCGAAGCTGCCCGAGCCCGAGCCCGAACCGCCGCTGACTAAATCGACCGAAGAATGGCTGAACAGGCTGAGCGTGGTGCCTTCCGCCAGGGGCAAAACGCCGTCGTTTTTGAGGAGCGTGACGCCCTCCTGCGCGATCTCGGCGACCACCTCTTCTTCATAGGCGTACAGCTCGGCGGCGCTGCCGAAGTCGCTTTCATAATAGTCTACGTCCGCGCCCAACGTGTCGCCTGCGAGGCTGTCGGGCGATTTGCGGAAGAACTGGGTGAGAATGTTGTCGAACTGCCCCAACGCCAGCACGTTGACGACGATGGAAAACGCCAAAATGAGCGCCATGCCGACGGACATGAGGATGAGGCTGAGATTTTTCTTGTTTTCTTTCATATCAGATCCCCTTTTATGTTGGCGGGATACCCCGCTTATTTATACTGTGCCTGCAAAAACAGGCCGTGCCTGCCGCTGCCGCGCTTTATGCGGCCGCGCCGGCGTCCGCTTCGGGCTGCTCCGTTTCGCCTTCGCCCGGCTGCTCCGTTTCGCCTTCGCCCGGCTGCTCGGGCTGCTCGGGCTGCTCGGTTTCGCCTTCGCCCGGCTGTTCGGGCTGCTCGGTTTCGCCTTCGCCCGGCTGTTCGGCCTTTTCGGCGAGCAGCTTCATTTCGGAGAAGGTCACGTCGCCGCTGTGGGCGGCCGTGTCTCCGTCGATGCAGGAATCGATCATAAATTCGATGCTCTGCAGGTCTTTCGTCGCGTCAAAGGTGACTTCGATGGAAACGGTCTTGCCCGCTTCGATCTCGAAGGTAGAGCCGCCCCATACGAGGTCGGTATACACTTCCTGCCCGTCCATGGTGGCGGAGAGGTTGCACGCATTGGTGTTTTCCGTCACCTGCGTTGCCGACTGCATATTGATGCGCAGCGTCACTTTTTCGCTGCCGTTATTGGTGACTTTCAGAGAGAACACCGTGCTCTCGCCCGCGATCTCGGCGACGGAGAAATTGACGTTTTCATACTTCCCGCCCAAAAGTTCGGTATAAGTGACGTTCAGCGCGCCCTCTTCCGTGACCGCTGCCGTATACACGTTCCCTTCGCCGACGTTGCCGGCGATGGTGACCTGCGTCAGGTCGATGGGCGTCTCCACCGTTTCTGCCTGCCCGGGCTCTTCCGCCTTTTCGGCGAGCAGCTTCATTTCGGAGAAGGTCACGTCGCCGCTGTGGGCGGCCGTGTCTCCGTCGATGCAGGAATCGATCATAAATTCGATGCTCTGCAGGTCTTTCGTCGCGTCAAAGGTGACTTCGATGGAAACGGTCTTGCCCGCTTCGATCTCGAAGGTAGAGCCGCCCCATACGAGGTCGGTATACACTTCCTGCCCGTCCATGGTGGCGGAGAGGTTGCACGCATTGGTGTTTTCCGTCACCTGCGTTGCCGACTGCATATTGATGCGCAGCGTCACTTTTTCGCTGCCGTTATTGGTGACTTTCAGAGAGAACACCGTGCTCTCGCCCGCGATCTCGGCGACGGAGAAATTGACGTTTTCATACTTCCCGCCCAAAAGTTCGGTATAAGTGACGTTCAGCGCGCCCTCTTCCGTGACCGCTGCCGTATACACGTCCCCTTCGCCGACGTTGCCGCCGATGGTGGCCTGCGTGCCGATCGGCACGCGCACCGGCTCCGGTTCGGGCTCTTCCTCTTCTTCTACAATAGCGAAAGACATTTCGGACAGGGTGACGCTGCCGCTGTGAGAAGAGGCGTCGTCATAAGTGGAGGAATCGAACATGAATTGCAGCGTCTCCGCCCCCTTGGAGGCGTCGAACACGACCTCGATCTCCGCCGCGGCGCCCGCCGCAATGGTGAAAGTGGAGCCGCCGTATTTGAGGTCGGTATATACCCCATCGCTGCCCCCGTTCATGGAGGCGGAGAGGTTGCAGATATACAGGTCGGCGCCGTCGGGCGTAGTGTCGACCAGCTGTTTGGCAAGGACGTTGACGCGCAGGGTCAGCGCCTCCGCGCCGTTATTGACGACCGTGGCGCGGACGGCGTTGTTTTCGCCCACGACGGGCGCGATCCCCAAATTGACGTTATGATAGCTGTTGCCGACGACGGCGCCGTAGCTCACCTGCATGGTGCCGCCGCTGACGGATACGCTGTAGGAGGGAGAGACGCCGGTCAGCTCTGCCGCCGCATCGCCGATCTGTACATATTCGGTCTCCGGCACCGGCTCGGGCACGGGTTCGGGCTCGGGTTCCGGCTCCGGTTCGGGCACGGGGTCGGGCGCGGGCGCCGAGGCCTTGGAAAATGCCATTTCCGCGACGGTGACGTCGCCGCTGTGGACGGCGGTATCTTCATAGACGGAGGAATCGAACATCATCTGCAGGCTCTGCGGGCCGTAAGAGGCGTCGTACACGACCTTGACGGTGACCGTTTTGCCGGCGGCGATCTCGAAGGTGGAGCCGCCCCACTCGCGGTCGGTATACACCGCCTGCCCGTCCATGGTGGCGGAGATGTTGCACGCCTTGGTATTGGGCGTGACCTGCTCGTTCGCCATCACGTCGATGCGCAAAGTCAGCGTTTCGCTGCCGTTGTTGGTGACTTTGGCGGTGAAGGTATTGTTGTCTTTGGCGACGGCGGAGATATCGGTGATGTTCACGTTCTTATACGATGCGCCCTGGATGCCCGTATAAGTGACGTGCATGGCGTTGTTTTCATCGACGGCGACGGTGTAGTCGTTGCCCTGCACGGGGATATCCGCGCCGTTGATCTGAACGGAGGAGTCGGAACCGCCGGGCACGCCGGGCTGAACCGCGCCCTCGTTCGTGAAGAACATCATCTCGGACAGGGTGACGCTGCCGCTGTATGTATTTTCGTCGCCGCGGGCGCTGTCTAAGAACACGTTGAGGGTGGTCACCGCCCCGCGCACGGCGTCGGCATTGTTATAAGTGATGAAGACGACCGCCTCTTCCCCTGCCGCGAGGTCGATGAACGAACCGCCCCAGTCGGTATCGGTGCGCAGCTGCGTGCCGTCCGCCTTGACTGCGGAGAGGTTGACCGCCGCCGTGTTCAGCCCCTCGGGCGGCGGGTTTTGATTGGCGCCCAGGATATCGAAGCGCGCCTGCACCGTTTCGGTGCCGTTGTTCTTGATGGTCACGGCGAAGGTGTTGCAGTCTTTCGCCATGGCGGCAATGTCGGCGCTGGCGGGCTGATAGGAGCCGCCGCCAATGTTTTCGTAGGTCAGGGTGACCGTCTCCGCCGCCTCTGCGGCGTCGCTTTCATAGGAGTCGCCGTTGAACAGCAGCTTCTGCGCCGCAGTGCCTTCCGGAACTTCGGGCACATTGCCCCCTTCGTCTTCCTTGATGTCGCTCATGTACACGTCGCCGCTGGTCTTGACCCATTCATATACGGGGCCTTCGTCGCCGGGGTCGCTGTACGCGCCCATCCAACCCTCCGCCTCGGAGGTGCCGCACCAGTAGTTCATGAGGATGCGCCCCGCTGCGGCGGGCATGGGGTTGCCTTCGCTCGCCTCCACCTTGTAGACGGGCTCGCCGTCCACGAACCAGCAGATATAGTCTTCCGTCCAGCGGAAGCCGTAGTTGTGGAACTCTTCCGAAGCGTCGAACCCGAGATCGTACATGTACTCGTGCCCGCCCTGGCCGTTCACATAGTAGTTGAACTGCACCTGGGTGGTGTCTTTGCCCAAAAACTCGATGTCGATCTCGTCCCAGGGGTTGGGTTCGCCTTCGAGGTTGGTGTCGTAATCGCCGGTGCAGGTGAAGAAGGTGCTCGCCGTGCCCGCTTTTTTGGCGGGCTTCATGCGCACTTCAAAGTCGCCGTAGCCGTACCACTCGTGCGAGCGCGCCTCGCCGCCGAAGTACTCGTTGTTGTTCTCTTCCGAGCCGTCGGGGTTCTCGTCGATGGTCAGCTGCATCACGCCGTCTTCATACAGCACGTTGCTGCCCGACCACCAGGTGTTGAACACGCTGCCGTTGGTCCAGCCGTCCGAAGAGAAAAAGCGCTCAGACTCCCCTTGGGTAAAGTCTGCCACCGTTTCTCCCGCCAACGGCTCATCCGTCAGCACGGGCGGCTCCTCTTCGGGGTCGCATGCGGACAGCACCATAGTGCAGCCTGCCGCCAATGCCAGCGAAAGCCCGATGGCGAGCAGCTTTTTCGTCTTGCTCTTCATACAATTCCTCCTTAATAAAATTTTTGTTTATATACCAAAGCGGACTTATGCCGCGCGGTATGCGATCCATTCGTACTGCGCCGTCGCCGGCAATGCGCCTGTATCCAGCGGGCCACACCACTCCGTAAAGCCTTCGCCTTCGCCGTTCCATACGTTCATCATGATCTGCGTATCCGCAGAAGGGATTTCTTCGGTGGCGCGGTATACGGCCTTGCCGTCTACATACCAGGTGATCGAATCGGGCTGCCAGTCGAAACCGTATTCGTGAAAATCTTCCGCTCCGTCAAAGCCGAGGCGATAGAAATATTCGTGCCCGCCGACGCCGTTCGTATAATAATTCAGCTGGATGCCGGTCGTGTCTTTGCCCAAAAATTCGATGTCGATCTCGTCCCACGGATGCCCCGTATATGTAAAAAAAGAAGAGATGACACCGGAACACTTGGCAGCCTTCATGCTGACCGAATAATAGCCGTATGAAAAATAAGAGCGAGATCGGTATTCGGCACCCGAAAAGGAACCGTCTTCTTCCTGCCGCACCGTCATGCTCATGACCCCGCCGTCAAAGCGGATACACTCGCCTTTCCAATGACAGTTGAACGGAAACCCGTTCTTCCACCCGTCCGCCGCAAAAAAGCCGTCCGCATCTCCTTGCGAAAACACGGCGATCTTGTCCTCTTCCGCCGTGAAACGGTCCGGAATGCCTGCGGCGGAATGGTGCGGCGTGCTGGGTGCAGGCGAACAGCCGGCAAACCCCGTACAACAGAGCGCCGCGCACAGCAGCGCGCCAATCTTATGGTGGATATTGCTTTTGCTCCTTTCTCGTTTCATGGCTCCAGTATAACAGAAAAACGCCCTCTGTAGGCTGGCGCTGCTTAAACTGTCGTTTTTTTTACTTGTTCTGCAAATTCCGAGGCAGTTTTCTGCATTTTTCCGCGTTGGCCGCATCGGCACCGTCGGCCGAGCCAGAGCGGCAGAAAGAGAGCGGGAAGAGGCAGCTCTCCGCCGGGAGCAGGAACGGCCCCTGCAAAGGCCGCTCACTTTGCCTCGCCCATGCTGAAGATGATGTTGAGGTGGAACACGTCGCCGGAGACGCCCGTTGTCAGCTCTCCCCCGTACTTGCGGGCGATCATGCGGATGGAGCGGGTGCCGAAGCCGTGGTAGTTTTTGTCTTCCTTGGTGGTGACGGGCAGGCCGTCTTTGAAGGAGAGCTGCCCGCCGAAGTAGTTCTCTTCCTGCACGATGAGCAGGTCGTTTTTGCTCTTGACGGAGAGGTTGATGACCCGCTTTTCACGTTCCGGCAGGCCGCGGACGGCTTCGAGGGCGTTGTCGATGATATTGCCGAACAGGCAGAATAGGTCGCCGCGGTCCATAAAGGCGAGCTTTTCTCCCTGCGCCAGGCAGGAAAAGGTGATGCCGTGCTGTTCGCAGTAGAGGCTCTTTTCGGTGAGCAGCACGTCTAATAAGTCGTTGCCGGTGGAGACCTTGGTATCGTAGATGGAGATGCTCTCGTACAGGTCGCTGACGGCGTTTTCGCTCCCCTGCCCCTGCCCCGCCAGCAGCGAGCCGAGCTTATATTTGATATCGTGGCACTTGACGTTGATGAGGTCGATGGTGTCTTTCGAGATCTCGTTCTGCTGTTCGCGCTGGCGCATCTCGTATTGCAGGTACGAGAGCTCTTCCTGCAATTCGCGCCGCTCCACCGTGCGGGAGATGAGCATCATCACCAGGGCGCAGCAGACGACGGAGAAGGCGTGGCCCGTCTGGCTGAGTACGAAGTAGTCAAAATTTTCGTAGCGGTTCTCGCGGTAGTCGCTGAGTTTGGCAAAGAAGATGTCGTCTATCGAACAGAGGATGACGGTGATGCCGAGCACGATGACGGAGATGATGAAGGTGCGGAAATTCAGCTGCCGTTCCGAAAGGCGGCGGGTGAGCGGGCGGATGAACAAAAAGTACGCCGCCGCCGCGGCCGCCGCGAAGAAGAGATAATAGAAGAGGCGGTAGAAGAGCTCGAAATGATTTCCCCAGCCGTCGTAGAGGCGGAACTCTTCGCCGATGCTCCAAAAGAAGAGGAACAGCTTGTATACCAGGTTCTGCGCCGCATAGGCATAGCTGCAGCAAAACAGCACGATCTTGTACGGCTCGTCAAAACACAGGCGCATATATCCCGTGAATAAGAGGAAGAGCACAATATATACGGCGATCCTGCCCCAGACGGTGGTGCCGAAGGCGGCATAGAAAAAGCTGATGCCAAAGCCCGCCGTCGCCATGCCTGCCATGCCGCAGACGACGCGCAGGGCAAAGTACCGCGCCCGCTGCAGGCGGCAGGAAGTGAGGGCGCAGAACACCGTCATTTCCAAAATAAATTCGAGGATGACCCGCACATAGAGGGAGAGGATATTGGGCATGTCCATCACGCTCTTCCCCCGCCGCTGCCCGCGAACCAGTTGGCAAGTTCTGCCATGAACGCCGCCCTGCGGGGGCGGCTGATCTGCAGGGTGTGGTTGCCCACCTGCACGTTGTTGTTTTTGACGCTGACGATGAACTTGGGGTTGACGAGGTAGCACTTGTTGCAGCGCAGAAAGCCGTACTCCGCCAGCTGTTTTTCTACATTGGAAAGCACGCCCGTCATCTCGATGACGTCGTCGACGAGGTGGTAATACAGGCGGTGGCTGATGATCTCCACGAACATGAGCTTGTCGGTGGAGATGCGGCACATGCCGCCTGGAAGGTCTAAGGTGATGGCGCGGTCTTCGTTCATCACATAGATGTCGAGCGCCTTTTGGAACTTCATCGAAAAGTCGTAATAGTTGACGGGCTTGACGAGGAAGCCGACGGCGTCTACCTCGTAGCCCTTCTGCGCGTACTGGACGAGGTTGGTGATGAAGATGATGGAGACGGTCTTGTCGAGGCGGCGCAGCTCCATGGCGGTATCCATGCCGTTGATGCCGGGCAGCTGGATGTCCATGAAAGCGACGGCGTACACGGCGCGGTAATCTTCTAAAAATTCCGTGCCCGTGCGGAAGCGCACGACGTTGAATTTCTGTTCCGTCTGCGCCGAAAAGCGCTCGATGTAGGATATGAGCTTGGAGGCTGCCCCCTCCTGATCTTCGATGACGGCGATGTTCTTCATTGACTCCCCATCCCCCGGTAAAATATATTATTATTGTACTATACTCGGGTGAACTTGTCAACAGCCGCAGGTATTTTTGTATTGAATTTTATACAGATACTTTATTTTTTCATATATACACTCCGCAGGCCCCGCTCGCCCTTCCCTGCGCCGCCGCAAGCGGCCGCCCCTTCCCTGCCCGCCGCCTGTACTTATCCGCCCGCCGCCTGTACTTATCCGCCCGCCCCCGCACGGGCGCGCCCGCCCCTCGCCGTTTCACCCGCCCCCTTCCTTCCGCCGCCCTCCCGTTTTACCCGCCGTCTCTTCCTTCCGCCCCTTCTGCCGCATTGCCGCCCCTTCCTTCCGCCGCCCCTTCCGTTTTACCCGCCGTCTCTTCCTTCCGCCCCCTTCCGTCACATTGCCGCCCCTTCCTTCCGCCGCCCCTTCCGTCACATTGCCGCCCGCTTAAAAATCGGTTGACAAGCGCCGCGCTTTTTGATACAATGGCTTAGAAAATTACGGCTGCCGGCTGCGGCCGTATATAGACGGAAGGTTGGCAGAGTGGTCGATGGCGTCAGTCTTGAAAACTGAAGAGGTGAAAGCCTCCGGGGGTTCGAATCCCTCACCTTCCGCCATTAGTGAATAATACGAACTCTGAAAACGGGTTCGTATTATTTTTTGCTATTGATTACTTAGGCATCGTAACAAAACGCAAAGAATCTATTTATTCAAAGAATGCTTGTTTTAGATAGTATCTTCAAGACTACAGCCGTATGCGTTTATCGTCTCTTCTGATGCTTTGTTTGCGATTTTCTTACCCATTGCGCGTTCGATTACGGTCAATATTGCCTTTGCACGCTCGACAAAATAATTGTCGAAATCATCTTGGATAAAGTAATCGTAGTTTATAAGATGAGACTCAACGCGGGTTCTCAATTCAGCCTCACTAATTATGCATGTTTGATTATCTTCCTGCTGTATTTGCTGGGTGCGTCGCCTCCGAAGTTTAAAGTTGACAGATTTTGAATTGAGGCAGATAGTTTTGGAATATTCTGTTAAAAATTATTTTAGCAGACTAATATGATTATATAAATTATTAAGATGTTTTTCAATACATTTTGATAAAGAATCTACATGAAAATTATCTTTGTTAATACCCTGTGAGTCCAAGTCTGATACCAAATTATCATAAAAATTCGTATCGTTGAGAACTTCTGTAAAAGTTTTATCTGAAATATTTTTAATGTTGCTTGTATCAAAAAGCTGTCGAGTTATATAAGCAATACTGCTGAAATATAAAATTATTTTAAAATCAACTTGTTCTTCAAAAAAAGATAGAAAATTTATAAGATATAAAAAAGTAGCCCTTTCTCTTATAAATGGGATTAGTTTGTATAAAGAACAGATCAATAGAACATCCATAGATTGTGCCATTACCCCATATATCGCGAAGAAAAATAATTCTCCAGTATTTGCATCTTTTATTGGAAGGTCAACATTTTTTTCATATAATTCAAGACGTTCTTTTAATGTTAACGAAAGTCTATCTTTTTTAATTCCAAAAAAAATTTTTGAAGCAGAATCTGGTTTTAAATGTTCTTCTAATTCTTTTAATGTATGAATTGTTTGATTATATTCTTTTAAGCTTGATATATCTTTAAATAAGCTACAAAAGGCTTGTCCTGCACCTAAATCAATTAGTTCATGGTCAACTTCTGAAAAATACCTTATAGGCAATATAAAAATTTCATTTTGGCAGTTATTTAAGATTTCAAAATTATCTTCAAGTGTTTTCTTTATCTGAGTATCCAGCACTTTTTTGTATTCATCAGTTATCACTTCATAAGGCCTCATATATAAGCATGAAGGGTCATCTAATATATGTTTATATCCAACAGTTAAAAACGGAAAGTGTTCTCTGTTGGCATAGTCTATACATGTTGCAGCTGTAAAAACAAAGGTCTCCCAAGGACTGAAATAGTTATGCAATAAGCATAAAACCAACGCCTTGTTTTTTTGCCAAAATATTTCTACAGAATCAATGCATTTAAACCAATCTTCGGCTGGCTTGTCAAGCGTTATTCTTAATAGTTCTTTATATTCCGCTTGAAGCATTATAGCTTTATTTTCTAAGTAATTCTTAGACATCGGTGTCCTCTAATTTTAGATGATCAGGGATTCCATAAATGGAATCTAAAAAATTCAGCATTTTGGCCATTACCATTTTACAATCATGCCAAACAGATTTTAAACTTTGAGTATTATCTATATCAGGAACACAATGATATTGATGCATAGGAGATGTGCACTTAAGCATAGAACTTTCTCTTATCGCTCCCCATAAACCATGTTCAAAAGCAGAATCATAGTCATAATACAACCCATACAAATCTTTCTCATCAACATACTCAGCTAGCTGTCGGGGCTGTTTGCCAAAATATCTTGTATCCATATTTAAGAAATTTTCATCTGTAAACTCATTAACTAATAGCTCAATATAATTTTTATTAAAATGACAATCACCTGATACGTGAGTAGATTCTCTGTGTCTGCTTAAAACAAGTTTATATTGTCCTATGCCATAATATTGAAATTCATTCCAGATATCTGCATGTGTAGGTTCTTCTTTAATAAGATATTTTAGCATAAGATAGTCTTCAATCAAAATTCTTACAATACTTCTTCCAGTAATTGTATTGTATAAATTATGCTCTACAAGCTCTAACACCCTCTTATAGGAGTATGTAGCAATACCCAATATAACCGTTAGCTTTTGATCTAATGGGGTAGTTGCAAGCAAATCTCTAAAATACATCATAATTGATTTTAGTTTTTGCATATATTCACTTTTATCATCGGACTCATCTTCATATTTAATATATATTAGCTTACATTCACTCATTTTACTTACGTTCTCCCAAAATTTCTTTAGATAATCAGAATTGTTTACCCCTAAAATATCTAACGGTAAGCCTATTTCCGATGCGCGTATTGAAGGCCGGATATACTTCATGCGTTCATCTTCATGTGAAATCTGTGGATACAATTTTAGCTCATCAATTGATTGTTTGGGCATCTTTAATTTGCCTGAAAAAATCTGATAGCATAAAACAACATATCTGATATCTGTTGAAAAATGTGATTGATGATAGCTTGCGTCTTGCATTATAGTAATAATTATATTAAATCGCTCTTCGAACGAAGCAGTTTCATCAAAAAAGTTATTAACAAATATGGGATAATCAAATTGCGTAAATATAGCAGTTAGAGGGGAGAGAACCTTTTTATTGATATTATTTAAAACAGCCTTGAAAAATTGATTCTGATGCTCGTTCGTCATTTTTGTAATTTGCGAAAAAGCTGGTACAATCAAATCATTATCTATATGACTTAATTCTTTGATTAAATTTAAGCATGTTCGCAATCCATGTTCTCGACCGTATGTTTTTAGAATAAGGGCAATCCACAGGTATTCTGGCAATCTATTTTGAAACCATGGATTTTCGTGGGATATATCACCGAGTGCATCATTCCAAGGAGTAACAAATGTTCCTTTTTTTAGCTTGTGTTCAGATAATTTAGAATGTTCCATTGTTTTTCTTCATTTTGCTAAAATGCTTACAAATTTAATAAGAATTATATTTTGTAGTCCGAATTACAACATAGTAATCAACTACACCATTGAACAGTTTTTCTTTATGTAGGTCATTATAACATAAATAGTCTTATAAAGCAATAGAGGTAAAAACATTTATCTTATTGCGCTTATATAAAAACAAAGACGCGCTACTGTGCGTTCTATTTAGGTATCATTGAATTTCGGCTGCTTTGACGCGATAAATATTTTTAGGTTTCCATTTTGAACGCACTCTTTATAGCCAGTAATGGTTTCGATAACCTCAACTCTGAATTTTTTATATTTATCAAGGATCACCTTATTGTATTGATAGTATTCTTTGTACCCGTCCGCCCAGTCTTCTCTTGCGCTGCTGTCGAAAATGATGTTTATAGGGAACATTTCATGCTCGTATTCCAATTCTTTTTTAGACAAATCCAAAATGATATCGCGATCAAAGTTTGTCTTCAATTTTTTATCTGCTGGGACGGCGATAATCGCGTCAAGGCGGTCTTCGCTTTCGTCAAGACATTTGTTTATATCAAAATAATAGAATCTGTAGACGTCTTTGCCCTTTTCGGTTTTTGTACGCACCGCATTTTTCGAATAAGCAACCCCATACATGGATGTCAATCTTTGTTGACCGTCCAATATAAGCAAGTCAGGCTCCACCCCCATGGCAGGAACTCCTTCAATAGTGCGATACTTAAAACGAATATTTTCGTTTCCGTACTCCAAACACATGATCGCCCCCATAGGGTAACCCTGTGACAGACTTGCAAGAATACCTTTGATTCTATTATCATCCCAAGTCCAATTGCGCTGAAAGTCGGGTAATTGAATCTTTCCATTTGCAACTCCGCGCAACAACTCACTTAATTCAGTATCCAAAGACTTGGGAGCTATATTGATTGCCATAAAGTCACTCACTTTTCAACAGGTTTATTTTGATTTATTATATCACAAATAATCTCCAAAGTAAAACAAACCGAGCATCCCATGAAGTATTTTATGGATAGTTCAAAGTTCGTACAAAGGCGACAACTCGCCGCCAGCAAACAGGCACGGCTTTTTGCCGTGCCTGTTTGCTGTTGAACGGGGATGAGAACCACACGCGCACCGAATTTGGAAAAAACACATCCTTAAACAGTAATTCCTCACCTTCCGCCAAAGACAGCGGGGCGTAAAACAGCGCCCCGCTGTCTTTTTGTGTTGCGGTATGGGTATCTGTAAAAGGAGCGCAGCTGTCTGTAAAATTGAAGTGCCCGGCCCTTGCGGACCGGACACCCCAAATGTTTGCAAAAAACCGTTCTGTGTGTGCAAAATTGATAAATAAAAATATTTCAAGACATCGCGCGATGCGCGTTTCCGCCTTTTCGGCAAAAAAACGTCAAAGCAGCTGCGCGATATAGCTTTCCAGCGCCTGTGCATCCCCGAAGGTGACGAGCTTCAAACAGTATACGAAGCCGCCTGCGGTGAATTTGGCGTAGAAGGTGTTTTCATCCATGCTGTCTTGCCCGTATGCCGCCTCGATGCCGCCCACCTGCATGGTTTGATCGAGCTGCGTAAAGACGTTGAACCCCGGGAAGCGCCCCTCGCTGATGCAGATGCTCAGCGTGATCGTATCCAGCCCCTCCGCCGTGAGCGCGGCCGCAGTTTGCCTGACGTACAGGAGGCGGCCGTCTTCTATATAGCGCACGGCGATGTACTTGGAGCCGAAAAGATCCCCTTCAAACAGCGACAGGGAAAGGCCGTTTTCCTGCTGAAACTGCCCGATATCTTCGATGGTCTCCGTGTAAATGGAAGAATCTTCGAAATACATCGGCTCTTTTTGCCCGCCGCCGTAGAAAAAGGCGAACAGCAGCGCCGCCGTCAGCGCCAGCGCCGCGGCAAGAAGCGCGAGCAGGGCGGGCCGGCGCGCCAGCGCAAGGGCACCCCTGCCGCGGGCGGTGCCTTCCGCCCCGTACAGCCGCCCGGTCAGCCGTGCGGCCTCTTCTGCCCCCTCGCTGCGGGAGGGCTTTTTATCTGCATACGCCCGCAGCGCGGCGAGCGCGTCTCTTTTCTTTTCCATACAAACGATCAGCTAACGTTGACGATCAGCGCCTCCTCGATCTGTAAATAGTCGTCCATGCGGATATAGCCCTGGTCGGCGGTGTTGAACCCGCTGGAAGCCTGCAAAAATGTATCCGTTCCGATCAGCGAGCCGTTATCGTAATAGCGGACGGTGATATAGCCGTATACCATCATGATATGCGCGATATCGGAGATCCAGCGGTCGAGATAGGTGCTGCCGCTGCCGTGGTCGATCGAATAGATAAAATTATACTTTGTAAGGAGCAGCACCCCTACCTTGCCGGCGTCGATGGCGTCTTCAAACGCCGCCAGATCGACGTTTTCCCTGTCTTCATAAAAAGAAGAATAGGAAAGGCTGTAGCCGCGGTCCTGCGCGTACGTTTTCAGCCCGTTTTTGAAATTGGTGCCCGAAGTGCCGGCGCCGCCGACGTTGGTCTTCATCTCGTCGTAGAGGATATCGAACACCTCTTCCGTCTCCTCATAGCCGAGGTCGGGCAAGTAGATATATTGGCCGCCCGCGGACACGCCCGGCTCGAAACCGGGGATGAGGTCGGGGAAGGCCCTGTCGTAATAGACGACGATGTTCCTGCCCGCCGAAACGGCGCAGTAGTTTTGCACGCTCTGATTATCGCTCCCGTACGAGGGCGCCTGCGCCACGCGGTAATTTTCGCCGACGGTATAGCTGTCGCGGTAGATGTACTCGCCGTCTTCCCGCAGGCCGCCTCCGCCGTAGTTTGCCCCCGTGTAGTAGGTATCGCAATAATAGATCTCCTGCGCTCCCTGCGCCGCAGCGGGGCGGGGCGAAGCGCAGAGGGCAAACATGCCCGCAAGCGCAAACAATGCGGCAAGAGAGAGGGAAAGCGCCTTATATTGCAGGCGGCAGGGCTTCACGGCAGTGTTCCTCCTGTTGTGCTATCTATAATATAACACCCGAAAACGGGTGTTCGTGCGAAAAAATTTTAATCTTTTTGATAAAATTTTCTGAGCTTGTCTTCCAGCTTATCCAGGCGGTACTTCACCGTCGATTTGGAGCAGTGGAAAATGTGCGTCAGCTCCGAAAGGGAGCACTGATACCAATAGCGGTAGATGACCAGTTTGCGCTCGGCTTTGGTCAGCTTTTCAAAGATCTCGTTGACGATGAGGGTGTCTTCGTCGTAGCCGGTGCTCATCTCCTGCGCCTCGTCCAGCCCGCTCTCGCGGCGGCGCAAGGAGCTGCGCAGTTTGTTTTTGGCGGTGTTGTAGACGATGGCGTTGATCCACGCCTTGGCGTTCTTGTTTTCGCGGAAGCTGCCCGCCTTGGTGACGATGATGACCAGGCTTTCCTGCACCACGTCTTCCGCGTCCGCCCTGTTTTTCAGGTAAGAAGCAGCGGCCGCCAGCATCGCCGGGCCGACCCTGGCAAATATTTCGCCGATGGCGCCCGTATCCCCTTGCGATATGCGGACGATCAGCTCTCCCAATTCCAGGTTTTCTCTCTCGTTCATCTTACCCTCTGCGCCGCCGCCCGAACGGCGGCCTTTGATCGCCCCGCTTTTGCGGCCTTTGATCGCCCCGCTTTTGCGGCCTTTGATCGCCTCCGCTTTGGCGGCCTTTGATCGCCCCGCTTTGGCGGCCTTGCCCCGCCCCCGCTTTGGCGCGAGAAGCGGTATCGGGCGGGCGGTCTGCTGCGGCCCGAAAAGATTTTTTCTGCCGATACAATGTATAAAAATGCCGAAAATAAGTTTTCGGCCCGAGTATTATTATACAGCAATATTCATCGACTTTTCAAGGATATATTCCGCCCGCGGCGAAAATTTTTATCTGAAAAAGCGAAAATTTTTTGTCCGTACCGCCCTTTTTGCAAAAAACCTGCCGCAGAGCCGCCTGTTTACGTTCAAATTCCCCTTCTCCGCACTCGAGCGCCCCTCCTCTTCCCCGAAAAAGCATTGCGCCCTCCCCTGGCGGGGAGAGCGCTTTTTTCCGCTGCGACCGCCTTTCCCTTGCGGCCGTGTGCCTTGTTTAGTTTTCCTTCTTCTGCTTCGTGCGGTACTGTTCGGGGTGACGGATGCTGTGCACGGTGCGGATCACCAGCCACAATGCCGCCGCGCCGATGGCGACGCCGCCGACGATGGTACCGACCAACAGGCCCACGCGCCAGGGAGACATATCATAGTAGATGATCGTTCCCGGAGGGCTGTCTTGCAGCACGGAAGAGTTGGCGATGGTATACGACAGGCGGTGCAGCGCGGTGCGCGCGAGCGACTTGCCCGTGGCCGTATCGGTATGCACGGCGGGGTTGGTATCCTGCCACACCAGCCAGGTATCCGTGCCGGCGCGGATGGTGAGCTCGATAAACGACTCGCTGCCGCTGAACATATCGGTGATGATGACGCCGTTGAAGTTCCACTCTTCGCGCACCAGTTTTGTCATCAGATCGTAGTTGGCAAAGGCGGTGACGGGCCCGAAGCAGTTCTGCGCACCCATCATTGCCGATACGCCGCGCATCACCTTGGTCTTGACCGTGCCTTCCTGATCTGCCGTGTACTTGATGGTCTTGCGCGCTTCGCGGATGGCGATCTCGAACGGTCTGTTGTACAGCTCGCGGATGACCTGCTCGTTCGCCCACGTCTTCAGGCGCTTGTCGCGGTAGGTCTCCTGGTCGTTGAGGCCGAAGTGCTTGATGTAGTCGAACATGCCCATCGAAGAGGTGCCGTTGACCATGGCGACCGCCATCTTGCCCGAGAGCAGCGGGTCTTCGCTGTAATACTCGAACACGCGGCCCTGGAAGGGGGAGCGGTGCAGGTTGAAGGCGGGCGCCATGCGGCCCTGTCTGCCGCCGAGCAGGCCTTCCTGCCCCATCGCCTCGCCCGCCTGACGGATGAGCTCGGTGTTCCAGGTGGAGGCCATCATGGGCGCCATGCACCATGCGGAGGTCTCGCGGTCGTCGGTCGCCAGGCCGTTGCCGTTGTTGAGGCGGACGCCGTTGGCGCCCTCACAGTGGCGGCTGGGCGGCAGACCGATGGAATCGACGCCGTTGGTGAAGTACGACTCGGCGACGAGGATCTGCTTGATATCGTCGGCGTCGGCGTCGTAATCGAGCTGGTCGAGGAGGGCTTCCCAATCTTCGTCGTAATAATCTTTGCCGCGCATGTCGAGCACGGTGAGCAGCTTATCCGCCTTTTCGGTGACAGATTCGCTGTACACGGCGCTCCCTTCCACGTTGCCCAGCTTTTCGTCCGTCTTATAATCGAAGGTGTCTTCGAGGTTGAACATGGACGAGAACTTTTCGCTCACATCCTTATCGGGGGTACGGGCGGAAGGAAGGGTAGCGTTCCAGTCAGCACGGGTGAGCATCACGCTCTCTTCCTGCATATATTCGCTCATGTACGGGAAGAGGTTGGTCGCGGCGATGAACTTTGCGTCGGGGTCTTCGGCCTGCCTTTCGGGATACGGGAGCAGGGTGCCGTCGTCCGCCATCGCCGCCTGCATCTCGATCTCGGAGGGACGGGGGTTGCTGTTGTCGTACCAGATGTCGCTGCCGTTTTTCCACGTCTTTTCTTCGATGACCTCGTGGCTGTTGGCGCGCAGGGTGAAGCTGTACTCGCCCTCTTCGAGGAAGTAGCAGCCGGTGGTGCCGTCGCCGTTGTCGCGGGTGTAGCAGTAAGAAGCGAGCTCGTCTTTATCGAAGGTGAGAGTGACGCTCTTGGTTTCGCCGGGGGCGATGCTCTCCGTCTTGCCGAAGGCGACGAGGGTCGCGGTCGGTTTTTCGATCAGCAGATCCTGATCGACGTCGGTATAGGGCGGGGTGTAGTACAGCTGCACCACCTCTTTGCCCGCCATATCGCCCGTGTTGGTGACCTCGACGGTCACCGTAAAGGTGTCGCCCGCGGTGAAGGAAGAGATCTTCTGCTCGAAGGTGGTATAGGAGAGGCCGTAGCCGAAGGGATACGCCACTTCGCCCGGCGTCACCACGCCGCCCTGCCCGTCCAGCTCGCCGTAGACGAAGCCTGCGGCGCCGATGTCGTGCGCGGTCTCGTAATAGCGGTAGCCGTTGTACATGCCCTCGCGGTATTCCACGAAGGGAGATTTATCCGCATTGGTGTAGCGGAACTTGCCCCAGTTGTTGTAAGAAGGGGTCTTGGTGAAGTCGGTCGCGAAGATATCGACCAGCCTGCCCGAGGGGTTCACTTCCCCCGCCAGGATGTCCGCCACCGAGCGGAAGCCCTGGTCGCCGGGGTGGCCCGCCCAGATGATGGCGTCCACTTCCAGCTCGCCCTGCATGACGGGCGTGAGCTCCACGGGGTTGGAGGAGTTGACGATGAGGATGACGCTGCCGCAGTGCTCTTTGGCGTAGGCGATCATGTCCCTTTCGTTTTTGGAGAGGGCGAGGAAGTGCGGGGTACCGTCGTCATAGGCGTCCGCCTTTTTATCCAGGCTCTCGCTGCCGCTGCGGCTGACAAATACCAGCCCCGCGGAGTCCTTCATCTTTTCCAGTTCGGAAGCGGGGATGTCGTTATAGACGTCCACTTTCAGTTCCGGGATCTGGTTGTCGCCGCCGAACGACATGGTGTTGTGGCGGCTGGTCCCCTCGGCGCTCCGCGGCGCGTCGGGATAGTTTTCATACTTGAACACCTGGATCCAGGAGCCGTCGTCGTCCTGGATGTAGCCGCCGAAGCCGCCGTCCGTGGTCAGGCCCATATCGGCGGGCTGCTTGTCGGCAGCGGCGCTGATGATGGTAAAGCCGTCCTCTTCCAGCGCCTCCGCGGGGCCGACGCCCTTTTCGGGCTCCGTATAGAGGATGGAGCCGCCCTCCTGCATGCCGTTGTAGATGGGATGGGCATATCCTCTGCCGAAAGGCGTCACCGTCTTGTCTTTCAGGGGAAGGACGCCGTTGTTTTTCAGCAGCACCGTGCCCTCGTCGTCTACCTGCTTCATCACCTTTTGGGAAGCGGCCACGGCCTCTTCGAGGGTGCCATAGCGCTCCTCGTAGTACTCCGTATCCCACGTTTCGGTGTTTTCGGGCTTGATGGTGTGCCGTTCGCCCCGCCCGAGCGAGGTATCCAGCACGCCGCCGAAAATACCCGCCAGCACGTTCAGCGCGATCAGCAGAGCGAGCAGCACCGCCAGGATGGGGATCCAGATGGCGAGCACTTTGCCGTTGCGCATTTTGAGCTTTCCTTGCATATTGACCTCCGTTTGATCGGCCGAGCCGAAGGAAAGGGCCCGTTTGCTTCGGCTCGGCCCTGATTTTTTTGAAGGGGGATCTTCTCTTTCCCCTTCCGACGGCCGCAGTATAAAACAAAAAGGACGATCCGTCAATAGGACCGTCCTAAACTTGCAAATATTGTCCTAACCTTGCGAAGCGCCCTTCTTTTCGGCGGGGGCGGGGAAGAGCACGCGCACGCTGAACAGACCGCCCGCGGCGCCGCACTGCATGGTGCCGCCGTACTTTTCGGCGATCATGCGGATAGACTTGACGCCGTAGCCGTGGCGGAAGGTATCCTCTTTGCGGGTGACGGGAAGGCCGTCGGCAAAGCGTACTTCCCCTTCAAAATAATTTTCGGCGCACACGGACACCTGCCCCGCCAGACTGCGCACGTTGAGGCTGATGACGCGGCGGGCGGGGTCCTGCACGCGCTCGCACGCCTCGACGGCGTTTTCCATGATATTGCCGAACAGCGAACAGATGTCCGCCACGCCCATCCCGCGCAGGGCGGCGCCGTCGGCAAAGGCGGTGAAGAGGATGCCGTGCGAGGCGCAGTAGATGCGGTATTCGGAGAGGACGATGTCCAGCGTCTCGTTGCCCGTCTTCATCTCGCTGTCGTAAATGTCGACGAGGTGTTTCAGCTCTTCGGGGTCGATGCCGCCGCCCGCGCCCGCGCGGTCGATGTAGTGCTTGATGTCGTGACACTTGACGTTCACGAGGTCGATATTGCTCTTGAGCTGCTCGTAATGGCGCAGCTCTTTGGCGCGCAGCGACTCGATGACGCCGATCTCCTGCTTCAGCCGCCGCCGTTCCAGCATGTCCGAGCGCAGGAAGAGGATGAAGACGCAACAGCAGACGAGCAGCACGCTGCACAGGGCGGAGAGGGAAGCGCTTTCCGCCGCAAAGACGCTGCGCGCGCCGTTGGCGACCAGCACGATGAGCAGGGTGACGACGGCGAGCACGGTGACGCTGCCGTTTTGGATGCTGCCCTCCCCCTCGCCGCGCGGCGCGAACACCAGGCGGACGGCGGCGAGCACGGCGGCAGAGACCGCCAGCTGGATCAGCGTGGTCAGGACGTACCCCGCGCCCGCCCCCAGCATGTAGCAGGCGCCCGTCAGCGCGTTATTGTAATTGACGAGCCCGAACAGGTTATAGCCGATATGCTGCGCGGCGTATGCCGCCACGCCGCTGAGCACGCACTCGCGGAAGGGCCCGGCAAAGCACAGCCGCATGCCCGCCAGCGACACGAGGAACATGGCCACATACGCCGCCACGGCGGCGATGTTGGCGGCGAGCACATCTCCCGCCGAGGCGACGATGAAATACACCCACGTGACGGGGACGGCGATCGCCGCCTGCGCCAAAAAGCTCAGGGCATAGCGCAGGGCATACTTTTCCCGCCTGCGCCCCGCCGGCGTCATCAGGTGTTCGCCCGCGCACAGCACGATCAAAAAGACCCAGCTGCCCGAAACGTAAAAGACAAACTCGCTCATGTCACGCCCTCCCGCCGCCGGAAATATAAAAGAAAAATTCGCTCATGTCACGCCCTCCCGCACAAAGAAAACTCGCTCATGTCACGCCCTCCCGCCGCCGCGCGCGGCCCATTCGTTGAATTCGCGCACGAACTCCTTCTTGCGCGGGTGGCTGATCTGCAGTTCGTCCTCCCCCACCCGCACGGTATACCCGCCCACATACGAGATCCACGACGGGTTGACGAGATAGCAGCTGTTGCAGCGCATGAAGTGGTAGGGAGCGAGCAGTGCCGACAAATTGCGGATGGTGTTGCGCCCCTCCGCCACGCGGTGCGGGGCGATGTGGTAGCGGCAGTTATGCCCCGATACCTCGATGTATTGCAGATCGCGCACGGGGATGCGCAAATCGCCCCCTTCCGCCGGCACGACGATGAACCTGTCGTCGCGGCTGCGCACGGAAAACACCGCCCGCCGCATCTTGATGCAGAAATCGTAATACGACATAGGCTTGACGATAAAATCGAAGGCGGCGACTTCGTACCCCTTGACGGCGAACTGCGCCATGCTGGTGACGAAGATGAGGACGGCGTTGCCGTCCCTTTGGCGCAGCTTTGCCGCCGCCTGCATGCCGTCCATGCCCGGCATCATGATATCCATGAAGATGACGTCGTATTCCGGGCGGTATTCTTCCAAAAAAGAAAACGCGTCTTTGAACAGGGAAACATCGAACGTCTCCCCTTCGGCACTGCCGAATTGCTCCAAATAGCCCGTGAGGATATCGGCGTGCTTCTTTTCATCCTCCACGATGGCGATGCGGATCATATCGCCCTCCCTTGTTCCATTTCTCTTGATCGAAGCGCCGTCTCCCTTGCAGGGCGGGCGCCTCACTTTTTTCCTTTATAGTATACCAAACGCGCCGCATTTTGTCAATACCGCGCGGAAAAAGGCAGATACGGTTGACAAACTGCGGCGAGCATGATATGCTGAAACCGGCACCCCGCAGAGCGGGGCAGCACGGATACGGAGGAAAAGAATATACCCCGAAAGAAAAGCAGCGAGACGGCCGCGCAGGGCGGCATCGTCCGCCGCGGAAAATTCGCCAAAAACGGCGAGATCAAGCCGCCCGCCGGCGCGCACCCGCAGCGCTATAGATTGCTGATGCACCTGAACGACACGGAGATCTGGCGGCACTTAGAGATCCCCGGCAGCATGAGCTTTGCCGACCTGCATTCCGCCATACAGATCGCCTTCGGGTGGGAAGATATGCACCTGCACCTGTTCACCGTGCATAAGATGAGGATCGGCATATGCCCCGACGGCGACGTGGACGACCTGCCTCCGAATTTTTATTTTGAAGAGGACGTCTGCCTCGAGCTGATCCTTCTCAACGTGAAAAAATTTTTGTATGAATACGACTTCGGCGACGGCTGGGCTGTCACGATCTATGTGGAAAAGGCGGAAGAGGTGCAAAAAGTCTCCCCGCCCCGCCTGATAAACATCTGCGGCGGCATGGCGTGCGACGACTGCGGCGGCCCCGACGGGCGGGCAGAACTTCCGCCCATCGCCGCCGATATAGGCGAGCTCAACCTGCTCTTGGAAGAGACGTTCGATCAGTGATCTTTGCCGCCGCAGCGGGGCTGGTTTTGTTTTGTTTCGCCGCTGCAGCGGGGCTGCTTTTGCTTTGCGGCACCCGGAAAAAATTGCAGGCAACAACTCTCTGCCCGCCGCCCCAAAAAGAGCGGCGGGCATACAAAAGTGCCGCTACCCGCAGGGGTGGCGGCATTTTGGGTGTATTTGGGAATCCGCCGAAACCCCTAAAGGGGTTATTACAGGGCTCCCGAAAATCGCAGCGAAGCGAGATTTTTGGGAAGAGGAGCGGCAGGCGCTTCAGGCAAGGCGGCAAGCATAGTGCGCTGCCTGCCATGGCGCCTTGCCGGCGACGAGTCGGCGGAGCGTCGCTTCGCTCGCGCGAACCCTTCGGGTTCGCTTCCGGCGGGTATGCCAAAACGGCAGCCACCCATACGGGTGGCTGCCGTTTTGGTGTAGAGCATCCGCATATATGCGAACTGATGGGAAAAGAAGAAGAGGCATTTTCAGCCTCTTCTATCTCTTTCTCAACTTCTTCAATATGCGACTTGGTGAGTTTTTCGGGCACGACGTCCTCTTGGAAGTTGTATGTAATGACCATACGGTCGCCATACCAAATCACTTCCCGCACAAAGGTATTCACAAGCAGCTTGCGTACTTTAATGTCGTCCGGATCTTCAAAAACTTTGGAGAGCAAATATTTCTCCACGTCCTGAGCCGTCAGATGCGCATAGATCTTTTGCATCGCTTTGTTGATCTCGATATCGCATCGGTTGACTTCTTCCTGCAACGCCGCCAGCCTGTCCTTTGTAAAGTCCGTGATAATACCCTGCTCGATAGCTTTGACTAAGTTATCCGCAGCTTTCTTCGCTTCGTCGCGTTTTAGTTGGAGCCGTTTAAGCCCCGTGTCGTCTTGGATCATCTTCTCATGAACCTTGACGATTGTTTCCGCAATTTTTGTGATGATACTGTTACGACGCAGCATATCGACGGTCGCCTGAATAACGTAATCTTCCAGCACCTGCTTTTTGACGGGCTTACAATGGCAGACGCAGCGCTTTCTGTTTTTTGAAAGACAGATGTAGTAATAATGCGTATCGCCCGTATGCGACGTTCCGCTCGTTCCGCCCATCTTATGCTTGCAGTCTCCGCAAATGAGTTTTCCTGAAAGGATGTAGTCAAAAATTTCCTTCTTGCGACTCGGCGCCTGCTTGTTCTCTTCGTTGATGGCGTTCACTTGTTCCCAAACCTCCTTTGTGATGACGGGTGGAAAGATATTGTAATACTCTTCGTCCTTATGTGTTACGACGCCCGTATAGCGTTTATCGTGTAAGATGACATAGACATATTTCTGGTCGACGAGTTTGCCATTCTTCCGGCGCACATTGCGTTCCTTCAGATCGTTTGCAATAGAATTTGCTTTGAAACCCTGTGAATATTTTCGGAATATCTCCCGCACGGCGTCGGCTTCCGTTTCATCAATGACGTACTTCTTGTCCTTGATAATATACCCGAACGGCGGAATGCCACCCGTAGCGTTGCCTTTGAGCCAGCTCTCCCGCAGACCGCGGTTGACTTTCTGTTTGAGGTCTTCGGAGAAGTATTCGTTGAATCCTTCAATTACGGCAAGGAACAGCTTGCCCTCTGGCGTGTCGGGAATATTCTCCATAGCGGATATGAGTTCCACGCCATTGTCGGTCAGCTTCTTTCGGTTGACGACGGACTCATACTTGTTTCGGGCAAACCTATCAAGCTTGTAAACGATGACCACGCTCCATTGTCGTCGTTTGCTGTCACGCAACATTTGCTGGAATGCCGCTCGGTTGTCGTTCATCCCCGTCGTTGCCCTGTCAATGTACTGATCTACCACGAGAAGATCGTTTTTCTCCGCGAACTGTTTACAGACGCGGACTTGTCCTTCGATGGACTGTTCCGTTTGACTGTCAGATGAATATCTGGCGTAAATGACTGCTGTTTTCAAAATTGATACCTCCGAGATTTTTTGCTCACATTGTACACCTTTACGGCAGGGAACAACAGGCACGGCGGACGTACAATACCCATACGATTTCCCAACCTATCGCATGCAAACCGTAACGGAAGCGGTACATTTCCAGTACACTTCCGTACCTTTCGGCGCAACCGAAACGGGAGAGCAAGGGCGCAGTCTGTCAAAGGTCTGCACTACGGGGACGCGCAGGAATTTTGTAAAAGTTATCTCTTTCCCTTTCATTCAAAATTGCTGCGCGCCTTTGACAGACCAAGCCGCTCTCCCACCATCCAAAAGCCGAAAGGTACGAAAACATCCAGAAAAGGTAACAAAATGCGCGGTTTGTTTCGGTTTTGGTGACATAAGTTGCGGTTTGTTGGGGTTTACTAACGGCAGCGTTGGTTGCAAACAAAGCGGCGATGTGGTAAAATGAAAGCATAAATAAGCGGGGACGCTTCATATCACGGAAATAGAAAATGTTTACTGACTGTGGGAATAGTGCCGCGGAAGTAGTCGGGCGTGCCGCGCCGAGAATTAAAAATACGACGAAATAACCGGGTGACCGTGACTGTCAGACAAGATAGACGAGAGATCGTCTGTCCTTTGTCTGATGTCACGGTCTTTTTTGTTTTTCCGAGGAAATTTTGGAAAGGTGAAGAAAACCTGCACCTTTCACCTGTAAGATAAAGAAACTTTTGGAATTGGGGACAGGTTTTGTCTATGTTTGCCTGTAAACTTCAAGAGAAAAACTTTTTCAAATACGACAAAATGTGTCGTATTTGGGTGGTTTAATGACTTTGCAAAAAGAAAGTTCTGTGAAATTTTCGGCAAAGCCGCCAACTTTGCAAACTTTTTGTCCTTGCGGTAGTAGAAGGAAATTTTTCAAACCTGAAGTAAACCTGCAGGTTTGGCTGATATGCTATCGGCGAAAGTAAAATTTTTCAAAGAAATTTTGTAAAGTCGCAAAAACCTTGCGAGTTTAAGGTTTAAGATATGCGCACAACGGGAGGAGAACGCTATGTCACTCAATGAGATAAGACAGCAATTAAAGACGATACGCCTGTACTATGCGAACAAGGCGCGTTTTTCCGCTGCATTCGATACCCTCCCGCATAAGGCGAAAGAACTTGCAGACAAGTACGCCGCTATTGTCAGCACCGCGCCGCTCGATCTGTACCTCGTCTACTACGAACTGTACGTCAAAGGACTAACGCAGGAAGCCGCCGCGGCAGACCTCAATTACAGCACGGAGTACATACGTCAGAAGAACAAGCGGCTACTGCTCTTTCTGCAACAAAAAATCAACGATCAAGGAGGTGAACCGATTGAAGGAAATCGAACTTAAAAATAATCCTTTGGGCATACGGGTTTATGCCGTCGGGGAACCTGACCTCGATCATATGCCCGAGGAGGAATACAACTTGTTCGCATCGTCGCTAGCGCTCTACATCAACGACTATGTAACGAAATCTGAACACGATAAGGAGGAGAAAAATGCCGTATAGCCAAGTAAAAGTCTATTCGGACGGGAGCCATTACATAGGCATCCCGTATGAGCCAAACCCTCGTGCGAAAAACCATCGCCCGCATTATGAGGAAGTCATTGAAGTTAAAGAGCCCGCTGTCGATGCAGAAGTTAATACCAACGATGAAACGTCTGTTGTTGAAACGAATCAAGAAGCACAAAATCCCGCCGACGTACAAGAAAAAAGCGCGCCGCCTGCCGTGAGAAAGATGACGCGCAAAGAGCTGTTCGAGGAGTTGTATCAAGCAACCTTCGGTATGAAGAAGAGCGAACAAAAATCGTATATCGTAAAGCAGATGCTGCCCTATTTCAAAGACGGCTCTTCTTGCCGCGCCTTCGTGGAGCAGAATTTTGAAAGAAAGCACCGCAATATGATCTGCCGCCGCACGCGCCTTTGGAGAAAGATAAACCATCAACGTTTCAACTATTTTGTGACTTTTACCTATGCCGATAACAAGATGACCGAGGAAGAATTTGCCAAGAAGCTGCTCAACACGCTGTATCATTTCTCCAGCCGCAAGGGCTGGCTATATATCGGCGCATGGGAGCGCGGCGGGGAAACCAACAGGCTTCACTTTCACGGGCTGTTCTATATTCCGGAAGGGACTCTTTCGGGCGAGATGGAAATACTCCGCGACTTCGATACACGTAAAAGGAGAATGCAGACAGTGCAGCAGAATACGTTTTTTGCCAAGAGGTTCGGACGGAATGCATTCCGTCCAATTAACCATGTCTCCGAAATGCCGCAAGCGGTGCAGTATCTCGTGAAGTATATCGAGAAATCCGGCGGAAAGCTCATTTATTCCAGAGGGCTGTATCAGTATTTCGTAACGGACATTATGGATGAAGATATCGTCTGTCCTTACGGCTTAGAGGACAGAAAAATACTTCTCTTCGATAGCTTTGGGTGCTGGATAGAGGGCGAATATATCGGGCAGGTAAGCCCCGAAGTGATAGCGCAACTCCCGAAAGTTACATAGCGACTTACATAACGGTGAAAATTAAGGCACGGCGCGACGGAATAAGCGGGCGGTTCGCCAAGCGGGTCAGCGGCGAACGCCCGCGCCGTCGCCGCCTTTGATTTCCGTTTGCCCGCTTTGTCCGTTGGGGCGTGCGCTTGGCTTCGGCGCCCGCGAGCGCAGCGAGCGGGTGACGGTGCGGCGTCAGCCGCACCGTCAGCTTTGCCGCCGACTTGTATATAAGCCAAGCGCACATCTTACTGCCATTTAAGATAAATATAATTTAAATTTTATTGATTTATCAAAACCCAAACCAACTGAGGCGCACTATCATTCGAAAAAGACCAAATATCCGTTGACCAATTCGGGTATGTGCCTGTCATATTGGATTTTCCGCTGTTTTTTTGATACTGATCGGCATTTCCGCTTAATGAACACTTTGATGAATTCCACCAACAATCTACAACGGAAAGATTATCGGATACGTTGTTTTCGATATCACCCAAGATACCGCCTTTCCCATACCATCCATAAGATGATACGCCTAACCATTCTAATTCCACGTTAGAATCATTATAACAATTTTCAATTAATAGATTGAAAGCATTGTGCCCACGCACCTGTGCTAACATTGCAGCCGCCCTGCCGCCAAAAGCAAGAGTCCATGCGGAAGATGCAATTACATTGCCCTTATTGTAGCAATTTGAAATTGATATTGCAGTATCTTTGGGTGATACATATGCAGCAATTCCTCCCGCACGAGCATGTTGCGCATTGTTAGAAACTTGTGCAAAATTACAGCATTCTACAATTTCGCCTCCAAAAAAGCGGCCTACTAACCCGCCAACATAGTCGAAGCCATCAAAACTTTCCACAATGATCCGGCCTGAAACAGAAACGCGAGAAATATCTACTCCTCCATTAGCTTCACCTGCCAATGCGCCTGCACATGTTGTAGCTCCACTTTTATCATCTCGCGAAATATTCGCTTCTATATATAAATTTTGTACTGCTGCGGCATTTAATTTTGAGAATAAGCCACCATACGTATCTCCGCTGCCTTTCAAAGTCTGCACATATGTGACTTTATTATATCCACCATCAAAATGACCACGAAATTCAAAAGGTTCGTTCCAAATCCCGAGATCGATGGAATCGATCAACCGAAAATAAGTATTTTCCCCAATAAAATTTTTGATATTTTGGAACTCAGCCTTGGAATCGATCAAATAAGGGCTTTCTTTCGTACCATGCCCTCCGGAAAAATTTGCCTCGTCTCCGTTGTCAACAGGTTCTGTATAATGGCGTTCATATTGGCTTAAAAACTCACTCCCTTCTTTTTCCGCAACATCTTCAAAATAGGACGCAAGTATCTCTTTTGCGTCGTTTAATTCCTGCGGGAACATATCCCAAATAGCCACGAGGCTGCGCTTCGGCAAACCTACAATAACGCCAAAGTCTTCTGTCACATTCATCGAATCGACCCATTTCCCATAATCGGACAGAAAGTCACCCATAGATAGGCCTTTAAAATTAGCCCCACCAATGCTTGTTGCTTCGAATCTTTCTTCAGATTGTTCTGTATTTAGTCCAAGCTCTTCTTGCATAGAAAAATGGCCGGAGCCCTCAAGAGACAAAAGTTTACCAATCTCTAAGCCAATGCGGCCCTCTATATTTAATTCCTCATTTGTACTCCACTGCACCCCCGTATTACGCAGATAATAGGTACAATCTACCTTGCCGCCATAATATCCGGCTAAAACAGCATGTGTCCCATACAATGCAATAAAACTTGCCGGAGACATTTCACCGCTTTGTACTTTTTCAGCATCGCTTATCAGCTTGTCAGATAAAACTTCCGTAAACTGTTCAATATCATAGTATCCGTCAATTTCTACCAATGTGGCCGCATAAATTTGGGAAGCTGTATAAAAAATCTCATCAGAAGTCTCTTTATACTGCTCACCGGATGCAAAATCAAATTGCGCGTCCAGCCCCGCTTTGAATACAAACAAATTTAATTCACCGCTGAAAGACGCCCCATAATTTTCATTTGTATTTTCAAACATTTCAGACATTGAACTACCCGATGCGGTCGATGCCTCCATTTTTCCGACTTTCGTCGTGCGCCAATTCATACCAAGCAGCTTTTCCGTATCGAAAACCTTTGCATATCCGGATGCTACTTCAATATATGGATCTTCGATTACATTCAACGTACGGCCAACCCCATAATACGAACCATTATACGGGCTTTCCGTCTCCGTTTCATATGTACCATTATAAATCTCCTCTTTTAAATCTTGATCGACAATGACTTCTTCAGGATCATCCGGCACCTCATCTCCGCCGCCCTCAACAACTGGCGGTTCGTCATTTCCCAAGAACTGCTCCAAGAGATCGCACCCAACAAGAAATAAACTTCCTAACAACAATAAGCCAGCCATAAATAGCGAAATTATTTTTTTCATAACACTCCTCTCTTTCGTTTGTATCAAAAATAACTCATTTCAAAATTTTGCACTGACGTAAAAAGGCCTCGACCGTACTGGACGGTATCGCAAAATTCATTCCCTCTGCGTTCGTGATGCCCGAAACGATCGCGCCGATGACACGCCCCTTTTGATTGAAAATGGGCCCGCCGGAATTACCGCCATTCACGGCGCAATCAGTCATCAGCAACATCCTCCCATTTACGTTACGTTCCTTATCGCTTACAATACCGCTTGTGATGCACGTTCCATATCCTAAAGAATTTCCAATCACAAACACAGGTTCCCCGATGCGCACATTGTTAAAGTTTTCAAATTCCAATACGCAGGCATCGGCAGGCACCCGAGACAACTTTATAAGCGCCAGATCGACACCCGGTCCATCTCCATGCTTCTTGTCTCCAAGCGCAACGACGGAAGCCGAAAATACTTCGCCTTTGATTTTGGCCGTGACCGTACCGCAGGATTTTCCGTTTTCAGAGGTCACAACGTGCGTATTGGTGACACAATAACCATCGCGTGTGACCAAAAAACCTGAACCGGAATGAAAGACATTGTCCGCCCGCCATGTAATTTCAAGAATGCCCCCGATATTCTTTTCATATATATCGGCGCCGGAATCAGAACTTGCCGCCCTGACAGACGCTCCGGAGGCGGGTTGCCTTGCCGCCGCATCTTCAAATTCATTCCCACAACATTCGCATTGATAGCGTCCGTTGCCCAACTCTATACAAGTTCCTCCACACATTTCACAACGCATCGGTTTTATCTCCTGTTTGTATCTTTTTAGTTTTCTTCAATAGATTCTCTAAAAAAGTTTTATCTTCTTGAATAGCTAATAAGCACTTCCGGGCGTTTTCTTGATTGCCTTTTTTACGAGATTCCAACTCGTATAATTTTTCATTCACACCAATAACTTGGCTGGCCATATCTACCATTTCATTATACTCTGTAACTGCATCATAGCGCTTTTTATCGGCTCGCTCATTTTTTCTGTTTATAGCCCTTATTCTTTTCTTTGCCCATATCGCATATAAAATCATAAATAATACCCACGTAGCAATTCCTATCACCAACGGAACAGTTAAAACGCCCAAAAACCAAGCATCTATCCAATTTTTTAATAAGGGCATAAATCCTATATTAATAGTAGAAATCACTCCTAAAACAAGCGCGAGCACTGCAACTCCACAGCCGACAAAGAACCCATTGCCTACCATATTATTTGAATTATACTTATCACTATCCTCACCCCATTTTACTTTTTTTGTCGGTCTATCATACTCCTTGTAATTATAACTTTTAAAATCAGTAATATTAGAAGAATAACGTTCCTTGGCCTTTTTAAAAAGGTCCGGGTCATATCGCCGTTTTCTTTTTGCGTCGGCACATATTACATCGATCTGATTCTTTTGTCGCTCTATTTCAAGATCGATCGCTTTGGCTTCTTCTTGATTTTTTTGATAAGCGCCATCCTCTTGTGCAATTCGCTCTTGTATATTGGATGAAGTCTTATCGACATATACTGCGATCTGCTTCTTAATTTTATCATCCGCATATTTGCATGCATAAAGCAAATTCTTGTCTTGCGATATTGAAGGCAAGTCTCTACGGTCGATTTTTTTTGCCGCTTCGGCTGCCGTCTTCGCTTTTAAATCGCAAAGGAACAGCTTCCAAAATGCTTCCCCGTTTGTCGGATCCATATCCGTTACTTTTTGATAGTATTCTGCCGCTTCCCTATACTCGCGAACAGCCAGTTCCTGATCTCCCCTTGTCAATAGAGACATAATTGAAACACCGCTCGCCGTCGTCTGAGAAGAACTGACCATCTTTAACTTTTCTTCCAACTCTTGCGTACTGCGCTTTTGCTCTTCGATCTGCTTTTTGAGCTCTTCTGCCTCTTGATTTTTATTTGTCAATCCAAATCGGTCGGCAAGGCTGTCTGCGATCACGATCTCATATCCGCCGTTCGGATATTTTTCCAAGGGGATCCCCTGCCCCCGTAAAAACGGCGGCAGTTCGTTCAAACTCAAATTTTCAAAGACGGCACAACCTGCCCTTGTCATTGCTTCATCAGAGACCCTGTCGCGGAAGCGCGCCCACTCATTCTTTACCCAGGCAGAGTTCATATTCTCTTCACTTGTCGCTACAAGAATAAAAAACTTACATGAATACAATGCCTTATAAATGATTGGCTCGTAATCTTCACCGAGCCTATGCTTTAATGTCACCTCCGAAAAGAACGTTTTGATTCCACGCTTTTCTAATTCATCGTAAATCGTCCTTGCTACGATGCTATCCCTTGTCGGATATCCGTTGTTATCGGTTGCCTTAAAGGAGATAAAAACATCAAAATCTTCTTCATTTTCCAGTTGACTTTTGATCTTCGTTTGCAGTTTGTCGATCAGCCCCGCCCGCGCCTCATAAACTTCTTTCTGCTCCGGAGCCGCGTTTACTATGGCCGCTAAATAATCCTTATTCTCAATAATACTCTGTTTTACGGTACGGCGACACGTCGGGATCCTCTCATGCGTCCGAGGATCTTCTACATATTCTATGCCATATGTACTCAACACCAACCCCCAATGGGCTTCGGCGTCGGCAGGATTCTCTTCGATGACCGCCTCATATTTTTGAATTGCGCCGTCAAAATCGTTGGCGAGGCGCGCCTTGTTGGCAAGATTTAACATCATTGCCAAATTCTCTGATTTTTCTTCCTTGAAATGATACTCGTTGCCGCAATTCAAGCAAACCGCACTTTTACGGTCTTCCGAATACTTCAACTCGCCGCCGCAAGTTTCGCAGCGCATCTGTTCGTAGCTATTACTCATTCTGCTTCTCCTTTGTTGTGATTGATCAAACCTCGACCGATCGATCCGCAAGCAATGTTTTTATGGAAAACAAGATTTTTTCTAACTCTTTCTCTTCGTTTTCCGACTTGGACAGCGCTTCTTTCAGCGCCTCTAAACCGCTCAAAATATTTTGATCGCAGCTTGCGACAACTTCCTTATCGCTGGGCGAACAATACTGTAATACAGGCAAAATTTCTTCAAAAGTCCTTCTACTTTCTGCCGAAAGTCTTGTCTTATACAAATTATATATCGCTAAACATGTTTTATAATTCCTTTCGACCATCGCACGACTCTTATCGATCAACTCCATGCGAGTTTTTTTCGACGAACCGCCTGGGGACTCTTGGGATCGGTCGTTTGAGCCGTTTCGCCTTTTTTTCATCACAATCAAAATACCTACGACTATAGCCGCTACAGCCACGGCTGCCACAATAATAGCAATGACATACTCCTTTTTCATACGGCTGTTCTCCTTTCAATCCAAGTTATAATTTCTTCCCGCAAGACGCGCAGAATTGGTTGCTTGACGGATTTTCATATCCACAAGACGGGCAAACCACTTTCCATTCTCCGACTTTATGTCCGCATTTACCACAGAACTTATCTGCCGCTGTGTACGGAGCTCCACAATTTGTGCAAAACATTCCGCCTTTACCGCGTCGGCCATCTTCATTCCAGCCAACGACTTCACAAACTTTCAAATACTTTGCATAATCTTGCGATTCCAACTCGCGCATCAACTTTTCGCGCTCAAATTGACGATCAGCCAAACGCTCATACTCAGCGACCCACCAGCTGTAATCATCCCTTGTTTCTAATTTCTCTTTGCGCTTTTCAAGCACAGCTTCTATTTTTTGCTTGTCCTCAGACTTGATCATAATGTTTGAAATTAGAAAATATGTCATGTCTAAACCATACTCGCGCCGCAGCATATCCTGGAAAACGGGAAGTATCCCTTCGCTGACCTCCTTAGTATTTTCTGCCAAATTATAGTAAGACAACTTCTTTTCGCTCATTTGCTTTGCAAGTGCTGGTTTAATCTCATTAATTATGCGTTCTCTCAGCCTAGCAGCCAAATCTTCTACAGTACAATTCTTAATAGCGCCAATGACGTTTAAATAAAATTGCCTTGGCTCATAAATTTTAATACCGTATTCCCCACTGGCACCTACACTAATCGGAACATCCGCCACCGGATCACGAAAATCAAAGGGGATAGGTGTTCCCCATTTCCCTTTCATTTCCGCTGTCTTAGACATATAAATCAGACTGATCGTATTCGCGCCAATTTTAATACTATGAAAAAACACTTTTTTTGTATCAAATAGAGGATATGCCCCCGCTGAAAGCGTATCCTGCAACTTACCGTCTTTAATAAGGACTGCCGTATGCGTTTCTTCAACGATAACACGTGCATTCGCTTCCAATTTGTCCACATTTTTCCTGACAAACATCTTGTTTTCTTGAATTTCAAGTTCATCCAATCCAATGATTTGCGGTTTTTTAAACATATGGCGCTATTACTCCTTATTAAATTAAGCTCTCGAATGAAGCGAACTTTTATCCGAATTGAATACGTACATCTGTTTAATAGATGTTTCAACTTAACTCTTCAGAAACATTGATATAAGCCAAATATGAAAACTAAAGGGGGTCATAGATATTTTATTGACAAAGTGATAGTCGTGTGATAAAATATATACTGTAAAAGTACATCTATTAAACAGATAGATGTTCTCAAACGTATCCCAAGCGCCGCAGTTGCGGCGCTTTTTATTACAGCAATTTGCCAAGTTTGTTCATCATATCGCGTTTATAATCCATAAGACTGTGCGCATAGCGGTTAAGCGTAACAGTCGCATTTTTATGCCCTAATATCTCCGAAAGAGTCTTAACATCCATGCCGCATTCCAACGCTCTCGTTGCGAAGGTATGCCGAAGGGCATGAAACCCCTTATGCGGGATATCTTCATGTTTCAAAAGCCGTTCAAAGGTCTTTTGATAGGATCGCAGCGGCACGTCTTTCCCTTTGTTTCCGCTGACAACAAATGTGCTTTGACTTCGGCTTTTAATCGCTTTCAAGTGTGGCAACAGCTGCTTCGGGATAGGGATCCTGCGCTTGGATGAGGCCGTCTTGGGGGTATCTATTAAGCGAACATACACCCCGTTTTGCCAGCAATCACGACAGGTCTTGTTCACCGAAAGCACACACCTTCGCAAATCGATATCTGCCCATTGCAGCGACATAAGTTCCCCGATGCGAAGCCCCGTATATAGACAAAGGACAATACCGAAGAGACGGTCTTTCCCACTCTTAAAGACAGCGCGTTCAATCCTCTTTTGTTCTGTCAAGGAAAAGCAACTCACTTCTTTTTCGCGCGCTTTAGGCATTCGAATGCTATCGGTGTATTCCCGATTTAATACGCCCGTCCGCCGCGCCACTTTCAATGAGCTCTTGAGCACCGAAATAATACCGCTGACCGTATTGACAGCATAGCGTTCGAAGCACTTCGCAGTAAACTTCTGTAAAATATCAGGGAGCAATGTTTCCAATTCAAGATCTCCTAACTGTGGAAGAATCTGCCGACGAACAATATCTTCATATTGATCGAGTGTACGCTGTTTTACGGTCGGCTTGATATAAATGTTCAACCAATGCATAAGCCAATCCATGTATTTCATCTCTTTACACCTCTCTTCCTATTGTTAAAATGATAGCTGTATCCGAAATTTAACTATTAGGCTACGACATTTCTTTTGTATGGAGTTATAAGGCATATCAAAGCACGCCGTAAATGTCGTAATATCTCCGACGAATGCTTGCCTTGCGGGAATTTATTTTACCACGACCGATACCGAGTTCGGCGCAAACTTCTGATTGTACCATACCGTTCATATAACAGTTCAGGATGGCAAGTTCCAATGCGGATAACTGTAACGCCTCTGTAAGCTCATCGTATTTGCTGTAATCGGTCTGTTCTTTTTCAAAGCAATTCACCGGATCCATGGGCAGCGCTTTGTAGTCCGTAAAATCAATATACTCTGTCTTTTCGGCTTTCCTGCGGAAGCCCATAAGTTCGTTGTCGACTTCGCGGTAACAGGCAATTTTTATCGTGATGTCTTTGCCTCTGCGGTCTTTGCCGTAAATCTCATGGACGGTATGTCCGACGAACTGATACAGAAAGCAAATCGCCGTTTGCGCCACATCGTACCCATCCGACACAATATAATCGATCTCGCCCATATGGTGCAGGTCTTTGATCAAGCCGATATAGTATCTGTCCGCCACCTTCAAATCGAACTTCTTTACGGTACGAAGCGCCTGTAATGCAATCATCTCGCCCATGAGTTTGACGTTCTCACTTGAGATAGACTCGGCGAACAAATCGCCTTCGTTCCGATATTTCCCTTTTGAGAACTTTGTGACTAACATTTCCATTTTAACACCTCTGAATTTGTATTTGCCTTTTTCGGGCAACAGGCGAAGGTGCATAGGACGGTGATTGGAAAGTATCTTCTATATCGGTCCGCGGAAGTCAACGGGACAAAGCCAAAATCGTTGCGTTATGGGCGCGTAAATAGCCTTACAGACAGCAAAAGAGCCGAGCAAGGAAAAACCACTCCTTACTCAGCTCTCAATTCGTTTCTATTGGTGTTTTAAGCGACGATTTTGCGACCGTTGACTTACGCGAAGTCCTATGCTACCATAGCCTGACCGAAAAGGCACAAATTCAGAGGGCGTGGCATAGTAAATCATTCAAAGCGGACGATCATCCCGAAATAATCGCGGGTAAAAAATAATCCGGACTTCGGAGATCTTCCGAGGTTCGGATTATTCTGGTGTGGTGTGCCCGCCGGGAATCGAACCCGGAACCTACAGCGTCGGAGGCTGTCACTCTATCCAATTGCGCTACGGACACATATTTGCGATGACTACGTCATTATAGCAAAAATTTCAAAAAAAAGAAAGGATTTTTTGCACCTTCCCAAAAAAAATTGCGTAAGATACAGTAGCGGGCGGCAAAGCCCGCGCACCAAAGAGGAACGCCATGACGCTGGGACTGTGCATGATCGTAAAAGACGAGGAAGAGGTGCTCGGGCGCTGCCTGCAGAGCGTGCAGGGCGTGTTCGACGAGATCTATATCACCGATACGGGCTCGCACGACAATACGCCGCACATCGCCGCCCAGTTTACGCCGTTTGTGTTCCGCTTCCCCTGGCGGCAGGACTTTGCCGCCGCCCGCAACGCGAGTTTTGCGCCCGCGCGCACCGACTACATCATGTGGCTGGACGCCGACGACGTATTGCTGCCGCAGGCGCGGCAGGCGCTTCTCGATTTGAAGCCCCGCCTCGGCGAGGCGGACTGCTGGTATCTGCGCTACGACGCCGCCTTCGACGCCCACGGAAACGTGACGCTGCATTTCCGCCGCGAACGCATCGTGCGGCGCAGCTGCGGCTTTATATGGGAAGGCGCCGTGCACGAGACGCTGCAAGTGAGCGGAACGGCGGCGCAGGCGGACATTTCCGTCACACACCTGCGCGCGGCGCACAAAGAACAGGGCAGAAACCTGCGCATCTTCGCCCGCCTGTTTGCCGACGGCAAGACGCCGTGCAGCCGTCAAAAATATTATTTTGCGCGCGAGCTGGAAGACAGCGGGCTGTACGATACGGCCGCCTGCGCGTACGAATGGTTTTTACGCGGCAGCGGGTGGGCGGAAGATAAAATATGCGCCTGCCGCGGCCTGGCGCGCTGCCACGCCGCCTGCGGGCGCAGACAAGAGCAGCTGGAGGCGCTGCTGCGCAGCTTTGCCTATGCCCCGCCCCGCGCCGAGACCTGCTGCTGCGTCGGCCGCTTTTTTGTGGAAGAAGGAAATTTGAAGCAGGCGATCTTTTGGTTCCGCCTCGCCCTGCGCGCGGGCAAAGCGGACGCGGGCGGATTCGTCTGCCCCGACGCGAGCGGCTACATCCCCTACATGTGGCTGTGCGTGTGTTACGACAAGCTGGGAGACATCCCCCGCGCCCGCGCCTGCAACGAGCTTGCGGGGCGCTGCAAGCCGCAGGACGAAAATTACCTGCACAACGCGCGCTATTTTGCCTCGTTGGAACAAACGGCGCAAGGCGATACGAAACCATGATATGCGGCCTCGGCCGCGGCACACAACAGGGCAAGGCGCAGGCTTTGCCTTGTTGTTTATACAAAAACGCACGGGCGGCCGCACTGACGGCGCCGGATCGATCAAAAGCAAGCGGCGCTCGAAAAAAATGCAAAAACGCACAGGCGCCGCACCGACGGCGCCGCACCCTGATACCGCACAGCGGCAGCTCATACGGGCTGCCGTTTTTCCTTATAATATAAGAAGGAGGAAGAAAGCAGCCGCGCGCCTTTGCGGCGCACATGCGCGGCACACGGGCGCATATACATGATAGCGGGCAAAACCGCCCGAAAACAAAGGAGAACTTTCATGGACGATCGTATATTTTTTCCTGACGGCATGTGCGGCTGCATCCCCTGCTGTCCCCAAGGCTCGATGCAAGTGACCGTGCTGCGCGGCACCATGGGCCCGCGCGGCGAAACCGGCCCCCAAGGCCCCGCCGGCCAAACCGGGCCGCAAGGCCCGACGGGCGCACAAGGAGCGACCGGTGCGACGGGGCCGCAAGGCGAGCAAGGCATCCAAGGCGTGACGGGCCCGACCGGCCCCCAAGGTGCAACCGGAGCGACGGGGCCGCAGGGCGAGCAAGGTATTCAAGGCGTAACGGGCCCGACCGGGCCGCAGGGTATCCAAGGCATAACGGGGCCGCAGGGCGAGCAAGGTATTCAGGGTATCCAAGGCGTGACCGGCCCGACGGGGCCGCAGGGCCCGACGGGCGCACAAGGAGCGACCGGAGCGACGGGGCCGCAGGGCGAGCAAGGTATTCAGGGTATCCAAGGTGTGACCGGCCCCACCGGGCCCCAAGGCGCAACGGGGGCGACCGGCCCGCAGGGTATTCAAGGTGCAGCTGGTGCGACCGGGGCGACGGGGCCGCAGGGCGAGCAAGGTATTCAGGGTATCCAAGGCATAACGGGCCCGACCGGGCCGCAAGGCCCGACGGGTGCACAAGGAGCAACCGGGGCGACGGGGCCGCAAGGCGAGCAAGGTATTCAGGGTATCCAAGGTGTGACCGGCCCTACAGGCCCGCAGGGCTCCACGGGCCCCCAAGGAGCAACGGGTGCGACAGGCCCGCAGGGCGAGCAAGGTATTCAGGGTATCCAAGGCATAACGGGCCCGACCGGGCCGCAAGGCCCGACGGGTGCACAAGGAGCAACCGGGGCGACGGGGCCGCAAGGCGAGCAAGGTATTCAGGGTATCCAAGGTGTGACCGGCCCCACCGGCCCGCAAGGAGCAACGGGGGCGACGGGGGCGAGTGCGCCGTTGGAGTCGATGACGGCATATTCCACCCCGTCGCAGCAGGTGGCGGACAATGCCGCCGTCGTCTTTGACCGCACCGCGCTGCAAAACGGCACGGCAGTTTCGCACGCGGACAATTCCGCCCTGTTCACCATTGACCAGCCGGGCACCTATTTTGCCGCCTATAACGGCACGGCCGCGCCGCCTGCCAACGCACAGCTGCCCGTTTCAAACCTGCTGCAATTCAGCTTGAACGGCACGGCGCTGAACGGCGCCGCCACGCAGCACGTGTTTACGACGGCAAACGAGACGAGCGCCCAGTCCGCCTCGATCATCTTTACGGTGACGAGCACGCCCGCCACCCTCGAACTCGTTTCGAACGGCGGCACCTTCAACTACACCGGCGTGACGATGAACCTGTTCAAGATCGGTTAGAAGCCGCAGGCGGAGGGAGCGATCCCTCCGCTTTTTCTGCCGTTCGATATAAAATCCCCCCTTTCATATAAAATTTTTCCGCCCTTTGCCATAAACTTTTTCTGCCCTTCGATATAAAATCCCCCTGCCCTTATAAAATCCCCCTGCCCTTCGATATAAAAAAAAGACCCGGCGTCCGGGTCTTGGCCGAAGCGCCGGGCCGATGCGCCCCTGCGGGCGATCACGCCTGTTCAAACTGAGAATTATATAATTCCGCATAGAAGCCGCCCCGCTCCAGCAGCTGCGCGTGGGTTCCGCTTTCCACGATGTCGCCCCCGTTCATCATCAGGATGAGGTCGGCATTTTTGATGGTGGACAGGCGGTGGGCGATGATAAACGACGTCCTGCCCACCGTCAGGCGGTCCATCGCTTGCTGGATGAGCACCTCGGTACGGGTATCGACGGAGGAAGTCGCCTCGTCTAAGATGAGCATGGGCGCGTTTTCGATCATAGCGCGGGCGATGGTGACCAGCTGCTTCTGCCCGGCGGAGAGGTTGGCCTTGTCGTCGAGCACGGTGTCGTAACCGCGGGGCAGCGTGCGGATGAAGTGGTGCAGGCCCACCGCCTTGCAGGCGCGCACCACGTCCTCGTCCGGCACGTTCTGCTTGCTGTAGACGATGTTCTCGCGCACGGTACCTTCGAACAGCCAGGTATCCTGCAGCACCATGCAGAAAAGATCGTGGATATTTTCGCGGGTGAGTTCGCTCGTGGGGATGCCGTCGATGCGGATGCAGCCGCCGTCCAGCTCGTAAAAGCGCATCAAAAGGTTGACCATGGTGGTCTTGCCGGCACCCGTGGGGCCGACGATGGCGATCTTCTGCCCCGCATGCGCGACGGCAGAAAAGTCGTGGATGATGATCTTGCCGGGGTCGTAGCCGAAGCGGACGTGCTCGAACGTCACCTCGCCCTTCACCTTTTCGGGCGCAAGGTACGCCGTTTTACCGCTTTCGTCGGAAAGTTCCCCTTCCGATAAAAATTCAAACACGCGCTCGGAGGCGGCCGCCGCCGTCTGCATGGAGGTGAACGCCTGCGCCAGCTGCGACAGCGGCGAGGTGAACAGGCGCACATACAGGGTGAAGGCGATGATGACGCCGAAGCCGATGACGTCGTACGAGACGAGCAGCGCCCCCGCCACGCACACGGCCACATAGCCCAAATTGCCGATGAACGCCATCAACGGCTGCATCAGCCCCGAAAAGAACTGCGCCTTCCAGGCGCTGGTGTACAGCTTATAGTTGATGTCGGCAAACTGCCGCCCGACCGCCCGCTCGGCGTTGTACGCCTTGACCACGTTGTGCCCGGCGTACACCTCTTCGATGTGGCCGTCGATCTCGCCCAAAAACCGCTGCTGACGGACAAAGTACTTCTGCGACTTGCCCATGATCAGGAACATGAACACGAACCCGACCAGGCTGGCGACGATGGCGGTGAGCGCCATCACCCAGTTGGTGACAAACATCATCACCACCGAGCCTATCAGCATGACCACGGCGGTGACGAAGGTGACCAGCGACTGGTTGAGCGTCTGGCCGATCATGTCAACGTCGTTGGTGACGCGCGAGAGCACGTCGCCGATGGCGTGCGAATCGAAGTACTTCAAGGGCAGGCGGTTGATCTTCTGCGAGATGGCGGTGCGCAGCGCCTTGGCGTTTTTCTGCGTGACCGAGGCCATGATCAGCCCCTGGATATACGAAAACAGCAGCCCGCAGCCGTACAGCGCCACCAGGAGGATGCACACGCGGGTGACGGCGGCCATGTCGATGGGGGCGACAAAGCCCGCTTCGATGAGGTCGGTGAGGTCTTCCACATAGTTGGGCCCCAACAGATTGAGCACGGTGCCCGCCACGGCGAAGGCCAGCGCCACGACGACGGGGACGAGGAAGGGCTTTAAGAACCGCAGCAGCTGCGCCATCGCCTTTTTGAAATCTTTGGGCTTTTCGGCAGGCCCCCTGCCGTGCGGGCCGCGCCGCTGCGGCCGCTTGACCTGTTCGCTCATGCGCGTTCACCTCCCGCGGTATTTTCCAGTTCTTCTTTTGAAAGCTGCGAATAGGCGATCTCGCGGTAGACATCGCAGGAGCGCATCAGCTCTTCATGCGTGCCCTTGCCTGCCACCCTGCCCTCGTCGAGCACGACGATGAGGTCGGCGTCGCGGATGGTGCCGATGCGCTGGGCGACGATGAGCACGGTCGCCCCCACGGCCTCCCGCTTCAGCGCCCGCCGCAAGAGCTTATCCGTCTTATAGTCGAGGGCGGAGAAGGAATCGTCGAAGATGAAGATCTCCGGCTCGCGGCAGACGGCGCGGGCGATGGAGAGGCGCTGCTTCTGCCCGCCCGAAAAGTTAGAGCCGCCCTGGGCCACATGCGCCCCGTATTTGTCTTCCTTCTGCTCCACAAAATCGCCCTGCGCCACGCGCACCGCCGCTTTGACCTTGTCTTCATCGAAGATAAGCCCCTGCTTTTCGCCGTAGGCGACGTTGCTTTCGATCGTGCCCGAAAACATGACGGCGCGCTGCGAAACGTAGCCAAGCCTGTCGTGCAGGGCGCGGAGGGTATAGTCTTTGACGTTGACCCCGTCTACCAGCACTTCCCCTTCCGTGGCGTCGTAAAAGCGGGGGATGAGGTTGACGACGGTAGACTTGCCGCTGCCCGTAGAGCCGATGAAGGCGACCGTCTGCCCCCGTTCCGCCTTGAAGCTGATGTCGTGCAGCACATATTCGCCCGCGTCGGGATATTTGAAGGACACGTTTTTGAACTCGACGGTGCCGATGGGCGAACCTTCGGGCGGGGCGGAGAGAGGGCCGTCTGTGACGGAGGTCTCGGTCTTGAGCACCTCGTCGATGCGGCGCACCGAGACCATAGCGCGGGGCAGGATGATGAAGATGATGGCGAGCATCATGAACGCCGCCACCACCTGCATGGCGTAGCCGGAAAAGGCCGCCATCTGCGCAAAGGTCTCCGTTTTGGCGGCAAAATCGGCGGCGCCCTCGACGAGATAGGCGCCGATCCAGTAGATGGCGAGGGTGAGCCCGCTCATCAGCATGGTCATCACGGGCGCGAGCATCGCCATGGCGCGGGAAGTGAACAGCTGCGTTTTGGTGAGCGCCTCGTTGGCGGCGGCGAACTTTTCTTCCTGGTACGCTTCGGCGTTGCAGGCGCGCACCACGCGCACGCCGGTGAGGTTTTCGCGGGTGACGGCATTGATGTTGTCCGTCAGCTTCTGCACGCGGCGGAATTGGGGGAACACCACGATGAGCAGAAACAGCATCATCCCCACCATCAATACCACGGCTGCCGCCGTCACCGCCGACCACTGCCAGTGGGTGGAAGTGATCTTGGCGATCGCCCACACGGCGAGGATGGGCGCCTTGATGACCACCTGCAGGCCCATGGAGATGATCATCTGCACCTGCATGATGTCGTTGGTGGTGCGGGTGATGAGGGAAGCGGTGGAAAAGCGGTTGATCTCCTGCATGGAGAAACTTTCTACCCTGCCGAACACCGACGCGCGCAGACGGTACGAGACCGCCGCCCCGATGCGGGCGGCAAAAAAGCCCACCGCGACAGAACTTAAGGCGCTGCCCAGCGCGCAGGCGAGCATGAGGCCGCCGTCTTTCCACACTTCCGCCATATCCGGCGTGCCGCCGGTGATGGCCAGGGTGATGCGCGACATGTAGTCTGGCATGGTCAGGTCCAGCCACACCTGCAAGACGATGAAGCCGACCGAGAGGGCCGCGTACAGCCATTCTTTCCAATGCAATGTCTTAAATATCCGCAGCATAAACTTCCTTTCCGCCTTTCCGGCGGGCGACTTTCCGCCTTTGAGAAGGAGCTCTCTGCGGGGCTTGCCTTTCCTCTGCGGCGGCTGTTCCGTCCCTTGCGGGGCGGGCGCTTTTGCCGCTTTTGCGGCGGTTTTGTTTTTGTAAAGTGATTTCCAAATTATACCATATGCGGGCAAAATTGTCAACGCGGCGGGGGCGGGGGCAAAAACTTTCGTGCCCCCTTCAACTTTTTCACAAAACGCGCAAAAAATATTCTTCCGCCCCTTGACAGAGGGAAAAACTTTTGCCGCGCCCTCAACTTTTTCACAAAACGCGCAAAAAATATTCTTCAGCCCCTTGACAGAGTCGGTTTTTTGTGCTACACTTAATACAGATAATACAGTTAATACAGTTGTGGCAGCACGGCTGCGGGAGCATGGCGATGGAAGTGTATCTGAGCGGAAAGAGAAATATTTACGAAGAGATCGTGGAGACCTACGCAAAATACATCCGCACGGGCGCGCTGCGCGCGGGCGAAAAGCTGCCCTCCTGCCGCGGCCTTGCCATGCAGCTGGGCATCAACCCCAACACGGTGGAGCGGGCGTACAGCGAGTTGGAAAAGCGCGGGCTCATCCGCACCCTGCCCAAAAAGGGCGCCTTCGTGCGCGCAGAGGCGGAAGAAAAGCCGCCCGACGTGCCCGGTACGGAGAGCGGCGAGGCGGACAGCGATACGGCAAGAGACCCTGCGGGCGGCACAGCCGCCTCCCCCAAACAAGGCCCCGCCGCAATGCAGGGAGCGCTTGCAGGCGCGGAAAGACAAGAGGCGCTTGCGGACGCGGAAAGACAGGGAGCGCTCCTCCGCGCAAAAGAGGCGCTGCTTCGGCTCAGGCAGGCGGGCGTGAGCGCCGCCGAGGCGCACGCACTTATAAAGCAGCTGTTCGGCGAAGCCGAAAAAGGAGAAAAAAGATGATAGAGATCAGCGGATTACGAAAATCGTTCGGCGCCAAAAAGGTGCTGGACGGCATCGACCTGACCGTGCCGGACGGCAGCATCTTCGGGTTGGTGGGCATCAACGGCGCGGGCAAATCGACGCTGCTGCGCCTGCTTTCGGGCGTGCTGCGCGCGGACGGCGGCAGCGTGCGCATCGGCGGGCAGGAGGTGTACGACTGCCCGGCGGCGAAAAAAGAGCTGTTCTTCCTGCCCGACGACCCGTACTACGCGGCGGACACCACGGCACAAAAGCTCATCGAGCTGTATTCCGCCTTCTACCCCTTCCATACAGACGTATACGAGCAGTACGAGCAGCGCTTCCGCCTGGCGCGCAAGGCGCCGCTGCGCACCTTTTCCAAGGGGATGAAGCGGCAGCTGTTCATCGCCCTCGCCCTTGCCTGCCGCCCCCGCTATTTATTTTTGGACGAAGCCTTTGACGGGCTGGACCCCCTGGCGCGGCTGGAATGCAAGCGCGGGCTGATCGAACTGCAGGAAGAGCGGGAGAGCACGGTGATCATCTCTTCGCACTCGCTGCGCGAGCTGGAAGACATCTGCAGCGGCTTCGCCCTGTTAGACGGCGGGCAGATCGCCGACTCGGGCGACTTGCAGGGGGCGCTGGAACAGGTGACAAAATTCCAGGTGGCGTTAGACCACGAAGCGCGGCGGGAAGACTTCCCCTTTGCCTGCGTCTCCTTCGAAGCCAGCGGCAGGGTGGCAAAGCTGATCGTGCGCGGCGACAAGGAAGCATACCTCGCCGAGCTCGACAAGCTGCATCCCCTGTTCATCGAAGAGATCCCCGTCGATTTTGAAGAACTGTTCATCTGTGAAGTGAAAAACAGGGGGTACCTGCAATGAAACGGCAATTTGTTTACGAACTCAAACGCATCCTTCTGCCCCTCATCGTGTTCACCGCCGTGGCGGCGGTCGTGTTCGTGGTGGCGGCGCTGAGCACCGAATTGGTCCGGGAATATTCCGACGGCACGCTGCACGCGATAAACCCGCTGACGCCCGTGCCCGCCTCCATCCTGGGCGTGCTGTGCTACATCGTGCCCATCCTGCAATTTTCTTACCGCATGAAGACGCGCTCTACAGACCTATGGTATTCGCTGCCCGTCAAGCGGGGCGCCCTGCTGCTGCAGCGGCTGCTTGCGGGGCTGCTGCTCGTGTTCGTGCCCTACGCAGTGTCCTTTGCGGCGGGCGTCGCCGTCATCGCCTTCCGCGACAATCTGTTTGTAATGGGATATTACGCGGGCTATTTCGCCGCCCTCATCCCCGCGGGGCTGGCGCTGTTCGGCATCAACTGCTTCCTCTTCACCCGCGCGAGCAGCATCATCGACGGCATCATCTTTGAATTGGGAAGCATGGCGCTGCTGCTGATGCCCTTCTGGTGGCTGGATACGCTCATCCCCTATTACGCGCCCGACGCGCTCAAAGGGCTGCAATACCACTTTTTGACCGTGAAGCCGCTGGATGAGATCGGCTCCGCCTTCGCTTCCGCCATCCTCGGGGACGGCATCGATTTGAAAGACGTCTCCGCGCTCACCTGCGCGGTGGCGGGCGTCGAGGGGGCGGCGGCGTACTTCGGGCTGTTCTGGACGGCGGCAAGGCACAAGACGGAGACCATCGAACAGCCGTCCGATTCCCCCTTCGGCTACCGCCTGATGATCCCCCTGTACGTGTTCTGCTTTGCGGCGGTCTTTTCCGCCAACGGGCTCGCGAATGCCTTCGACCTCATCACCATGCCCATCATCTTCGCCTGCGGGCTGGCGGCGTACTTTTTCTACCGCCGTTCCTTCCGCCTGCGCCTTTCCGACTGGCTGTGGCTGGCAGGCTCCTTCGCCGCCGGCATCGCCATAGGGCTGCTGGGGCACTATTACCTCCAGCCGTGGATCGGCGGGTTTTGGCCGGAACCGCCGCAGCAGCACTGGCCGGAGACCATCGCCTGAATATACACAAAGGCTGTTCCCGTATAACACAGCGCATAAAAATGTCCTCCGCAGCGGTGCGGAGGATATTTTTCGTTTCGGGCAATCGCTTTTCTTTGGCGCCGTGCAAAGAAGCGGGACGCTCAGTACTCCTCGTCCTCCCCTTCGTCCTCGTCGCCGTAAAATTCGGCGAGGTCGTCTTCTTCCTGCTCTCTGCGGCGGGAGACGGCGTCTTCAAAGTCGATCGCCTCCCACGCCTCGCCGCGGTCGTGCCCGTCACCGTCTCTATCGAAAGTGCCGAACGGGTCGTACATGTCGCCGATGTCCTTCCAAAAATCGTCTGCCATCTCTGTTCCCTCCTTTTTATCGATCATACCACAAATTTGCCGAAAATGCAAGGGGGTACGGCATATTTGTAAAAAAGAATGCGCCGCGCCCGCCCATATCTGCCTGCCCATATCCGCCGCCCTCACCATTATCTGCCGCAGCGCACCCGCGAAAGAAACCGCCCGCGCGCCGCCCGCAAAGTTCGCGGGGACAGGCGAGAAGCCGCCGCGCAAAGTTTGCGCGGCGGCTTTGGGGGAGAAAAGCACTGCATGCGGCGGACGGAGGCCCCCTCCGCATTGCTTTTTCAGTAATAAACGCTTTTTGCAGGCAAAAAGGCTTTTGAAAGGGACCCGCGGGCACATGCGCCCTTTGCAGGGCTCTGCACCCGCGGGCGGTGCAAGCTTCATCCTGCCGCCTTCCGCCCCTGACCAAGTCAAAACAAACCGCTTTGCCGAAGCGGACAGTGCGGCGGCCCGTTTCCCTTTTGCCGCCATCAGTATAGCACAAATTGCAGGTTTTGCACGTTTTTGGCAGCTTCCGCACAAAAACGGCAAGATATGCGCTTACGCCGCAGGGAAGAAGAGCTGCACGGCGTTGTACAGGGCGAGATGCCACGACTCCATGTGGTGGTACACCATGGGGAACACGTCGAACGAGCAGTTTTTGCCCCAGATAAGGCGCGGTTCGGAAGCGAGCAGCTGCCCGAAGCCCCGCCAGTGTTCGGAAAGCAGAAAGTCGAAGGCGCCGGAGGTATTGTACAGATATTGGATCTCGTACTCCGCCTGCTCGCCCGCCTGCGTGGGGGCAAACTCTTCCTGCGGGGTCATCATGCCGCTGAAGGCGCCGAACATGGAAAAGTATTCGAGCGCGCCGCAGTAGGCGGAATGCCAGGTGGTCGCAGCTCCCCGCGAGAGCCCCGCAAAGGCGCGGCGGCCGCGCGAAGCGATGAGGTCTTCCCGCGAGCAGCTTTGGGCGTAGGTGGAATAGGCGCCCTCGACTGCGGGGATGAGGTCGTTTTTCAGCTCGTCTTTGAAGGAATAGGTGAGCGCGTCGGGGTCGTCTTCGCACACGCCTTCAACATACCAGGTGGGCGTGACGACGATGACGGGGCGGATATCGCCGTGATAGATGAGGTTATCGAGCATGGTCTTGTTGTAATCGTACTCGACCAGCCAGTACGCCTCGTCGTCGCCGGTGCCGTGCAGGAGATATAAGATATCGTACCGCTCCTCTTCCGTGTAGCCGTAGGGAAGATACACATAGGCGCGCTTGGTGACGGCGTGGCCGTCCGCTGCGTAGGCGCGCGTCTCATACACCAGCTCCTCTACCCTGCCCGGCTGCGGGCAGACGGCCTCGTCGTAGCGGGCGGGCACCTGCCACAGCTCGTGCCCTGCCGCGCCCTCCCGGCCGCGGGCGGCGGAGGCATGCCCCGCCCAGCTGCCGAGGCAGAAGACGGCCGCCAAGGCAAAGGCGACGAGGGGGACGAGAAAGCCGCGGCGCGGCTTTGCCCGTTCGAAGATCTGCAGCGCCGTGCCCGCGACGGCGCAGGCGCCCGACGCCGCCGCCCAGACGATGCAGGAAAATTCTTCGCCCCGTCCGCCGTAGTTGACGCAGCTTGCCAGCACGATGCTGCCCGCGCATACCGCCGCCCACAGCGCGGGGACGCGCCCCCGCCAGGCGACGAGGCCGAGCAGCGCCGCCAATAAAGAGACGGCGACCGCGGTGATAAAGTTGACCGCCTCGCCGAGCATTGCCGCGGCGATCAGCTTCCACAGGGCGGCGGCGCACACCGCCGTAAACCCTATAAGCGATACGAGATCGCATTTGATGATACTCTTCTTTTCTTCCGTCATACCCACTCTCCGCCGTTTTTCGGTTTAACCAAGTCAAAATAAACCGAACCCGCCCTGAAAGGCGTCTTTTGCGCGCCTTGCGGCTCATCCTCATTGCAATACCTCTGTGGGTATTGCTGCTTCGTCTGTCGCCCCAATCCATCGCAAAATGCGCTCTTTCAGGGTGCATAGCAATCGCAAGCGGGTAGATTGCCGCAGATGCAAGGCAAAGACCGCAGCCAATACACCGACGTATTGGCAAAGGCTTTAACGCAGCAGATGTGGTAATATCCCCGCTTTCGATCGGGTTCGGATTACTTTGACTTGGTT
>ERZ1643247.207-NODE-207-length-77103-cov-48.013563_pt1 | contig 77103 bp, 56 predicted proteins | sample MGYA00579264_ERZ1643247 | MGnify/ENA primary metagenome ERZ1643247 (study PRJEB29033, sample SAMEA4952262) | chicken gut metagenome | biome: Broiler Chicken; feature: Gastrointestinal Tract; material: Caecum | place: Ireland | collected 2018 | study: Broiler... | reverse complement strand
CGGTCTTTGTGGAGCCCTGCGGCGAGGACACCGAGGAGATGTACCTGCAGGGGCTGTCCAGCAGTTTGCCCGAAGCGGTGCAGAACGCCATGTACCGGACCATCCGGGGTTTTGAACACCTCGAGATCATGCGCCCGGCCTATGCCATCGAGTATGACTGCGTGGACCCCACCAGCCTGTACCCGACGCTGGAAAGCAAGGTGGTGGCGGGGCTGTACGGCGCCGGGCAGTTCAACGGCACTTCCGGCTATGAGGAAGCCGCCGCCCAGGGCCTGCTGGCCGGGCTCAACGCCGCCCGCCGGGCGCTGGGCCGCCCCGAACTGGTGCTGCCCCGGCACACCAGCTACCTGGGCACCCTGGTGGACGACCTGGTCACCAAGGGGGTGCTGGATCCCTACCGGATGATGACCAGCCGCAGCGAATACCGGCTGAGCCTGCGCCAGGACAACGCCGACGAGCGGCTGACCCCCATCGGCCGGGAATACGGGCTGGTGCAGGACGACCGGTGGGAGATCTTCTGCCGGGATCAGCAGATCAAGCAGGAGGAACTGCAGCGCCTGGAGCAGACCCGGGTGCCGCTGGCCGCCCTGCGCGCCGCCGCCGAGGCCGCCGGCCAGGACCCGGCCCGGCTGGGGGAGAGCGGCGGCACCGCCGCCGAGCTGCTGCGCCGCCCCGGGGTGAGTTATGAGCTGATCGCCGCGGTGATCGGCCGGGGGGCGGGGGTAAGCCCGGCCATGGCGCTGCGCATCGAAACCGAGATCCGCTACGCCGGCTACATCGCCCGGGAACAGCGGACCATCCGGGAGGTGCAGCGCCACGAGAATGTGCGCATCCCCGCCGGCTTCGACTATGCCGGCATCCACACCATCACGCTGGAAGCCCGGGAGAAGCTGGCCAAAATCCGCCCCCGGACGCTGGCCCAGGCCGGGCGGATCCCCGGGGTCTCCCCCAGCGACCTGGCCCAGCTGAGCCTGGCCGTGCTGCGCCATGACAAGGAGGAAAACCCATGATCGACAAAGAGCGCCTGGCGCTGAAATGTTCCACATGGAACATCCGCCTCACCGCCGGCCAGCTGGACCTGCTGGACCGGTACGCCGAGCTGCTGGTGGACTACAACAAAAAGGTGAACCTGACCGCCATCACCACCCCCGAGGGCATCGAGGACCGGCATTTTGCCGACAGCCTGCTGCTGGCCGCCCAGCCCGAGTGTGCCGGCCGGGTGGTGGATGTGGGCACCGGCGCCGGCTTCCCCGGCGTGGTGGCCAAGATCTACAAGCCCGACCTGGCCCTGACCCTGATGGAGCCCACCGGCAAGCGGGTGGACTTCCTGCGGTATCTCTGCGCCGAACTGGGCCTGACCGGGGTGGAGTTCGCCAAAGAGCGGGCCGAGGAAGCCGCCCGCAAAGGCTGGCGGGAGTCGGGCGACCTGGCGGTGGCCCGGGCGGTGGCCGCGCTGCCGGTGCTTTGCGAATACTGCCTGCCGCTGGTAAAGCCGGGCGGGCGGTTCATCGCCATGAAGGGCCCCGACGCCGCCGCCGAGTGCGCGGCCGCCGCCGGCGCCCTGCGCAAGCTGGGGGGCCGGCTGGTGGAATGCCGGAACTTTACCCTGCCCGACGGCAGCGCCCGCAGCCTGGTGGTCTGCGAAAAGACCGCCCCCACCCCCGCCGCCTACCCCCGCAACGGCGGCACCATCGCCAAAAAACCGCTGTGAGCCTGTCCGGGCGCGCAGCCAGCATGACGGACCGGACAGAACCGCCCCCCAAGGCTTGGCCTTGGGGGGCGGAGTCAATGTGGTCGGTTTTGGGGAAGGGGGAGGGGGCCGGGTCAGTCGGCTTCGGGGGCGCGGGCGGCGAGCAGGGCGAAGAGCAGCAGCCCGGTGCAGGGCAGCAGGTTGCAGGCCATGCCCAGGCGCAGACCAACGGCGTCGGCCACCAGGCCGATGGCCCAGGGCATCACCACCGCGCCCAGGCCGGCCACCGGCAGCATCACGCCCAGGCTGGTCACGCTGGTCATCCGGCCGGCACAGCCCACCGCGGTGGGGTTCATCCCGGCAATGGACAGCGCGAAGCCCAGCAGCAGCAAAAGCGCCGGGGCCTGGGTGCGGGCCAGCATCAGCCCGGCGTAAACACCGTGCAGCCAAGGCCCATCCAGATCATGGCCCGGCGGGGGGCCCGAGGCGGGCGGACAAAGGCCAGCCACAGCCGGGCCGCCATGGTGGCGCCCCACAAAAGGGTGACGGTGTAGGGGCTGACCGACGCCGACAGGATGCCCTGATCGGTGAAGTAGGTCACCAGCCAGCCGGTCACGCTGGTCTCGGCGCCGTTCTGGCAGAACAGCAGCGCCGTGAGGATCCAGAACTGCCCGCTGCGCAGAAAACCCCAGTCAATGGGCTGCTTTTTGCCGCCGCCCGCCGCCATGCCCGGCGCCGCCAGAAACACCGCCCACAGCCCCAGGCCGGCCAGGGTCAGCGCCAGGGTGGGGCCGGCAGGGCCCAGCGCCCCGGCGGCCGCCGCCACAAAGGGGCAGAGCAGCGCCCCGCAGGCGTAGCAGCTGTGCATGGCGTTCATGCCCCGGGTGCGGTCGGGCACATTGTCCCCCACCAGGATGGTGCATACGTTCAGCGCACAGCCCTTGGCCAGCCCCACCAGCCCGAAGGCCAGCGCCAGCCAGACCGGCAGCCCGGTCAGGCACATCAGCCCATAGCCCAGGGCGTAGCCGGCGCACAGGGTCAGCGCCGTGGCTTTCAGCCCGATGCGCCCCGGCAGGACCCCGGCCAGAAAAGCCGCCAGCAGGTTGCCGGCGCTCATCACCGAAAGCAGGGTGCCGGTCAGCCCGTAGGCCAGCCCGTACCGCTGCTGCAGCAGGCTGACCACCACGCCGCTGCTGATGGCGCACAGCCCGCTGAGAAAAAAGGCCGTGAACCCGGCCCGCCGCGCCCCCGCCTGCCGCCGCAGCGCGGCGGGGGAAAGCTGTTCGGAATGCTGCAAAAAGGACGCCTCCTGTCATGCGATTGGGAATATAGAGTTGTAAAGGGGAGTTTTATAATATAAAGGGAAGATAAGGAAAGCTAAACCCGCCCGCTGGCCGATAAAGAAAAAGCGGCGTGCGGGGCGGGGTGCGGGGTGTCCCGCAGGCTGGGCGGTGCCGGAAAGCCCGCTAGCCGATTTTGGCAGCGTGGGCAGCGGGGCGGGGGCGGGGTTGCCCGCAGCGTGCGGGGCTCCGGTAGGCCCGCTAGGCCAATAAAGAAAAAAGCAGCGTTTGCGGCACGGGAGGGTGTGGGGATGCCCGCGGGGTGAGAAGTGCCGGAAAGCCCGCTAGGCCAATTTTGGCAGCGCGAGCGGTAGGGCGGGGCGTGAGGTTGCCCGCAGTGTGCGGGGTGCCGGTAGGCCCGCCGGGCCAATAAAGAGAAAAGCAACGCTCATGGAGGGACCGGGTGCGGGCTTGCCCGCAGGCCCGCGGCAAAAAACAGGGCGCGGGAATTCCCGCAAAAAAGCCCCGCCCCTGCCTTGTTGTTTCAAAATACCAGACCTTGCCCCAAAGTGCAAGGCCCCGCAGCTATTTACAGAAATTTTACAAACACTTTACGCCCGGCTGGTGTCGACCGGCGGGGCATTTCCGGTATAATAAAAGTGGCCAACTGCGCCGAATCCGGCGCCGCGGCAGTTCAACAAAGAGAAAGAAGGACCCCCATGATCTATATTGTAGAGGACGACGCCAGCATCCGGGAACTGGAACAGTACGCACTGCAGACCAACAACTTCCAGGTCCAGGGCTTTGAGGACGGCAGCAGCTTCTGGTCGGCGGTGCGCCGCAGCGTGCCGGAACTGGTCATCCTGGATGTGATGCTGCCCGATGAGGACGGCTACCAGATCCTCGGCCGTCTGCGGGAGGACGCCGCCACCCGCCAGGTGCCGGTCATCATGGTGACCGCCAAGACCAGCGAGATCGACGTGGTCAAGGGGCTGGACAAGGGCGCCGACGATTACCTGTGCAAGCCGTTCGGTATTATGGAATTCATCAGCCGGGTCAAGGCGGTGCTGCGCCGGGCCCAGTCCGCCGACCCCGCCCCGGCGGCGCTGCGCTTCGGCGCCATCGAACTCAACGACCTGACCCGCACCGTCACGGTGGAAGGGGAACCCGTCGAGCTGACCTTCAAGGAATATGCGCTGCTCCACTTTTTCCTTGAACACCCCGAGGAAGTGCTGGCCCGGGAACGGATCATGAAAGCCGTGTGGGACACCGACGACCTGCTGGAGTCCCGCACCATCGACATGCATGTGCGGACCTTGCGCCAGAAACTGGGCGAAGCGGGGGAGAGCATCCGCACGGTGCGCAAGGTGGGCTACAAGCTCAGCGCCCGGGGAACGGAGGGCACCGATGAGACCTGAAGGAGCCGACAACCCCGCCCCCCAGCGCATGTCCCGCCGGCTGCGGCGTGCGCTGGAACTCATCAGCCTGTTTGCGGTGGTGTTCATGGCGGCGGCCGCGGCGCTGCTGTTTCAGGGGGCATTCGGGCAGCAGGTGGACCGGGACCTGGAACGGATGACCCGCGCCATCGCCGTGGGGTATGAGAGCGCGGCCATCCAGGACCCCGAAAGCCTGGCCGACTACCTGCCCGGCAGCCCGCTGCGGCTGACCCTGATCGACACCGACGGCACCGTGCTGTTTGACAGCGACCACCGGGACGAGTCGGATATGGACAACCACCTGACCCGCCCCGAGATCGCCCAGGCGCTGGAAAGCGGCCAGGGCCACAGCGTGCGGGAAAGCCCCACCCTGGGGCAGGAGACCCACTACTACGCCCTGCGGCTGGAAAGCGGCCAGGTGCTGCGCCTGGCCGAAGACACCAACAGTTTGTGGAGCAGCTACAACCAGGTGCTGCCGCTGCTGGTGGGCGGCGGGCTGGTGGCCATCCTGGCGTCGGCGGTGCTGGCGGCGGTGTTCACCCGGCGGCTGGTGGAGCCCATCACCCGCATGGCCGAACACCTGGAGACCATCGAGGACAACGTGCCCTATGTGGAGCTGATCCCGCTGGCCCACACCATCCAGTCCGACCGCAGCCTGCGGGAAAACAACGAGGCCATGCGGCGGGAATTCACCGCCAACGTCAGCCACGAGCTGAAAACCCCGCTGACCAGCATCTCGGGCTTTGCCGAACTGCTGGAAACCGGCATGGCCAAGCCGGAGGACGTGCCGGTGTTCGGCAAGCGCATCCACAGCGAGGCCGGGCGGATGATCCGGCTGGTGTCGGACATTCTGGAACTGTCCCAGCTGGACGGGATGCAGGCCGGCGCCGACCAGCCCCCGGTCTTTGCGCCGGTGGAGCTCAGCACCCTGCTGCGGGACGTGGCCTCCACCATGACGATGAACGCCAAAAAAGCCTATGTCACCCTGCGGTATGAGGTTTCGCCCGTCACCGTGCAGGGCAGCCGGGACATGCTCACCGAGCTGGTGACCAACCTGTGCGACAACGCCATCCGGTACAACCGCCCCGGCGGGCAGGTGGTGCTGCGCTGCGGCCCGGCCGGGGGCGGCGGGGCCTATGTCCAGGTGGAGGACAACGGCATCGGCATCCCCCAGGACGCCCAGGACCGGGTGTTCGAGCGGTTTTTCCGGGTGGACAAAAGCCGCAGCAAGGCCACCGGCGGCACCGGGCTGGGGCTGGCCATCGTCAAGCACATTGCGGTGCTGCACGGCGCCAGGATCGAGCTGCATTCCACCGTCGGCACCGGCACCACCATTCGGGTGAATTTCCCTGCCGGGGGGACGGCGGACAAAACATTATAAGGAGTGACTCCCCCCGGGATCTTCCCGGGGGGAGTCTTTTCGGGGGGGCCTCGGCCCCCCGTACCCCCCTCTTTTTCTCGGCTGCGGAGGGTGCGTTGTTTTTTCTTTTGTTTGTTGGCTTTGGCGGGGGTGGCCTTGCAACTTACTTGCTGGGGTAACTTTGCGGCCGTCTTTTTCACAACATCTCGTTGCATCGTTGTTCTTTCGTGACCGAAAGAACCAAAGGTCCCACCGTTTCGATGCGGTGGACGCCGACCAGGGGTCCGCAGGACCCCTGGACCCCCCGCACGATTGCGTTGCGCGGCGCTTTTTTCAGTTTCATCCGCCCCGGCCCACCGTAGACGGGCCGGGGCACAACGTGCATCTCCATAGCCTTTACGCCGGCAGCGGACGCGCCGCCCCACCGTAGATGGGGCGGCGCACAACGTGCATCTCCATAACCTTTCTGTTTGCGGCCGCCGCGGCGCCCCACCGTAGACGGGCCGGCGCACGAGGTGGGTCTCCATATCGATACGCACAGGTCGGATGGTGAGGTGGGTCTCTATGGCCTTTACGTTGGCGGCCAAGGGCCGCGGCGGATTCCACGCCGCATGGTCAGCCATTTACGAGAAGGTTTCCCTTTCCTCTGTAGGGGAGGATCATTGATCCTCCCGCAACGTAAAAAATACCGCAACGCCACATGAAACCGGCAATGTAAAGGATAGGGAGATGCACGCTGTGCGCCGGCCCGTCAAGGGTGGGCCGGCGCAGCAACAACCAGCGTAAAGGGCATGGAGATGCACCAAGGGCGGCGCCCCGTCTACGGTGGGGCGCCGCGCAACCGCCCGCGTAAGGGTTATGGAGACGCACAAAGGGCCCCGGCCCGTCAAGGGTGGGCCGGGGCAGATGGGCGTAAATATTTAGACGCAAACGAAATCTCACGGGGGGTCCAGGGGTCCCGTGGACCCCTGGTCGGCGGCCGCCGCATCGAAACGGCGGGACCTTTGGTTCTTTCAGTCATGAAAGAACAACATAGAAACGAGATATTGGCAAAAAGATGGCCGTAAACCCAACCCAGCAACTAACCTGCAAGGCAAACCCCGCCAGGGCCAATAAAGAGAAATGCAACGCCCGTGGCGCGGCAGGGTGCGGAGTTCCCCGCAGAGTAACCGCACCCGGCAGGGGGAGAGGGGGCGCGGTAGCCTTCCCGCGTCAAACCGGCGGCGGGCAGCGCTTTGTGATAGTATACCACAGGCGTCGGGGCAAAACAAAGGGCGCACTGCCGATGACTGCTCCGCAGTGCGCCCATGTCTTTGCGTTATGTTTTACAAAAGGATCCCGCCGGCGGCGGTGAGGAATTTTGAATGCGTCCGGCCTTATCGGTGGCCGGTGGTGGCGAAGGTCTCGGAATCCTCCCGGCCTTCGGGCACATAGAAGGAGTCCGGGTCCCGGGGCGGGCGGATGGTGGTGACCAGCCGGGTGTGGCTGAACCGCTCGTAAAACAGCGGTTCGTGCATGGCCATGCGCAGCACCTCAAACAGCAGCGCCAGCATCCACAGCCCCATCAGGGCCAGCTGCAGCAGCGCCGGGGCCAGCGCCGGCAGGCCGGGCAGGGCGGCCAGCGCGTCCAGGGCCAGGGCAGCCAGCCGGGGCACGCCGCCCAGCACCAGCATCAGGCTGCCGTAGCGCAGCGGGTACTGGTACCACACCGGGGGTCGACCGTCCGGCTCCACGATCCGCAGCCGGGTCAGCCGGTGGCCCACCGTCTGGCCGCCCAGCAGCATCGGGCAGACCGACAGGTAGGCCGTCCAGCCCAGCGCCCCCAGCCCGCCGGGCCAGAAACCATCCACCGCGGCGCCCAGTTGGCGCAGCGGTTCGGGCAGCGGGCCCGCCAGGCTCAGCAGCACCGACACCGACACCCCCAGCGCCAGCCAGACCACCCCGTCGTACCCCAGCGCCACAAACCGGCGCAGCAGCGACACATGCCGGCTGCGGGCCATGCTGGCCCGGTCGATCTGGGCGCGGGTGGGCAGCAGCCGGGCGGCCAGGGGTTCCAGGGCGTAGCCCAGCATACTGCCGGCGGTGTTCACGATCAGGTCGTCCACATCAAACAGCCGGTAGCTGCCCGGGTAGATGCCGTACAGCCCCGAAAGCTGGGTCAGCTCGAAAAACAGCGAGAGCAGAAAGGCGAACAGCAGGGTCCGCCGGGCCCCGCAGCCGAAGTAATACCGCAGATACACCCCGAAGGGCAGGGTCAGCAGCAGGTTGAAGCCGGTGACCAGAAAGGCGCTGCTGCCAACCACCGCCCGCACCGCCGCCGGAAAACTGCCGGCGCCCCGGGCTTCCTTGGCGAAGTCCGCCAAAAAGGAGAAGGGCACCAGCTGCATCCTGTGGCCGGAAAGGGCGGCGGCCTCGGCCCCCGAGGGCAGCGGGAAGATCACGAGGCAGTAGGCGCAGATCAGGTAAAGGATGAAGGAATAGACGATCAGGATGCGCAGGCTCAGCACCGACCCGTAGCGGCGGTAGTTCCAGGCGATGTAGGGCAGGGTGAGCAGCAGCGCGGCCAGCGGGAAGAAGACCAGCCCCTGCCCGATGGCCGACAGATACCCGGACATGGCGCGCTGTTACCTCGCGCTGCCCAGCCAGAACAGCGCGACGGTGCCGGGGCCGCTGTGGGCGCCGATGACCGGGCCGATGTCGCCCATCTCGATCTCCCTGACGCCCAGGGCGCGGAGCTTGTCGATGACATAGCGGGCGTCGTCGGCGCAGTCGCCGTGGCTGATGAAGACGGTGCCGCCGGTCTTGTCCAGGGCGGTGGCCTCAAAGTGCCTGACCAGGGCGTCCAGGCTGGCGCGGCGGCCGCGGACCTTTTCCTTGGGGATCAGGTGGCCTTCCTCATCCACATGCAGCACCGGCTTGATGCCCAGCAGCGTGCCGGCCACCGCCACCGCGCCGCTGACCCGGCCGCCCCGTTTCAGGAACATCAGGTCGTCCACCGTGAACCAGGCGCAGACCTGCGGGGCGATCTGCCGGGCATAGTCGGCGGCGGTGTCCAGGTCGGCGCCCTGGCAGCGCTTTTTGCCCACCAGGTAGCAGAACAGCCCTTCGCCCATGCTGGCCTGCAGCGAGTCCACGCACACGATCCGCCGGCCGGGGAACTTTTCCTTCAGTTCCTCGGCGGCGACGCAGCCGCTCTGGTAGGTGCCGGACAGCCCGCTGGAAAAGGCCAGGTACAGGATGTCCTGCCCGGCTTCCAGCACCGGGGTGAAGGCTTGCTGGAATTCCAGCATCGTCACCTGGCTGGTGGTGCACAGGCTGCCGGTCCGCAGTTTTTCGTAATAATCATGGGCGGACATCTCCCGCCCGTCGGGGTAGTTGCGGTACTCCTTCCCGTCGAGGGTGAAGGCCATCGGCAGCACCCGCAGGTCGGCGGCCTCGATCAGCGCGGGGGTCAGGTCGCCGGTGGATTCGGTAAAGATCACATAAGAAGCTGGCATGGCAAAAACACTCCTTTGTCGTTGGTTTGTCGTTCCATTTTGTCCATTACCGAGTATACCACAATGCGGCGGGGATGAAAAGATGGAGAGGGCTGTCCCGGCAACGAACCTGCAAGAGAAAGCCCGCCAGGGCAATTTTGGCAGCGTGGGCGGCGGGGGAGGGGGTGGGGTTTTCCGTGGAGCCGCCGGCGCAAGGGATATGGAGAAGAGCGTCGTGCGCCGGCCCGTCTACGGTGGGCCGGCGCGGCAGGAGGTCACAGAGATAGCCCTGCAAGGCAATCTTGCGGGGGGTCCAGGGGTCCTGCGGACCCCTGGTCGGCGGCCGCCGCATCGAAACGGCGGGACCTTTGGTTCTTTCGGTCACGAAAGAACAACGATAATTCAAGAAGTTGGCAAAAAGATGGCCGCCGAGCTAAAACCGGTAACTAAGCAACAAGGCCACGCCCGCTAGGCCAATAAAGAAAAAAACAGCGTTCGCGGCGCGGCGGGGTGCGGGGTGTCCCGCAGGCTGGGCGGTGCCGGAAAGCCCGCTAGCCAATTTTGGCAGCGTGGGCGGCGAGAGAGTGTGCGGGGTTTCCCGCAAAGAGGGCGACGCGGCGAGGGCGCGGGGTTGCCCGCACAGCGCGGGCAGCGGGGCAAGAGCCTGCGCGGCGGCGCGCGGGGGTCGCGGGGGACGCCTACCCCCCCGCAAAATCCACCTGCTTTCTTGTCTATTTCCACAAAATCTGAGAAAAATGTGTAAATCTTGTGATATTTCATAAAAAGAAATGCGAAAATTCTGTGAAAAAGGCAAACGCTTTTTACTTGCATTTCCGCCGCCCGGAGCGTATACTGAAACTAACAAGCCGAGACCCGATCGGCAAGAAAAAAGGAGGTTCCTGTGATGAAAGCTAGAAAACTGTTTGCTTCCCTGTTGGCCGTTGCGATGTTCTGCGTGCTGGCGATCCCTGCCTTTGCCGACGCGAACAGCGATTATGAGGCCGCGGTCCGCGCCTATCAGGCCCAGATCGCCGCCCGGGAAGAAGCCTACGCCGCCGCCGTGAAGGATTACCAGGCCCAGGCCGCCGCCAAGGCAAAAGCCGAAGGCGAAGCGATCATCGCCGCGGGCAAGCTGGCCCATCAGCAGCAGCTCGCCGCCAATGACGCCATTATGGCCGCCGCCAACGCCGCCCATCAGGAACAGCTGAACAAGAACGCTGCCTATGAGGCCGCCATTGCGGATTATCAGGCCAGCATCGCCGCCAAGGAAGCCGCCTACCTCTCCGCCGTGAAGGCGTATCAGGCCCAGGCCGCCGCCAAGGCGAAAGCTGAAGGCGAAGCCATCATCGCCGCCGGCAAGGCCGCGCATCAGCAGCAGCTGGCCGCCAACAGCGCGGTGGAAGCCGCCGCCAACGCCGCCCATGCCCAGCAGCTGAGCGAGAACGCCGCCTATGAGGCCGCCATCCGCGCCTATCAGGCCCAGATTGCCGCCCAGGAGGCCGCCTATCTCCGCGCCCTCGGGCTGTAAACATGCCCCATGAACCGCGGCACCCGGCCGGGACCCCTGCCCGCGCCCGCCGTCAGGTTGCGATCCCCTGATCCGAACACGCCCCGCCGAAGGGGCCCGGTTCCCGATCCCAGATCGTAAAGAGAAAGTTGTCCCCCTGCGGATTGCTCCGCAGGGGGATTTTTTGGCGCGGTGGCCCGCGCCCCGCCCCGCAGTGAGCGTTGCTTTTTCTTTTGAGGAAACGTACTAAGTGCGGTGGCCGTCGCTGTAAAGGCTATGGAGATGCACGTTGTGCGCCGGCCCGTCAGGGGTGGGCCGGCGCAGATAGGGCGCAAAGAGATGGCCGCGCAACGACACCGTGCGGGGGGTCCAGGGGTCCCGTGGACCCCTGGTCGGCGTCCACCGCATCGAAACGGTGGGACCTTTGGTTCTTTCGGTCACGAAAGAACAACGATAAATCGAGAAGATGTCAAAAAGAAGGCCGCCAAGTCACCTCCGGCAACTAACCAGCAAGGTAAACCTTGCTTAAGCCATTTTCGCCAGCGTTGTCGGCAGAACAGGCTGCGGGGTCGCCCGCAAAGTGAGCAGGGGCAGCCGGAGCCAAGGGCGCCGGCCCCCCACCCTTGCCACCCATGCCCGGATGGGGTACAATAGGGGCAGCGAACACGGCGGCGGGGCTGCCGGAAGGGGGACGTATGAAACGATTGGTCGTTGGCCTGCTGGCCCATGTGGACAGCGGCAAAACCACGCTGGCCGAAGCGCTGCTCTACCGCGCCGGGGCGCTGCGCAAGCTGGGCCGGGTGGATCACCGGGACGCTTTCCTTGATACCGACGCGATGGAACGGGCCCGGGGCATCACCATCTTTGCCAAGCAGGCGCCGCTCACCCTGCCTGCCGCCCCCGGGGCGGAGGAAACCCGCCTGACCCTGCTGGACACCCCCGGCCATGTGGACTTTTCCGCCGAAGCCGAGCGCACCCTCCAGGTGCTGGACTACGCGGTGCTGGTCATTTCGGGCACCGACGGCGTCCAGGCCCACACCCAGACCCTCTGGCGGCTGCTGGCCCGCTACCGGGTGCCCACCTTCCTGTTTGTGAACAAGATGGACCTGCCCGGCGCCGACCGCCCGCTGCGCCTGCGGGAACTCCGCGCCCGCTTCGGCGACGGCTGCGTGGATTTCGGCCCCGACATCCCCGCCGCCGCCCGGGCCGAGGCCCTGGCCATGGCCAGCGAACCGCTGATGGAAGCCGTGCTGGCCGGCGCCGAGCCCGCCAAGGCCGACATCCTCACCGCCATTGCCCGGCGGGAGGTCTTCTCCGTTTACTTCGGCGCGGCGCTGCGGCTGGACGGCATCGACGCGCTGCTGGACGGCCTGCACACCCTGACCCGCCAGCCCGAAGCCGCCGCGGCCTTCGGCGGGCGGGTGTTCAAGGTGGGGGCCGACGACGCCGGCGCCCGGCTGACCTACCTGAAGGTCACCGACGGGGTGCTGCATGTGAAAGACCTGATCGAAAGCCGGCCGGACGCCCGGACCGCCTTCCGGGAAAAGGCCGACCAGCTGCGGGAATACGCCGGCGGCAAGTACCGCCTGGTCAGCGAAGCCCACCCCGGCGACGTGGTGGCCCTGACCGGCCTGAGCGCCGCCTACCCCGGCCAGGGGCTGGGCGTGCAGCCGGACGCCGCCCTGCCCCTGCTGGAACCGGTGCTGAACTACCGCCTTCGCCTGCCCGAATCCGCCGACCCGCACCAGGCGCTGCGGGCGCTGCGCGTGCTGGAAGCCGAAGACCCGATGCTCCACGTTCTCTGGCAGGAAGCCCTGGGCGAGATCCACCTGCAGCTGATGGGCGAAGTGCAGCTGGAGATCCTGCAAACGGTGCTGCACGACCGGTTCGGCCTGGACGCCGCCTTTGACGAAGGGGGCATTTTGTACAAAGAGACGATCACCGCCCCGGTGGAAGGGGTGGGCCATTACGAGCCGCTGCGCCATTACGCCGAGGTGCATCTGCTGCTGGAACCCGGCCCCCCGGGCAGCGGGGTGCAGCTGGCCGCCGCCTGCCGCCCCGACACCCTGGACGGCAACTGGCAGCGGCTGGTGCTGACCCACCTGGCCGAGCGCACCCACCCCGGCGTGCTGATGGGCGCGCCGCTGACCGATGTGAAAATCACCCTGACCGCCGGCCGCGCCCACCTGAAACACACCGAGGGCGGCGACTTCCGCCAGGCCACCTACCGGGCGGTACGCCAGGCGCTGCGCACCGCCGCCCGGGCCGGGCACGCCCGGCTGCTGGAACCCTGGTACACCCTGCGGCTGGAACTGCCCGCCGAGGCGGTGGGCCGCGCCATGACCGACCTGCAGCGGATGGGCGGCGAGACCGACACCCCCGAACCCTGCGGCGCCCTGACCCTGCTGACCGGCCGGGCCCCGGTGGCCGAGCTGCGCGGCTACGCCCGGGAGGTAGCCGCCTACACCCGGGGCGAAGGCCGGCTGCAGTGTACCCCGGCCGGGTACGCCCCCTGCCACAACCCCGACGCGGTGCTGGCCGCCGCCGGCTACGACCCCGACGCCGACACCGAAAACCCCGCCGATTCGATTTTTTGCAGCCACGGCGCGGGGGTGCTGGTCCGGTGGGACCAGGTGCCCGCCAAGGCCCATGTTTCCAGCGGGCTGGCCCGCCGGCTGGCCGGGCCGGACCCCGAACCCGACGAAGGCGAAGCCGGCGGCGACCCCGCCGCCCGGGCCCGGCGCCGGGCCGGCGCCTACCGGGGCACGCTGGAACAGGACAAGGAACTGCTTGCGATTTTTGAGCGCACCTACGGCCCGGTACGCCGGGCCCGCCCCGGCGAACCGGACGCCCTGGCCGCCCGCAAAGCGCTGGGCAAGCCCGCCGCACCCCGCACCCCGGCAGCCCCGCCCCCCGACGGCCCCGAGTACCTGCTGGTGGACGGGTACAACGTGCTTTTTGCCTGGGACGACCTGCGCCGCCTGGCCGAAACCGACCTGGAAACCGCCCGCCGCCGGCTGCAGGACATCCTGTGCAACTATGCTGGGTACCGCCGCTGCACCGTGATCTGCGTATTTGACGCCTACAAGGTGCGGGGCGGGGCCGGCAGCGTGGAGACCTACCACAACATCCATGTGGTTTTCACCCGGGAAGCCGAGACCGCCGACATGTACATTGAAAAGACCACCCACGAGCTGGGCCGCCGGCATCGGGTGCGGGTGGTCAGCTCGGACGGGGCGGAACAGATCATCATTCTTGGCAATGGAGGGCTGCGGGTTTCGGCGCGGGCCTTTTTGCAGGAGGTGGAAGCGGTGGACCGGGAGATCAGGGAGTTTTTGGTCTGAACCGCGGCAGGCGGACGCGATTTTACCGCCCCTGGCCCGGCGGGGCACCACCCGCGGCCGGCCGGCGTCTTTTTTGCGGGGAATCCCGCGCCCCCTTTCCCGCCGGCGGCGCTGCCAAAATTGGCCTAGAGGGCCTACCGGCGGCGGTCGCTTTGCGGGAAACCCCGCACCCCGCCCCGCCGCACACGTTGATTTTTTCTTTATTGGCCTAGCGGGCGTGGCCTTGCAACTTACTTGCCGGGATAACTTTACGGCTATCTCTTTTACAACATCTCGTTATATCGTTGTTCTTTCATGACTGAAAGAACCAAAGGTCCCGCCGTTTCGATGCGGCGGCCGCCGACCAGGGGTCCGCGGGACCCCTGGACCCCCCGCACGGTATCGTTGCGGGGCTTTTTTATACGCTCCTGCCGCGCCGGCCCACCGTAGACGGGCCGGCGCACAGCGTGCATCTCCATATCGAAAGGCACAGGCCAGAGGGCGGGGCGCAGCTCCACGCCGCACGGTCCGCCTTTTATGGGAAAGTTTCCCTTTCCTTTGTAGGGGAGGATCATTGATCCTCCCGGGCGCTTTGCGGCGGCGCCCACCCTACGGGCAACCCCGCACCCACCCCCGCCGCGCACGCTGCCAAAATTGGCCTGACGGGCTTTCCGGCACCCCGCACCCCGCGGGCAACCCCGCACCCTGCCCCGCCGCTCACGTTTCTTTTTTCCTTTCCTTTTCGCCGTTGGTTTCATGTGGCGGTGCGGTATTTTTTACGTTGCGGGAGGGTCACTGACCCTCCCCTACAGGTTCAGGCGAGAGGACGCGGCGCATGAATGGGGACGCCGCCGGCATGAAAACGTCCACCACGCCGCACGGTCCGTCTTTTATGAGAAAGTTTCCCTTTCCTTTGTAGGGGAGGATCATTGATCCTCCCGGGGCCTTGCGGCGGCAGTCAGTTCGCGGGGAACCCCGCACCCTGCCTCGCCGCTCACGTTTCATTTTTCTTACCTTTGCGCCGTTGGTTTCATGTGGCGGTGCGGTATTTTTTACGTTGCGGGAGGGTCACTGACCCTCCCCTACAGGTTCAGGCGAGAGGACGCGGCGCATGAATGGGGACGCCGCCGGCATGGAAACGTCCACCACGCCGCACGGTCCGCCTTTTATGGGAAACTTTCCCTTTCCTCTGTAGGGGAGGATCATTGATCCTCCCGGGGACCTTGCGGGGGCGGTCGGTTCGCGGGGAACCACGCGCCGCGCCGCGAAGGGTGCGTTTTTTGCGGGCAAATAAAATGCCGCCGCCCCGGGACGATGTGTGCAAGCATCGCCCGGGGCGGCGGTTTTCGCCGGTTGAATCCGAAAAAGAGTGCGAGGTGTTCCACACCCGGCCGGCGATCCGGGTGGTGAACGGCTTATTTTCTCCTGCGCTGCCAGACCTTCAGGCCGATCAGGGCGAGCACTGCGGCGGCGGAGCCCAGCGCCAGCACCAGCCACAGGCTGATGGGGGCGGGGTCGCCGGTCTGGGGGACCGCCGGGGCGGCGGTGGGCGACGGGGTGGGCGCAGCGGTGGGGGCCGCCGTGGGGGCGGCTGTCGGCGCAGTGGTGGGGGCCGGGGTGGGGGCGGCCGTGCCGCAGGCGGTACACACCCCGTTTACATAGGTGTGGCCGGTGGCGGGCAGAACCCCGTATTCATCCAGGTTGGTGATCTCGGTGCGTGCTGCCTCGTCCGCAAAGCGGCGGCTGCAGGTTTCGCAGGTATAGTAGGCGGCCTTGCCGGCGGCGGTGCAGGTGGCGGGCTTCTCGGCGGTTTTGGTCAGTTTATGGCCGGCGGCCGGGATGTCCTGCCGCTGGGTCGTGGACTGGTAGGTCCTTCCGCCGAAAGTCACCTTGGCGGTGTAGTCGGTGGTGCCGGTGGTGGTACAGCCGGCCGGCTGTGCCACCTGGGAGGTGACGGTCACTCCCGGGCTTTCGGTATGGCTCGGGTCGTTTTTGCAGGTGAAGGTCACGGTGCAGCTTTTCCCGTCCGCCGCCCAGGTCCAGGCGGGGTCGGCGTAGCTGTGGCCGGTGGCGGGGATGATTCCGTACTCGCCCAGGTTCGGGATTTCGGTTGTGCCCTCGGCGTCCTCAAAATACTTGCCGCAGGTTTTGCAGGTGTAGTAGGCTTTTTTGCCGGCTTCGGTGCAGGTGGCGGGCTTCTCGGCGGTGTGGGTCAGGGTGTGGCCGGTGGCGGGGATGATTCCGTACTCGTCCAGGTTCGGGATTTCGGTTGTGCCCTCGGCGTCCTCAAAATACTTGCCGCAGGTTTTGCAGGTGTAGTAGGCTTTTTTGCCGGCTTCGGTGCAGGTGGCGGGCTTCTCGGCGGTTTGGGTCAGGGGGCCATGGGTGACGGTCACTTCACAGGCGGCGGTTTTCCCGCCGTCCTCGGTCGTAACGGTGATGGTGGCGGTGCCGGGGTTCACGGCGGTGACTTTGCCGTCTGTGTCCACCGTGGCAACGCTGAGATCACTGCTTGCCCAGGTCACGGCTTTGTTGGTGGCTTCGGCAGGCTCCACCATGGCGGTCAGGGCGGCGGTTTCGTTTTCCTTCAAGGTCAAGGTGTCCTTGTTCAGCGTCACGCTGGCAACAGGGACACTCGCTGCGGTGACGGTCACTTCACAGGTGGCGGTTTTCCCGCCGTCCTCGGTCGTAACGGTGATGGTGGCGGTGCCGGGGTTCACGGCGGTGACTTTGCCGTCTGTGTCCACCGTGGCAACGCTGAGATCACTGCTTGCCCAGTTCACGGCCTTATTGGTGGCGGTGTCGGGCGTGATGGTGGCGGTGAGGGCGGCTGTCTTCCCCTCGGTCAGACTCAAGGTGGTTTGGTCCAGCGTCACGCCGGTAACGGGAACATTTGCCGCTGCATCAATGGTTATCGTAAACTCCTTGGTGTCAGCAATTATGCTGTCATCCCAGCGGTGCGTTGCCGTCACTTCAAAGCCGAACTCCCTTGCTTCCGTCGGTGTACCGGAAATCATCCCGGTATCTGGGTCCAGGCTCAAACCGGCCGGCAGGGAACCGTTGTAGCTCCATGTAATCGGCTCGGTGCCAGTAGCTTCAAGGGTCGCGGTGTAGGGTACCCCCACCGTGCCACTTGGCAAACTCTTGGTCGTGATGCTCGGCGCAATCTTCAAGCTGTCGCCCAGGCTGCTCTTTATATCATCGGACACCGTTCCGCCGTCCACAATCACATAGTGGCTGTTTGCGTTCAGCGTTGCCTCATTGGCCAGCGTCAGGCTCTGCCCTTCGCCAATGGTCAAATTGCTGGACAGTTTCATTGTGCCGTACACGGTGCCATCGCGGCCCTCAAAGACAAGGCCCCCGGTGCCGCCTGTGGAAACAGGCGTATTCAGGTCGGCACCAGCAGCAATCCTGCTGGCTGACACCATCGCGCTGTTGTTGACGGTCAGGCTGGGGGTGTCGGGTCCATAAAAGTAGATGCCCGCACCGTAGCTGCTCCCGCCGGCTGCGGCCAGGCTGGCGCCGTCCACAGTCAGGTCGGCGTCCTTGTCTGCGGCGGACTGCACCGTAACCCCCCAGCCGCCGGTGAAGGTCACCGCTGCCGCGACCCGGGCCTCCCCTTGGATGGTCAGGTCGGCGACGCCGGTGTTGCTCTGCACCCAGATGCCATAAAAAATGCCTCTGACATCCAGACTGCCCCCGCCCGTGATGGTCAGCCCGGCCTTGCCGGCGGAAGTGGAAAGCAGATAAATCCCAGTGCTGACATCCCCGATGACATTGTCACCTTCCAGCAGGATGGTCAGCTCGGCGTCACCGTTCTGATTCAGCACCCCAATGGCCGAGCTAAAGATGAAGCTGCCGGCTCCAGGACCCGGGCTGTGTGGCAAACCTTTCGTGATCCGGGCGTTGTGCAGGGTCAGGGTATTGGTCTCGGCGTCATAATGGATATAGTCGTCCGTGGGCTTTGTGTCGCCGGTGGCGGTGACATTCCCCGCATCGTCCGTCGCCCAGTAGCCGGTGGCGGAAATCCGTACGCCGCCGACATAAAGCTCCTGCCCCGCCGGCGCCGCCGCCCCCGCCGTGACGGGCAGCAGCCCCAGGCAGAGCGCCAGCATCAGGCACAGGCTTACGATCCGCTGTTTCATGGTGTTTCCCCCTTCTGCATCGGGGCGGCGGGGCCGCCCGACGGCCGCCCGGCGGCCATGTACGCCCGCAGCGAACTGCGCACCGCGCCCAGCTGCAGGTTCAGATATTCCTCGTCCCCAAACATTGCGTAGTGGACGCAGGCCCGCACAAAGACATAGATCATGCCCTGGATATAGTCCGCCGGCATCCCCAGCTGGCCGGAAAGCTGCAGGGCGTACTGCCGGTAGCGGACGTTCACCCCCTGGAAGAAGGCTTTGCCCTGTTCCCGATATTTGGGGCTGGCGTACACCTGGTACATGAACCGGTATTTCTCGCCGTGGAGCCGGGCGGTGATGTAGGGCATCTCCCGCAAAAAACGCTCAATGTCCGCAAAGCTGCGGGGGGCATGGGCCATAAAATCATCCTCCACCTTGGCCATGCAGTGGGCGGTGGATTCGATCACGATGTTATCTTTGCTGCCAAAGTGGTACAGCAGCGCCCCGTTGGTGACCCCGCAGGCATCCGCCAGCAGTTTCAGGCCGGTGTTTTCCAGCCCGTGCCGGCAAAATACGTCAAAGCAGGTCTCCAAAAGGGCGGTCCGCCGGTCGGCGCCCGGTTTTTCCACCGGAACGGCCCCCTTCCCTGTATATTCACTGACCGGACAGTGAACAAGTCGTTACCTGCATTCTAGCACAGCCGCCGCGGCTTTACAAGCCCGGCGCGGCAAAAATGCGCCGGGCACGGAAGGTTTTACAAGCCCGGTATTTTTTGCTATACTGAAAGATAAAGGACAAAGGCCCCCGGGCCGGCGCGGCGACGGGGCAAACGATACGATGTGAAAGGCGGATTTCCATGCAGTTCAGCGAACTTCCGATCCGGCAGGCCATCATCCGGGCCACCGAGGCAATGGGTTATACCGAAATGACCGAGATTCAGCAAAAGGCGATCCCGCTGATGCTGGCGGGGCATGATATGATCGCCAAGGCGCCCACAGGCACCGGCAAAACGGTGGCGTTCGGCATCCCGATCCTGGAAAAAGTCGCGGATGCCCCGGCCGGCAAGCCCCGGGCGGTGATCCTTTCCCCCACGCGGGAACTGGCCCAGCAGATCGCCGGGGACCTGGCCAACCTGGCCCAGTTTTTGCCGGGGGTGCGGGTGGTCTGCGTGTACGGCGGCGCCGGTATGGACAAGCAGCAGCGGCAGCTCAAGGCCGGCTGCCAGGTGGTGGTGGCCACCCCCGGCCGGCTGATGGACCATTACCGCCACAAGGCGGTGGACCTCAGCGAAACCGAGACCATCGTGCTGGACGAAGCGGACGAGATGCTGAACATGGGCTTTTACAAGGATGTGCGGCACATCATTGACCTGCTGAAAAACCGGAAAAGCCTGTCGATGTTTTCGGCCACCATCAGCCGCGAGGTGCTGGACATCGGCTGGCTGTACCAGCACAACGCCGCCGAAGTCAGCGTGCAGCCGGTGGAGGAATCCAGCCCCAAGATCGACCAGTACAAGCTGCTGACCACCGGGCGGGACAAGCTGGCCGACCTGGCGCAGCTGATCATCTCCAAGCAGTACCGCCGGGTGATGGTGTTCTGCAACACCAAGTACAACACCGGTATGCTGGCAAACCAGCTGGCACGGCTGCATTTCAATGTGGACTGCCTGCACGGGGATTTGTCCCAGGCGGAGCGCAACCGCATCATGCAGCGGTTCAAGGCCGGGGAGATCGCGGTGCTGGTGGCCACCGACGTGGCGGCCCGGGGCATCGACGTGACCGACGTGGACGCGGTGGTCAACTACGACGTGCCGGAAGAAAACGAGCACTACACCCACCGCATCGGCCGCACCGGCCGGGCCAAAAAGGAGGGGGCCAGCTACCTGTTCTACACCAAGGACGAGCAGAAGAGGGTGGATACCCTGCTGCGCCTGACCCGCAACCAGGACCTTTGCCGGGCGGTGCATTTTGACTTCAACCACGAAAATCTGGTGGTGGAAGAGGTGAAACCGGTGGACCGGTTTCAGATTCGGAGTTATTTTTGAGGGTCCCAGGGGGGCTCCGCCCCCCTGGGACCCCCCCGCGTCTGGCCCGGTGCGCCGTTTGCCTTTTCTTTGTAGGGGAGGGTCAGTGACCCTCCCGGGGGTCTGCGGCGGCGGTGACTTTGCGGGGAACCCCGCACCCCGCCGTGCCGCGGGCGTTGCCAAAATTGGCCTGACGGGCTTTCCGGCACCACCCACCCCGCAGGACACCCCGCACCCCGCCCCGCCATGGGCGTTGCTTTTCTCTTTATTGGCCCTAGCGGGGTTTGTCTTGTAGGCCAGTCGCCGGGTTTGGCTCGACGGCCGTCTTTTTAACAACTTCTCGACATATCGTTGTTCTTTCATGACTGAAAGAACCAAAGGTCCCGCCGTTTCGATGCGGCGGCCGCCGACCAGGGGTCCGCAGGACCCCTGGACCCCCCGCACGGTATCGTTGCTCGGCGCTTTTTCAACAGCATCCGCGCCGGCCCACCCTTGACGGGCCGGCGCACAGCGTGCATCTCCATGCCCTTTACGTTTGCGGCGACGCGCACGCTGCGGGAGTCCCCGCACCCTGCCCTGCTGCGGGCGTTGCCAAAATTGGCCTAGCGGGCCTTCCGGGGGCGGTCACTTTGCGGGAAACCCCGCACCCCGCCCCGCCGCGAACGCTGCAAATTCTCTTTATTGGCCCAGCGGGCCTACCGGAGCCGCGCACCCCGCGGGCAACCCCGCACCCCGCCGTGCCGCGAACGCGGCTTTTCGAACGTCAAATTTCAAGGAATACAAAAGGAGGGTCTGTCATGCAGGAAAAGGGGGAAATCCTGTTTGTCAACGGCCGGTTCCCGACTTTGCCGGCGGGGACGGGCGGGGTCTGGGTACGGGACGGGCGGGTGCGGGCGGTGCTGTCCCGCCGGGACGCCGACGCCCTGCCCGCCGCCCTGCCCCGGGTGGACCTGCAGGGCGGGGTCGTGCTGCCCGGCTTCAATGACAGTCACCTGCATCTTCTGGACGTGGGCCGGGGGCTGGACGCCATCGACCTGTTCGGGGTGCGCAGCCCCGCCGAACTGGCCCGCCGCTGCGCCGATTTCCTGCAAAGCCGCCGCCTGCCCGCCGGCCGGGCGGTGTACGGCAACGGCTGGAACCAGGACCTGTTCGAAGGCCCCCACGCCCTGCCCACCCGCGCCGACCTGGACACCCTCTGCCCCGATCATCCGCTTTTGCTGGACCGGGTCTGCGGGCACATCATGCTCTGCAACACCGCCGCGCTGCGGGCCGCCGGCATCACCCGCAACACCCCCGACCCGCCCGGCGGCGGCATCGACCACGGCCCCGACGGCGAACCCAACGGTCTGCTGCGGGATAACGCCGTGGAGCTGGTCCGCTGGCTGCTGCCCCCCGAGACCATCGACGACTGCGCCGACCATTGGCGGGCCGGGCTTGCCCACGCCGCCGCCCACGGCCTGACCAGCGCCCAGACCTGCGATGTGCGCAGCCGGGACTGGCCCACCGTGCTGGCCGCCCTGGAAAAACTGGAAGCCGAAGGCGACCTGCCGGTGCGGCTGACCCTGCAGTGCGCCATAGACACCCGCGCCGAACTGCAGGCTTTGTGGGACGCCGGCTACCGCCCCGGCGCCGGCGGCCGCCGGTGGAAGATCGGCCCCCTCAAACTGTTTCTGGACGGGTCGCTGGGCGCCCGCACCGCCTGGCTGCGCCGGGACTACGCCGACGCCCCCGGCTGCCGCGGCCTGCGCTGCATCACTTTGCCCGCCGCCCTGGCCCTGGCCAGCATGGCCGACTCCGCCGGTATGCAGGTGATCGCCCATGCCATCGGGGACGCCGCGATGGAAGAGATACTGGCCATCCTGCAAGCTCTGGCCGTCCGCCGCCCCCAGGACGGCCCGCCCAACCCGCTGCGCCACGGGGTGGTCCACTGCCAGATCACCACCCCCGACCAGTGGGACCGGCTGGCCGCCCTGGAGGCCGGCGCGCTGGTGCAGCCCATCTTTCTGGACTACGACCATACCATCGTCACCGCCCGCTGCGGGCCCGAACTGGCCGGCACCAGCTATGCCTTCGGGGATGCGGTGCGCCGGGGCATCCATGTCAGCTACGGCACCGACGCCCCGGTGGAAAGCCTGGACCCGCTGCGCAACCTGTACTGCGCCGTCACCCGCCGGCCGCTGGCGGGCGGGGACCCCTGGCAGCCGGAACAGGCGGTCAGCCGCAGCCAGGCGCTTGCCTGCTATACCCAGGGTTCCGCCTGGCAGGAGTTTGCCGAGCAGGAAAAGGGCCGCCTGGCCCCGGGGTATCTGGCCGACTTCACGGTACTGGACCGGGACCCCCTCGCCGTGCCGGAGGAGGACATCCCCCGGCTGCGGGTGCTGGCCACCCTGGTGGGCGGGCAGTTCGCCTACCGGGCGCCGGGCTGGGGGGAAAGCTAGATGCGCATTGTCCGCCGGCTGGAATACCACCCGGGCAGCCGGGAAGAAAAGATGGACTGGACGCAGGATTTCCCCTATGTTTTTCTGACCCGTGAATAGCCCCACACCCCCGCCGAAAGGCGGGGGTTTTGTGTTGGGAAGATGTGGAGATGCGCCGCGGCCCCCGCCCCATCATTTTGCCAAAAATGTAAAACTATCGTCAAAGAAAACCACCCAAAACCGGCAAAGAGTAAACAAAGAGTCAAAGAAAGGTAAATTTTCGTTGTAAATTGTCGTTCTTTCTGGTATGATAGAAAAGGCGGGGTTTGACCAAAAGCCCCGCCCCCGGCCGAGGGGGCATACCACTCGCTCCCCCCGACCTGTGTACCTTGCCAAAACAGAATAAGAAAGAAGAAAACGAAAATAAGGGAGACTCGTCCATGGATGTATCGCTGTCCCACTTTCTCCAGCAGATGGCCGGCAGCCCTGTGCTGCTGATCACTGTGGTGCTCACGCTGGGGGTCATCTTTGTCAACGGCTGGACCGACGCCCCCAACGCCATCGCCACCTGCATCAGCACCCGCTGTATGCGGGTGCGGCCGGCCATCCTGCTCAGCGCCGGGTTCAACTTCCTCGGCGTGCTGGTCATGACCCACATCAATTCGTCGGTCGCCTCCACCATCTCCAACATGGTGGATTTCGGCGGCAACACCCAAGAAGCCCTCATCGCGCTGTGTGCGGCGCTGTTCTCCATCGTGGTGTACAGCGTGGGGGCGTCCTACTTCGGCATCCCCACATCCGAAAGCCACAGCCTGATCGCCGGGCTGACCGGCGCGGCCATTGCCATCCACAACGGCTTGTCCGGCGTCAACGGGGCCGAGTGGGTCAAGGTGCTCTACGGCCTTGTGATGAGCCTGCTGCTGGGCTTCGGGTCCGGCTGGCTGATCTGCAAGCTGCTCACCATCGTATGCGCCGGGCTGGACCGGCGGCGGGCCAACGGCTTTTTCCGCTACGCGCAGATCTTCGGCGCCGCCGCCATGAGCTTCATGCACGGCGCCCAGGACGGGCAGAAGTTCATCGGCGTGCTGTTTTTGGGCGTGGCCTTCTGCAACGGCATGTCCAGTGTCAGCGGGGTGGTCATCCCGGTCTGGCTGATGGTGCTGTGCTCCATCGTCATGGGCCTTGGCACCAGCGTCGGCGGTGAAAAGATCATCAAGTCGGTGGGCATGGACATGGTCAAGCTGGAAAAATACCAGGGCTTCTCGGCCGACCTTTCGGCGGCGGCCTGCCTGCTGATCTCCAGCGTGTTCGGCATTCCGGTGTCCACCACCCACACCAAGACCAGCGCCATCATGGGGGTGGGGGCGGTCAAACGGCTGTCCGCCATCAACTTCGGCGTGGTCAAGGACATGATGCTCACCTGGGTGTTCACCTTCCCGGGCTGCGGGCTCATCAGCTTCGCCATGGCGAAACTGTTCATGGCCATCTTTTGAATGGTCAAAAGGGGCAACAGCCGCGCACGGCAATTGCCTAACGCGTCTGTTTCCCCTCTTTGGAATCCCCTTCGACAAAATTTCAAGCAAAACCGCGCACTCGGAGCAAAGCTCCTCGCACACAATTTTGCTTGAAATTTCCCTGGCGGTGTCGCCGTCGTCGGCGCATGTCCGCCGACGGCGACGGATTAAAAATACGAAAGGGAAAGCACTCTGCCTAAAATAAGAGCCGGGCAACAGCCGCACGACCTGCTTTGACAACATTTCAAACAACCCGCTTTTTACCAAGGAGGAACACGCATGGCAAAAGTTCAGGATTCCTATTACTTCGACACCTTCGCGGCCTGCGCGGACGACGCCTGCCGGGCGGCGCACCTGCTGGAAGCGATGATGAAGGATTTCCACCCCGACCACATCACCCAGGAGCTGGACGAGATCCACAAGATCGAGCACAGCGCCGACACCAAAAAGCACGAGATGCAGAGCGTGCTGGTCAAGGCGTTCATCACCCCCATCGAGCGGGAGGACATCGCCACCCTTTCGGGCAACATCGACGATGTGATCGACAAGATCGAGGACGTGCTGCAGCGGATCTACTGCAACAACATCCAGTCCATCCGCCCCGACGCGCTGGAGATGGCCCAGAAGATGATCCAGTGCTGTGAGGAGGTCAAGCTGCTCACCCAGGAACTGGCCGACTTCAAACACTCCAAGACCCTCCACGACCATGTGGTGCGGATCAACGACCTGGAAGAGCAGGGCGACCGGCTGTTCCTGGCCAGCATGCGCCGCCTGCACGAAAGCTGCACCGACCCCATCGAGGTCATCGCCTGGCGGGAGGTTTACCATTACCTGGAAGGCTGCATGGACGCCTGCGAACATGTGGCCGACACCGTCGAACGGGTGGTCATGAACAACACCTGACAGCGGTCTCACAAGGGGCAGCGCCGCGCACTTCGCCGCGCTGCACCGTTGCGAAGGTCAGCAAAACAGGGAGCCCGCCGCGCATCTGCGCGACGGGCTCCCTGTTTTTATCCGGACGAAATCCGGACGAAAGGCTCAGCTCAGTTTGTAGATCCGCACCCCGTGGGCGGGCACCGGGGCGCGCAGGCAGCTGCCGCAGAGAACGGCGGGCTCTTCGCCCCAGAGCTCCTCGGCCCCGGCGGGGGCGGGGGCGCCGGTCAGGCAGGGGGCTTCGGCCAGGTCGGCGGTCATGGTGCGGGCTTCGCCGGCCAGGTTGAAAAGCGCCGCCACCCGGGCCGGCGCGCCGGCTTCGTCGGCGCCCGCCCAGACCCAGGCCGCCCCTTCGGCGGTGCGGTACAGCTGGCAGCGGTGGGCGGTGGGGTCCAGCAGGGCCAGCAGCCTGCGGTTGGTCAGCAGGCTGCGGGTCCAGTCGTCCAGCCGGGTCAGCTCGGCGCCCACCATCAGCGGCGAACCGAACAGGCACCACAGGCTCACCAGGGTGCGCTGCTCGTCCCGGGTCAGCTCGGTGTCCCGCTCCCGCCCGAAGCCCCGGCCGATCCGCCCCAGGGGCAGCATGTCGCAGTCGGGGTAGCTGCCGGGGGCCACATGGTCGCACCAGAGCTCGCACCGCTCGAACATGGCGGCCACGTCCGGCCATTTGTCCCACAGATCGTCGGTGATCCGCCACATGTTGGCGTTGCGGGCGTAGTGCCAGGACTTTTCCACCAGCGCCGGCCCCGGCGACAGGGACAGGACGATCGGCCGCCCGCTGCGCAGGATCGCGTTGTGCAGCATCTCCACCTCATGGGCGGCGCTGTAGGGGTCCTGGGGGCAGGCGTTGGTGTTGGCGATGTCATCGCACTTGATGAAGTCCACCCCCCAGCCGGCGTACTGGGCGATCAGGTCGTCGTAGTAGTGCTGGGCGGCGGGGTGGTCGGCCCGCACGCCGTACATGTCCGGGTTCCAGCGGCAGATGCTGCCCGGGTCGGCCAGGTCGGCGGCGGTGACCCCCGCCGCGCCGTGGATGGGCAGGTGCCGGTGGGCCGCCGCCCGGGGGATGCCCCGCATGATGTGGATGCCGAACTTCAGCCCCAGGCTGTGGACATAGTCGGCCAGCGGGCCGAAACCCCGCCCCCCGGCCGAGGAGGGGAAGCGGGCCGGGTCGGGCTGCAGCCGGCCAAACTCGTCCATGGCGTGGTCGCCGAAGGGGATGTACTGGTACTCGGCCCGGCGGGCGCCGGCGTCCCTGGCGTACCACTGGATGTCCACCACCACATAGGTCCAGCCGTAGGGTTTCAGCTCCCGGGCCAGCACCTCGGCGTTGGCCCGGACCGCCTCCTCGGTGACGGTGGTGTCGTAAAAATCATAGCTGTTCCACCCCATGGGCGGGGCGGCGGGAAAACCGTCGGGAAAGAGCATGGCGCACCTCCTGGATCAGAACGGAGCGGGGCGTTGCCCGGCCGCCCCGGGGAAAGGATCAGACCTTTTTCAGACGGATCACGTTGAAGGAAGCCGCCTTGAGGGTGGCGCAGAGGGCCCCGTCCTCAAAGCCGGCGCCGGTGCGGGAAACCGGGCGCACCGGCTGGGCTTCGGCGGAATTGACGGCCTTCAGGTCGTCGGATTCCAGCGCCTGCCAGTCGGCCAGGGCGTAGCCCTCAAAGCCCCGCAGCACGGTGCGCAGGGTCAGGTCCCGGCCCAGGTCCCGGTTCACCGCAAACAGGGTCAGCTCGCCGGCTTCCTCATTGTGGACGGCCACCGCCACCAGCGCGTCCACCGCACCATGGCGGGAGGTCTCCACCTTGGGGGAGGCAACCAGCGGCAGCATGGCGGTGCCGCGGCCGTAGCGGGACGCCAGCAGGAAGGGCCAGTAGATGGTCTGCCGCCACACCGGGCCGCCGTTCTTGTCGGTCATGATGGGGGCGATCACGTTGACCAGCTGGGCCAGGCAGGCCATCTTCACCCGGTCGGCGTGGCGCAGCAGGGTGATGAGCATTTCCCCCACCAGCAGCGCGTCCTCAAAGGTGTAGTGGTCCTCCAGCAGCGAAGGCGCCACCTGCCAGGGGCGGTTGGTCATGGAATCGTCGTCCTGCTGCTTGCTGTGGAACCAGACGTTCCACTCGTCAAAGCTCAGGTGGATCTGCTTTTTGCCCCGCTTTTTGGCCTGCACAAAGTCCAGCGTCACCTCGTCGGTGTGGATGAACCGGTCCATGTCGTCGCTGCAGGCCAGGTAGTCCTGGGTGTCGTTGCGCTCGTTGCCGTAGTACTGGTGCATCGAGACATAGTCCACATAGTCGTAGGTATGTTCCAGGGTGGTGGCCTCCCACTGGGGGTAGGTGGGCATGTGGTCGTTGGAGCTGCCGCAGGACACCAGCTCGATGGACGGGTCGATCTGCTTCATCGCCTTGGCGGTCTCGGCGGCCAGGCGGCCGTATTCCTCCATCGTCTTGTGGCCGAACTGCCAGGGGCCGTCCATCTCGTTGCCAAGGCACCAGACCTTGAAGTTGTGGGGCTCCTTGTGGCCGTTGCGGATGCGCATGTCGCTGTACTTGGCGCCGCCGGGGTGGTTGCAGTATTCCAGCAGGTTGCAGGCGTCGGCGATGCCCCGGGTGCCCAGGTTGACCGCCATCATCACCTGGGTGCCGGCCTTTTTGGCCCAGTCGGCAAACTCGTCCATACCGATCTCGTTGGTCTCGGTGCTGCGCCAGGCCAGCTCGATCCGCCGGGGCCGGTCGGCCACCGGGCCGACGCTGTCCTCCCACACAAAGCTGGACACAAAGTTGCCGCCCGGATACCGGACGATGGGCACATTCAGCTCCCGCACCAGCTGGATCACATCCTTGCGGAAGCCCTGTTCGTCGGCCTGGGGGTGGCCGGGGCAGTAGATGCCGTCATAGACGGCGCGGCCCAGATGCTCGATGAAGGACCCGAAGATCCGCGGGTCCACCGGGGCGATGGTAAAGTCCCGGTCCACGGTCATGACGGCCTGGCGGTTGTTCAAAACGTTGTTCATAAGTCGGACTCCTTTCCCGATGAGGTTTGTAAAGGGTTGACGGCGCAGTGCGCCGGGGTTCCGGTTGCATCCGGCCGCGGCCGGAATACTGTTACTGTAAACGCCCGGGGGGCGGTTTGTCGATGGGCGGCTGTTTAGAATACTGGACAAATGTTCGAGTTTTTGCGGCGGGCAGGTCGGGGTCGGCGGGGTCCGGGTCGGTGAAAAACCGGGCGGGCAGGCGGATCTCGACGGTGTTTTCGAAGTAGGGGACGGAGGAAAACCGGAACTCCGCCCGGCCGTAAAAGGCCCGCAGCCGCTCGTAGATGTTGTGCAGCCCGATGTGCCGGTCCTCGTTTTTGCCCCGGCCTTCCCGCAGGATCTTTTCCGCCCGGGCAATGTCGATGCCCTGGCCGTTGTCGGTCACCGTGATGACCATATCCTCCCCCTGCAGGGCGAAGACGATCTCGATCTTGGGCGGGAAGGGCACCCCGCCGTCGGAGAGACCGAACCCGTGGCGCAGGCTGTTTTCCACCAGCGGCTGCAGCGTGCATTTGGGCAGCAGTTTTTCCTGCAGCGACTTGGGGACGTTGGTCAGCAGCTCCACATCATGGCTGAACCGGCAGCTCATGATGTCCGCATAGGCCTGCACCTGGTCCAGCTCCCGGCGGATGGTGTGCTCGTTGTCGCCGTAGGCCAGGCTGATGCGGCAGTATTCCCCCAGGAGGCGATCATGTGGCTGGCGGTCTCCGGCCGGCCGGTGAGCACCTCCATGTTGATGAACTCCAGCGTGTTGTACAGGAAGTGGGGGTTGATCTGCTCGGTGAGCAGCTGCATCCGGGCGGCGAACTTCTCCTGCTCGGTGCGGCGGATGTCCTCCATCTGCTGCTGGATGGTCTGTTCCATCCCGCACAGCGCCCGGTCCAGCTGGCCGATCTCGTCCGCCCGGCCGGGGAAGGCCAGGGCGCCGTCGTACCGGTTCTCCTCGATCCGGTGGACGGTCTGCATCAGGGTGCGCAGCGGGTGGGTGGTCAGCGAGGAGATGACCCCGCAGGCCAGCGTCACCGCCGCCACGGCGGACAGCGAGATCAGCAAGAGCAGCTGGTAGATGGTGTCCCGCCAGGTGAGCAGCTGTTCCCGGGGCAGCAGGTTCACCAGGTACAGCCCGTCCCAGCTGCTGATGGGCTCCACATACACCGTCAGGTCGCCGTAGGGCAGCCAGTCCTGCCGGGCTTCGATGGTCTGGCTCAGCTGCTTTTTCAGCGGCTCGGCGGTGGGGTCGGCGGCGTCCGCCCACGCGGCGGCGTCGGCGGTCAGGCTCAGGGGTTCGCCGGCCTCGTTGGCCAGGTAGAGGGTGCCCCGGTAGGCGTCCTCGCAGTACAGGTTCAGGTACTCGGTCACCGCCGCCGCGTCCAGAAAGACGTACAGCACCGCGTCGGCTTCGGCCGGGTCGCCCCGCACCAGCAGCAGGCTGGTGGTGTTGAAATACAGCGGCACCACCAGGGTCAGCACCTCGTCCCCGTCCGACCCGGGCAGGGGGGCGGCGGGCAGCAGGGTGATGCCGCTCACCCCCGACAGGTCAAAGTCCAGCATCGCCCAGGCCTGGTCCCGGCGGCTGTCCTCATAGGAATAAAAGACCTGGGGCGCCCCGCCCAGCCGGCCGGCGCCCCGCTGCCGGGCGCTGGAAACCGGCGGCTGGCAGGTGGAAGGGGACGGCTGGGCCTGGGTGCTGGACCGCACCGGCCTGCCGGTGGAACTGCAGGCCGGCGGCCGCAGCTGGTTCGCCGGGGGGATGCAGTACTGTTTGTACCGCGCCCCCATTGACAACGACATGCTGGTCCGTCTACAATGGGAGAAGATGGGCCTGACCCGCCTGCGCCCCAAGTGCTACCGGGCGGCGGCCGCCCCGGGCCCCGGCGGGGTCACGGTCACCGCCGACCTGTCGCTGGGCAGCGAGGTTTACCGCCCGGTCTGCCGCATCGCCCAGACCGTCACCGTCGCGCCGGACGGCGCCCTGACCTTCCGGGCCAGGGTGCAGGCGGCGCCGCTGCACACCGCGCTGCCCCGGTTCGGCGTCCACTTTGCGCTGGACCCGGCCTTTGACAAGCTGGCCTATTTCGGCTACGGCCCCTTCGAAAGCTATGCGGACAAGCACCAGGCCAGCTGGCGGGGCGTCTTCGAAAGCCGGGTGGCCGACCAGTTCGTGGATTACATCCGCCCGCAGGAAAACTCCGCCCACATGGGCTGCCGCTGGGCCCGGCTCACCGGCCCGGCGGGCACGCTGGGCATCCGGGGCCTGCCGGAATTCAGCTGCACCGCCACCCCCTATTCGGTGGAAGACCTGACCGCCGCCGACCACAGCGACGCGATCTTCCCCGGCGGGCGCACCGAGGTCTACCTGGACTACCGCCAGCACGGCATCGGGTCGGAAAGCTGCTGCACCACTCTGCCCGACTGCTACCGCTTTGAAGAAAAACAGTTCACCTTTGCCTTCCGGCTGGAACCCCGGCCGGCGGCGGAATGAGGTTTATGACAATGATGGAAACCAACCTGCCGGATTCCGGCTTTCTCACCTGTTTTTACTACACCGGCCGCCACACCACCGACTTTGCCTGCGACGCCCGGGACGAAAACCAGCTGCGGCTGGAAAAAAAGATGCGCGCCGCGGCCGCCCGCCACGCCCCCTTCACCCCGCCCGCCCCGGACGCCGTGACCCTGGGGGGCCCCAGCCCGCTGGGCGAACCCTGGCGGTTCTACTACAGCCACGGCAACATCTATCTGGACGACTCCTACTTTTATAATACCCTCCACCAGGTGGAGATGCACGCCGTCACCGGCCTGCGGGTCAGCGCCCCCTGCACCCTGCGCGCCACCCTGTGGAGCTACGACGCCGTGGACCTGTGGGTCAACGGCCGGCGGGCCGGGGGCATCGACCTGCCCTGCTACAAGCCCATCCGCCAGACCGAGCTGGACCTGCCGCTGCAGGCCGGCGACAACCAGATCTACCTGCGGCTGGAGACCCTCGGCGTGCGGGACACCCGGGTGGCCTTCGCCCTCAGGCTGCACAACCCGCCCGCCGGGCTGCGCATCGCCCTGCCCGACCCCCACCGGGCCGCCCCCTGCCTGGAGGCCGCCGCCCTGCTGGACGCCGCGGTGCTGGACGGCGACACCCTGCGCCTGCCCGCCCCGCTGCCCGCCGGGGCCCGCATCCTCTACCACAACCCCGCCTTTGACCTGCGCAGCCCGGCGCCCCGCACGGTCAGCCAGCCGGCGGCCGGCTTGCGGGAAGTCCCCCTCACCGGCCCGCAGCGGACCTTCTCGCTGGAGATCCCGGCCGGCCAGGCGGCGCTGACCCGCCGCTTCGCCCGGGCCGTGGCCCCCGCCCCGGTCTACCGGCCGGAGGACAGCCTCCCCGCGCTGCTGGAGCGCATCGCGGCGGTGGGCTCCATCCGGCGGGAGGAGGACGCCGGCTTTGCCATGTACCCGATGCTGGCCCGCCGCGCCCTGGGCCAGACCCCCGACACCGACCATGCGGAACTGCGGGTCACCCTGCAGGAGATCGAAAACCGGATGGACTGCGCCGACTTCATGACCACCGCCCTGGTGCGCTACCTGAAGGAGTACGGCTTCCCCGAGGACCTGCAGGGGGAACTGCGCCGGGTCATGCTGGGCTTCCGCTACTGGATGGACGAGCCCGGCCAGGACGGCATGTGCTTCTGGAGCGAAAACCACACCCTGATGTTCTTCGAGACCGCCTATTTCTTCGGCGGCTTCTACCCGGACGAAGTCTTCCAGCGGTCCGGCCTCACCGGCCTGGCCCTGCGGGAGCGGGGCCGCCGGCGGATCGCCGAATGGCTGGCGGATGTGAACCGGGAAGGGTTTGACGAGTTCAACAGCACCGTCTACACCCCCATCACCTTTGCGGCGCTGCTCAACCTGGTGGACTACGCCGAGCCCGACCTGGCCGAACCCGCCGCCCGGGCCTGCGACCGGCTGCTGCGCCAGATGGCCCGCCATGTGTACAGGGGGGTGGTCTTTTCCCCCATGGGGCGGGTGTACAACGGGGTGCTGGCCCCCTGGCGGGAAAGCCTGCAGGCGCTGGCCCATGCGGCCGACCCCGCCGCCCCCGATGTCTACAACGAATGGCTCAGCGTGCTGGCCACCACCCGCTACCGCTTCCCCGACGACCTGCGGGCGATCATGGCCGAGACCGGCGACTTCACCTACCCCACCAGTAACGCGGTGGTCCAGCTGCGCAAAACCCCCGACTACCTGCTCACCAGCGTCCAGTCCCCCCGGCGGGACGGGGTGGACCGGTCCTGGCAGCCGGATGAGCGGGAGGAAGCCAAGGACCACTTCCTGTATGTGAAATCCCTCAACGAGCATTTCCACGGCACCACCCAGTTCCAGCCCGGCGAATACGGTTACCAGCAGCACCTGTGGACCGCCGCGCTGGACACCGACCTGCTGGTCTTCGCCAACCACCCGGGCCAGACCTGCGACGCCGAGACCGAGGTGCGCCCCGGCTACTGGTACGGCAACGGCGTCATCCCGGCGCTGCGCCAGCAGGGGCGGGTGCTGGGGGCGGTCTACTGCATCCCGGCGGACTGCCCGATCCAGTTCACCCACCTGTACTGGGACGCCGCCAAGTTTGACGAGACCCGCACCGCCGGCGGCTGGCTGCTGGGCCGCCGGGGCGAAAGCTACCTGGGTGTGTGGTGCAGCGCCGACCTGCGGGACCACAACGACCTGCTGTTCGGCTGCGAAAAGCGGGCCGAAGCCCCCCGCGCCGCCTACCTGGTGGTCTGCGGCAGCGCCGCCGAGGACGGCAGCTTCGACGCCTTCGCCGCCGGCTGCGCCGCCCGCGCCCCCGCCTTCGACCCGGACGCCGCCACCCTGCGCTGCACCGAGTTTGCCCTCACCTTTACGCCCGGGCAGAACGGGACCCAAATCGTGGGGTGAGGGGGCTTTTCCTGCGGGGGCTCCCGCAGGCCCCTTCCCGCCCTGCCGCCGGCGTTGCCAAATCGGCCTGGCGGGCCTGGCGGAGCCCCGTGCCTTGCGGGTGACCCCGCGCCCCGCCCCGTCGCCGGCGCTGCCAAAATTGGCCTGACGGGCTTGCCGGGGGCGGTTACTCTGCGGGAAACCCCGCGCCCCCTCTCGCCGCGAACGCTGCATTTTCTCTTTATTGGCTTTAGCGGGGCTTGCCTTGTAGGTTAGTTGCCGGGTTGGGCTTTTCGGCCATCTTTTTGCCAACTTCTCGATTCATCGTTGTTCTTTCATGACTGAAAGAACCAAAGGTCCCGCCGTTTCGATGCGGCGGCCGCCGACCAGGGGTCCGCAGGACCCCTGGACCCCCCGTGTCGTTGCGTTGGCAGCGATTTTCGGCGGGTGCCGCGGCGCCCCACCGTAGACGGGGCGCCGCCCTTGGTACATCTCCATGTCCTTTACGTCGGTGTCTGCCGCGCCGGCCCACCGTAGACGGGCCGGCGCCCGACGTACATCTCCATAGCCCTTACGTTTGAGGCACCCCGCACCCTGCGGCCAACCCCGCGCCCCGGCCCGTCGCCGGCGCTGCCAAAATTGGCCTGACGGGCCTTCCGGCGGCGGTTGCTCTGCGGGATACCCCGCGCCCTCCCGCGCCGCCAGCGCTGCATTTTCTCTTTATTGGCCCTAGCGGGCTTTGCGGTTCCGCCCGCCCCGCGGTCAACCCCGCACCCCGCCCCGCTTCGGGCGCGAATTTCCTGTACCGACCCATGTTTGTTAAAACGGCCCCGAGGGGGCCCCGTCAGAAACCCACTCAGAAGGAGGAACAACCATGCAGTATATTGGCATTGACCTGGGCGGAACCAACATCAAGGCCGCCCTGGTGGACTACGAAGGCCAGGTGCTGGCCGAAGCGTCCGCCCCCACCGGCGGGCTGCGCCCGGCCGAGGAACTCTGCCGGGACATCGCCGCCCTGACCGACCGGCTGCTGGCCCAGGCAGATTGCCCCCGGGACCAGGTGGCCGCCCTGGGCATGGGCTGCCCCGGCACCGTGGATGACCACACCGGCGTGGTGGTCTATGCCAACAACCTGGAATGGCGCAACTTCCCGGCGGCGGACTGCCTGGGGGCCCTCACCGGTCTGCCGGTGGCCATCGGCAACGACGCCAACGTGGCCGCCCTGGCCGAAAGCCTGTACGGCTGCGCCCGGGGCGCCCAGAGCGCGGTCATCCTCACACTGGGCACCGGCGTGGGCGGCGGCATCGTGCTGGACGGCCGGCTCTGGACCGGCTTCAACGGCGCCGCCAGCGAGCTGGGCCACATCGTGGTGGAGCCGGAGGGCGTGCCCTGCACCTGCGGCCGCCGGGGCTGCCTGGAAATGTACGCCTCGGCCACCGGCCTGCTGCGCATGACCCGGGAAGCCATGGACGCCCACCCCGAAAGCGCCATGCACGCCCTGGCCGCCAAGACCGGGGTGGATGGCCGCCTGCCCTTCACTGCCGCCGCTGCGGGCGACGCCGCCGGCCAGGGCGTGGTGGATCTGTACCTGAAGTATCTGGCCCGCGGGGTAGTGGACATCATCAACCTGCTTTTCCCCGAAGTGATCGGCTTTTCGGGCGGCGTGGCCAACCAGGGCGAAGCCCTGCTGACCCCGCTGCGGGCGCTGGTGGAACCGGCCATCTACGGCGCCGCCGACGACCCCCGCCACACCCGCCTGGTCCAGTGTACAATGGGCTACCGCGCCGGCACCGTCGGCGCCGCCGCCCTGGCCCGCCAGATGATGGAATCCCGCTGACCCGCCCCCCGCCTGGCCTGGCCCCGCCGCACACCTTCACCCCCGGCCCCAAAGAAAATTTCCCCGAACCTGTTGACAACACCCCCCGCCTTGTGTTATACTAAGTAAGTTCCAAAGGGAACCAACCACATAACGCGGGGTAGAGCAGATGGTAGCTCGTCGGGCTCATAACCCGGAGGTCGCAGGTTCAAGTCCTGTCCCCGCAACCACTAAGAATGTTGAACCGCATGTTCAACATTCTTTTTTTATACTTGTGCCTACGGGCAGGCTGGCAGTATGTTCTTCTTGGCAGGTGACAACAATGATGAAGGTCAGCAAAAAATGTATCCGCAACAGCACCGCGGACTTTTTGGTCTTTACCAAGGACGCCCATTCCGATGGCATCGAGGTACGGGTGCAGGACGGCGACGTCTGGCTGACACAGAAGGCCATCGGCCAGCTGTTTGAGGTGGATCGCAGCGTTGTCACCAAGCACCTCAAGGCGATCTACGCCAGCGGTGAACTGGCGGAGGAAGCAACTTGTGCAAATTTTGCACAAGTTGCCGACAACGGCAAAACCTACCGCTACAAATTCTATTCCCTGGCCGCCATCATTGCGGTGGGGTACCGCGTCAACTCGGCGCGGGCCACGCAGTTCCGCCAGTGGGCCACCCGCGTGCTGGAAACCTTTACCCGGCAGGGGTATGTCCTGGACAAAGACCGGCTCATCAACGGGCAGATCTTTGACGAGGACTATTTCGATCACCTGCTCTCGGAGATCCAGGAGATCCGCGCCAGCGAGCGCCGGTTTTACCAGAAGATCACCGACATCTACGCCACGGCAGTCGATTACTCGCTGGACAGCCAGACGACCAAAGACTTTTTCGCCACGGTGCAGAACAAGATGCACTACGCCGTGCATGGCAGCACCGCCGCCGAGGTAATTGTAGAACGGGCCGATCACACCAAAGATCACATGGGTTTGACAAGTTGGCGCAACGCACCGGAGGGCAAAATCGTCAAAGCCGATGTGTCGGTGGCCAAAAACTATCTTTCCAAAGGCGAGATGCAGGAGCTCAACGAGATCGTCACGATGTACTTGGACTATGCTGCGCGCCAGGCGCGGCGGCATATCCCGATGACGATGGCCGACTGGGCGGCCAAGCTGGACGCCTTTTTACAGTTCAACGATGCTGAGGTGCTGCACGACAAAGGCAAAGTGACTGCCGCTATCGCCAAAGCTTTTGCCGAGAGTGAGTTTGAACAATACCGCATTTTGCAGGACCGCCTGTACCAGAGCGACTTTGACCGTCTGGTGGCGGCGGGGCAGGAAGCGGAAAAAGAGAAGCGGTAAACCGCCAGTAAAACCGGCCAACCAACACACTAAAGCACGTTGAAACGTCAGTTTCAACGTGCTTTTTTATACCCAAAAACAACGAAAAGCCGCAGGATTTCCTGCGGCTTTTTGCTTTATCTGTAAGAATTTTAGTGATCTATCCACGTCTGTTGGAATAATGACAGCGTTGAATTCGATTCCTTCTGTTTCGCATAAAGAATGCGTGCGAGTAAGAGAAAGCATAAAAGCGATTCCGTTTTTTACAATTTCAGTGTAATGTTTCTGCACACTGGTTTTCTTAAAGAAAAACCGGAGAGAAACCAAAAAGGTTTCTCTCCGGTCGCCTTTGTAGCCTGCAATATCTTTACTGGAGCGATTTGGTTGTATAACAAATCAATGGCACAAGGTATAAACTGAATTGTTTCTGAGTTTGGAAATGTTTTCCTTGATTTTTCCATGAAATACAGCACTGCCGGCTACGATACTCCGAGCCCCTGCTGAGTAGGCACCAGGTAAAGTGCTGGAGGTGATGCCACCATCTACCTGAATGACAGCGTTGCTTCTCTGCGCTTGCAGCATGGAACAAGCAGTCGCTATTTTCTCGTCGCTGCCGGGTAGATAGATTTGTCCACCTCGTCCCGGTTGCACCGTCATCAGTAGCAGTTGAGAAATGTCTTTCAGATAAGGCAGGGCTGCTTTCACTGGAGTTTCGGGATTGAGTACCAGTCCTGCCTGCATGCCCGCGGAACATATGGCCTGAAGAGCGTCATCTGGACCTCCGGGAATCTCATAATGTACAGAGACACGTGTTACACCCAAACCTGCTAACCCTGGCAGAAAAAGAAGCGGGCTTTCCACCATGAGGTGCACGTCCAAAGGTTTGCTGGTTAGGCGGCTCATGGTACGCACCATATCGATGCCGAAGGAGATAGCAGGTACAAAATGTCCGTCCATAATGTCAATATGGAAGGCATCTGCGCCAGCTGAGTCAGCTATCTGTACATCCCGAGCCAGGTTGGCAAAATCAGCAGCCAGAATGGAGGCGCACAATTCAAACATTATCGTTCCTCCAGTTGTGCGATGCGGCGACAATGGCGTTCCTCACCAGAAAATGGAGTATCAATGAAAAGATCCACAATGTCCAACGCCAGACCAGGTCCGGTGACGAGGGCTCCCAATGCCAACACATTGGCGTTGTTATGGAACCGCGTGGCTTTGGCGGAAAAACAGTCGCCGCACAGGGCGCAGCGGATACCCGGCACCTTATTGGCGGCAATAGAGATGCCAATGCCCGTACTACAGATAACAATGCCTTTTTCGCACTCGCCCGACGCTACGGCATGGGCTACAGCCTTACCATAGACGGGATAATCCACGGACGCCGTAGAATCACACCCAAAATCCTTGTATTCCACTCCACGTTGCCGCAGGTGAGCCAGAATTTTCTGTTTGAGTTCATAGCCGCCATGATCACAGCCAATGGCAATCATTTCAGACCAGCTCCTTTACGGCGGCGACGATGGCGTCGCTGCGCAGGCCAAACTGTTCCAGCAGGTCCCAGGCGGGGCCGGAGTGGCCGAAGACATCCTTTACGCCCACACGGCGCATCTTCGTCGGGCACTGCTCACCCAGCACCGCGGCCACGGCTTCACCCAGACCACCCAGGATGCTGTGCTCCTCGCAGGTGACGACGGCACCGCACTCCCGGGCCGCTTTCACGACGATCTCCTCGTCCAGCGGCTTGATGGTGCAAAGGTTGATGACCCGGGCCTGGATGCCCTCGTTTTTCAATTGCTCGGCGGCGGTGAGGGCTTCGCCCACTTCCAGACCGGTGGCAAAAATCGCCACGTCGTTGCCCTCGGTGAGCTGCTCGCCCTTGCCAATCTCAAATTTGAAGCTGGCTTCGTCATGGAATACCGGCACCGCCAGGCGGCCGAACCGCAGGTAGACGGGGCCCTCGTGCTCATAGGCAGCCTTGACGGCGGCGCGGGCTTCCACGTCGTCGGCAGGGCAAAGCACCGTCATGCCGGGGATGGAGCGCATCAGCGCGAAATCCTCGCAGCACTGGTGGGAGGCACCGTCCTCGCCCACCGAGATGCCGCCGTGGGTGGCGCCGATCTTGACGTTCAGGTGGGGGTAGCCGATGGAGTTGCGCACCTGCTCAAAGGCGCGGCCCGCCGCGAACATGGCAAAGCTGGACGCAAACGGCACCAGCCCCATCGCCGCCATACCGGCGGCGGTGGCCATCATGTTGCTCTCGGCAATGCCGCAGTCAAAATGGCGGTCGGCATAGGCTTTTTTGAAAACGCCGGTCTTGGTAGCGGCGGCCAGGTCGGCATCCAGCACCACCACGTCGGGATGGTCTTTGGCCAGTTCTACCAGCGCGGCGCCGTAGCTGTCGCGGGTGGCGATCTTCTTAACCTCACTCATACCTGCGCCTCCAGTTCTGCCAGTTGAGCGTTCAGCTCGTCCATGGCAATCTTGTATTCCTCGTCGTTGGGGGCCTTGCCGTGCCAGCCTACCTGGTTCTCCATGTAGCTGACGCCCTTGCCCTTGGTAGTATTCATCAGGACGGCTGTGGGGGCGCCTGTCTGGGTGTGGAAATACTGGAACGCATCTTCGATCTGGGCGAAGTCGTGACCGTCAATGGTGACGGTACGGAACCCGAAGTCCCGCATCTTGGCATCCACCGGGTCGGTGGGCATCACTTCGCTGGTGGGGCCGTCGATCTGCAGCCCGTTCAGGTCAATAATGACACAGAGATTGTCCAGTTTGTACTTGGCGGCGAAGAGGAACGCTTCCCACACTTCCCCCTCCTCGATCTCGCCATCGCCCAGGAGAGCATACACACGCACATCATCCTTGTGCAGGTACTTGGCGGCTTTGGCCATGCCTGCCGCACAGGAGATGCCCTGGCCCAGGCTGCCGGTGCTCATGTCCACACCGGGCACCGTGTTCATATTGGGGTGGCCTTGCAGATAGCTGTCAATGTGGCGCAGGGTGGGCAGGTCCTCCACCGGGAAAAATCCCCGGTAGGCCAGCGCGCTGTACAGCCCCGGCGCGGTATGTCCCTTGGAGAGCACGAACCGGTCCCGGTCCGCCCATTTCGGGTTGGCGGGGTCGATGCGCATTTCCTTATTATAAAGGTAAGTAAACATATCGGCGGCGGACAGGCTGCCGCCGGGGTGCCCGGCTTTGGCGCCGTGGGTGGATTCAATCACGCCCATGCGCACCTTGCAGGCTGCAATCTGCAGCTTCAAGCGTTCTTCCTTTGTCATATTACTCACCAAACACCTTTACATAGTCGGCTTTGAACTTTTCGATGCCCTGATCGGTCAAAGGATGATGAATCATTTGCTCAATGACCTTATAGGGGACGGTGGCGATATCGGCACCGGCCAGGGCGCAATCGTTCACATGGATGGGGTTGCGCACACTGGCGGCGATGATCTGAGTCTCAATGTCGGGATAATTCAGGAACATGTCGTGAATGTTCTGAATCAGTTCGATGCCCGGCTGAGAAATATCGTCCAGCCGGCCCAGGAAGGGGCTGACGTAGGTGGCACCGGCCCGGGCGGCCAGCAGCGCCTGGTTGGCGCTGAAAATCAGGGTGCAGTTGGTGGGGATGCCCTTGGCGGACAGCGCTTTGATGGCCTTGAGCCCCTCGGCGGTCATGGGGATTTTGACCACCATGTGCTTGGGGTCCAGGGCGTAGATGGCCTCGCCCTCCTTGACCATGGTTTCGGCGTCGGTGGTGGTGGCTTTCACCTCACCGCTGATGGGGCCGTCCACGATGGTGGCGATCTCGGCCAGGGTCTCGGCGTAGTCGCGGCCTTCCTTGGCGATCAGGCTGGGGTTGGTGGTAACACCGGCGATGACGCCCATGTCGTTGGCTTTGCGGATTTCCTCCACGTTAGCGGTATCAATGAAGAATTTCATAACAGTACCATCCTTTCAGCATATTTTTTTGCGTATGGACAATTCAATCAGGCGAAGGGGTTTTCGGTGGGATACCGGTTGCCGGCGGGCTGGTTGTAGGCGATATCGCCGATGCCCAGGTACTTGAACACCTCGAACAGTACCTTGCCGTAATGGCCGAAGGCCACGGCGCCATGGTGCGGGTAGCGTTTCTGCACCAGAACGTGACGGTAGAAGCGGCCCATCTCCTTGATGGCGAAGATACCGATGCCGCCGAAGCTGCGGGTGGCCACCGGCAGCACCTCGCCCTGGGCGATGTAGGCCCGCAGGGTGCCTTCGCTGTCACACTGCAGGCGGTAGAAGGTAATGTCGGAAGGCGCGATGTCCCCTTCCAGGGTGCCGCGGGTAAAGTCGGGATCGCTGCCCGCGGGCTCCAGCAGACGGTGCTGGATCAGCTGGTACTTCACTGCACGGTCGGCGCACATCTTGCAGGAAGGCGTGTTGCCGCAGTGGAAGCCCATGAAGGTATCGGTGAGCTTGTAATCGAACTTGCCGGCGATGTCCTCGTCGTAGATGTACTTGGGCACACTGTTGTTGATGTCCAGCAGGGTGACGGTGTCGCCGGAAACGCACATGCCGATGTACTCGGACAGGGCGCCGTAGATATCCACCTCGCAGGAAACGGGGATGCCGCGGGAAACCAGACGGGAGTTCACATAGCAGGGCTCAAAGCCGAACTGGCTGGGGAAGGCGGGCCAGCACTTGTCCGCAAAGGCCACATACTTCTTGCTGCCCTTGTGAGCTTCGGCCCAATCCAGCAGGGTCAGTTCGAACTGGGCCATGCGGGCCAGCAGGTCGGGGTAGTATTTGCCCTCGCCCATCTCGGCGGCCATGTCGGCGCAGACCTCGGGGATGCGGGGGTCGTCGGTGTGTTCTTTGTAGGAGACAAGCAAATCCAGCTCACTGTTTTCCTCAATCTCCACGCCCAGCTCATACAGACCCTTGATGGGGGCGTTGCAGGCAAAGAAGTCCTGGGGGCGCGGGCCGAAGGTGATGATCTTCAGGTCCTTGACACCCAGAATGGCCCGGGCAATGGGCAGGAACTCCGCCATCTTGTCGGCCAGTTCCTCGGCGGTGCCCACGGGATACTCGGGAATATAGCCCTTCAGGTGGCGCATACCCAGGTTGTAGGAGCAGTTCAGCATACCGCAGTAGGCGTCGCCGCGGCCGTTGATCATGTCGCCGTCACCCTCGGCAGCCGCCACGTACATGACGGGGCCGTCGAAGTATTTGGCGATGAGGGTCTCCGGCGTCTCGGGACCGAAGTTGCCCAGGAACACCGTCAGGGCGTTGCAGCCCGCGGCCTTTACTTCTTCCACGGCTTTGAGCATATCGGCTTCGTTTTCCACCGTGACGCTGCACTCATAGGGCTCAAAGCCCTTGGCCTTGCAGGCAGCCACGATGTTCTGGCGGCGCTGGGTGGACAGGGCAATGGGGAAGCAGTCGCGGCTGACGGCTACAATGCCCAGACGGACTTCGGGGATGTTGGTGGACTTCATGTCAAATTCCTCCGTTTCGTGTATGGTGTTACAGGTCGTTGGCGATATCAATATTCACACCGGTCAGGGCGACAGCCGCGCCTTGTCCGGCTTCAGACGATTCGGCATGGGCCAGCAGCCACTTGTTGCAGGCCCACAGGTACGCGTCGTCCCCGCCCTTGACGGCCACCGACGGTTTGTCGGTGTTGGTGCCCTTGGGCAGCGCCACCAGGACCTTGAAGCCCTGGGCAGGGTTGGTGTGGCAGGGGGCGTAGTGCAGGGTGGTGGCGTAAACTTCCACCAGAGTACCCGCGGGAACACGGAAAGCCTTCACCTTGCCGGTGTCCAGCTTGCCATCCGCAATCTCATCCTGCTTGGCCAGCAAAAGGATGAAATCAACGTTGCCCAGGTTGAACTCGCTGTCCCGATGGTATTCCAGGCAGTTCAGTTTGGTGTTGTGGCCGTTGCACCAGCCCATCTGGAAGGACATGCCGCCAAAGAGAGAAGCGCCCAGCACGGCGGATTCCGGCAGGTTCTGCAGAGCGGGTTCCTCCGGTACATAGCCGGTGCCTTCCGGCAGCGGTGTGGAAATGTTCAGGGCCTCGACCACGGCCTTGCATTCGGCCTCATAACCGGTGATCACCCGGCCATAGGAAGCAAATTCAGGCTCAAAAACGGAATAAATCGTCATAACACATTCCTCCGTAGTGGGGGTTATTCGGCAAGAGCTTTGAACAGCGGCTTACAGGTGGGGTAGATCTGCTTGAATTTCTGATACCGTTCTTCATACAGGGCAGTGAGCTCCGAATCAGGCTCAATGGTACGGCTGACATGCACCAGGGCATTGGTGGCCTCTTGTACGGTCGCATATTTACCACAGCAGACCATGGCCAGCAGTGCGCCGCCGTAACCGGGCCCCTGTTCGGTAACCAGAATATCCAGCGGAATCCCCAATACGTTGGCCATGATGGTACACCACAGCGGGCTCTTGGCTCCGCCGCCGCAGATATTGGAGCGGGGGATCTCCACGCCAATGGAACGGGCAACTTCCACCGAATCCCGGATGGCGAACGCCACACCTTCCAGTACGGCTTGTGTGATATCTGCACGTGTCGTGTCCATGCTCAGGCCGATGAAGGTGCCGCGAGCGTCGGTATCATTGATCGGGCTGCGCTCGCCCATAAGGTAAGGCAGGAAAAAGACGGGGTTGCGGCCCAGCTTGTCCCGGGTAATAGGGGCCTGTTCGGCGGGGTAGTCCTTATCGGTGACCTTGAGGATGTCGTCCATCCACCACTTGTTGCAGGAGGCAGCGGAGAGCATGCAACCCATCAGGTGCCAGCCGCCGTCCGCATGGGCAAAAGCATGCAGACCATTGGTGGCATCCACGCCGAATGCTTCGCTGCTGATGAACACCGTGCCGGAGGTACCCAGGCTGATGTTGCAGTGACCTTTCCCAACCGTGCCGGTGCCCACAGCGGCGGCGGCATTATCTCCCGCACCGGCACAGACCTTTACACTTTCGGGCAGACCCAGGGCGGCGGCTGCATCCGGTTTCAAGGTGCCCACAAACTGCCAGCTTTCATAGAGATGGGCCAGCCATTCTTCCTTGACACCGCAGATCTCGCACATTTCCTTGCTCCAGCACTTGTGCTCCACGTCCAGGAGCAGCATGCCCGAAGCATCGGAATAGTCGGTGGCGTGCACACCGGTCATGCGGTAGACCAAATAATCCTTGGGCAGCATGATCTTGGCGATGGCGGCGTACAAATCCGGTTCATTCTCCTTCATCCAGAGGAGTTTCGGGGCGGTGAACCCTGCAAAGGCAATGTTGCCGGTGTATTTGCTCAAAGTTTCCCGGCCGATTTCCTTGTTCAGATAATCGGTCTGCTTGGCGGTACGGCCATCGTTCCACAAAATGGCCGGGCGCAGCACCCTGTCGGCGGCATCCAGTGCCACCAGACCGTGCATCTGGCCGCCCATGCCGATGCCCTGCACCTGCGCCGGATCAAACCCCTGCAGCAGGGCGGGGATTCCTTCCAGACACGCCTGCCACCAGGCAGCGGGGTCCTGTTCGCTCCAGCCTGTGTGGGGCATACTCAGGGGATATTCCCGGGTAACCTGATTGCATACCTTGCCGGTTTCGTCCACCAGAAGGAATTTGCACGCCGAGGTACCCAGATCTACGCCGATATACAACATGAGAATACCGCCTTTCTCGCTATTCTTTTGTAAAGAACATTTATATAAGTTCTTTACATATGATACTGCAAGCATACATCCGTGTCAATCATCAAAACCAACAAAAGCATGTGAAAATTATCACCATATATATACAAAAATATATGATTTGGTTGACTTTTTTGTTGCGGTTGGGTAAGATGAAAGTGTTTTACATTGATTTCACTTTTAAAAAGTTAAAGGGTTTATGTATGAAAAAGCTTTCGCCGCCACCTACCAAACGCCGCCGCTTGACACGGAACCAGATCTATCAATATATTTATAGAAGATCCGGATGTTCCAAACAGGAAATCTCTGACAGCCTTGGTCTCAGTATGCCAACTATACACCAAAATCTGAACGAACTGACACAAGCGGGGTTGGTGCGCGTCGATGGGGTTGGAGAATCTACGGGTGGGCGCCGTCCTCTTCAATTAACGATTGATGAACATGCGCGCTTTTCTTTGGGAGTTTCTGTCACAGAAAGTCATTTTCGGATTGTTGCAGCCAACCTCCGGCTGGATGAAATTGCATACCAAAAGTATGGTCATCCCCATTGCAGCAATATGAAAGACTTAGGGAGCTTTCTTGCTGCTGATTTGGAGGATTTCCTAAACAGATTTGGTCTGAACCGCGAAAAACTGCTGGGGATTGGAATCGCGCTGCCAGCGATTTTTAATGCCGATAGGACTTGTGTGATCACTGCACCGACACTGAATTTGCGGGATCAGGATATCCATCCACTGATTTGCAGTATCCCTTACCCCGTTGCTGTTTGTAATGATGCGGCCAGCGGCGGGTATGCTGAATGGTACGTTCAGCAAGATTCCGATTGCATGGCATATATCTCATTAGAAGGTGGCGTAGGCGGCGCTATCTTTGTGAATGGTGTTCCTTACACCGGACTCAATGGCCGCAGCGGCGAGTTTGGACACATTTGTGTGCAGCCGGACGGGCTTCCCTGTAAGTGTGGTTTGCGTGGTTGTCTGGAAGCTTACTGCTCTTCTGATCGAATTTCTACCGATTTAGGTATCTCCGTGGAGCAGTTTTTTGCCGGCTTGGAAGCCGGGAACTTAGCCTACCAAACGTTATGGAAAGATTATCTCCGCCATCTGGCGTCGGCACTTGCCACAATCCGTATGATGTTTGACTGTCGTATTGTGCTGGGTGGGTATATTGCTCAATATCTCACTCCTTTTCTAAAGGAGCTCCGGGGGCTGACGGCCAGCCGCGATCCGTTTGATGATGAAGCTGAATATATTTCCCTTTGTCTTTACCCCAAGCACGCTGTTCCGCTTGGTGCAGCATTGCATTTTATCAATCTTTTTGTTGAAGAGTTATGATTGCGGCTACCGTCATGATGAAGAGGAATTTTCTATGATTGAAAAATTGAACGGTACCACCGAAACTGTAGACTTTACACTCGCTTCCAATATCCGGTTATATCACAACAATTCAGCGGAAGACTTCCCGTTACACTGGCATGTCCCCGGGGAAATCATCTGCCCGATCAAAAACACCTATCATGTGACCGTTGCAGGCGAAATTCTTTATTTGAAACCCCATGACATACTGTTCATCGGCTCAGGTGAATTGCACAGCATTACAGCTCCAAAGGAGGGCGAACGGTACATTTTGAATTTTAGTACCGCAATGTTTGAGCAGTTCCACGAGCTTGCGCTTTTTTTTGCCACCCTGCATCCCTTCAAGCTGTTGCGGTATCAGGATCAACCGCAGTTCAACGACCAGCTTCTGGCCCTGATGACCCGGATGGAAGAAGAATACTTTGGTACGGCGGTCTTTCGGGATTGCGAGCTGTCTTCGCTGATGCTGCACTTTTTCGCAATCATAGGCCGCAAGCTCCATCAGAATGCACCGCATGAAAACATCTCTTCCCTACGGCAAAAAGAACAGCAAGAGCGTTTTTCCATGTTATGTAATTACATTAACGCTCACTGCACAGAAGATTTGTCTTTGGACGAATTGGCCAACGAAGCAGGATTCAGTAAGTACCACTTTGCAAGACTTTTTAAAGAAATAACAGGGACTACCTGTCACAATTATCTGTTGGGGCGGCGGCTTCTCTACGCCAAATCCCTGCTTGCGGATTTCTCCTTGCCCATTACGGAAGTAGCCATGCGTTCGGGGTTTAATTCGCTGGCCACCTTCAACCGGATTTTTAAATTCCAGATTGGCTGTACGCCCAGCGAATTCCGAAAGTTGGGGTTGGGCTTTTCTGCTCCGCAGGAATAACAGGCACCCGCCGGACGCCCTCCGTCTGAATTCGTACGGTTTCAGACAAAAGGTTCCGGGAAGACAATCACAGAGAGCGTTTGGGCATAGATTGAAGAATTTGCACCAGTCTTTGTGCAGCTTGCGTTCCATCGCCGGGCTGATTGGCCCGGCCAAAACTAAACCGAAGTGTACACAATGCATTACGAGCCGCAGTTCCCCCCAGGGCCAGCAATACATGGGAGGCATTGCGGCTCCTTGTGTTATTGCACGCAGCACCCGGTGAAACACACACGCCGGCCACATCGAGTCGGTAGGTAAGATTCTGACCCTCGTAGCCTGGCAGCCCCACGCTGACCAGACCAGGCAAACCTGCTTTGGTACTATTGAAATATACTTCTGCCCAAGATTGACGAAGTGTTTGGCAAAATTCTTCTGCTAACATTCGTTTGAATGCGGCATGCTGCTCCATCTGTTTGCAGGCTAGTTTGAGCGCGCATGCCAGTCCTACAATCTGAGCTACCGGTTCCGTTCCGGGGCGTAATCCGCTCTGTTGTTCGCCACCAAAAATTAAAGGTTTCAACAAAGCAGGATTTCGTGCATACAGGAAGCCGATGCCTTTGGGGCCGCCAAATTTATGCGCGGAAGCACTGAGAAAATCGATGCCGTCTAATGCTACGGGGATATGCCCGACTGCCTGTACAGCATCCACATGGAGCAATACACCTTTTTTTTGACAAAGGGTGGAAATGGCAGGAATGTCCTGAATCGTGCCTACCTCGTTGTTGGCGTATTGAATGGTCACCAATCTGGGCTGCCGTTCCAGAGCCCGCAGCAAGGCAGGCAAATCTATTTTCCCTTCTTCGCTGACCGGCAACGTATAGGTAGCGATTCCGCTTTTTTTTAGCGATGCGCAGGCTCTGCCGACCGAGTGATGTTCAATAGGCGTAGTGACAACTTCTCTGCTGCCGATGCCTGCTCTGCTGGCACCGCTCAGGATTGCCCACGTGTTGCTTTCGCTGCCGCCGGATGTGAAAAAGATTTGTGATGCGCTGCATCTCAGGCATTCTGCCACGCTTTGGCGCGCTCGCTCTACTGCTTGATGTGCAGCAATTCCGCTTCGATACAAGGCTGCCGGATTGGAAAAATCCTTAGTAAGCCAATAACACATCGCTTCCCAGGCTTCCGGTTCAAGCGGGGTCGTAGCTGCGTGATCTGCGTAAATCGTATCACTCATCAAATTATCTCCAACAAACGGAAGAATGGTTCAGGGGGGGCATCAGTCGGAGATAACAGCTTTCTCCTTTTGATGCAGCAGGATGTTGAGCGGTTTCTGTCCCGTCAGCAGGATGCTGCGTGCATCGGGCTGGCTTCCTCCGACCCAAACGGTATATTCACCCGGCAGCACTTCCGAAATGCCCTCCTCGTTGCAAAGAGCAAAAGCACACTGCGGCAGATGCAGCGTAACGCACTTTTCTTCCCCAGGCATAAGGTCCACTTTTGCCAGTGCTTTCAGCTGCGCATTCGGTGTGCCAGGGCGTTCGGCCTTGACATAAACTTCAACGGTTTCACGGCCGCGGTACTGCCCGTCGTTGACTACCGTTACCCTTACATCCACACCGTCCGGCCCGATCTGTGAAGCATCGGCCTTGGCATCCCGGAAGGTAAAATGACTGTAAGAAAGGCCATAACCGAAGGGGTAAAGCGATTCTTTTTCCATATAGCGGTAGGTGCGTCCCTTCATTGCATAATCCGTGAATGCAGGCAGATCCTCATCCGAATGATAAAAAGTGACCGGCAGCTTACCCTGCGGATTGCATTCCCCGAACAAGGCACGCGCTACGGCCCGGCCGCCCTGGGCGCCGGGGTACCATGCCTGCACAACGGCGGCTGCCCCTTCCTGCGCAGTGCCCAAGGCCAACGCACTGCCGCTCAGCACCACCACCACCACAGGTTTTCCGCTCTCGATGCAGGCTTTCAGTACAGACTCCTGGTTTCCCGGCAGAGAAAGAGACTGCTTGTCGCCGCTGGCAAACTGGTTTCCCTGGTCGCCTTCTTCACCTTCCAGGCCCGCATCCAAGCCCAGGCAGCAAATCACCACATCACATTCCGCACATACGCCGCGTACTTCGCTGATAAGCTCATTGGATTTTGCCAGTCCCTGAATCTTATCTGCATACAGATGACATCCCTCAGAGTAACGGACCTGCACATCTTCTCCCAGATACTCCTGGATTCCATCCAGAACCGTCACATACCGGGATGCTGTTCCCTCGTAATTCCCAACCAAAGCCTTACGGTTGTCCGCATTCGGTCCGACCACTGCGACCCGATGCAGCTTACTTTTATCCAGCGGCAAGGTATGGTTTTCATTTTTCAGCAGAACCAGAACCTTCTCGGCCACTTCCAGGTTCAGGGCCTGCATTTCCCGGCTATCTACCGCATCATACCCGATTTTGTTATAGGGGACCTTTTCTTCCGCATCAAACATGCCCAATTTCATGCGGGTCGTAAACAGCCGGACCAGGCTTCGGTCAATCGTCTCCTCTTTGACCTTGCCTTCTGCCACAGCCTCTTCCAGATACGCGTACAGATCGCCGCAGTTGAGGTCACACCCGTTATTTACGGCCAATGCCACAGAATCCACCGGGCCGGACGTGACCATATGCCCTTCATGGAAATCCTTGATTGCCCAGCAGTCGGACGTAACATGCCCCTGGAAATTCCACTTTCCGCGCAGAATGTCCACAAGAAGGGTTTTGCTGCCGCAGCACGGTTCACCGTTTGTGCGGTTATAGGCCCCCATGACTGCTTCCACCCCGGCTTCCTTTACAAGTGCACGAAAGGCCGGAAGGTACGTTTCCCACAAATCCTGTTGGGAAACTTTGGCATCAAAATAGTGCCGCTGATCTTCAGGGCCGGAATGGACTGCGAAATGCTTGGCGCAGGCAGCGGCGCGCAGATAGTCCGGGTCATCGCCCTGCATACCTTCCACAAAGCGTACGCCCAAGCGAGAGGTCAGGTACGGATCTTCGCCATAGGTTTCGTGCCCTCTGCCCCAGCGCGGGTCACGGAATATATTTACATTCGGCGCCCAGATTGTCAGGCCTTTATAGATATCCCGGTCCTGATAGCTGCGGTACATGTTGTATTTACCACGCGCTTCCACGCCGACGGCTTCCCCGACCTGGCCCAGTAAGTCCTCATCAAAAGACGCAGCCAGACCAATTGCCTGCGGAAATACGGTTGCCGTTCCGGCGCGTCCCACGCCATGAATGCCCTCGTTCCACCAGTTGTATGCAGGGATGCCCAGACGCGGAATGGCCGGAGCCCAGCTGAGCATCTGGCTGATTTTTTCTTTCAGCGTCATTTGTGCAACCAGTGCGCGTGCCCGCTCCCGGTATTGTTCCAGTTTTTGGTTACGATCTTTCATTTTGTACGTACCCCTTTCTTCTTATTTTGTATCATCAGCGCACAACGCCAAAGCCAAGGATCGTGAAGGTCTTACCTTCATCCTCCGGCGCCATGCAGATTTCTATGTGGTGCTTGCCGGCGGTTTCTTCCGCAAACAGAATTGTTGCGTGGCAATGGGTCCATCCCACTTCCCTCGGGTCATAATAGGCAACCGTCTGCCCGTCTACGGTTACGCGAATTCTTCCAAAATCCAAGGATGCGCTATCCTTAAAAACCATTTGGAGTGACTTGCATACCAACTCCATTTGAAACGGTTTCTTTCCGGACGTTTTTTTCCAGTTGTAAGGGAACTGCGCTGTAGTGCAAGCGTCATCGTCCAAGGCAACCGCCTGCAACTCTTCATCGGTACCGGTAAAGCTTCCTGGGTCCACAGATATGTCAAGCGGCAGGTTGCTGCGGTCATATGCCTCCATCGCAGAAAAGTAAAAACTGTAATAGGGTGGTGCATCTTTTGTAGGAGCCATACTCGGTTGGGTATCCAAGCGCTGCAGCAGATACATCAAACAATCTTTCATAATGCGGTGCCCAGCGTTCGAAGGATGATAGGTATCATAGAAGTATTGCCGCTTGGTAATAACACTCCGCTGTGCAGCCGTTGCTCCGAACTGGGGGCTGACCGCTTCCAGCACATCCACCATGGGCAATTCATGCCGCCATCCCACGGGGGCCAACCGCTCTTTCAGATTCCAGTCATTTGCAAAGACAGAAAACAAGAGAATAACGGCCGGTTCGCCGGGATCATTCCAGATGCGATGCACCAGACTTTCGTAGCAGCATCCATTGGTTTCATCCCCCAAATCATTGACAGCAAATTCTACCACGACCAGATCCGGGGATACCGTACCATTGCGTGTGACATCCCGATCATAGCGATTCAAAGCCAGCTGTGAGGGGGTTCCGCCTACGCCGGCTTTGATATAATTCACTTGATCAGGTGCAGAGGAATATTTGTCCCGGATTGCTTCAAAGGTCAGACGGGCATAACATTTTTCCTGTTCGGGAATAGCTCCGGCGCCCTGTGTGATAGAACCGCCAAGAAAAGCCAGGGTTACCGGCTTACCAGAGCGCAGATCCCCCAGAACCCGCTTGATTCGTGCATTGTTCCCTGTACTCAGGCACGAACGCGCAATCATTGCGTTATACTGCGGCGTATCAAATTCAACCGGCGGATCCGGATCAAATCGCGGCGCATGGTATCCGTCATGAAGGTAAAATTTGACCGTCACAAGGGCCGTGTCTTCTTCACAGGGGAGTTCTATCAAGAACTTGCCGGGAACAGCGTCCGTATCTTGTTCCTCTACGCAAGCCATTTCCAGGATGGTTTCGACGCCGTTGGTACACAGAGAAATCTTGCCGCTGCCTCCTTCTGTGCCGTGTTCCCCCGAAAAAACCATGCGAAAGACGGCCGCTTTATCAGGCACATCACTGACAATGCTCACACCAATGCTGTGAACCAACCGGCGGAAGCCTTTGGCAGTCCGCAGCATTTCCAGAATTTTCTCGTCCTGAACACCACCTACGATTTTGGCGAATGTTACCAAACGCTCATCGTTCAAGAAAACAGGGAATCGGTTGGATTCGGCATCGGAGCCTCCGCCGCCAACGGGCTTATCTACCAGGATATACAGAGCCTCTCGTTGGGGGATGGGATCCCGTGGAGCAATTCGTTGATCACGCATCTCAGGCACACCTTCTCATGATAAACTTTTTGAGTTCCGCTGTTTTTCTTTATCATAAAGCCTTATACCGCGGTGGTGCTTCTCATTTTTTGCTATACGTTTCCTTGTATTTTGCTTTTTTATTTTTCTGTCCGCATCCGGGGGCATACGCATAAAGTTAGCAATTTTTAATCACTGTCATTGTTTCCTCAAAAAAACATCTGCATCTGTAAGCAATTCTTTTTTGTACTGTTGTTGCATGGGGCTCTTGCTTTTTGAATGGAGAATTTCTGCCCACTATATCTAGGAAATCGAAATGAAAAAAGAAGATTTGCAAATGTTGCTGTTCCCGTCCATTTTTCGGCTTCTGGCAAAAGGTGTTTTTACAAAGTGCCTTTTCTCATTTCTTGCTATATTCCTCGCGGTTTTGGATTTCATAACGTTTTTTCGCTCTTTTTGCGCTTGTTTCAAAATAGAAAACCTGCTATAGTGAGTCACAAAATCAGTAGACCGCGTAAACCGGTTGCCTCTTACACGGTCCGGAAGGAGCTGAAATGATGATGGAAGGTGCCTACTATAGCGGGCAATATGTAAACAGACTGGAACGCCTTGGATATGCGCAGGCCGAGATTGACAGCAAGCTGGAACGCACGTTTGAAGAAATGTTCTATGGGCCGGAGGGCGTTCGCCTTTGCCATTTTGCCGGGCCTGACATGATGTACATAGAGGACACGGGGAACCATGACGTCCGTACCGAGGGCATGTCCTACGCAATGATGTTCTGCGTACAAATGAATCGCCAGAAGGAATTCGACTGCCTGTGGCGATGGGTCGTGACCCACATGTACCTCACCGAAGGGGAAAACGCCGGCTATTTTGCCTGGTCCTGTCATACTGACGGCAGCAAAAATTCCGATGGACCCGCCCCTGACGGCGAAGAATTTTTTGCCATGTCCCTGTTTTTTGCAGCCAACCGCTGGGGTTCCGGCGAAGGGGTACTGGATTACGCTTCCTGGGCACGGCGCATCTTGCACACATGTGTACACAAAGGCGAAGAAGCCGGTTCCGGATTTCCCATGTGGAACCCCGAAAACCATCTCATCAAATTCGTTCCCAACTGTGAATTTACCGATCCCTCTTATCATTTGCCGCATTTCTATGAACTTTTTGCTCTGTGGAGCGACGAATGCGACCGTCCTTTCTGGCATGCAGCCGCAGCGGCCAGCCGCCAGTACCTGCGCAAAGCCTGCCACGCCCGTACCGGATTGAGTGCCGAATATGCCGAGTACGACGGCCGCCCGCATCGGGGGGATCAGCCGGACCGTCACGACTGGTTCTTCAGCGATGCATACCGCACGTTGGGCAACATTGCTTTGGATGCCCAATGGTTCGGGGACAAAGACGGTTGGGCCCAAGAAACAGCTGCACATATTCAGCAATTTTTTGATGAAAAGGAACACGGGCAAACAAACGGCATCTATCTGATCGACGGCACACCCGTTGAAGGAAATGCTCTGCATCCTGTAGGGCTTCTGGCTACCATTGCGCAGGGTTCCCTGATTCTGGATGACGCCTGCGCGGATGAATGGCTCCGCCGGTTCTTCAGCACTCCGCTCCGTTCCGGACCGCGGCGTTATTATGACAATTGCCTGTATCTTTTTGCGCTGCTTGCTTTAAGCGGGCATTACCGCATCTGGTTCCCGCAAGAAGCAACGGTATAATGTACCCTATCGAAAAAACGATTTTTTCCTTCCCCTTCGGTTTGCTTTTTTCATGAACCGCAGTTTACCGGACCACACATTCAGGAGGCTATGTCAATGTTGATTTTCATTAACGGCAACCGTTCTGTCGGCACCATCAATAAAAACATCTACGGGCATTTTGCCGAACATCTGGGGCGCTGCATTTACGGCGGCCTGTATGTAGGCGAAGATTCCGAGATTCCCAACCAGAATGGAATGCGCACCGATGTTGTCAACGCTCTCAAAGCGCTGGATATTCCCGTCCTTCGGTGGCCGGGCGGTTGTTTTGCAGACACCTATCACTGGCGGGACGGCATCGGTCCCAAGTCTTCCCGTAAGACGCTGATCAATACTACATGGGGTGGTGTACGGGAGGATAATTCCTTTGGCACCCATGAATTTATGGAGCTGTGCCGTCAGTTGGGATGCGAAGCATACATCAACGGAAATGTAGGTACCGGCACTGTACAGGAAATGTGCGACTGGGTCGAATATTGCAACATGCCCGGCGTTTCCCCCATGGCCGACTTGCGGCGGCAAAACGGTCAGGATGCACCCTGGAACGTAAAGTACTGGGGAATCGGCAACGAAATGTGGGGCGGCGGCGGCAATATGCGCGCAGACTACTACTCCGATCTGTGCCGTCAGTATGCCAGTTTCCTGCGGGACTACGATCCTTCCCACAAGATTTACAAAATTGCAAGCGGCGCCTGTGATTTCAACTACGATTGGACGCAACGGGTCGCTGAACTGACCGGGTCGCTGGTAGACGCTTTAAGCCTGCATTACTACACCATTCCCGGCAGCGAATGGGAGCACAAAGGCTCTGCCACCAAGTTCAGCCGCGAAGAGTATTATATTACCATGGATAAAGCTCTTCAGATGAAAGGGTTGATTGAAAACCACACCGCACGGATGCGGCAGGCCTGCCCCAACAAAAATCTGGGTCTTGTAATTGATGAATGGGGTACATGGCTTGATGTGGAGGAAGGAACCAACCCCCATTTCCTGTACCAGCAAAATGCTATGCGGGACGCCCTGGTCGCCGCGGTCAATCTGAACATCTTTGGCGACCATTGTGATTCGGTGGTCATGGCCAACATTGCGCAAACGGTCAATGTGCTGCAGGCCATGATTCTTACCGACGGGCCGCGGATGCTTTGCACGCCCACGTATCACGTGTTCCATATGTTCAAAGGCCACCAGGGGGCTCGCCAGCTGGAAACTTACGCAGAAACAGCTCTCATCGGTGCAGACGGGGCAGACTGCAAGGTTCCCAATTTGCACGTTTCCGCCAGTGAAGACCATAACGGCAATGTGCTGGTTACCGTTGTCAACCTCAGCGATCATTCCTCTGTGCCTGTTGAAATTCACTGGGATGGCCTGAGCAAGTTTACTTCCATCACCGGTCAGGTGCTTAGCGGTGATGGTGCCGGCGCGGCTGCCTGCAATACGTTCGATCATCCCCATCAAGTCGAGCCGAAGCCGTTGACAAACATAACGGTTGGCACCAACAGCTTTACTTCCCTCTTGCCCGCATGCAGCGTTGCTGCCTTTACGCTGAAAGCCTGATTTCCAAAAGAGCGCCGGAGATGACTCCCGCGCTCTTCTGCTTTTTTCTATGCCGTCAAACGGTTACTTTTTGCCGTCTGAATTCTCCGTAGTATCCTGAGACTGCTCCTGATTTATCTGAGAAGAGTACTGCTCTGAGCACTTCATGAAAACGCCATTTAAAACAAATGCATTTGCATAAGCGATCGAAGAGAACCCCAGCGCAAACCAAAAAAACAATCCATAGCGCAATGTGGTCTGTGTATACAGGGTAAATGCTGCACATGCGCCGATCAACAACAACATGGAAAAGGTTTTAGGCAAAGAGGTTACAGACATGATAAACGCATTGCGGATAGTGCCTAAAACCGTGTTGTTGAACCTTGCAAGCAGCGGGAAAGCATATACGAAGGTCATCATATAAGCGATGGCTGCCACGGGAATCAAAATCTTAAAGATGCTGTTTTGGAAATTCCCGGAATGCCATAGAAGATAGATATCATAGCCCAGAAATCCCCCTGCGGCCCCAAAAAGAATTCCCATCAGTACGCCCTGGCGGAAATTTGCCCGGAATGACTTGAAAAAATTGCCGACCACCGGAGTGCCGTCTTTTTCACCCGCCATTTTTGTGGTGACATAATGTAAAGCCGTGATGGCAGGGCCAATGGTGACCACCGGAATGCAGCAAACCAGGAACAGCAGATTCAGGACAATAAGATCCCACACAACGCCCAGGGCGCGCATCAGGGGGCTGTCCGGATTAAAAACGCCTCTCAATGAGTTCTCCCCCTTTTTTCAGGATGTAAATATTCACTAAAAACAGCGATTCAGATTGTACACTATGCAATCTGTTATTTGATTGACAATGGTTCTGCGGCTGAATTATACTGGTATTATACTTTACACCGCTAAAAATAGCAAGGTCCTTTTGCAACATTTACCGGTAAGGAGCTTTGTATGAACCGGTTTCATCATGTCAGAATCAAGCTGGAAAGTTTTCTCAATAACTTAAGCCTGAAGAAAAAACTTCGATATCTTTATTTTTTATGTATTCTGGTCCCCATATTTTTGACCGATATTGTAATTTTACATGCATTAACCAAGAACGAGCATGCCGAGCAGCTGCACCAGATGGAAAGAACAGCCAAATCAGTGCAGTCGATGCTTTCCGCCGCCACAGAAGATTCCGCGCTGATTTCTACCAGCCTGTATATGGATAACTCCCTCCAGGATTTTGTGAGCCGGCAATATGCCAGTCCCCAGGACTATTTTTCAAGTTACCGAGAATACATCCACAATTCTTTGCTGCAGGGTGTTTGCCGGGTCACAAATTCTGTCATACGGGTGTATGCAGACAATGAAACCTTGATAAACGGCAGTGAATTTGCACGGTTATCCACCGTTTCGCAGGAGCCCTGGTATCAGCAGTATACTGCGGATGGCTACAGCCCGCGGCTTCTTTTTTCTTATGATGAAACAGATGGGCGCCAGGTGTTGTTTTTACGTGGGATGAATGGCCTTTACAGCGATAAGGCGGAGCGCCTTTTGTGTATTGAAATCAATTACAGCACGCTGGACCGCGATTTCCAGAACATGGGGTATAACTATTCAGTTTATGTATGCAGCGGTAACCGGATTTTGCTTACGAACGCAATGCCCAATTATCGTTGGCAGCCTTATGACACATTCTCCCCGTCTGATTCGGTAGGCTTGTCCCAGCATTTTACCCTTTACGGGGAAGATCTGGACATCTGTGTGATGGAACCAAGCGGCAGCGTTTTAGCCCTGATCCGCCAAAACATCCATATCCTGATCCTGCTGCTGATCCTGAACATTATTCCCCCGCAGCTTTTGATGAATCTGCTGGAGAATTCCATTACTTCTCGTCTTTTCCGTCTGGAAAAAGTCTTCAACCAGATAGACAGCGACGTGTTGATCAAGATTTCCGGGCCAAGCGGTCAAGATGAGATCGGCATTCTGATGGACAACTACAACCACATGGCCGACCGGATGAACAGCCTGATTGACACCGTCTACCGATGCCGACTGAAAGAGCAGGAGATGGATATTGCCCGGCAGAACGCAGAGCTGATGGCTTTATACAGCCAAATCAATCCCCATTTTCTGTTCAACGCACTGGAAAGCATCCGTATGCACAGCATCCTGAAAAAAGAAGAAGAAACCGCCGATATGGTACAGAAATTGGCCATAATGGCGCGCCAAAACGTGGATTGGTCCTCGGATTCCAATACCATCAAGCGTGAGCTGGCGTTTGTTGAAGCGTACCTAGCCCTGCAAAAATATCGCTTCGGGGAGCGCCTTTCGTATCAAATCAATGCGCAGGAAGATTGCCAGAACATCCTGGTTCCGAAATTGACCATTACCACCTTTGTGGAAAATGCCTGTGTGCACGGTATTGAAGCAAAATCTTCTCCCTGTTGGATTTTTGTACGCGTGTATACAGAAAACGATGCGCTTTGCATGGAAATTGAAGATACCGGCGGCGGTATGGACGAGGCCGAGGCAGAACGTATTCAAGACCGGATGCGCAACGCCAGCCTGAAAATGTTAAAAGAAAAAGGACGCGTAGGCATGGTGAACACCTGCCTGCGCATCCGCATGATGACGGAGGATGCTGCACAGTTCTCGGTGGAAAGCGAGCCGGGCATTGGAACACTTGTTTCGATTCGGTTCCCTCTAAACAAAGCAATAAGGGCGGAGTGACATGTTAAAAGTTATTATCGTAGATGATGAGCGGTTTATTGCGCAAGGTTTGCAGGCGTTGATTGACTGGAACGCCGCAGGCTATGAAGTGGCTGCCGTTTTGTCCGACGGACAGGAGGCTTTGGAGTACATAAAAAAGTTACCCGTTGACCTTGTCATCACCGACATTATGATGCCAAAAATGACCGGACTTGAATTACTGGAAACGGTTCGCCGGGAGAATCTTTCCAACGCCGGTTTCGTGATTATGAGCGGATACAGTGAGTTTTCCTATGCGCAAAAAGCGCTGCGCTACGGGTGTATCGACTATCTTCTCAAACCGGTGGAAAAGCAGGATCTGTTATCCATTCTCAGCAAATACAATAACATCTCGCAAAACAGCAAAATGGAGGAGCAGTACGAACTGGCCTATCAGGCCCGGTGTCTGATCTCGTTGCTGTTCGGCAAATATGATCCCAACGGCGTGGATTATCTGCATAAGCATCTGGATTTTTCGGACGGCGTTCGTTACATTGAAATTTCCGCCTGCCATTCTTCGGACAGCGAAGATGACGATGATGAGAACCACTTCCGTATGGTGCAGCGTGACCTGTACCAAAGCTGTGTGCAAATTTTAGGCGAGGACCGGAGCCGGTGTTTCTATGACGCTTCGCTGGATCGCGTTGGGTATGGGATTGCTTTTGTTTACAGCGGTGCGCTTGCCCGAAATGCCGGCTGTTCCGAAACACAGTATATCCAGGATTTTTATAAGAAATTGGGTGTTTCGACACAACACGAACTGCGATTTCTGGTTGGCAAAAAAGTGGACGATATCACCGCTGTTTCTGAATCGTATGATACCGTCTGCGGGCTGAAAAACCTTTGCGCCTTCCGCCAGCAAAAATCGATCTATTATTACGAGGAAGAGTTGTCGGTTCCGCAAGAAAGAGCCGTTTTGTGCAAAGATACCCTGGATCAGTTGATTACCGCCATTGAACTGAATGAGCAGGAACGCATCGGCTCCGAAATAGACCATTTGTTCGCCGAAATGCAGCAGCGTGGCGTACATGACAAAGATATCAACCTGAACTTGAATTATCTTTTGTTCCGGCTTATGCATCTTGCATCCAATTTGGACAACGAAGCCAACCAGAAGGAAATGCTGCAATTTATCAGCGCGCAGTCTTTCCGGGAAGGAATTTCCCGCGGGAACCGACAGCATCTGTTCCGCTTTGCACGCGAGTATGCAGACTACCTTTCCCTTCTGCGAAAAAATATCTCCACCGATATTCTGGATTCCATCGACAAGGAAATCCAGGAACACTACTCGGAAAACCTGACGCTGCAGGGCTTGGGCAAAAAATACTATATCAACAGTGCATACTTGGGGCAAATCTTCCGCAAAAAATACGGACAGTCCTTCAAAAACTATTTGTGTTCTTACCGTATTAACGAAGCGTGCCACCAGCTATTGTACACAAACAAGCAGATCGGCCGCATTGCCGAAGATGTGGGCTATAAAGATGTGGATTATTTCCTTTGCAAATTTATCGAGCTGAAAGGCTGTACGCCTTCCCATTTTCGGAAGAGCAAAACCGAGAAACCACATTCTGAATTTCCCGGGAAATAATGCACAAAAGAATAATCATACACTTGCTTTTTGTTTTTTGCATTCTTAAAAAAACGATAAACCGAGCAAAAGTGCAGGCATGTTGCCCTCCAAAATACTTCAAGGATGGGGGACTGCCTGTCTTTTTTGTATCATTGTTTCGCTGTTTGGCGCGATTTCCTCTTCCGTTGAATTGGCAAAGCTATAATTTTCAGGGGTTTTTACTAGAATTTGTCGGTTGTGTAAAACATTTTTGGTATATATACTTAAATCAGGAAAGCCCGCAAGGGGCGAAAAATCTATCTACAGGAGGACAATTATGAAAGTAAAATTGTGGCGGCGCGTATTTGCGGCAAGTATGTCCGCGGCCATGCTGCTGGGCTTAGCGGCATGTGGCGGCTCTGATTCCACCGGATCGTCCGGATCGTCCGAATCGGCCGATGGGATCAAAACATTTACGATGTTTATCGCAATGCCCGGTTCCGAAATCAATGATGACAACGAAATTATGAACATCATTGCCGAAAAGACCGGTGCCAAACTGAAAGAGACCTGGCTGACCGGCCAGACCGACGCAGAAGCCATCGGCACAATCATCGCGGGCGGTGAGTATCCGGACTTCATCAATGGCGGCGATGCCATGATGTCTCTTTACGACGCAGGCGTCCTGGTGCCCTGGGATGATTACCTGGAAAAGTATCCCAACCTGAAAGAGATGTACACCGACGAAGAGTGGGACAAGTTCCGCCAGGAGGACGGCAAAATCTATTGGGCCAACGTATTCCAGAACACCTACGGCGAAGATCGTGCCACCACCCATAACGATGAAGCCTTCTGGATTCAGGCGCGTGTTCTGGAATGGGCCGGTTACCCCGAAATCCATACCCTGGACCAGTATTTCGATTTGCTGGAAAGCTATGCCGATGCCAACCCCACCATGGCAAACGGTACCAAGAACATTCCCTACACGGCACTTTGCGAAGACTGGCGCTATTTCTGCATCGAGAATGCACCCCAGTTCCTTGATGGGTATCCCAACGACGGCTCTGTCATTGTAGACAAGGATACGATGCAGGTGGTTGACTACAATACCACGCCCACTGCCAAGCGGTATTTCCAGAAATTGAACGAAGAATACCAGAAAGGCTACGTGGACGTAGAGTTCGCCACCCAGACCTACGATGAATACATCGCCAAGCTTTCCACCGGCGCTGTGCTGGGCATGTGCGACCAGTGGTGGAACTTCGCGTACAATGTCAATGATGTTTTCAAACAGCAGGGTTTGGACGAGCAGGGCTGCAACTACGTTCCGCTGGGCCTGACCATTGACGAAGGAATGGAAAACCGCTGGCACAACTACGCCGACACGTTGAACAACTCCAGCGGTGTGGCGGTTACTACCAGTTGCTCCGACATTGATGCAGCCTTTAAGTTCATGAATGACCTCTTGGACCAGGAGATTCACGATCTTCGCTTCTGGGGCGTTGAAGGTGAGGATTACCTGGTTGATGAAAACGGCCTGTATTACCGCACCGAAGAAATGCGGATGCAGTGCGCGGATCCCGCCTATCAGGCCTCTCACATGTGCAACTATTCCTACATGCCGCAGTGGCTGGGCACCAGCCGGGACGGCAAGAACGCCATGCAGCCCGACCAGCAGGCAAGCGAATTCCTGGACAGCCTGTCCACCCCGCTGCAGAAACTGTTTGATGCCTACGGCGTAGACAGCTACGTCGATTTGATCGGTTCTGTGAAAGAAGAACAGGGCCCCTGGTTCCCGATGTATTCTTACTCCAATGCAATGACTACCGAAACCCCCGGTGGTGTTGCCTGGGTCAAGATGGGCGAAGTCAAACACGAATGGCTGCCCAAAGTTGTTATGGAGCCTGATTTTGAAACCACCTGGAATGAATACATGACTGCGTACAACGCAGCCAATCCGCAGGATTTCTTGGCAGAAATGCAAACTGAGCTTGAGCGCCGTGCCGGTCTTTGATGCCCGTTATTGCAGGCGACACAGACGTTGACACATACAAGTGGCCACGGCTGCACGGTGTAGCCGTGGCCACTTTTTTATGAAATGCATTCAACCCGCAAGCTCCTTAAACGTTAGTTTGCAGCACATGATTCGCCATACACGTTCCTTAGGAGGACTCGCCAATGAAAAATCCATCAAAGCGTACTATATGGGAAGAGATTTCACGCCAGAAATTTCTGATGGTCTGTGCGGCTATCTTTTTTGTATACGGCATCGTATTTTATTACGTTCCACTGGCAGGCTGGATAATGGCCTTTCAGAACTACAAACCCAAAGACGGCTTCTTCTCTCAATTCGTAGGACTGGAAAAGTTTAAATTCCTGTTCTCTGACGAAGTCTTTTTGCGTGATATCCGCAACACTCTGGCCATGGGCGTTCTCAATCTGGTGACCACCTTTTTAATGGCCATTATCTTCGCCATCCTGCTGAACGAAGTACGCAACATGTTCGGCAAAAAGCTTGTTCAAACGGTTTCCTATCTGCCCCACTTCCTTTCCTGGATCATTGTCACCGGTATTCTGCACGATGCGCTGTCTTCCTCCGGTATCGTCAATGAGCTGCTGGTGAACCTGGGCATTCTGGATTCGCCCATCAACTTCTTCGCCAATCCGAGTTATTTTTGGCCAATCGTTGCATTTGCCAATGTTTGGAAGGAAACCGGCTGGAATGCCATTGTCTACCTGGCCGCCATTACCTCCATCGATCCCAGCCTGTATGAGGCAGCCACTCTGGATGGTGCCGGCCGGTGGGGCAAAATCTGGCACGTCACGCTTCCTGGCATCAAGTCCACCATTATGATTCTGCTGATCATGAATGTTGGCAACGTATTGAATGCAGGCTTTGAAGTCCAGTATCTGCTTGGCAACGGCCTGGTCAAGAGTGTTTCGGAAACCATTGATATCTACACCTTGACCTGGGGCATCAGCCAGAACGATTATTCTTTGGGTACTGCAGCCGGTATCTTCAAGAGCGTCGTTGCAATTATTCTGATTCTCGGCGCAAACTGGATTGCCAAACGTGCCGGTGAAGAAAGATTGTTCTAAGGGGAGGGTACACATGAAAAGCAAATCATCCGCCATGGACAAAGTCTTTGTTGCCTGCAATACCATTTTCCTGGTTTTGTTCGTCACCATTACGCTGTATCCTGTTCTGAACACGGTGGCGATTTCTTTCAACGACGGTATCGACGCCGTACGCGGTGGCATCCATCTGTGGCCGCGCATCTTTACGCTCTCGAACTATAAAACGGTTCTGAATCAGCAGAACATCATCACCGGTGCAGTGGTTTCGGTGGCCAGAACTGTGTTGGGAACCATCTTCGCCCTGGTAACGAACGCACTTTTGGCCTACGTCGTCAGCCGCAAACGCTTTTTGTTCCGTTCCCAGCTGTCTTTGTTCTGGGTCATCACCATGTATGTGAACGGCGGTATGATCCCCACCTTGGTTTTGTACCGCAGCCTGAACCTGACCAACACTTTCTGGGTATACGTCATTCCGGGCATGATCAGCGCATTCAACGTTCTGGTTCTGCGCACTTACATGGAAGGTCTGCCCAGCGCACTGGAAGAATCCGCCATGATTGACGGTGCCAACGATTTCACCATCTTTACCCGTATCATCTCGCCCCTGTGCAAGCCGGTGTATGCCACCGTCGCCCTGTTCGTAGCTGTCGGACACTGGAACTCCTGGTTCGATGCTATGTTGTACAACCGGATGAACGCCGAGTATACGACCCTGCAATATGAGTTGATGAAGCTTCTTTCCTCTGTCATGCAGCAAAGCGGCAGTGCCACCACCGGCGGCAACACCGCTGCCGCAGCCGTCACGCCGGTTACCGTGCGTGCCGCTGCTACTGTGGTGACGATGCTTCCCATCATTCTGCTTTATCCCTTCCTGCAAAGATACTTTGTATCCGGCATGACCATTGGCAGTGTAAAAGAGTAAAATCCTTTTCCTGCCATCCGCCCCTGTTTTCCGGTGCCTGTAATCCGAAAAGTCAGTTCGGCGGCACCCTTCAATAGCTATGGCCGCTGCATCTGGTTTTTCTCCTGGATACAGCGGCCATAGCTCTGTATTTTTGCATGCAGAACATCACCCCTTTATACCTGGAGGTTTTCTATGCTTTCCGTTAAAAATCCTATCATGACAGGCTTCTTTCCCGACCCTTCGATTTGCCGGGTAGGGAACAAATTCTATACGGTTCATTCGACATTTGCGTATTTTCCCGGTGTGCCGGTTTTTGAGAGCGAAGATCTTGTCCACTGGAATTTGATCGGTAATGTGCTCGATCGTGATTCTCAGGTTCCTTTGTCCGGCTGTCAGCATTCCGAGGGGATTTTTGCCCCTACCATTCGTTACCATAAGGGCACCTGGTATATGATTACCACCAACGTGTCCGACCAAGGAAACTTTATCGTCACTGCAAAAGATCCGCGCGGCCCCTGGTCCGAGCCTTACTATTTGGGTGAGTCTGCCGGCGGCATTGATCCCAGTCTCTTTTTTGACGATGATGGTACCTGCTATTATATCGGCCAACGGCCGCGTTCTGCCGGGTACCGCTACAATGGCGACTGCGAAATTTGGGTTCAAACTCTGGATCTGGACACGATGCAGTTAAAGCCCGATGCCACCATTGTACTTACCGGATTTCAGCGCAAAGCCATTTGGCCGGAGGGACCTCACCTGTACAAAAAGGACGGTTACTATTACATTTTGCATGCGGAAAGCGGTACTTCCATCCACCACAGCGTCATGATCGCGCGCAGCAAAAATGTGTTTGGTCCCTACGAGTACTGCCCCTGCAACCCCATTCTGACGCATCGCCATTTGGGGGCCCAATATCCTGTTACCTGCGTCGGTCATGCCGACTTAGTGGATGACGGAAACGGCAACTGGTATATGGTTGTATTGGCTTGCCGGCCGAACCAAGGGTACACGTTGTTGGGGCGTGAAACCTTTTTGGCAAAGGTCACCTGGGAAGATGGCTGGCCGGTCGTGAATGCAGGGGTCGGCCATCTTGAAGAAGTGGTCACGCTGCCTTACGAGGGACAGATTTCTGACGACGCCCCCCAATGTAAAACCTATACGTTCGATACCCCTTCTTTGCCGCCGGAATTGCTGACTTTGCGCAATCACCGCGATCATGAGCTGGAACTGCACGCAGAAGGGCATTTTGTCCGTCTTTTCCATCGTTGCGACAGCTTGAAGGACCGAGGTGAGCCTGCTTACTTGGCTCTGCGTCAGCAACATTGGAATTGCGAATTTGAAACCAGCTTTATCCCGCATTTCTGCAAAGAGAGTGATTGCGCCGGCATTGCCATGGTTCAAAGCAACGAAAACCATCTGCGGGCAGAATGTTATCCCCAGGATTCGGGCGTTAAACTTGTTGTTTTTCTGTGCAAAGACAGCAAAGACAACCCGCTGGCGCAAATCGATATGCAGCCCCAGGCTGCCATCCGGCTGAAACTGCGGGTAGAAGGGCTTGTTGCCAGCGTACTTTACCAAAGCGGTACCGAATGGAAAACAGCTGCCTCTGGGATCGACCTGCGCTCTTTAAGCACGGAACATGCCGGTGGTTTTGTCGGCTGCACACTGGGGTTATACGCTTCGGGCAATGGGGAAGACGCTGGTGGATATTCTGATTTTGAAACGATGACCTATCGCGAGCTTCCCACGGAGTAATCTATTACTTTCATGTATGAAACATGCGCATGAGCCTCCTTCTTTTGAAAAAAGAAGGAGGCTCATGCAATCTATGGAATCCGAGCGAATCAAAAACAACTTACGAGGTTTTTCCCACATTCTGCATACGAATTTATCGTGTTGTAGAGAGAAATTGACACTGCGGCACAATCGTGCTACACTATGAACAAGAGGTGATTCCTATGCCAGAAATCCGGCCGATGCGCGATCTGCGCGACACCAACACGATCTCCCGCCTGTGCCACACCACCGCCGAACCTGTCTTTATCACCAAAAACGGACGGCAGGATTTGGTCATTATGAGCAATGAAGAGTTTGAACGCCGCTGCGCCCGGGAGGAAATCTACGCCAAGCTCCTGGAAGCCGAGGGGGATGTGGCCCGCGGCGACTTGTTGGATGCCGACGATGTGTTCAGCGCGATGAGGGCCAAGTATGAGTACTGACCAGCCGTATTCCCTGCGATTCACCCGGCACGCCGCCCGGGATTTGGACGCGATGTTCACCTACATCACCTATGAGCTGGACGCCGCCGAACCGGCCAAGGCGCTGATGCGGGAGATTGAACACGCCATTTCCAACCTGCGGGAGTTCCCGTACTCCGCCCCGCAGGCCCGCGACGACCTGCTGGCCCGCAAAGGCTACCGCGCGCTGACCATCTGCAAAAAATATGTGGCCGTCTACCGTATCAACGAAGCGCAGCGCGAAGTGGTGGTTCAGCGGATTTTTTATGGGCGGAGGGAGTACGGAAAGTTATTATAGCGCTTCCAACACTCGTGCGGAACACCGCAAGGTATGCGCATCGTTCAAGATTCTGCAAGAAAAAACCAGGGAACAAGGGGAGATCCCTGCATCAATGGGCGTTTCGATCCTGCAGTCCGTTGCTGAAATCGCAAAACAAAAGCACGGCAGACCATCAACCAAGGGCAAAGCGCTTCGAAAATGAAAAGGAACCTGCGGCGAAAGTAAAAATGCGGCAGGATCCCAGCGCGGTTTGGGCCCGGTATCCGCCGCATGATTGACGGGAGCGGCCAGAGGCGGTATCATGATTCTATAGGCATCCGGAGGAAGGAGGGTCCCTCATGAAACGCAAAACCGGCGGTATTCTGCTGTCCTGTGTGATGGGCGCTGCGCTGCTCAGCGGGTGCGCCAGCACGATTGCGCCGGCGTCAGAATCCGCATCACATCCTATGGCTCAGTCGGCGGTTGACAGTGGTGACGGCGCTTCTTCGGAAGGCTCCAATGCGCCTGCCGATCAACCGGTATCTCCGGCGTTCACACCCGCGCCGGCCACGGTGCCCCCGCGACCAGAACAGACGCAGTCAGATCCGGTTGTTTACGCAGAGGGAAAAATTGCAGCCGACGGCGACGCACTGTTCGAGGTCCCCGGCGGGATGGACGCCGATCGCTTTCGGTCCTTTGCCCTCTATCTTACCGTTGCGATACAAAGCCCGATCGATTCCATTGAGAACGCGGATGACAAAACAGCGTTTCGCCTGAGCCGCTGTATGCTGGAATGCTTTTACAGAACACATCCCGACATCTGCGACCAAGTTGTTTACCGCGAAGCACCGGACGGCTGCGTTCGGAATTATACGGTGATCCCCCTTTCCGATTTTCTGGATTTCACCGCCGCCCATCTTGGCCTGGATACGCTCGACTTTTTCAAAAACGCCATACCGGCAGAGGACGAAGTCGTGCGTTTTGACGAGGAAAACGATCAGATTCTGTTCGTGCCTTCCCTGGAAAGCATCGCCTCGGACTTTGACGTCGGCCATGTGGAGAGGGAAGGCGATCTCCTGCGCCTGTATGCCAGTTCAGAAAGTAAGGGCGAGTGCGTTTATGTGTTCGATATTTCAAACAGCATGGATCAGTATCTGTTGGTAAGGGTCGATTGAACTCAAAAAGGAAGCGCTGCTGAATCGGTTCAACAAAAGCAAAAGGAACAAAAGGAGAAGGAGGATACAAATGAGGGGAAAGCATACGGGTGTGCTGGCTATCCTGCTGGCCGCATGGATTCTCGTCGGATGCAGCCTTTCTTCGGGTTCGTCTGCCGGCCAAACGCAGCCGTCACCCGCTGCTACGGCTCAGCCGCAACCGGCGGCCGAACCGCTCGCCGTCTCGGTTTCACCCGAGCGGAGCTGCTATCAGCAGCTGTACGATCAGCCGGATAATCCTAACTGGGCCCTCTATGCCGAAATGACGATCACCAACCATACAGATCAGCCCCTCACGATCGAGACCATCTTTTTGTATCCAAACCACCAGTTTTATGGCGAGGATGCATCGACGCCGGTCCTGTTGCCAGAGGATGCGATGGTAGCGCTGCGGGAAACAGGGCTTTGGGAGCTTCATGCGGATCAACTGTCGCTGGACTCCTGCCCTGTACGCGAAACCTGGCCCTTCGGGGAAAATCAGCTGGATTTTCCTCTGGAACTGGAAGCCGGACAGTCACGAACCGGAAATATATATATCCCCGGCGGAACGGATATGACCACCGGCTTGCCGATGGCTCCGTATACGCTGGACTTTATGACATCTGTTGGAAATTTCAGTTATTATGGGATGGCCATTGCCCCCAACGGGAATGGTTGGGGAACGTTTCAACCATCGGCAGGTGACATAGATAACATCCAAGTGGCCGAAAGTCTATCGCGTTTTTTGGAAAGCAGCCGGCTTTTACTGTGGCTGACCCCTTCCGCTTTTGTTGGCATGGACAACGCAAGCGCCCTTCAGTCCAATGAAGAAATATATCGCGCTGCCTCTGCGGCCATCCTGTATTTGACTGCGCAGGGGCAAATACAGCCGCTGACATACCAATCGGGCGTCCCCTGTTATTCGCAAGAGGTGTTTGAAAAAGTTCTGCTTGAAATGTTTGGACAACACTGGGATTGCACAGGGCTGTTGCAGACGGTGCAGACAGAAAAGCAGGAGGAAGAGGCCATCCCGGTACAATATACCTTGACAGACGTGGCCTACAGCGTTGCGGTGCTTTCCCAGCAGGATTCCGGTTCCCTGTACGGCGGTACGCCGGAATCTGCCGTGGACCCAATGAGTGAAACTGTGGTGTCTTTAACGTATTATGCGCCGTCTGCCGCACAGGCCGATACAACGCTATCTATACCCGGTGACCGCCCCTATAAAATCACCATGAGGAGGAATTCGTCCTGGGAGTATCTGCCGTTTTGCTTTTTGGGGATCGAACAGATGGTATAGTCTTCTGCTGTTTGGTCCGGGTGCGGGCGGGGGTCAGAAATCCCGGGGGCGCTGCTGTTCCCGGCGGAGCAGTTCGTCCAGGTAGGCGGCGGCTTCCGCCGGGCGGTCCCTTTCAAGAAAGCCCTGCAGCACCACCAGTTCGTTCTGGGCGTCGTGCTGGGCCAGGCGCAGCGCTTCAATGTCCTGCAGTTCGGTTTGCAGGGCGCGGTACAGGTGGCGCATCTGCCGGGCCCGGCCTTCCAGCTCCCGCAGGGTATGGCGGCGCTGCATCGTGTAGATCAGGGCCACCAGGATCACCGCCGCCAGGATCCAGACCGTCGTGGTCAGGATGTGGGCGGCTGCGGCACTATCCAACATGGGCGCCCTCCTTTGCAGTGGGTGCGGCGGGTCCGGTGGGCGCGGCCGGGGCCGGGGCCGGCAGGCAGACCATGGCCTGGGCCACGGCCTGTCCACCCTGCAGGGTCAGGGTATAGCTGCCGTCATACCGGGCAACGATGTCCCGCAGGATCTGCTGGCCGAACCCGTGGCCGGGCCGGCGGGGCGCCCCGGCCGCCGGGGCGGTGTTGCGGACCGTCACGCACAGCCGCCCCGCCAGCATGGTGAACTGTACGTCCACATACCCGGGCCGCGGGCCCTGGGCCGCGGCTTCGACGGCGTTGCTGAGCAGGTTGTACAGCAGGCTGGCCAGGTCCACGGCGGGCAGGGGACAGTCCCGCGCCAGGGCGCCCCGGATGGTCAGCAGCAGGCCGGCCTGCCGGCAGCGGCGGTCGGCTTCGGCCAGGGCCACATCGGCCACCGGATTGTCCGCATAGCGGCGGACGGCGCGGTTTTCCTGCCGGGTGAGCTGCTGCACCAGCTCCAGCGCCGCCCGGGTCTGGCCGGCGCCCAGCATCTCCCGCAGCTGCCGCAGCCGGCGGTTGTGCTCCGCCCGCAGCTGCCGCAAAGCTTCGTGGTTGGTCTGCTGGGCCTGCAGATTGCTGTTCTGCATCGCCTCATACGCGGCGGCGATCTCCAGGTCCTGCCGGCTGCTGCGGTGCAGCAGGAACAGGAAGATCGCCGCCACCACAGCGGCTTCCGCCAGCATCGGGGGGAGGACCAGCCGGATGACCCGCACCCGGTCGGGTTCGGTGATCAGCATGACGGCCTGGATGAAATTGTACAGCAGGTTGGTCAGCGGGGACGCCAGAGCCAGTACCGTATAGGCCGGGCCGGGCAGCTTTTCCACCTGCTGGGTCAGCAGCCGCGTCAGCACCAGCGCCAGCGCGCTGGTCAGGAGCATGACCAGAAAAACGGCGACGCCCAGAAGCAGGCATTGGAGCTGGGGCCGCGGCCAGTGCAGATTGTTCACCAGCAGCAAACAGGGGGCGATCAGGGCGCTTTGGAAGCAGCAGTAAGGAAAAATGCAGAACAGATTGCGGCGCCAGTCCCCCGCAAAGCAGAGAAAGATGGCCAGCGGCATGACGGTGGCCATGAACGCGGCCTGGACGCAGGACAGCCAGCGATCGGTATTGTAGAGGAGCCAGTGCAGGTCGAAGATCGGCTTGGGGGCCATCACCAGCAAGCAGGTGAGGGCGTAGCCCACCTTCCATTTCCTGCCGCTGCGCAGCGGCAGCAGGAACCGGATCATATAGTAGACCAGCACATAAGACGGGATCAGCGGCAGGCCCTGCATCACAGCCAGGCTCAGATCGTGTTGCAAGGTCATGGCAGCGGGACCTCCCGGTCGGAGACGGCGCTCTGCAGCGCGGCCACATACCGCAGGAAGCTCTGCCGCACCCCCGCCGCATAGCGGCGGCTGACCGGCACCTGCACCCCGCCGGACAGGCGGATCAGGGTTTTGCCGTATTGTTCCACCATCGGCCAGTGTACCGCAAAGCTCTTGTGGGTCTGGCAGAAGAGCGCCGTGTCCAGCCGGGCCAGCAGGGCTTCCAGCTTTTCCCCGGTGGCGACTTCCCCCTGCAGGGTGTGGACCCAGGTGGTGCGCACCCGCCGTTCCAGGTAGACGATGTCGGCCTGGAACAGCTGGGTGGCGCCGCCCGGGGCCCCCAGCAGCAGGCGTTCGCCGCCGGTCTGCAGCGGACGCGGCGGGCGGGGCAGTCCGGCCAGCCGGGCACAGGCCCGGGCCACCGCCACCGGCAGCCGGGCGTCCATCTCTTCCTTGAGGACAAAGGCCACATGCGCCACATCGTACACATCCTGGCAGCAGGCCACATAGGCGGTCAGAAAGATGATCTGACAGTCCGGCTGCAGGGTCAGCAGCCGCTGGGCCAGCGTGATGCCGCTTTCCTGGTTGGGCAGGCGGATGTCCAGGATGGCCAGCTGGAAAGCCTGCCCGGCGGCTGCCTGCAGCAGTGCGTCGCTGCCGGTAAAGGTCACGATGCGGTGGGGCAGCCCCGAAAGCTGCCGTTCCAGCTGCTGCTCCACCTGTTTCAGCAGGAGCTGCTGGTTGTCGCACACCGCAATGGTCAGTTGACTTTCGGGTTTCATACCGCCGCCTCCCATCCGCCCGGCGCAGGGGACGCCGGGCCATTTTGTTCTCACTTACACCATTATAGCACGAAAAAATCCGGGCGGCAAAGCCGCCCGGACAGCGTGTCGAGAAACTCGACACGCTGCACAAGAGGCAACAGCCGCATGTCCGCCGACGGCGACAGTTTTGGAATTTTGTACAGTCTGCCCCCCGCCCCGGGGGGCTTTTGCTTTCCCCCGCCGTGCAAAAAAATTGCCCCGCCGGTGCGCCAAGGGCGCGGTTCTGTGGTACACTACTGGTGGAGGTGCGAAGCATGTCAAAGCTGATTCTTGTCATTGAGGATGAGCCGGCCATCCAGAACATCCTGCGGGCGTTCCTGCTGGACGCCGGCTACCGGGTGGCGCTGGCCGGCGACGGGCCCGCCGGGGTGGAGCGGTTCCGGGCCGCCCCCCCTGACCTGGTGCTGCTGGACCTGATGCTGCCCGGCATGGACGGCTTTGCCGTCTGCCAGCTGCTGCGGCGGGAAAGCCGGGTGCCCATCATCATGCTCACCGCGCTGGACGACGACGACAGCCAGCTCAAAGGCTTCGACGCTTTGGCCGACGATTACATCACCAAGCCCTTCTCGATGCCGCTGGTGCTCAAGCGGATCGAGGCGGTGCTGCGCCGGGCCGGGCCGGCCGGCCCCGCGCCGGACCAAGCGGATGGGCTGCTCCGCTGCGGGCCGGTCACGCTGGACCCCGCCAGCCAGACCGTGCGGGTGGACGGGCAGTGCGTCAGCCTGACCCTGCGGGAATACGACATCCTGAAACTGCTGCTGGAAAACCAGGGCCGGGTGGTTTCCCGGGAAACCCTGCTGGACTGCGTGTGGGGCTACAGCCATGTGGGGGACGACAAGGTCATCAACACCCACATCAAGAACATCCGCAAAAAGCTGGGCGTCGATTGCATCGAGACCATACGGGGGGCGGGGTACAAAATTGAAAAGGAAGTTTAGCCGCAGCATCCAGGCCAAGACCTTCGCCAGCATGCTGGCGCTGCTGGCCGCCTGCTGCATCATCATCTACGGCATGGTGATGATCTTTCTGCCCCGGAACTATTACACCGACCTGGAAGGGCAGGTCACCGCCGATTTCAACAGCCTGCTGGACACCATCTCGGAAAAGGGGTGGCAGGCCAGCACCGAAGAACTGCACCGGTTCGCCCTGAAAAACCATGCGCTGGTGAACATCATCGACGACAGCGGCAAAAACGTCTTTTCGGTGAATTACAGCGACACCGGGCCGGCTTCCCCCGTGACGGTGGAGGCCCGCAGCCAGGGGTTCGGCGTGGTCTTTCAAGAGGAAGGGGGCCGCTACTACCTGCTGGCCAGCGCGGCCCTGGTCACGGCGGCCCGGCCGCTGGTTCTGCTGGTGCGGCTGATCCCGCTGATCGCCGCGGTGATCCTGCTGATCTCGGTGCTGGGGGCGTATGTCTGTTCCCGCTACTACTCCAAGCCGCTGATCGCCATGAGCGATGCCGCCCGGCGGATCGCCGCGCTGGACCTGAGCGGCAAATGCGAAGTCCGCCGCAAGGACGAGATCGGCGTGCTGGCCGCCAGCCTCAACGAGATGTCCGAGCAGCTCAGCCAGGCGCTGACCAGCTTGCAGCAGGCCAACGGTCAGCTGCAGCAGGACATCCGCCGGGAGCGGGAACAGGAACGGCAGCGGCTGGAGTTTTTCACCGCCGTGTCCCATGAGCTGAAAACCCCCATCGCCATCATCAAGGGCCAGCTGGAAGGCATGATCTACCAGGTGGGCGAATACAAGGACCGGGACACCTACCTGCGCAGCTGCCTGCAGACCACCAACGACATGGAGGCGCTGGTCAAGGAGATCCTGGCGGCGGCCCGGCTGGGCGGGGGCGATTTCCGGCTGGCGGCCGCCGAGCTGGACCTGAGCGGGATGGTGCAGGCGGTCTGCCGGCGGTTTGCCGGCCGGGCGGGGGACAAGCGGATGCACTTTTCCGCCGACATCCGGCCGGGGGTGCGGGTCCGGGGCGACCAGCGGCTGCTGGAAAAGGTTTTTACCAACGTGATCGGCAACGCCGTGGCCTATTCGCCGGCGGGGGCCGACGTCCGGGTGGAGCTGCAGCCGGACCGGTTTTTTGTGGAAAACACCGGCGTCCACATTGCCGCCGAGGAGCTGGAGCGGGTCTTCACCCCCTTTTACCGGGTGGACAAGTCCCGCAACCGCAACCACGGCGGCAGCGGCCTGGGGCTGTACATCACAAAGACCATCCTGGACCGGCACGGCATCCGCCACAGCCTGGAAAACACCCCCGACGGGGTGCGGTTCACCGCCTTTCTGCCCCCGGCCGCGCCGGCCGCGGCCCTGCCGGCGGGGAAAGACCCGGCGGAACCCCAACATCCAAAGATTTGAAAGGTTGTCCCGCCGGGACGGCTGCCGCGTGTTTGTGCGCACGGCCCCCGGGGAAGCGTCAGCTTCCCCGGGGGTCGTTTTGTTTTGCCGGCGATGGGGCGCGCCCGGGGGGCTGATCTTCACTCAAAAAACACCCGGCCCCGCCGTTTCACCAAAGTTTCACAATTTATTCATGGATTGTTTAGAATCTTCATCTGAACTCCACCTGGGCTCCACCTGAACTCCACCTTGGTAGTGTACAATGGAATCGGGACCGGTGCGGGAAAAATCCGGCGCCGCCCCGTGCGCCGCAAACCCGCCGCCCTGTAGCGGCGCACATTGTGCGCCACAAAATGCGGACCCGTGCGCCGTGAAACCGCGGGCCTGCGCCAACCCCGTACCCCCCGTAGCGGCGCACAGTGTGCGCCACAAAAATGCGGACCCGTTCGCCGCGAAACCGCGGCGGGGGCACGTCCCGGCCGGGCCTGTACGCCCCTCGCCTGACGAACGGCCATGGCGAACAATGTTCGCCGCTACGGTCTCGGCATTTTGTACGTCCTGCGCCAACCCCGTACCCCCGTAGCGGCGCACGGCGTGCGCCACAAAAATGCGGACCCGTGCGCCGCGAATCCGCCGCAAACCCGCACCCCGACACCACAGCGAAGGAGGAACCCCCATGAAACGTCTGCACCGATCCGCCCCTGTCCGTATGCTCTGCCTGGCCCTGGTCTGCCTGGCGGGCCTGACCGCCTGTGCGCCGGGCGACGCCGACCCCGCCCCCATCGAGGTCCCCCCGCCGGTGGAGCAAACGAACGAAGGGCTGACGATCTTTTGTACGGATTTCAGCTATCGTGAATCCACAATTCTAGATGCCGCCGTTAATCAGTTTAACCAACTACACCCGGAGACCCCTGTCACTTTGGACAAACACTTCACTGACGAGTCAATTGCAAATCACCAGGAAGCCTATACGAAAATGATCACCGAAGTGATGGCGGGTGACGGGCCGGATATGTTTTTATATGATTACACGACCATGGATATCGAAAAGATGGCCCGGCGCGGCGTGTTTGCCGACATGCAGCCCTATTTCGAAGCGGATAACTTTGACTGGTCGGGCTACAACCAGGCCGTCATGGACGGCGGCGTCTGGGACGGGCATCGGCTGCTCATTCCGCTCGAATACGAACTGCCGATGCTGTACACCTCGCAAGGCGCGCTTGACGAGACCGGCTTCGATGTAGAAAACTGCGGCAGCTTCGACGGTTTTTTGACCGAAGTGGAAAAGATGCAGGCCAACCCGGAACAAGACCGCGAAGTTTTCCGGACCAAACTTACTTTTTACTATTTTCCACACTATGCGGGGATTCCCTATGTGGACTATGATCGGCAAATAGCAGACCTCTCTTTTCCCGAACTGGAACGAGGTATGGCTGTCTACAAAAACTTGAATGGGATGGAGATCGGCTTCGGAGATGGAAATTCGATTGCCGGTGCCGCTGATATTCGGGACGGAAAATGCCTGTGGATTTGCCCGGAACAACCCTTGGATGGTTTTTTCACCTCGGTTGGCGTCATCAACAAGTTTGACGATGCGGTCATGCTGCCGATTCGTGACGTAGAGGGCGGCATCCAGGCACGGGTCACCTCTGCCATTGCCGTGCGTAACAGCAGCCCCAATCTGCAAATTGCCTACGAATTTATCAAGTTCCTGCTCAGCGAAGAGTTCCAACTGGACACGTTGAACTATCGCTGGCATGACTTTTCTGTACTGAATACCACTAACGTGGCGTATTACCAGCGTGAAACCACTGAGCGGGAGCAGTCAAAAATTTCTCCGGATGACTCCTTCGGCTTCGAGGGAAATATCGAAATTTCTCAGGCAGATTTTGATGAGTTGATGTCTTACTTGAATGATGTTAGCGGTACCTTCTATTATGCAAAAGAAACCAATTTTGTAAAAAAAATGAGTGCTTATTTGGCCGGAGAAGAATCGTATGAAGAGGGGATGCGGGATGTGAAGCGTCAGTTGGACATCTACCTCTCGGAATAAGGCCCCACCGCGGCGCCCGCCCGGCGCCACGAACCGCGACCCTGTAGCGGCGCACAGCGTGCGCCACAAAATGCGGGCCCGTTCGCCGTGAAACCGCGGCGGGGCACACGTCCGGCCGGGCCTGTACGCCCCTCGCCTGACGAACGGCCATGGCGAACAATGTTCGCCGCTACGGTCTCGGCATTTTGTACGTCCTGCGCCGAAACCTGTGCCCCCTGTAGCGGCGCACATTGTGCGCCACAAAATCGCGGTCCCGTCCGCCGCAAAACCGCGGACCTGCGCCAACCCCGTCCCCCCCGTAGCGGCGCACATTGTGCGCCACAAAAATGCGGGCCCGTTCGCCGCGAAACCGCGGCGGGGCACACGTTCCGGCCGGGCCTGTACGCCCCTCGCCTGACGAACGGCCATGGCGAACGATGTTCGCCGCTACGGTCTCGGCATTTTGTACGCCCTGCGCCAAACCCGTGCCCCCTGTAGCGGCGCACAGCGTGCGCCACAAAATGCGGCCCCGTTCGCCGCGAAACCGCGAGCCTGCGCCGAAACCCGTGCCCCCTGTAGCGGCGCACAGCGTGCGCCACAAAATCGCGGACCCGTTCGCCGCAAAACCGCGGACCTGCGCCGCAACCGACACCACCCCGACACCACAGCGAAGGAGGAACCCCCATGAAACGTCTGCACCGATCCGCCCCTGTCCGTATGCTCTGCCTGGCCCTGGCCTGTCTCGCGGGCCTGACCGCCTGTGCGCCGGGCGACGCCGAACCCGCCCCCATCGAAGTCCCCCCGCCGGTGGAGCAGACCAACGAGGGGCTGACGATCTTCTACACGGACGCCGTCTCCATTAGAGCCACGATTCTTGATATGGCGGTGGGCCAATACAACCGAGAGCACCCCGACAATCCTGTCACCGCGGAGAAAGTTTTTACCGATAGTTCTGACACGGTAAGCGATGAACAAACCCAACAAATGCTCGCCGAGGTCATGGCAGGCGAAGGGCCGGATTTGATTTTCTTTGTAGACGATACGATGGATATTGAAAAAATGGCCCGGCGCGGAGTTTTCGCCGATCTCGAACCATATTTTGAAGCGGACAACTTTGATTGGTCAGGTTATAACCAAACCGTCATGGACGCCGGTGTGTGGGACGGGCACCGGTTGGTCATCCCGCTGGAATACAAAATTCCTATGCTGTATACATCCCAAACTGCCCTAGAGGATACTGGTTTTTCGGTGGAAAACTGTGATACTTTCGACGGATTTTTGACGGAAGCTGAAAAGGTGCAAAACGATTCCTCGCAAACAAGAAGATTGTTCCGCACTATTATGGCGTTCAAAGATTTTGCCCAGTATGCAGGGATTCCCTATGTGGATTACAACACACAAAAGGCTGACCTCTCCTGCTCAGAACTCGAACGGGGCGCCAATATCTACAAAAGGCTGACCGACCTTGCCACCGATCAGGATTCAATGTCTGGCGCGGCCGACATTCGGGACGGTTCTGCGTTATGGATTAGCCCCTTGTACGCACCGGATGGTTTCCTAATGGGGCCAGGGGCAATCAACACCTTCGACGAATTGGTGATGATGCCTATCCGTGATAGGCAAGGTGGTATTCAGGCCAAAATCACCTTCTCGGTGGCTGTACGCAATAACAGTCCCAACCTGCAAAATGCCTATGAATTTATCAAATTCCTGTTGAGCGAAGATTTCCAACTGGCAACGAACGATTCCCGGTGGCGAGACTTTTCCGTGCTGAACGCAACCAATGAGGACTATTACGCACGCAATACCACAGAACGGGAGATGGGCATCGTTAACCCTGGCAATCCTTATGGCTTTACAGACATTGATCTTCCGCAGGAAGATTTTGACGAATTGATGTCCTATATCGAACAAATCAGTGGTGCCTTTTTTACATCTTCTCAAACGCAGTTTTTAGAGCTAATCCAGGACTACTTAAACGATGAAACATCCTACAAAAAAGCTGTCAAGGCGGCGGAAAGCCAGCTGAACATCTACCTTTCGGAATAAGGCCCCGGCCCTGTAGCGGCGCACAGCGTGCGCCACGAAATGCGGACCCGTGCGCCGCAAAACCGCGGGGGATGCGTTCAGGCCGGCCCGGTGCGTTTCTCGCGCAGGGAACCGCCATGGCGAACAATGTTCGCCGCTACGGTCTCAGCAGGTTGCAAGCGTCTCGCAGCCCGTTTGCCCCAGCATCCGCCTTTCGGAACGCCTGTAGCGGCGCACAGCGTGCGCCACAAAACCGCCGCCCCGTGCACCGCGAACCCGCCGCCCTGCCGCGGCGCTTTGTGCGCCACAAAACCACGGGGGATGTGTTCCGGCCGGCCCGGTGCGTTTCTCGTGCAGGGAACCGCCATGGCGAACAATGTTCGCCGCTACGGTCTCAGCATGTTGCAA
>ERZ1643247.206-NODE-206-length-77778-cov-145.408193_pt1 | contig 77778 bp, 70 predicted proteins | sample MGYA00579264_ERZ1643247 | MGnify/ENA primary metagenome ERZ1643247 (study PRJEB29033, sample SAMEA4952262) | chicken gut metagenome | biome: Broiler Chicken; feature: Gastrointestinal Tract; material: Caecum | place: Ireland | collected 2018 | study: Broiler... | reverse complement strand
CGGCGTGGTGGAAGTCACCAGCACCGAGATCACCTTTACCAACAAGGACAACACCAAAGTCTACGAGACCGGCGCCATGTACGACCCCACCCTGACCGAGCGGCTGCATGAGGCCGGCGCGACCTTTGACAGCGTCAGCGACGAGGGCTCGCCCATTTTGAGCTTTCTGCTGTCGTTCGTGCTGCCGCTGGTCATCTTCATCGGCCTGGGGCAGTACATGAGCAAAAAGATGATGGAGCAGATGGGCGGCAAGAACAGCATGTCCTTCGGGATGGGCAAGTCCAACGCCCGCGTCTACGTCCAGTCCTCGGACGGCATCCGCTTTGCGGACGTGGCCGGCGAGGACGAGGCCAAGGAGAACCTGGCCGAGATCGTGGACTACCTCCACAACCCCAAAAAGTACACCGACGTGGGCGCTTCAATGCCCAAAGGCGTTTTGCTGGTAGGCCCTCCGGGCACCGGCAAGACCATGCTGGCCAAAGCGGTGGCCGGCGAGGCGGGGGTGCCCTTCTTCTCGATGTCGGGCTCGGAGTTCGTCGAGATGTTCGTGGGCATGGGCGCTTCCAAAGTGCGCGACCTGTTCAAGCAGGCCAAAGAGAAAGCGCCCTGCATCGTGTTTATCGACGAGATCGACGCCATCGGCCAGAAGCGCAACTCGGGCAGCGGCATCGGCGGCAACGATGAGCGCGAGCAGACGCTCAACCAGCTGCTGACCGAGATGGACGGCTTCGAGAGCAACAACGGCGTCATCATCCTGGCGGCCACCAACCGCCCCGAGAGCCTGGACCCCGCCCTGACGCGGCCCGGCCGGTTCGACCGGCGGGTGCCGGTGGAGCTGCCCGACCTGGCCGGACGTGAGGCCATCCTGAAGGTGCACGCCCGCAAGATCAAGACGGCGCCGGACGTCGATTTCCACACCATCGCCCGGATGGCGGCGGGCACTTCGGGCGCCGAGCTGGCCAACATCATCAACGAGGCGGCCCTGCGGGCGGTGCGCGCCGGCCGCACCGTCGTCACCGAGGCCGACCTTGAGGAGAGCATCGAGGTGGTCATCGCGGGCTACCAGAAGAAGAACGCCATCCTCTCCGACCAGGAAAAGCGGGTGGTGGCCTACCACGAGATCGGCCACGCCCTGGTGGCGGCCCTGCAGACCGCCAGCGCCCCGGTGCAGAAGATCACCATCATCCCCCGCACTTCGGGGGCGCTGGGCTACACCATGCAGGTGGACACCGCCGACAAGAATCTGCTGACCAAAGAGGAGCTTGAAAACAAGATCGCCACCCTGACCGGCGGCCGCGCGGCCGAGGAAGTGGCCTTTGGGCAGATCACCACCGGCGCTTCCAACGACATCGAGCAGGCCACCAAGCTGGCCCGCGCCATGATCACCCGCTACGGCATGAACGACGACTTCGACATGGTGGCCTTTGAGACGGTGAACAACCAGTACCTGGGCGGGGACACCTCCCTGGCCTGCTCGGCCGAGACCCAGCAGGCCATCGACCGCAAGGTGATCGCCCTGGTCAAGGCCCAGCACGCCAAGGCAAAGCGCCTGCTGGAAACGAACCGCGCCGCCCTGGACCGCCTGGCCCAGTACCTGTACGAGAAAGAGACCATCACCGGCGAGGAGTTCATGCAGCTGCTGCGGCAGGAGGACACCGCCCTGCCCGCAGCCATCGCCACCGAAGGAGGCGCAGCGCAATGAGAGGGATGAGAGGCCGTTCCGGCTTTGGCATCAGCCAGTTCATCATGGGGCTGTGCCTGATCGTGCTGGGGGCGTTCACCTGCCTGCGCCCCCGCAGCATCTTTACCGGCATTGCGGTGATCTACGGTGTGGCTGCCGTCATCACCGGCATCTGCGACATCGTCATCTACATCAAAGAGGAACGCTTTTCCGGCTTCGGGCCGGTGGTGTCGCTGGTGGCGGGCATCCTCAGCATCATGACCGGCATCGCCCTGCTGGCCTACCCCGGCATCGCCGAGTGGATCATCAGCCTGCTGTTCCCGCTGTGGTTCATCACCCACTGCATCTCGCGGCTGGCCCACACCGCTCTGATCCGCTATGTGGCGGGCAACTTCTACTATTACTTCTCCCTGGCCGTCAACATCCTGGGCCTGGTGCTGGGCTTCGTGATGCTGCTGCAGCCCATCCTCACCTTCCTGACGCTGGGCTACCTGATCGGCCTGTGCCTGATCGCCTTCGGCGTCGAGTGCATCCTGCTGGCCTTCTCCGACATGGGCTCCCGCTGGTGACTTCCGTCCCCGCCGCCTGCAACGTTTGGAACGGTAGGAACGAAAGGAACGTTTTTCCGGTGTGGAACGAAAGGAACGATTGGAACGATAGGAACGTTTCTAACGGTAGGAACGGTCAGGAACGAAAAGAACGAAAGGAACGGTAGAAACGAAAAGAACGATGGGAACGAAATGCCGGTTTTGAGGCTGTTTCGTTCCCATCGTTCCCTGTCGCAAAATCGTTCCAAACGTTCCGGCCCTGTTTTGCCTGTTTTGAAAGAGGACGCAGAACGTACATACTCCGTTCCCCGCCGGGTCAGGCAGTCTCCACCACCACCGGCTCGGCCGGAGGGGGCAGCAGGGTGGAATGGGCCAGGATGAACGCTTCGGCCCGGCTGCTGGCCAGCTTTTGGCGGGCCTTGCGGGCGTCGTTGGCGGGGAAGGTGCGCGCGCCGTCCCGCTGTTCGTCCCAGGCGGCGAGGGCCGCGTCCACTTCGGCCGGGGTGGGCTGCAGGTTCTCCTTGTCCGCCACCAGCAGCAGCCCCAGACGGCTGCGCAGCTTGCGCTCGGCGTCGGCGTGCAGCTCGGCCCGGAACTGTTCCACCGTCTGGCCCCGCACCTGCAAAAACTGGTCGAAGCTGACCCGCTGCGCCTGCAGGCTCAAATGGAAGCGGCGCTGCTCGGCAAAGTAGTGGTCGGCCGCCAGCTTCCGGGGCAGCGGGCCGCGCACCTCGTCCCCCAGCTGGACGATGAGCTTGCGCTGGGCCAGCTGGCGGGCCTGCTCGCAGCGCTTGGCGTACAGCTGCGCTGTCACCTGCCGGCGCAGTTCGGCCTTGCCTGCGGCGTCGGCAGCCCGCTCCTCGGGGCCGTGATGCTGGTTGATCTCCAGCTCGATGGCCAGGCGGCGGATGGGCCGCGGCTCGATGGCCTGGACAAAGCCGGTGTACCGCCCCAGCGTCAGGGGCGGCAGGGCGAACAGCACCGCCTCAGCCCGGAAGCCCTCGGCCCTATTCAAAGCCAGCAGCTGGAAATCGGGGTCGCTCACCGGTTCCAAGCTCGCTTTTTCCACCGCTTCGGCCCAGACGGTGGAAAACCCGTCCGGCGCCAGGATGGCCCGGTTGACCGCACCGGCCAGCAGGTCCTCCTCGTCCCGGCCGGGGCCGGCCTGCGCCCGCTCGGCCTCCAGGGCGCGGTCCAGTTCGGCCGCGCTGGCCCGGAACACGATCTTCCAGGCCCCCGGCTCCCCCTGATAGAGATGTTCCAGGATCATTCGTCGCTCCCCTCCCCTCACAGCATGGCCAGCAGCACCAGCCCCAGCGCCAGCAGCAGCACGGCCAGCGCATAGTAGATGACCTCGGCCCCCAGCACCGCGCGGTCCCCTTCCACATACACCTTTTCGGGGTGGTCGGGGTCGTAGTAGAGGGTGACTTCGCTGCCCTGGTCAAAGCCCTTGGCCTTGCGGGGCAGCGGGTAGGGCAGGCGGCGGGTGTCCCCCGCCGGAGTGGTAAAGGCCAGCGCCAGGGACACGCCGTCCCGCGTCTGAATGGTGCCGGCCACCACGGCCTGCACCCGGGTCCCTTTGCGCACCAGCGCCTGACGGGCCCTCGTGGCCCGCACCCCCATGACCAGCATCAGCGCCGCGCCGGCCAGGAACAAAATGACGTTGAACAAAATGAGCTTCTCCTTCCATACGATCAGAATGCCTTTATTGTACCATATTTGCCGCGCGCAGAGTGCAGCAAAATCGCCGCAAAATTTTGTGGAAAAAATCCTTTTTTCCCTGTTGACATTTGCCGGCTTTTGCGCTATAATAAGCATCGTTCCGGGCAACCGGACACCAAGTGAATAAGCGGATATGGCGGAATTGGCAGACGCGTTAGATTCAGGTTCTAATCGGGGCAACTCGGTGGAGGTTCAAGTCCTCTTATCCGCACCACGGCGACCACAACAGTGGTTGCCGTTTTTTGTTTTGTGCCAACGCCGAAAGGAACGGCGCGCCCCCCAGGAGGCGCGCCGTTTTTTCGGTTTCGTTGGGTCTGCCGCGTCAAACGCCGGCTCAGCGGGGGCCGCCCACCCAGAACAGGGCGACGGTGCCGGGGCCGCTGTGGGCCCCGATGACGGGGCCGATGTCCCCCTGCTGGATGTCGGTGACGCCCAGGGCGCGGAGCTTGTCCACCACGTACTGGCAGTCGTCCGCGCAGTCCCCGTGGCTGATGAACACCGTGCCGCCCTTGGGGTCGCGGGCAGTGGCCTGGAAGTGCTTGACCAAAGCGTCCAGGCTGGCCCGGCGGCCGCGGACCTTCTCCATCGCGATGAGGTGGCCGTCGTCGTCCACATGGAGCACCGGCTTGATGCCCAGCAGGGTGCCGGCCACCGCCGCCGCGCCGGACAGCCGCCCGCCCCGCTTGAGGAACATCAGATCGTCCACCGTGAACCAGGCGCAGACCGAGGGCGCCAGCTCCTGCGCGTAGGCCAGGGCCTCGTCAAAGGCGGCCCCTGCCAGCCGTTTGCGGCCCACCAGATAGGCGAACAGCCCCTCCCCCATGCTGGCCTGCTTGGAGTCCACACAGGCGATGCGGCGGCCGGGGAACTTTTCCTGCAGCATCTGGGCGGCCACGCAGCTGGCCTGGTAGGTGCCCGACAGCCCGCTGGAAAAAGCCAGATACAGGATATCCTGCCCGGCCTGCAGCACCGGCGTGAAGGCGTCCTCGTACTCGGCCAGCGTCACCTGGCTGGTGGTGCAGGCGCTGCCCGCCCGCAGCTTGTCGTAAAAATCATGGGAGCTGATCTCCCGCCCGTCTGGCCAGTTGAGGTAGGCCCGCCCGTCCAGGTTGAAGCTCATGGGCAGCACCTGCAGCCCCGCCTCCTCGATGAGGGCCGGGGTCAAATCGCCGGTAGACTCGGTAAAAATGACATACGATTGCATCCGATTTTCGCACTCCTTTCAGAAAAGCTCCTTCTCCATTTTTCCCTCCGCAAGTGAATATAGCACGCTTTTCCGGCGCCGTCAAGGCAAAACTCGCACAAGGCGCCTTGCATGGTGTATGCCTTGCAGGCAAAACAAAACCCGGGGCCATAGGCTCCGGGGCAAACTGTCAAAAAAGTCCCGCCCAGATGACGTGCGCCCGGCCGGGATCTTTTGCCATGCTTTGGACTTCAGACCCTGGCCATGCCATCTACGCTCAGCACTACGCCGGTGATATAGGACGCCTCGTCGGAAGCCAGAAAGGCAAACGCGTTGGCGATGTCCTCCGGCTGGCCCAGCCGGCCCAGCGGGATCTGCTTGACCAGGGGTTCGATGACCTCTTTGGGGACGGCCTTCATCATGTCGGTCTCCGTGATGCCGGGGGCCACCGCGTTGACCCGGATCCCCTTGGGGCCCAGCTCGCGGGCCAGGGATATGGTCAGCCCGTTGACGGCGAACTTGGACGCGGGGCAGGCAACGCCGCTGGCCTGGCCGGAAATGCGGACCATAGAAGATGTGGAAAGGATCACGCCTTCCCACTCGACGTCGGCCCGTGCGGCATTGAAAATAGGTTCTTTACGGCGTGTAGATCATGTCGATCCCGGTTTGCAAGATCTCCCCGTTGATCGCGCCGGTGGCCTGCGCGACCGCGTTGCCCTCCGCGTCAATAAAGTAGGTCGTCGGCAGGGAGTACGCGCCATAGGTGACGGCGGCGTCGGAATCTGTATCGTAGAACACCGGGAACGTATAGCCCTGCTCTGCAATGAACTTTTGGGCGCTGTCCAGCGTTTCCCGGCCGCCGGTCATGTTGATCATCAGGAACTGGACTTCACTGCCCAGTTCCTCGTACTTTGCCTGAAAATCCGGCATTTCCATCTGGCATGGGCCGCACCAGCTGGCCCAGAAATTCATGACCACGGGCTTCCCCACATAGTCGGACAGATGGACCGCATTCCCGTCTCCGTCATAGACTGTAAAGTCCGGGGCAGGGACCGGCTGCGGCTGCTGCGAGCTTGCGTCCGGCGCGCCGCCGGCGCTGTCCTGGGCTCCCTGCGCGGAAAGCTGGTTCGGGGCGATGGAAGACCCCAGCTTCGCATAGAGCAGATACGCCGCTCCCAGCAGAAGGACCAGTGCAAGCAGGATCCCCAGCACGATCTTCTTTTGTTTCATACGCCCCTCCTTAACCGATGAGCGCAAGCAGCTGCCCCATCGTCCCTGTGGCCATCAAGACGCCGAGAAGCACCAGCAATACGCCGCAGGCTGTGTTGATGATACGGTAATGCTGTTTGATCCACTGAAATGCGAACTTCAGGTAGTCGATCAGCACTGCACTGAGCAAAAACGGGATGCCCAGGCCGAAGGAGTAGGCCAGCAGCATCAGGACGCCTTCCAGCACATGGCCCTGCTGGGAGGCCAGCATCAGGGCGGAACCCAGGAAGGCCCCCACACACGGCGTCCAGCCAACGGAAAAGACCACGCCAAGCAGCAGGGCAGGGAAAAAGCCCACAGCGCCCGTCTTTACCGCCCGGCTGCTGCCGCGGAACAGGCTGACTTGAAACACTCCCAGGTAGCTCAGCCCAAAGAAGATGACCACAAGGCCCGAGACCAGGTTGACCGCCGTCTGATGCGCCCGGAGAAAGCCTCCCACCGTGCCTGCCAGCGCGCCCAGCGCCACAAACACCAGGGTAAACCCGGTGACGAAGCCCGACGCGCCGGTGAGGGTCTTTCGGGCGCTCCGCTCCCCGCCGCCCGCAAAATAGGAGACGTAGATCGGCAGCATGGGCAGCAGGCAGGGGGAAATGAAGGTGATGATGCCCTCCAAAAAGGAGATCACATATTGCATTTGTCCTCACACCCCGTTCCTACGATGCCGGACAGCAGCCAGCCGATGACCCCCATATACGCCATGGAAGTGAAGGGGTTCGAGGTGATGATGCAGGTCCCTGTGGAGCAGCCCACCAGAAAATAGTAGCCAAGACCCGCCAGCGCGCCAGCCGCTGTGAACAGCGCCGGCCGCATCCACTTTTTGAATCTGCTTTTCATGCAAGACCCTCCTGTCCTATCCTCCCCGCTTGGAACAAAGAAATCCCAAGCCGGCCAAAAACTGCCTATTGATTGATCCAATTATATCGTTTGCAGCGGTGCCGTCTCAGTGATGGGATCACAATCGGGGAAGGCAAAACCGCCGGCGGCGGGCAGGCAGGAGCACAAACACAAAAAAGCGCCCCTTCCATCTGCAAAAGCAGACAGAAAGGGCGCCTATACTAGCCTTTAGGCGGGCTCATGCCCTTGCCGGGGAAATCTTATTTCCGGGGATTCTTGATGGCAGCCTGTGCAGCGGCCAGACGGGCGATGGGCACACGGAAGGGAGAGCAGCTGACGTAGTCCAGGCCGATGTTGTGGCAGAACTCGACAGAAGAGGGGTCGCCGCCGTGCTCGCCGCAGATGCCCAGGCCCAGGTCGGGACGGGTGGCGCGGCCATCGGTGGCAGCCATCTTGACCAGCTTGCCCACGCCGACCTGATCCAGGTGCTGGAACGGATCGCTCTCGTAGATCTTGTGGTCGTAGTAAGCGCCCAGGAACTTGGCGGCGTCGTCACGGCTGAAGCCGAAGGTCATCTGGGTCAGGTCGTTGGTGCCGAAGCTGAAGAACTCGGCCTCCTTGGCGATCTCGCCGGCGGTCAGAGCGGCGCGCGGGATCTCGATCATGGTGCCGACCTGGTACTTCATGTCGACGCCAGCCTCAGCGATCAGCTTGTCGGCGGTCTCGACCACGACATCCTTGACGAACTTCAGCTCCTTGACCTCGCCCACCAGGGGGATCATGATGTGCGGAGTGATCATCTTGCCGGTCTCAGCGCTGACCTTCAGGGCAGCCTTGATGACGGCACGGGTCTGCATGACGGCGATCTCGGGGTAGGTGACAGCCAGACGGCAGCCGCGGTGGCCCATCATGGGGTTGAACTCATGCAGGCTCTCGACGACGTTCTTCAGCTCCTCGAAGGTCATGCCCATATCCTTGGCCAGGTCGGCGATGTCCTCGTCCTTGCTGGGCAGGAACTCGTGCAGAGGGGGATCCAGGTAACGGATGGTCATCGGGCGCTCGCCCATGATCCGGTACATGGCCTCGAAGTCGCTCTGCTGATAGGGCTCGACCTTGGCCAGGGCAGCCTCGCGCTCCTCAACGGTGCGGGCGCAGATCATCTCACGGACAGCCTTGATGCGGTCCTCAGCGAAGAACATGTGCTCGGTGCGGCACAGGCCGATGCCCTCGGCGCCCAGGTCGACAGCCTGCTGCGCGTCGCGCGGGTTGTCGGCGTTGGTCATGACCAGCATCTGGCGGGCAGCGTCAGCCCAGCCCATGAAGCGGTTGAAGTTCCTGTTGCCGGTGGCAGCCACGGTGGGGATCTGCTCGCCGTAGATGTTGCCGGTGGAGCCGTCGATGGAGATCCAGTCGCCGCCCACGAACTTGTGGCCGTTGATCTCGAAGGTCTTGGCCTCCTCGTCGATCTTCACATCGTTGTCATTGCCGCAGCCGGAGACGCAGCAGGTGCCCATGCCGCGGGCGACGACGGCGGCGTGGCTGGTCATGCCGCCGCGGACGGTCAGGATGCCCTGGGAGACCTGCATGCCGACGATGTCCTCGGGAGAGGTCTCCAGACGGACCAGGACGACCTTCTTCATCTTGCCGGACTTGACCATCTCCTCAGCCTCCTCGGCGGTGAAGACGATCTGGCCGCAGGCAGAACCGGGAGAAGCAGCCAGGCCCTTGCCCACGACCTCAGCGGCCTTCAGGGCAGCGGCGTCGAACTGGGGATGCAGCAGGGTGTCCAGCTGCTTGGGCTCCACGCGCAGGACAGCCTCCTGCTCGGTGATCATGCCCTCGTCCACCAGGTCGCAGGCAACCTGCAGGGCAGCCTGGGCGGTGCGCTTGCCGTTACGGGTCTGCAGCATATACAGGTGGCCGTCCTCAATGGTGAACTCCATATCCTGCATATCGCGGAAGTACTTCTCCAGACGGTTGGCGATGTCGACGAACTCCTCGTAGACCTCGGGCATCTGGTCCTTCAGGTGGCTGATGGGGGAAGGAGTGCGCACGCCGGCGACGACGTCCTCGCCCTGGGCGTTGATCAGGTACTCGCCCATCAGCTTCTTGGCGCCGGTGGCGGGGTCGCGGGTGAAGGCGACGCCGGTGCCGGAGCGGTCGCCGGAGTTACCGAAGGCCATCTGCTGGACGTTGACAGCGGTGCCCCACTCGTAGGGGATCTCGTTCATCTTGCGGTAGACGTTGGCGCGGGGGTTGTCCCAGCTGCGGAAGACGGCCTTGACAGCCTCGACCAGCTGCTCCTTGGGATCCTGGGGGAAGGGACGGCCCTCGTTGTCCTCATAGATCTTCTTGAAGACAGCGACCAGAGCCTTCAGGTCGTCGGCGGTCAGGTCAGCGTCGGACTTGTAGCCCTTCTCTTCCTTCATCTTGTCGATCTCGACCTCGAACAGGCTCTTGGGGACCATCATGACGACGTCCGCGAACATCTGCACAAAGCGGCGGTAGCAGTCATACGCAAAGCGGGGGTTATCGGTCTTCTTGGCCAGGCCTTCGACAGCCTCGTCGTTCAGGCCCAGGTTCAGGATGGTGTCCATCATGCCGGGCATGGACTGACGGGCGCCGGAACGGACAGACACCAGCAGGGGGTTGGAGTTGTCGCCGAACTTCTTGCCGGTGATCTCCTCCAGGCCCTTGACGTGCTCGAAAATGTCGGCGACCAGCGCGTCGTTCAGCTGACGGCCGTCGGCATAGTACTGGGTGCAGGCTTCCGTCGTGATGGTGAAGCCCTGGGGCACAGGCATACCGGCTGCAGTCATCTCAGCCAGGCCCGAGCCCTTGCCGCCCAGGATGTTCTTCATCGTGGTCTTATCGCCGCCAAAGGCGTCGTTTCCCTCGCTGAAGTAGTAGATATACTTTTTGCTCATGGATTCATTTACCTCCCGTTTTGATTGGTGCCGGGCGCTTTGCTTCCCGGCGGTACAGCCATCGTTCGTTTTTTGCGTAACGTACTGCGTGCAAAAATATTATACCAGACAAACGCCGCAAAATCCAGTTATTCAAAGCTGAAATCTGCTGATTTTGTTTACACAAATTTGTGCATTTCCCTTGAAAAAACAAGGCTTTTACGTTAATATATAGTGGGGTAGGTTCGGGACCTGTCCCGCCTTGTATCCAATATACCGCGCCGCCCCGGCCCCGCCGGGGCTTTTGCCGGGCCGCGCCCGGCCTGCATAGGGAGGTATCTTTTGATGGGTATGGAAAGCAGAAACGAAACTTCACAGGCTCTGGCTGCGGCCCGCGCCGCGCTGGACAGCGCCGAGGCCGCCCGCGAGGCGGTGCTGCTGCGGCACATCGCAAACGGCGTGCAGATCGCAAGCCGCACTGTGTTCATTGACGAAACGGTCCAGATCGCGCCGGGGGCCGTCATCCTGCCCGGCACCATCCTGCGGGGCAGCACCGTCATCGGGCCGGGCTGCGTCATCGGCCCCAACGCTCTCATCGAGGACAGCACCGTCGGCGGCGGCACCACCGTCAACGCCAGCCAGGTCTACGCCTCGCAGATCGGCCCCCACAACAACATCGGGCCCTTCACCCACATCCGCGCGGGCACCGTCACCGACTACGGCGTCCACCTGGGCGCCTATGTGGAGACCAAGAACTCCAACTTTGCCCGCGGCAACACCGTCAGCCACCTGACCTACATCGGCGACAGCGACGTGGGCAAATACTGCAACTTCGGCTGCGGCACCGTCACCTGCAACTACGACGGGCAGAACAAGTACCGCACCACCATCGGGGACTACTGCTTCATCGGCTGCAACACCAATCTGGTGGCGCCGGTGTCGGTGGGCGACGGGGCTTATACCGCCGCCGGCAGCACCGTCACCCAGGATGTGCCCGCCGGGGCCCTGGCCATCGAACGGGGCCGCCAGGCCAACGTAGAGGGCTGGGCCGTCCCCAGGATGGAAGCCTACATCGCCAAAAAGCAGCGCCTGGAAGCCGAGCAGCGCCAGGCAGAGCAGTCCGACCAGGGCTGACCCCGAAATCAACAGGACGCCGCCGGAAGGGATAGGCTGTGCGCGGGCATGACCGTGTACGGCCCGTTCCTTTTTGCCCGTCCGGCATTTTTGCACACACCATACGAACAGGAAATACTATGACAACGAACGACATCTGGCTGATCGCCGGCCTCGGCAACCCCGAGGCCAAATACGAGGGCACCCGCCACAACGCCGGCTTTGCCGCTCTGGACTACCTGGCCGGCAAGTGGGGCATTTCGGTCTCCAAAAGCAAGTTCCAGGGCCTGTGGGGCCAGGGCGAAGTGGACGGCCGCAAGGTCTGCCTGCTCAAGCCCCTTACCTATATGAACCTTTCGGGGGACTCCATCGCCCCCCTGGCCGCCTTTTTCAAGATCCCGGCCGATCACGTCATCGTCCTGTGCGACGACATCACCCAGGCCCCCGGCAAGCTGCGCATCCGGCCTTCCGGGTCGGCAGGCGGCCACAACGGCCTTAAGAGCATCATCGCCCGGCTGGGGACCGACGCCTTCCCCCGCATCCGCATCGGGGTGGGCGAAAAGCCCCGCCCCGACTACGACCTGGCCGACTGGGTGCTGGGGCGCTTCCCGGAGGAGGACGCCAAAGCCGTGTCCGGCCGCTGGCCCGACATCGAAGCCGCCGCCCGGCTGCTCATGGCCGGCAAGCTGTCCGAAGCGCAAAACAAATACAACCGGTGACATCCGGCCCCATTGACTGCGAGGTGAACGCCCCATGTATGAGGCCCTGCTCAAACAAACCGCCGAATACCAGAAGATCGCCGCCAGCCTGGCCTCGCCGGGCCCGGCTGCGCTGTTCGGCCTGCCCCCCGCCGGGCGGGCCCTGGTCTATGCCCTGCTGGCCCGTGACCTGGGCCGCCCTCTCTGCATCGTGACCCCCGGCGAGGCCGAGGCCACCCACTTTGCCGACGACCTCAAAACGCTGGGGGTGGCGGCCGATGTCTTTCCCCCGCGGGACTTCATGCTCCGCCCGGTGGAAGGCGCCAGCCGCGAATACGAATACCGCCGCCTGTCGGTGCTGGGCGCGCTGGCGGGCGGGCGGCTGAAAGCCGTCTGCGTCCCGGTGGAAGCCCTGCTGCAGTACACCGTCCCCCGGGCCGAGTTCATGGCCAACACCCTGACCCTCAAACCGGGGATGCAGTTTTCCCGGGACGCGCTGGTCGGGCAGCTGTTCGCGGCGGGGTACGTCCGCCGCAGCCAGGTGGAGGGGCCCGGCCAGTTCAGCGTCCGGGGCGACATCGTGGACATTTACGCCCCCGACATGGCCTCCCCCGCCCGGCTGGAATTCTGGGATGAGGAGATTGACTCCATCGCCTCCTTCGACCTGATGAGCCAGCGGCGGGACGCCTCTTTGCAGAAGATCTACCTCTCCCCTGCCCGCGAGGTGTTGTTCGGCAGCTGCGAGGAGACGGCCGGGGCCCTGCGGGCCGCCATCAAAAAGGCCCGCGGCAAGCACCGCGCCGCCCTCGAACAGGCCATGGCCCCCGAGCTGGCCCAGCTGGACGCCGGCCAGATGCCCGAGGCCATGGACAAATACTACGGCATCCGCTACCCCCAGCCCGCCACCCTGCTGGACCATATGGACGCCCCCCTGCTCATCCTGGACGAGGTGGGCGGCATCCGGGACGCCCAGAAGGCCGCCGAGTACCGCCGCGGCGAGGAGCTGACCGGCCTGCTGGAAGAAGGGCTGCTCTGCCCCGGCCTGGACGTGCTCTACCAGACCATGGCCGGCCTGGCCGCAGCCGCGGAGAAGTACCCCACCCTCCTGTGCGAGAACTTCCTGCGGGGGATGAACGAGTTCAAGCTCAAGGACCTCATCAACGCCGAGGCCCACGTCTCCCCCAGCTGGAACGGGGAACTGCGCAGCCTGCTGGAGGACCTTGACCCCCTGGTCGAACAGGGGTACGCCGTCACCCTCTATTCCGGCACCCCCAAAGGGGCCGCCGCCCTCACCCGCGACCTGACCGACAAGGGCTACACCGTCAGCATGAGCCGGGACATCCGGCCCTCCCCCGGCCTGGTGCAGGTGCTGCCCGGCCACCTGAACGCCGGGTGCACCCTGCCCTTTGCCCGCTGCGCCGTCCTGACCAGCCGCCGCCACGGCATCGGCGAGGGGGACGAGGCCAAAGCCAAAAAGCGCAAAAAGAACAAGGACGCCCTGTCCAGCCTGGCCGACGTCAAGCCCGGCGACTACGTCGTCCACCAGAGCCACGGCATCGGCATGTACGCCGGCATCCAGCGGCTGGAAGTCCAGGGCGCGACCAAAGATTACCTGAAGATCCAGTATTCCGGGTCGGACGTGCTGTATGTGCCTGTCACCCAGCTGGATCTGCTCAGCCGCTACACGCCCCCCGGCGACGAGGACAAGGTCAAGCTGGCCAAGCTGGGCGGGGCCGAGTGGCAGCGCACCCGCGCCCGGGTCAAAAAGGCCACCGAGGAGATGGCCCAGGAGCTGATCGAGCTGTACGCCCGGCGCAAGCAGGCCAAGGGCTTCGCCTTCCCGCCCGACGGGGAGTGGCAGCAGGACTTTGAGGCCCGCTTTGAATACGACGAGACCGAGGACCAGCTGGCCGCCACCGCCGAGATCAAAAACGATATGGAGCACGCCTGGCCCATGGACCGGCTGCTGTGCGGGGACGTGGGGGTCGGCAAGACCGAGGTGGCCCTGCGGGCCGCCTTCAAGTGCGTGATGGGGGGCAAGCAGTGCGCCATCCTGGCCCCCACCACCCTGCTGGCCTGGCAGCACTACAACACCATCCTGTCCCGGATGGAGGCTTTCCCCGTCAAGGTGGAGCTGCTCAGCCGCTTCCGCACCGCCAAGCAGCAGAAAGAGGCCCTGCGGGGCCTGCAGGCCGGCAGCGTGGACATCGTGGTGGGCACCCACCGCCTGCTGTCCAAGGACGTCCGCTTCCACGACCTGGGCCTTGTCATCATCGACGAGGAACAGCGCTTCGGCGTCCGCCACAAGGAAAAACTGAAACAGAACTTCATCGGGGTGGATATGCTCACCCTGTCCGCCACCCCCATCCCCCGCACCCTCAGCATGGCCATGAGCGGCATCCGGGATATGTCCACCATCGAGGAACCGCCCTTTGAGCGGCAGCCGGTGGAAACGTTCGTCCTGGAGTACAACGAGGTCATCCTGGCCGAGGCCATCAAAAAGGAGCTGGCCCGGGGCGGGCAGGTCTACTACCTGCACAACCGGGTGGACAACATCGAATCGACCGCCGCCCGGGTCCAGCGGATGGCCCCCGGGGCCCGGGTGGGCATCGCCCACGGCAAGATGACCGAGGAGGAGCTGAACCCCGTCTGGCAGAAGCTGCTGAACGGCGAGCTGGACGTCCTGGTCTGCACCACCCTGATCGAGACGGGCATCGACGTGCGCAACTGCAACACCCTCATCATCGAGGACGCCGACCGGATGGGCCTGGCCCAGCTGTACCAGCTGCGGGGCCGTGTGGGCCGCAGCGGCCGCAAGGCTTACGCCTACTTCACTTTCCGCCGGGACAAGACCCTGTCCGACATCGCACAGAAACGGCTGTCCGCCATCCGGGAGTTCACCGCCTTCGGCTCGGGCTTCCGCATCGCCATGCGGGACCTGCAGATCCGGGGCGCGGGCAACCTGCTGGGCCACAGCCAGCACGGCCACATGGAGGCCGTGGGCTACGACCTGTATATGAAGATGCTGAACCAGGCCATCGCCGCCGCCCGGGGCGAGCCGGTCCTGCGGGACAAGAGCGAGTGCCTGGTGGACCTGCGGGTGGACGCCTATATCCCCGAGCGCTATATCCCCGACGGCCCCGGCCGGATCGAGGCCTACCGCCGGATCGCCGCCATCCAGAACCCCGCCGACGCCGCCGACGTCCTGGACGAACTGATCGACCGCTACGGCGACCCGCCGGCCTCGGTCAGCGACCTGGTCAACGTCTCGCTGGTGCGCATCCTGGCGGCCTCGGTGGGCGTCTACGAAGTCACCCAGAAAAAGGACCTGCTGACCCTCTCGCTGGAAAAGCTGGAGCTGCCCATGATCCGCGGCCTGCTCACCGCTTTCGACGGCCGGGTGACGGCGGGGGCCGGGGCCAAACCCTACCTGTCGGTGCGGCTGCGGGACGAGGAAAAGCCCCTGGACCTGCTGCAGCAGCTTTTGCAGGCCATGGCGGCCATCCAGGACAAAACCGCCGCCTCCGCGCCGCAAAACCCTTGACGCGCCCCGCCCGCCGGGTTTATACTGAGTAAGTTATCCCATCCCGCTCAAAAAACATCAAAGGAGCATACCGCACATGAAACAAAAACTGCTCGCGCTGGCCAGTGCGCTGGCGCTCTGCTTATCCCTGGCCGGCTGCCACTTCTCCACCCCCGACACGGTGGGCACCATCGGCGGCGAGACGATCAACTCGGGCCTGTACCTGCTGGCCCAGTTCGACGCCTACCAGCAGGCCGCCCAGTACGCCGGCGAGGATCAGGACCCCTCCAGCGTCAAATCCTTCCTGAAAGCCACCATCACCCCCGACGGCGGCGAGGCCGTCACCGTCAGCGACTATGTGGCCCAGACCACCCTGGAGGAGCTGCGCCGCTATGTGGCGGTGGAGGACCGCTTTGCCGAGCTGGGGGCTGAGCTGGACCCCGCCTACACCGCCCAGGCCGACAGCTACACCGACCAGCTGATCGAGAACTACGGCGACCTGTATGCCGCCAACGGCATCGGCGAGGAGACCATCCGCAGCTACGAATACAACCTGGCCAAGCAGACCGCCCTGGTCGACCTGCTCTACGGCCAGGAGGGCGAGACCCCCATCACCGACGAGGAACTGACCGACCACCTGCAGAACCAGATGCTGTATATCCGCTACACCACCGTCCCCCTGTACGATCTGTCCACCTTCGCCTTTGCGGACGAGGACCAGACCGCCCAGATGCTGGACCTGGCCAAGCAGGCCGCCGCTGACAGCACCCCCGACACCTTTGACCAGGTGGTGGCCGACGCCCTGCCCGGCATCTACGCCGTGCTGGGCACCGAGATCACCGCTGAGGAGGCCGCCGACCAGCTGAACAGCAGCTTTATCAGCCTGAGCGAGATGGAGGGCTCCTTCTCGGACGAGGACACCCAGACCCTCATGGGCCTCGCCTTCGGCCAGAGCGCCGCGGTGCAGTACGGCAGCACCTCCCTGCTGATCGCCATGCGCATGGACCCCCTCGAGACCATGACCCTCGACACCCTGCGCGGCACCATCCTCTCGGACATGGGCACCTCCCTGGTGGAGGCGGACATGGACGCCGCCGGCGCGGCCCTGTCGGCCGACCTGGACCAGGGCGCCATGAATAAGTTCCCGGCCTCCAAGATCAAGATGAGCCTGTGATGCGTTTGTAACGTTTTTGTCCTGCCCGTCCGCCGGGCAACGCAGACTGTCCAAAAGGTCCCGTCCCGCCGGCACGTGCGGATGGACGGGACTTTTTTTATCTCTACCGCCAGTTAAGTCATGCGTTTTGGGAATGTTCGAACATGAAAACGAAGTATTCGACATTTCAGCCCGGGTGCGCTACAATAGAGCCATCGGAACACTGCATCAACGAATGGAGGCAGAAACAATGGCAGTCAAACAGACAGCCGGGCGGGATCAGCTCGGCACATTCGCACCCAAGTTCGCCCAGCTCAACGACGACGTTTTGTTCGGCGAAGTGTGGAGCCGGGAAGACAAGCTCTCCCTGCGGGACCGCTCCCTGGTGACGGTGGTGGCCCTGCTTTCCCAGGGGCTGGTGGATTCTTCCTTCCAGTTCCACCTGATGAGCGCCAAGCAAAACGGCGTCACCCGCGCCGAGATCGCCGAGATCATCACCCACGCCGCCTTCTATGCCGGCTGGCCCAAGGCATGGGCCGCCTTCCGCATGGCAAAGGAAGTCTGGGCCGACGAGGAGGCCGAACAGCCGGACGGCGGCATCTTCGGCCTGGGCGCCCCCAACGACGCCTACGCCCAGTATTTCGTAGGCCACAGCTACCTCAAGCCCCTCGGCAGTGAAAACGGCGTCTCTGCCGCCAACGTCACCTTCGAGCCGGGCTGCCGCAACAACTGGCACATCCACCATGCGTCCAAGGGCGGCGGGCAGATCCTGCTGTGCACCGCCGGCCGCGGCTGGTATCAGGAGTGGGGCAAGCCCGCGCAGGCCCTCTCCGCCGGCGATACGGTGGTCATCCCGCCCGAGGTCAAGCACTGGCACGGCGCAGCCAAGGACAGCTGGTTCTCCCACGTGGCCCTCGAAGTGCCCGGCGAGGGCGCCGGCAACGAGTGGTGCGAACCGGTCTCGGACGAGGAATACGCCCGCCTTGGCTGAACAGGGGCCGCCGGCCTTGCCAAAGCAATGTAAAAACTTCGTAAAATGTAGGTAAAAGTCCTGCGATTGGCAGCGGTTTCCAGCGTGAGACCGCTGCTTTTTTGTTTGCCCAGCGCGGGCACCCCGTTTTTGCGCGACATTATTCTTGCAAATCAGATATAAATCAAGTAAAATAGATGTAAGATTTTCGTGCATGGAGACGCGCGGAATCTCAGCTCTTGGATGTTTTGCGGCTTCGAGCCCGACAGGGGCGTTTTGTTTCCCGTCCCGGGGCCCAGCGGCCGCACTGCGGCCTGCCCTGCGCCCCGATGGACCTGCCGAAAGGAGTCTTGAACAACTTTATGGATCTGTCATTTACCTCGTTCTGGGGTCAGCTGGCCGGCAACCCGATCCTGATCATCACCGTGCTGTTCACGCTGGGGGTCATCTTCGTCAACGGCTGGACCGATGCGCCCAACGCCATCGCCACCTGTGTCACCACCCGGTGCCTGGGCGTGCGCCAGGCCATCTGGATGAGCGCCTTCTTCAATTTTCTCGGCGTGTTCGTCATGACCCAGATCAACAGCTCGGTGGCCTCCACCATCAGCAACATGGTGGACTTCGGCACTGACACGAGCAGCGCCCTGATCGCCCTGTGCGCGGCGCTGCTGTCCATCGTGGTCTACAGCGTGGGCGCGTCCATTTTCGGCATCCCCACCAGCGAGAGCCACAGCCTGATCGCCGGCCTGTCCGGCGCGGCCATCGCCATCCAGGGCGGTGTGGGCGGCATCAACTTCAACGAGTGGGTCAAGGTGCTGTACGGCCTGGCCCTGAGCCTTTTGCTGGGCTTTGCCACCGGCTGGCTCATCTGCAAGGCCGTCACCATCCTGTGCCGCAACATCGAGCTGCGGGCGGCCAACCGCTTTTTCCGGCTGGCGCAGATCGCCGGCGCCGCGGGCATGAGCTTCATGCACGGCGCGCAGGACGGCCAGAAGTTCATCGGCGTGCTGTTCCTAGGGCTGGCGTTCGCCCACGGCCAGGGCTCGGTGGCCGGCATGGAGATCCCTGTCTGGCTGATGCTTTTGTGCAGCGTGGTCATGGCTCTGGGCACCAGCGTCGGCGGTGAAAAGATCATCAAGTCGGTGGGCATGGACATGGTCAAGCTGGAGCGCTACCAGGGCTTCTGCGCAGACCTCGCGGGCGCGCTCTGCCTGCTGTATTCCAGCCTGTTCGGCATCCCGGTGTCCACCACCCACACCAAGACCAGCGCCATCATGGGCGTGGGCGCCGTCAAGCGGCTGTCTGCCATCAATTTCAGCGTCGTCAAGGATATGATGCTGACCTGGATCTTCACCTTCCCCGGGTGCGGCCTCATCAGCTTTGTCATGGCCAAGGTATTCATGCAGATCTTTTAACACAAGAAGGAGCCAACCATTATGTCGAAAAAGCAGGACGCCATTTATTTTGACAATTTCATCGAGTGCGCCGGTTTTGCCAGCAAGGCCGCTCTGATGCTGAAAGATATCTTCCGCAGCTTTGACCCCGCCAGGATGCCCCAGTGGATGGACCAGATCCACGAGATCGAGCACGCGGCCGACAAGTGCCGCCACGGCATGACCGACAAACTGGCCCGCGCCTTCATCACCCCCATCGAGCGGGAGGACATCTCGGCCCTGAGCACCAACATCGACACCCTCACCGACAAGATCGAGGAGGTCTGCATGCGGGTGTACATCCACAACGTCCAGACCATCCGGCCCGACGCCATCAATATGCTGGACGTGGTGATCCGCGGCTGCGAGGAAGTGTGCAAGATGCTGCAGGAGTTCGCCGACTTCCGCCACTCCAAAAAGCTGAAGGAGTACATCATCCACATCAACTCCCTGGAGGAGGAAAGCGACCGCCTCTTCATCGCCAATATGCGCCAGCTGCACGTGGAGCAGGGGCTGGACATCCGCGACATCATGGCCTGGGAGGAGATCTACACCTACCTGGAAAAGTGCGCCGACGCCTGCGAGGAGATCGCCGACAGCGTCGAGAACGTGGTCATGAAGAACTCCTGAACCCATCCAAACAGCAAAGAGGGACAGCCCCGCGGGGCCGTCCCTCTTTTTGTTTGCTTATTTGTTGCGCTGCGCGGTTACGCGCCCAGCTTGGCTTCCAGCCGCTGGCGGATGGCCTGGATGAAAGCCTCGCTGTCCACGGCGGTGGGGGTGACACCCTCGGCCAGGGCGCACAGGTCCTTGGTCATGATGCCGTCGTTCAGGGTCTGGAGGCTGGCGGCTTCCAGCGCTTCGCCAAAGGCTACCAGGTCGGGCAGGTTGTCCAGCTCGCCGCGCTTTTTGAGCGCGCCGGACCAGGCAAAGATGGTGGCCATGGGGTTGGTGGAGGTCTTTTCGCCCTTCAGCCAGCGGTAGTAGTGGCGGGTGACAGTGCCGTGGGCGGCCTCGTACTCGTACTTGCCGTCGGGGCTGACCAGGACGCTGGTCATCATGGCCAGCGAGCCGAAGGCGGTGGAGACCATGTCGCTCATCACGTCGCCGTCGTAGTTCTTGCAGGCCCAGATGAAGCCGCCCTCGCTGCGGATGACCCGGGCCACGATGTCGTCGATCAGGCTGTAGAAGTAGGTGATGCCGGCAGCCTCGAACTTGTCCTTGTACTCGGCGTCGTAGATCTCCTGGAAGATGTCCTTGAAGGTGTGGTCGTACTTCTTCGAGATGGTGTCCTTGGCGCCGAACCACAGGTCCTGCTTTGCGTCCAGGGCGTAGGCAAAGCAGCTGCGGGCAAAGCTGGCGATCGAGCTGTCCTTGTTGTAGGAGCCCTGCAGCACGCCGGGGCACTCGAAATCATAGATGACGGCCTCCTGTTTGGAGCCGTCCTCGCCGGTAAAGCGCAGCTCGGCGCGGCCGGGGCCGGGCACCCGGAACTCGGTGCACTTGTACACGTCGCCGTAGGCGTGGCGGGCGATGGTGATGGGCTTTTTCCAGCTGCGCACCGCCGGCTTGATGCAGTCGATCATGATGGGCGCGCGGAACACGGTGCCGTCCAGCACGGCGCGGATGGTGCCGTTGGGGCTTTTCCACATCTCATGCAGCTTGTACTCGTCCATCCGCTGGGCGTTGGGGGTGATGGTGGCGCACTTGACCGACACGCCGTACTTCTTGTTAGCCAGGGCGGCGTCCATCGTCACCTGGTCGCCGGTGGCGTCCCGGTTGGGCAGGCCCAGGTCATAATACTCGGTCTTGAGGTCCACAAAGGGCAGGATCAGTTCGTCCTTGATGCTCCGCCAAAGGATGCGGGTCATCTCGTCGCCGTCCATTTCCACAAGGGGGGTGGTCATCTTGATCTTTTCCATGGTTCGTTCCCTTTCCTCTCTGTTTTATGACAAGCCGTATAGTACGGTTCGTTTACTTGTAGGCGGCCGCCAGCTTTTCCAGCGCGGGCAGGCTGCGGCGGACCTTTTCGGTCTCGATGCAGTAGGCCAGACGGACATAGCCCTCCACCCCGAAGGTGTCGCTGGGCACCAGCAACAGGTCAAATTCCCGCGCTTTGCGGCAGAAGGCGTTGGCGTCGGCCTCCAGCGCTTTGGGGAAGATATAGAAGGTGCCGCCCGGCCGTTCGACCTCGAAGCCCAGTCCTTTCAACGCGTCGTAGAGGATGTTCATGTTCTCCTCGTAGACCGACAGGTCGCTGGTGACATCCAGGCAGCGGGCCACCGCCTTCTGGATGATGCTGGGCGGGCAGTTGTGCCCGGTAAAGCGGGAGATCTGGGCCATCATGTCCACCAGGACCTCCTCCCCTTCGCAGCCGGGGGCCACCGCCACATAGCCCAAGCGCTCGCCGGGCAGGCTCAGGCTCTTGGAGAAGGAAAAGCAGGTCAGGGTGTGGGGGTAGAAGGCTGCCGGATAGGGCACCGTCCCCCCGTCAAAGACGATGTCCCGGTAGGGCTCGTCGCTGACCAGGAAGATGGTGTGGCCGTAGGCGGCGCTCTTTTCGGCCAGAATGGAGGCCATGCGGGTCAGCGTCGCGGCTGAATAGACCACGCCGGTGGGGTTGTTGGGGGTGTTGATGAGGACGGCGGCGACCTGCGGCGTCAGCATCTCCTCAAAGGCGTCCAGATTGGGCTGGAAGGCCGGGGCCTGGGCCGGCACCACCTTCAGCTCCGCGCCGGTGCCCGCCACATAGGGGCCGTACTCGGGGAAGTAGGGGGCGAAGGTCAGCACCTGGTCGCCGGGGACGGTGACGGCCCGCAGGGCGTGGGCGATGGCGCCCGCCGCGCCGGTGGTGGGGAAAATATGCTTCTGCTCATAGGGCAGGCCGAACCGGGCCCGCAGGTGAGCGGCCACCGCGGTGCGGAAACCGGGGTCGCCCTGGTTGGGGCAGTAGCCGTGGAGGGCCACCGGGTCCTCATGGGCCAGCAGGTCCTGCATGGCCGCCGTAAAGGCCGGCGGGCAGGGCACGCTGGGGTTGCCCAGCGAGTAATCAAAGACGTTCTCATAGCCGATCTCGGCAGCGCGCTGCTGGCCGTAGGCGGCTGTTTCCCGGATGACGCTCTTGTTGCCGAGCATCCGGCGGTACATTTCGTTCAGCATCAGTTTTCCCCCTTTTTGGCATGGGATGCAGGCGGGGCGGCGACATAACTCTGCTCCACCTTGATCTTGCAGATGTACGACATATCCTGGGCGGTGACGAATTCCTCCAGGCGAGCCCGGACGGACTGCTGGTCGCCGCGGTACCCCGCCGGGAACACCAGGTCAAACAGAACGTTGGTATGGGTGGGCCCCGGCACCAGGCGCAGGTCGTGGATGGAAAGCGCGGGGTCGATCTGGGCCAGTTCCTGCTTCAGGCGGGCCCGCAACACCCCCACGCGGGCGTCGGAGGTGACGATGGGGTCATAATGGATGGTCAGCTGCAGGTGCATCTGGTCCCGGACGTCCTGCTCGATGTTGTCGATCAGGTCGTGGGCGTCCAGCGGGTCCACCTCGGTGGGCAGCTCGACGTGCAGGGAGGCGAACTGCCGCCCCGGGCCGTAGTCGTGCACCATCAGGTCATGCACGCCCAGCACCCGCGGATAGGACAGCACCTTTTTCTCCAGCTCAGTCACCAGCTCGGGGGAAGGACTCTCCCCCAGCAGGGGGCTGAGGGTATCCTGCACCAGGCCCCAGCCCGACCACAGGATAAAGGCCGCCACGCCCACGCCCATGATGCCGTCGATGATGTCCAGGCCGGTGGCCTTGCACAGCACGGCAGAGAGCAGCACCACGCCGGTGGAAACGACGTCGTTGCGGCTGTCGGCGGCGGTGGCCAGCAGCGTGTCGGAGTGGATGGCGTTGCCGACGGTGCGGTTGAACCGGCTGAGCCACAGCTTGACCGCGATGGAAGCCAGCAGCACCCCCACCGTCAGCAGGCTGAAGCCCACCGCCTCGGGGTGGATGACCTTGACCACCGACTCTTTCAGCAGGCTGAGGCCGATGGCCATGATCATGGTGCTGACGGCCAGCCCGGCCACATATTCATAGCGGGCGTGGCCGTAGGGGTGCTCGGCGTCGGGGCCCTTGGCCGCCAGCTTGAAACCCACCAGGCTGACCACGCTGGACGAAGCGTCGGACAGGTTGTTGACGGCATCGGCCGTGATGGCAATGGAGCCGAACAGGGTGCCCACCGTCACCTTGCCCACAAACAGCAGCAGGTTGCAGATGACGCCCACAACGCCGGCCAGGCGGCCATAGCGCTCCCGGACCGCGGGGTCTTGTTTATTTTGATAATCCTTGACAAAAGTATGGATCAGCAGCTGGATCAAGGAAACGATCTCCCTCCTGTACAAATTTTCTATCTCTCTACTTTTTGCCGGCAGTTTTGGCTCTTTGCCGCGGCTGCGCTCTTTTAGTATAGCATTTTGCTTTACTGTTGGAAAGTGCTTTTGGCAAATTTCCGCCCCGCAAAACCAAAAAAGCCGGGGAACGCCCCCGGCCAGCATGATTTTATTTTGCTGCGGCTGCGCCCTTCAGCGCGGCTGCTCCCAGAAAAAATTGGTCGGGAGACGCTCCAGGTCGCTCCGGCGGACCAGAAAGGTGTAGTGGTACATGTAGTCGTTCCGCAGCCCGATGGTGGGGATCAGCCCCCGCGCCGCGCGCATGGGCCCGCTTGCGCCCCGTACCCGCACCCGGTAGGGGATCTTTGCCGCATGGAGCCGGGCCCCTACCCGCGCTTTGTCGCGCAGATCGTAGGTGTTGTACGCCTCCACATAATGGTCGAACAGCAGACGGTACAAAAATTCGCGCAGCATAGGGGCCTCCTTTCACTGTCTCGCAGCGGAAGAACAAAGTTTTTACTTCTTTGCTGCCATTATAGCACATCCGCCGGCAGCAAAGAAAGGCTTTTCTCCCCCTTTTTCGTGACTTTTTTGTGACGGCGGCGCTGGACGCTGTGTGCCCCCTGCGCGGCCAGCCGCCTGACGGCGTACCCCGCCAGCGCGGCGGGCCAGAGGACGATCTCCGCCGCCACACGGGCGGGCTGGACGTCCACCGTTTCCATGCTGCTGATCCCTGCAAGGACCAGGCAGGCCAGACCACAACCAAGAGCATAGATATACAGCATCGTAAATACCTCCCAAAGTGTGTGGCCGGGCGGGCGGCGCCTGTTCCCTCTCGGCTCGTTGTTTGTTTTCTGTCTGTTAGACGTTTGGGAGTGGCAAAGTGTTTCAAAAGCAAAGGGCGGCCGGAAGAACCGGTCGCCCTTTTTATTTCCCCGCAGGATATTCTGGTTTTGGGTTTCCTTTGCGTTTATTCGCCCAGGTCCGCGCCGTTCGAGGCGATGACCTGCTTATACCAGTAGAAGCTGTCCTTGCGGCTGCGGGCCAGGGTGCCGTTGCCGTCGTTGTCCTTGTCCACGTAGATGAAGCCGTAGCGCTTCTTCATCTCGCCGGTGGAGGCCGAGACGAGGTCGATGGGGCCCCACATGGTGTAGCCCATCACCGGCAGGCCGTCCTCGTCCACCGCCTTGATGAGCTCCTTGATGTGAGCGCGCATATACTCGATGCGGTAGCTGTCGTGGATGCTGCCGTCCGGTTCGACCGTGTCGTTGGCGCCCAGACCGTTCTCCACGATGAACAGGGGCTTCTGGTAGCGGTCGTAGAGGCTGTTCATGGTGGTGCGCAGGCCCTGCGGGTCGATGGCCCAGCCCCAGTCGCTGGCCTTGAGGTAGGGGTTCTTGACGCTGTCAAAGACGGCGTTGCCCTGTGCGCCCTCCTTGGCCAGCAGCTCTTTGTCGGTGGTCACGCAGCGGCTGGAATAGTAGCTGAAGGAGATGAAGTCCACCGTACCGGCCTGCATATCGGCCTCGTCCTCGGGGGTGCAGTCGAGGTGGATGCCTGCCTTCTCCATCCGCTTTTTGGCCCAGACGGGGTAAGCGCCGCGGGCCTGCGCGTCGATGAAGAAGTAGTTGTCCCGGTCGGCTTCCAGCGCGGCCCAGACGTCGTCGGGGCTGCAGGTGCGGGGGTAGAACTGGCCGGCGGCCAGCATACAGCCCACCATGGCCCCCGGCATCATCTCGTGGGCCAGGCGCACGGCTTTGGCGCTGGCCACGATCTCGTAGTGGGCGGCGCGGTACTTGACCTCGGTGGGGTCCTCGCCCTCCTCAAAGAGGATGCCTGCGCCCATGAAGGGCAGGTGCAGCAGCATATTGATCTCGTTGAAGGTCAGCCAGTATTTCACCTTGTCCTTGTAGCGGGCAAAGATGGCGGCGCAGTACTTCAGTAGGGTAAGAACCCGGCGCCTTGCCATATTGCTATGGTAGGTTTCCGAGAACTCCCCTCCGAACCGGACTTACACCTCTCAGCGTATCCGGCTCTCCGGATGCGCTTCTGGACGCGCGGTAGGCGTCGATCATCCGGCGGTCCTTCCAGCCGCCGTACTTCTTGATGAGGGCGATGGGGGTGTCGAAGTGGCAGATGGTGACCAGCGGCTCGATGCCGTACTTGCGGCACTCGTCGAACAGGCTGTCGTAGAAGGCCAGGCCCTCCTCGTTGGGGGTATCGTCGTCACCGTTGGGCAGGATGCGGGTCCACGCGATGGACAGCCGGTAGCACTTGAAGCCCATCTCGGCGAACAGCTTGATGTCCTCCTTGTAGTGGTGGTACAGGTCAATGGCCTGGTGCGAGGGGTAGGTGTGGGCGCTGTCACACTCCAGCATCTTCATCTCGCCGCGCATGACCGGGAAGCGGTCGGGGCCGTAAGGGATCACATCCACGGTGGACAGGCCGCGCCCGCCCTCGTTGTATGCGCCCTCGCACTGGTTGGCCGCGGTCGCGCCGCCCCACAGGAAATTTTCAGGCAGTCCCATTTTCGTATCCTCCTTGTTTTCAAAAAGCCCCCGGAGAAGGCTCTCTCCGAGGGCAATGCGTTACTCTTTGGCCTTCTCGGTCTTTTCAGCCTTCTTGGCCTTGGCTTTTTCCTCTGCCTTGGCCTTGGCGTCGGGCTCGTCGCCCTCCACGGCGGCGGCCGGCTTGGACAGATCGAGGCTGCGGATCTTCTTGCGCAGGGGCAGGATGCTCTTGGGGTTGACCGACAGCTCGTCGATGCCCATCCGCAGGAACGTCTCCACCAGGGACTCGTCCGCGCCCAGCTCGCCGCAGATGCCAACCCAGATGCCGTGCCGGTGGCCGGCGTCGATGGTCATCTTGATCTCGCGCAGGACAGCAGGGTGGTGGGGGTTGGCGAAGGGCTCCAGCTTGGCGTTCTGGCGGTCCAGCGCGCAGGTGTACTGGGTCAGGTCGTTGGTGCCGATGGAGAAGAAGTCGCACTCCTCGGCCAGGTCGTCCGCCACCAGGACGGCGGCGGGGGTCTCGATCATGGTGCCCACTTCGACGTCGCCCATCTTCTTGCCCTCGGCGGCCAGCTCCACCCGGCACTCGTCCAGGATGTTCTTGGCGTCGTGCAGCTCCCGCAGGCTGGTGATCATGGGGAACATGATGCCCAAATTGCCGTAGGCCGAAGCCCGCAGCAGGGCCCGCAGCTGGGTCTTGAAGAAGTCCTTGCGGGTCAGGCAGATGCGGATGGCGCGGTAGCCCAGGGCGGGGTTCTCCTCGTGGTCCAGCTTCATATAATCGACGGTCTTGTCCGCGCCGATGTCGCAGGTGCGGATGATGACCTTCTTGGGGGCCAGGGTCTCCACCACCTGCTTGTACGCCTCGAACTGGTACTCCTCGGTGGGGTAGTCCTTGCTGTTCAGGTAGACGAACTCGGAGCGGAACAGGCCGACGCCGCCGGCGTCGTTCTGCTGGACCGCGCCCACGTCGCCGATGCCGCCGATGTTGGCGTAGACGTTGATGGTGGTGCCGTCCAGGGTGGTGTTGGGCTTGCCCTTCAGCTCCTGCAGCAGGGCCTGTTTCTTCTTATCCTCCTGCTGGCGCTTCTGCAGGGTCTTGAGCAGGTCGGGGGTGGGGTCCACATAGACGCAGGCGTTGTAACCGTCGATGACCGCCATCTTGCCGTCCCAGTCGTCGCTGATCTCCTTGCACTGGATCAGGGCGGGGATGTTCATGCTGCGGGCCAGGATGGCGGTGTGGCTGTTGGCGCTGCCTTCCCGGGTGACGAAGCCCAGCAGCAGGCTCTTGTCCAGCCGGACCGTCTCGGAGGGGGCCAGGTCCTCGGCCACCAGGATGGAAGGCTCGGTGCCCTGCATGCTGTCGACGTCGGTGCCCTGGAGGATGTCCAGCATGGCCTGGGCGATGTCCATGACATCGGCGCTGCGGGCCTGGAGGTAGGGGTCGTCCATGGCGGCAAAGACGGCGGCCTGGTTGGTACCGGCGGTCTTGACCGCATACTCGGCGCACATCTTCTGCTTGGTGATGATCTCCTTGATGGCGTCGACGAAGTCGTCGTCCTCCAGCATCATGGCGTGGATGTTGAACACCTCGGCGATGTCCTCGCCGGCCTCGGCCAGCGCCTTCTCATAGAGGTCGGTCTGCTGCTGGATGGCTTTCTGCTGCGCGTCCTCAAACCGGAGCAGCTCTGCGCCGGTGTCGGTCACGGGCTTGGTGGAAATGGTGGTGTCTTTCTTTTTATAGATCTTCAGCTTGCCGATGGCAATGCCGTTCAATACGCTTTTACCGGTGCCTACCTGCATATCTCTCGTCCTTTCTCCGCCGCGTTTCCCTCGGGACAGGACCCGGCGGCTCACCTTCAAAAAAGCCCCCGCAGATCACCGCGAGGGCTCAGAGGAACGTACTTCTCAGAGGTTCTCCGTCATGAACTTCTGGATGGCTTCGGCGGCGGCGTCCTCGTCGTCACCCTCGACCTTGATGGTCACGGTATCGCCCTGCTTGACGCCCATGCCCATGAGAGCCATCAGCTTGCGCATATCGCAGCTCTTTCCATCCTTCTCGATGGTGGCGGTGCTGGCGTGGCCTTTGACGACCTTGACCAGCAGGCCGGCGGGACGGGCATGGATGCCGCAGGCATCCTTAATGGTATACTGGAATTCCTTCATAGATCATTTCTCCTTATATTCGCGTAAACTTGCGGCAGCACAGCTGCCCTCAACCCATGTGCAAACAAGTAACACACGTTTCGATACTTTTATTATAAACCCTGCCGGCGAATTTTGCACCCTTTCATTTTGCCAATTTTTTGCTCAATTTTTTGTGGCATTTGAACAGAACTGCCCATCGCCGCCCCCTTTTTGCCCGCTGATACCACAAAACGCGCCAAAAATACCCGTCCGGCGCGGCAAAACGCACCGGGCGGGCTCTTTTCCTGTCTCACTCCACCGGGTAGCCTTCGGCGTCGATGGGCAGGTCGGTATAGGGCGCGGTGCTCTCCTCCGCGTAGATCCCCGGCTCGCCGGAAGTCTCCTGCACCGGGTCTTCGGGGCTGGCCGCCGTCTCCTCGCTCGGGGCGGCCGCGGCGGCTTCGGCCTCGTCCGCCTCCGCCATGGCGGCCTGGGCGTCCCCAAGGCCGGTCACAAGGCCGGAGGGCTTTGCCAGCAGGTACGCCCCCACCGGCTTTTTCTTGTACACCAGCAAAACGCCGTAGCAGCTTTCCTCCCCATTGGACGCCGCCGGGATCAGGGCCTGCCATTTTTCCACCGTCTTGCCCTTATAGCGTTCCAGGTCCAGGCCGCTCTGGCCCACCACCGTGTTGAACGCCGAAAAGCTGTCGTCCCACTTGCGCGGGATCTTGACCTTATCCGCCGTGATGGACGCGCCGTCCACCTCGATGCCGTAGCCGGTGAACCAGGTCTGGATATCCTGGGCCGTCTCGATTTTGGCGTTCTGGCCGCCCGTGCCGGCGGCTGCTTCCACAGTGCGGGTGCTGATGTACCGCCCCAGCAGGGCGCTGCAAACCACCACCGCGCAGCACATGACCCCTACGCCGATCTGGCGCAGCCGGGCCCGGTTCAATGTCACCACAAACATAGTTCTGCCTCCCCACGCTCTGCTCATTGTTTCGGGTACAGCCTATGCTTATGCGCCGGACGCGCCCCATATGCCAAAAGCGCCCCTTCTGCCGGGGCAGAAAAGGCGCTTTTGCTTTTATTCCTCGCTGGAAATATCGCTGCCGAAATACTTCTCCGAGATCTCGGCCAGGGTGCCGTCGGCGCGCAGAGCGTCGATGGCCTCGTTGATGGCAGCCAGCAGGGTGTCCGACTCGCCGCCCTTGCGCACCGGGATGCAGACGTGGGAGGCGTCGGGGGTCTCGGCCACCAGCTTGAAGGCGGCGTCGGGATGGACGTTCAGGTAATCGTAGAACGACACATCGGCGTTGAGGGTAGCGTCCACACGGCCGGCCAGCAGCATCTGGATGGTCTCGTCCAGGGTGTCCACGCCCAGCACCTCGGCGCCGTAGCTCTCGGCCAGGGTCATGTAGGTGCTGGCGATGGAGTTGGCCGTGGTCTTGCCCGCCAGGTCCTCAAAGCTGGTGATGTCGGTGTTGTCCGAGCGGACGGCCAGGGCGGTGTGGATGTAGGCGTAGGGCTCCGAGAAATCGTAGCTCTTGGCCCGCTCCTCGGTCACTTCCACGCCGTTGCAGACGATGTCGTAGCGGCCCGCATCCAGGCCGGCGAACAGGCCGTCCCACTCACCTTCCACATATTCGGGCTCCAGGCCCAGATGCTCGGCAATGGCGCGGGAGACTTCCACGTCATAGCCCACCAGGGTGTCGGTGTCGTCGTGGTAGCACCAGGGGGACCACGCGCCTTCCAGCGCCACGATCAGGGTGCCGCGCTGGCGGGCGGCTTCCAGACGGTCGGCCGCTTCGCCCGAAGCGGCGGTGCTGGCAGCGCCGGACGCGCCGGCAGCAGACGAGGACGACCCGCAGGCGCTGAGGGCGCCGGCGGCGGCCAGAACGGCCATCAGGGAAATAAAGTTCCTTCTTTTCATTGCGATTACACCTCTCTATGCTTTTTTGTCACCGGTTGGCGATACGGCTGAGGAACACACGGGTGCGTTCCTGCCTGGGGTTGGCAAAAAATTCAGCCGAGGGGGCGTTCTCGATGATGTGCCCGTCCTCCATAAAGATGACATGGCTGGACACGTCCCGGGCAAAGCCCATCTCATGGGTCACCACCAGCATGGTCATCCCCTCGGCGGCCAGCTGGCGCATGACGTCCAGCACCTCGCCGGTCAGCTCAGGGTCCAAAGCGGACGTTGGCTCGTCAAAATAGATGATCTCGGGGCTGGTGGCAAGGGCGCGGGCAATGGCCACCCGCTGCTGCTGCCCGCCCGAAAGCTGGTGCGGGTACTGGCCGCACCGGTCGGCCATGCCCACCTTTTCCAACATCTGGACGGCGATCTCCTCGGCCTGGGCCTTGTGCATTTTGCGGGCCACGATCAGCCCTTCGGTCACGTTCTGCAGCACGGTCTTATTGCGGAACAGGTTGTAGCTCTGGAACACAAAGGCCGTCTTGCGGCGCAGCCGGGCGACGTCGGCGTGGGAGACATGGGCCAGGTCCACCTTTTCCCCGTCCAAGACGAGGCTGCCGCTGTCCGCCTTTTCCAGAAAGTTGATGCAGCGCAGCAGGGTGGTCTTGCCCGAGCCGGAGGGACCCAGGATGGCCACCACCGCCCCTTTTTCGACGGTCAGGCCCACACCCTTGAGCACCTCGCGCTCTCCAAAGGATTTGTGTACGTTCTGTACTTCCAGCATCGGCATGGGGCATTCCCTCCATTTCAGTTGAAGCCGTGGGCGTTCAGATATTTTTCGCCCTGCTTCTGCACCCAGGTCAGCACGGTGCAGAACATCAGGTAGATGACGGCCAGCTCACAGTAGACCGGCAGGAACTGATAGGTATAGGACGCCACCCGCTGGGTCGCCATGAACATTTCGGCGACGGTGATGTTGGCCGCCAGGGAGGTGTCCTTGACCATGCCGATCAGGGAGTTGGACAGCGGCGGGAAGGCGGTGCGCAGCGCCTGCGGCATGATGATCCGCCGCATGACCTGCCACCAGGACATCCCCACGCAGTAGCCCGCCTCCAGCTGGCCCGAGGGCACCGATTCCAGCGCGGCGCGGATGGTCTCGGCGCAGTAGGCCCCCTCGTTGATGGAGAAGGCGATCACCGCCGTGGGGAACGCGTCCAGCACGATGCCCATGCTGGGCAGCCCGTAAAAGATGATGAACAGCTGGACCAGCAGCGGCGTGCCGCGCACCACCCAGATGTACACCCGGGCCAGCTGGCGCAGCACCGGCACCCGCGCAAACTGCACCAGGGCCACCGCCGCCGCGATCACCATGGCGAGCGCGAACGACAGCACCGTCAGCGGGATGGTGACGGCCAGGCCCGGCAGCAAAATGCGGGGGAACGATTCGATCAGCACCTGAACGGTGCGGTTTTGCAACAGTGTTTCTATCATAAACATTCAGCCTTTTCTCAGGATGTACTGACAATCGGAGACTACCATACTATAGCACCAAACCAGCTGGATGGCAAATACTTGTATCGTATATCCTACTATACTTCTAGGGCATAGGTATGATCTTGACCCACCCGCCACCCTTTCAATGTATCCCCTCCGGCCCTGCGGGCCGCCTCCCCTTCGGGGAGGCGCTCCGGGTCCAGGCCGTTCTTTCCATTACAGGCAGGTTTTTCTCAGCCCAGGCAGTTGCCGCAGGGTTCGTAGCCGGCCTGGACGGCCTGCTCATAGCTGGAAAAGAGGATCTGGTTGGCCGGGTCGGGCAGGTTCGCGCAGCTGGGCAGGTGGAACTTTTTGGAGTTGATGTTGCCGATGTAGGCCTGGATGGCCGGCTGGCTGCTGCTCTGCTGGCCGCTGCCGTCCGAGAGGGTGGGGTTCTGCTGTTCGGGCGGGACGTCCTTGTCGGAAGCGACGGCATAGTTGGTGCCGTCGCTGGTGATGCGGATGGTGCCGGACAGGTCGGTGCGCCAGACGTCCACCCCGGCGTCGCGCAGGCGGCTGAGGGCCGCCTCATGGGGATGGCCGTAGCTGTTGCCCTCCCCCACCGAGATGACGCCCACCTCGGGCAGGACGGCGTTCAAAAAGACGTAGCCGGTGCTGGTCTCGCTGCCGTGGTGGCCCACCTGCAGCACGTCCACATCCAGCGGCGCGCCCGAGGCCACCAGGTCGTCCTCGGCGTCCTGCTCCATGTCCCCGGTCAGCAAAAAGCTGGTCTCGCCGTAGTCGATGCGCAGCACCAGGGAGGTGTCGTTGGTGTCGTCATACTGGGCCACCGGGCCCAGCAGCCGGACGGTGGCGCTGCCCAGCTGCCAGGTGGCGCCCACGGCGGGCACCTCCAGCGTCAGGCCCTGCTGCTGGGTATAGTTGACAAAGTCCTGAAAGCACTTGGTGTCGGCGCTGGTGACGGGCGCATAGGCGTGCCCCGCCGGGAACGCGGCCATCACCGCCGCCAGGCCGCCCACATGGTCCTCGTGGGCGTGGCTGCAAAAGACGTATTCCAGCCGGGTGACGCCCTTGCCCTGCAGGTAGGAGACCACCAGGCTGCCGTCCTCCACGTTGCCGCCGTCGTAGAGCATGCTCTGTCCGTCGCAGGTGATGAGGACGCTGAGGGCCTGCCCCACGTCGATAAAGTCCATCGAAAAGCTGCTGCCGGCGGCCGGCTGGACCGTCTGGGCCGAACTTGCGGCGGGAGGCTGGGCCAGCGCGCCCAGCGCATCCTGGCAGGCGGTCAGCCCCAGAGCCAGGGCGGCGGCCAGGGCCAGAGCGGTGATGCGGCGGAACAGCGCCGCGGTCAGCGGACGTTTTTGGTGGCTGCGGTGTTCTTTCATTTGTTCTTGTTCCCCTTCTTCTTGTTGTTGGGTCTGGTGCGGGGGGCAAAGCGCGCCCCCGGATGGACGGTATAGCTCCCGTCCGGGTGGATGGTGACGTCCCGGGGGGCCGCCTTGCGGGCGCTGCGCTGGACGGCGCGCCGGCCGGCCGCCGGCACCAGCAGGGGGATCAGGTCCTCCCGGTGGGTCATTTTAAGGGCTTTGACCACCTTTTCGGCGTTGCGTGGCTCGTAGTACTGCAGCAGCGCCCGCTGCAGGGCCTTGCCCTCGGCGGTCTTTTCCACAAACACCGGCTTGAGGGTGTAGGGGTCGAGACCGGTATAAAACATACAGGTGCTGACGGTGCCGGGGGTGGGGTAAAAATCCTGCACCTGCTCGGGGCGCATATGGTTCTTGTACAGGTACTCGGCCAGATAGACCGCGTCCTTCAGGGTGCTGCCCGGGTGGCTGGACATCAGGTAGGGCACCAAGTACTGTTTTTTGCCGGCTTTGCGGCTGAGCTCATAGAACTTATCCTTGAAGCGGTTGAACACCTCGATGGGCGGCTTGCCCATATAGGCCAGGGTGTTGGGGGCGCAGTGCTCGGGGGCCACCTTCAGCTGGCCCGAGACGTGGTATTCCACCAGCTCCTTGAAGAAGGTTTCGTCGGGGTCGGCCATCAGGTAGTCGAAGCGGATGCCGCTGCGGACGAACACTTTTTTGACCCCCGGCAGGGCACGCAGCCGGCGCAGGATATTCAGGTAGTCCTTGTGGTCTACGATCAGGTGGGGGCAGGGCTGGGGCGCCAGGCAGTGCTTGCCGCCGGTGCACATCCCCTTTTTCATCTGCTGGCCGCAGGACGGGAAGCGGAAATTCGCCGTGGGGCCGCCCACGTCGTGGATGTAGCCCTTGAAGTCGGGCTCGTGGGTCATCCGCTCGGCCTCGGCCACGATGCTGTCGGCGCTGCGGCTGGTGACCCGCCGGCCCTGGTGCAGCTGGATGGCGCAGAAGTTGCACCCGCCGAAGCACCCGCGGTTCTGGATGATGGAGAACTGCACCTCCCGGATGGCGGGCACCCCGCCCATGGACTCATAGATGGGGTGGTAGCGGCGGGTATAGGGCAGGGCGTAGACCTTGTCCAGCTCCCAGCGGACCAGAGGTTTGGCCGGCAGGTTCTGGACCAGGTACTTTTCGCTCTGCTTCTGGACGATGATCTGGCCGCTGACCACGTCCTGGTTATCCATCTGGATGCGGCAGGCCTTTGCATAGGCCACTTTGTCCGAGGCCACCTTCTTGAAGCCGGCGCACTCCACATACCGGTCGGGCAGGTGGTCGAAGTCGGTCATGTAGCAGGTGCCGGCCACGTTGGTGATGCCCTCGATGGGCTCCCCTGCCGCCAGGCGGCGGGCGATCTCGACGGTCTGGTGCTCCCCCATGCCAAAGCTGATGAGGTCACACCCGGCGTCCTCGGCGATGCTGGGCAGGACAGTGTCCAGCCAGTAGTCATAGTGGGCAAACCGCCGCAGGGAGGCTTCCAGCCCGCCCAGGATCACCGGCAGGTCGGGGTAAGCCTGTTTGGCCAGCCGGGTGTAGACGGTGGCGCTGCGGTCGGGCCGGGCCCCGGCCTTGCCGCCGGGGGAATATTCGTCCTCGGCACGGGGGATCTTGGCCACCGAGTAGTGGCTGACCATGCTGTCCACGTTGCCGCCGCCGATGAAAAAGCCGTACTTGGGTTTGCCGAACCGCTTGAAGTCCTCGCAGTCGGTGTAGCAGGGCTGGGCCAGCACCCCCACCCGGTAGCCCTCGGCTTCCAGCAGGCGGCTGATGATGGCGGTGCCAAAGCTGGGGTGGTCCACGTAGGCGTCGCCGCCCACTACCACAAAGTCCAGCTGATCCCAGCCGCGGGCCTCCATGTCCGCGCGGCAGATGGGCAAAAATTCGGTGTACGGAGTGTAGGTCGTGTCGTTCATAGCGCTCCTCGCTCTGTCTGTTGGTTCTGGTCGATCGGTCCGGCTCACGATTCGCCGGGCTGGTTCATGCACATTTCAAGCCACTGCTGGCGGCTGATGAGGACGGCCCGGGGCTTGGCGCCCTCGTAGGGGCCGATGATCCCCTTCTGTTCCATTTCGTCCATGATGCGGGCGGCCCGGGCATAGCCCAGCTTGCACCGGCGCTGCAGCAGGCTGGTGGAAGCCTGCCCCGCGTCGATGACCACCTCCACGGCGGCCTTCAGCATGGGGTCGTCGGCGCCGCCCTCGTCGTCGTCGCGGTCCTTGCCGTTCTTGTCCTGCACGGTGTGCTCCTCCATGGCGCGGATCATGGCCTCGTCGTACTGGACGGTGCCCGACGCCTTGATGAAGGTCAGCACCCGGCTGATCTCCTCGTCGGTGACGTAGGTGCCCTGGATGCGGATGGGCTTGGGCGCGCCCACCGGCATGAACAGCATATCGCCCATGCCCAGCAGCTTTTCAGCTCCCGCGCCATCCAGGATGGTGCGGCTGTCCACCTGGCTGGACACGGCAAAGGCGATGCGGCTGGGGATGTTGGCCTTGATCAGGCCGGTGATGACGTCCACGCTGGGGCGCTGGGTGGCGACGATCAGGTGCATACCGGCGGCGCGGGCCTTCTGGGCGATGCGGCAGATCGAGTCCTCCACGTCCTTGCCCACCACCATCATCAGGTCGGCCAGCTCGTCGATGACAATGGCGATGTAGGGCAGTTTTTCCAGCATGGGGTCGGTGGCCGCCAGCTTGTTGAAGGTCTTGATGTCACGGACGTTGTTGTCGGCAAAGAGCCGGTAGCGGCGCTCCATCTCAGCCACCGCCGAGCTGAGGGCGCCCGCGGCCTTTTTGGGCTCGGTGATCACCGGCATCAGCAGGTGGGGGATGCCATTGTACTCGGCCAGTTCCACCACCTTGGGGTCGATCAGGATCAGTTTGACGTCCTCCGGCCCCGAGCGGAACACCAGACTCATGATGATGCTATTGACGCACACCGACTTGCCGCTGCCGGTGCTGCCCGCGATGAGCAGGTGGGGCATCTTGCACAGGTCGGCCACCTGGGCCACGCCGGCAATGTCCTTGCCCAGGGCGATGGTCAGAGGGCTGGTCATGTGGCGGAAGCTCTGGCTCTCGAAGATGCTGCGGATGCTGACCGATGACCGCTTGCGGTTGGGCACCTCGATGCCCACGGCGGGCTTGCCGGGGATGGGCGCCTCCATGCGGATGTCCGCCACCGCCAGGTTCAGGGCCAGGTCGTCGGCCAGGGAGGTGATGCGGCTGATCTTGACGCCGGCCATGGGCTGCACCTCGTACCGGGTGACGGCGGGCCCGCGGGAGATATCCAGCACCCGCGTCTTGACCCCGAAGCTCTCCAGCGTGTCCACCAGCTTCTGGGCGTTGGCCTGCAGCTCGGCGGTGGCTCCCTCGTCGGAGTCCTCGGGGGCTTTGTCAAACAGCTCGACGGGCGGATACTCGTAGGCGGCGGGGGCCTCCAGGTCCTCCGGGGCGGAGGGCGCGGCGGCTGCGGCCGCCTGCTCGGCGTCGGCGGGCTTTTCCATGGCCGCCGCCACCAGCGTCGCGATGTCCCCGGTATCCTGGTTTTCGCCGTCCTCCACGGTGATCCAGCCGTCCTCGTCCTCGGCGCCGTCCGCCCGGGCGGCTGCCTGGGGCACGGGCTGCGGTGCAGCCGGGGCAGGCGTCACCGGCGGTACAGGCGCAGCTGCCGCTGCGGGCGCGGCGGCGGGCAGGGTCCCGTCGTCCTTATCCTGGTCGTACATGGGCACATGGTGCACAGCACCTGCCCCCGCCGGCGGGACGGCAAACGCCGGGGCAGGCGCTTCGGGCTGGATCTGCCCGGCCGCCGGAGCGGGCCGCAGGGGGTTCAGGCCAAAGGTGCCCCCCGGCCCCGGGATGATGGGCTCGATGGGCTCGCTGCCGCCGTCGCTGACCACCGCCGGGTCGGGCCCCAGGTCGATGTCAAAGGGAGCCCGCGGGTGGCTGACCGCCGCCGACTGCAGGGGCGATTCGGGCTTTGGGGGCGCTTCGGTGCTGCCGTTCTCGTCCGGCAGGCGGCCATGCCCGAAGATATGGCCCAGCCAGGCCGGCATCCCGATGTGGAACGTGCCCGGCGCGGCGTCCGGGTCGCCGTCCAGCAGCATATCCTCGGCGGTCTCGTCATCTGCGGCGGCTTCCGCTTCGGCCTCGGCTTCGGCTGCCGCCGCTGCTTCGGCGCGGGCCGCCAGACGGGCCGCACGGCGCTCCTCATGGGCGGCGCGGCCGTCGGCATAGACGGCCAGCCCCTTGTCCCGCGCGCCGCCCGCCACGCCGGACAGCCACTGCCAGATGTCGGCGGGGGTGACGTCAAAGATGTAGCAGCTGGCGCAGGCCGCCAGCGCCACCACGATCAGGTTGGCCGCCGGACGGCCGCACAGCAGCAGCAACGTGCCGCCCAAAAGCCCCCCGATCGACCCGCCGCCGAACCAGGCGTTGACCCCGTTGTCGTAGCAGGCCACCCCCATCTGGGCCACCGTGAGCCCCTGGGCCGGGATGTCCGAAAAGACCACCGCCGCCCCGCTCAAAAAAGCCAGCCCCAGCAGCAGCTTGACCACGCTGGGGGCCACCGGCTCTTCCCGGGCGGCCAGCACGGCCATATAGCAGACCGCCGGCCCCAGCACGAAACTGCCGGCCCCAAACAGCCCGAACAGGATGTCGTGGGCGGTGTGCCAGGCGGCCTGCCCGTCTACAAAAGCCAGCAGTCCCAGCAGGATGCCCCCGAACAGGGTGACGCTGCTGGCCAGCAGCCGGCGCTGGGCCTGCTGCCGGCCGCGGCGGCCCCGGGACGATGATTTGCGTTTTTTTCTCGCCATTCTCTGCTCTGTACCTCGTCTGTAAAAAGTTCATAGATTCTTTTTATTGTATCACGAGCGGGCAAAAATGGCAAACCCAAGCCGGCAGAGGAGCGCACCGGACCGGGCCGGCAATATTTTACGTATCTTTTACACAGCATCCCGCCCAAACCGGCGCTGCTTCGTTGCGCTTTCCCTGACGCCATGTTATAATAAACATAAATACATCGTCCGATTTTTGCACAAAAAGGAGGTCCGCCATGAAACACGTCAAACGCGTCGCCGCAGCCGCACTGGCTCTCGCCGCGCTGTTTGCTTTGCCCGCCCTGCCGTCCTTTGCCAGCGATACCGGCGGCGAAAGCTCCGCCGCTTCCAGCGCTGCCAACGCTGCCATTGCCGCGGCCATGAAGGACGGGACTGTCACCGGCCTGCCCTGCGGCCAGTGCGGGCATGGGCACCTGATCCTGACCGGCGTCGCCTACACCGAGTGGGTCTCCCTCGGCGCAGAAAAGGCCGTCCCCTGCGTCCACCACGACCCCTGGCGGCTGGACGAGGTGCTGGAGCGCACCGGCACCTGGACGTACGTCTGCGATCACTGCGGCCACTCCCGCCAGGACTGCGCCAAGGAAACGCAGTATGTCCATCATCCGTGACAGCCTATCCCTCCGCGCCCCCTGCCAAACCGGCGGAGGGGCGCTTTTTTCCGGGCAAAGCGAAAGGGCCTGCCGCGCTGCTCTGCACAGGCGGCAAGCCCTATTCTTGTTTTCACTTCCAAAAGGCCGGTCAGGCGGCGCGGACAGCGCGCCCTTGGATCAGGCCTTCTTTTTCCACTTCCGCATCACGCCCACGCCCAGCGGGTAGGGGCCGGTGTGGACGGCGATGGTCGCACCGATCTGCAGCAGGCCGGCGTCGCAGGCACTGGCAGGGTACTTGGCCCGCAGCGCCGCCCGCAGCTGCATCCAGAAGCGGCGGCCCTCCTCGGCATCGTAGCCGTAGCCGGCAATGATGTGGTAGTCGTCGGGGTCGGCCTTGCGCTCGGCCAGGTAGCCCAGCAACTGCTCGATGGCCTTTTCCATGCTCTTCAAGCGGCCGCGGGCCATCCCGCCCGAAAAGATCTCCCCTTCGGCAAAGTGGATCATGGGCTTGACGTTGAGGAAGTTGGCCGCAAGGCCGGTCACTTTCCCGATCCGGCCGCCCTTGATGAGGTAGTCGAGGTTGCCCACCGTGAAAAAGATCTGGTTGGTGGGCCGGGTGCCGGCCAGCCAGGTCAGCGTCTCGGTCAGGGAGCAGCCGGCGTCCCGCATGGCGGCGGCATTCAGCACAGTCGCGGCCTCGCTGACAGTGGCCGCCGCGGTGTCCACCACCTCGATGACCGCCTGGGGGTAATTTTCCAGCACCAGCTCGCGGGCGTTGCGGGCGCTGCCCACCCCGCCGCTCATCTTGCCGGTAAAGCACAAACAGAGGGTCTCCCGTCCGGCCGCCGCCTTTTCCCGAAAGACTTTTTCAAAGTCCTCCAGCGAGGGCAGGCTGGTCTTGGGCAGGGTCCCGGGGTGGTCCACCATGAACTGGTAGAAGTCCCGCACGGCGATCTCCTGCCCCTCTTTCAGATAGTGCTCCCCGTCGGTGGAGACGTAGAAGGGCACCACGGTCAGCCCCAGCTGGCGCACCGTTTCGGGCGTCAGGTCGCAGGCGCTGTCAGTCACGATATCAAACATGGTATTCTCCCTCCGTTCTGCTGTGCTCGGCAGTGCGTTTTAGGCCCGGTGGATGTAAGCCTCCCGCTCGGCGCCCACCGAGATATAGGTGATCTTGCAGCCCACGGCCTTTTCCAGGTAGAGGATGTAGTTCTGGGCCTCGGCGGGCAGGTCCTCCCAATGGCGGGCGGCGGTGATGTCGCAGTGCCAGCCGGGCAGGTACTCCACCACGGGCTTGGCGGTATCCAGCGCCTTGCCCATGGGGAAACGGGTGGTGGTGCTGCCGTCCTCCAGCGCGTAAGCCGTGATGACGGGCACCTTTTCCATATAGTCCAGCACGTCCAGCAGGGTCAGGGCCACCTCGTCGCAGCCCTGGCAGGAGACACCGTAGCGGCTGGCCACCAGATCGACCGGGCCCACACGGCGGGGACGGCCGGTGGCCGCGCCGTACTCATGGCCGGCCTCCCGCAGCTGGTGCTTTTCGTCCTCGGTCATGGCCAGCTCGGCGGTGAAGGGGCCGTCGCCCACGCAGGAGGAATAGGCCTTCATGATGCCGATGGAGCAATCCAGCTTGCGGCCCGGGATGCCTGCGCCGATGGGGGCGTAAGCGCCGATGACGTTGGAGGAGGTGGTGTAGGGGTAGATGCCGAAATCCACGTCCCGCAGCGCACCCAGCTGGGCCTCGAACAGGATCTTCTTGCCCGCGCGGTCGGCCTCGTCCAGATAGGCGCCGGCGTCGCAGATGTAATCCTTGAAGATGGCGGCGTATTTTTCCAGCCAGGCCCACATCTCGTCCACGCGGATGGGTTCGGCGTTGTAGCTGCCCTCCATCACCAGGTTCTTGGAGTCCACCATGGTCTCCAGGCGCTTGCGGACCGAGTCGTCCAGATGGAGCAGGTCCCCCATGCGCAGGGTCTTTTTCATGTACTTGTCGCCGTAGACGTAGGCAATGCCCCGCTTGGTGGAACCGAACTGCGCGCCGGTCTTGGACAGGCGTGCTTCTTCCAGGCCGTCCTGCAGGACGTGGTAGGGCATGGTGATGGTGGCACGGTCCGAGATCTTGAGGTTGGCCGGGCTGACCTCGATGCCCTGCTCGCGCAGGTGGGCGATCTCGCCGTCCAGATGGTGGGGATCAATGACCATGCCGTTGCCCATGACGCAGACGACGTTGGGCCGCAGGATGCCCGAGGGCAGCAGGTTCAAAACGAACTTGCCCCGCTCGTTCTTGACGGTGTGGCCGGCGTTGTTGCCGCCCTGGTAGCGCACCACGATGTCATAATCCTGGCTGAGCAGATCGACCATGCGGCCCTTGCCCTCGTCGCCCCAGTTGATCCCAGTGATTGCAGTAAGCATAATAAATGACCTCTTTATTGAACTAAAGAACAGCCTTTTCCGTGCACCTTGCCCGGGATACGCTGCCCTGGACACATCGCAGAGCAGGCCAAAACCTGCACATACATATTTATTATAGCACCAAACGCCGGGTCAAGGAAGGGGAAAATCCCGCCGGGGGCAAAATTTTACCTTTTGCCCCAGACAGCCCCTCAGTTTTTGGGCGTTTTGGGGCCGGCGGGGCGGCGGCCCAGCTTGTGCAGGGTGCCGTCCGGCTCCTGGATCATGGTGTGGTCCAGCTGGGCCCGGAGGGAAGCCTTCATCTCGGCCACGTACTCCTGGCGGAGGGCGGCTTGCTCAGCCTTTTCCGCTTCGGTCAGGCCGGCGGGGGCCTTGCTCTTTTTCGCCAGTTCGTTGATACGGGCGATCTTTTCCTTTGTCATACAGTCTCCTTTGTGTTATACTGTCAGTCGAGGTGAACAACGATGCCCAATGTACCCAACTATGCGCGGGAGATGGACAAGGTGCTGCAAAGCCTGGACGGCAGGCGGCCGCGCCTGCTGCTCCACGCCTGCTGCGGGCCCTGCTCCAGCGCGGTGCTGGATCAGCTCTCCCGCTCTTTCGACATCACGATCTTGTACTATAACCCCAACATCTGGCCCCCCGCGGAGTACCACCGCCGGGAGCAGGAGCTGGAGCGCTTTGTAGCTGAGGCCCACCCCCTGGGAGTGAAGGTGGTGGAGGACCGCTACGACCCGCAGGAATTCTACGACGCCGCCCGCGGCCTGGAAAACGAGCCCGAGCGCGGGGCGCGGTGCACCGCCTGCTACCGGCTGCGGATGCGCCGGGCCGCGCAGTACGCCGCGGAAAACGGCTTCGACTGGTTTACCACCACCCTGTCCATCAGCCCCCACAAGGACGCCGCCCGGATCAACCAGATCGGCCAGGAGCTGGCCGCCGAATTCGGCGTGCCCCATCTTCCCTCCGACTTCAAGAAGAAAAACGGCTACCTGCGGTCGCTGCAGCTGTCCGACCAGTACGGCCTGTACCGGCAGGACTACTGCGGGTGCGTGTTCAGCGCCCGCCAGACGGAAGCCGGCCGCAGCGAAACGTAACCGTCACACCGCTTCTTCTTCGGGCAGGCGGGCCACCAGCGCCGCAAACACCAGCATCCCCACACAGGGCACGATGTTGGAAGCCATGCCGGCGGCAAGGCCCGCCGCCTCCGCCACCATCCCGATGACCCAGGGCATGACGATGGCCCCCAGGCTGGCCGCCGGCAGCAGGATGGCAATGCTGGTGACGGTGGTCATCCGGCCGGCGGCGGCTACGGCGGTGGGGTTCATCCCCGCCATGGCAAAGGCAAAGCAGAACAGCAGCACGATGGCCGCGGTCTGGCTATGGGCCAGCATCAGCCCAAAATAGGTCACGATGCAGCCCGCCCCCATCACCACCATGGCCTTGCGGGGGTTCTTGAAGGGGAACACAAAGGCGATCAGCAGCCGCGCCACCAGCGTCGCCCCCCACATGACGGTGACGGTGTAGGTGCTGAGCACCCCGGCAATGATGCCGCTGTCCTTGAAATACGTCACCATCCAGCCGGTGACGCTGGTCTCGGCGGCATTCTGGCAGAAGATCAGCCCCACCAGCAGCCAGAAGCGGGCGCTGCGCAGGAAGCTCCAGTCGATCTTCCCGCCGGCCTTTTTGCCGCCCCGCTCCATCGGGGTGACGGCAAAGGCCAGCCACAGGGCCGCGCCCACCAGCGCCAGCAGGAACAGCGGCGCTTTCTGCCCGGCGCGGCCGGCCGCCGCAATGGCAAAGGGGCACAGCAATGCCCCGCAGGCATAACAGCTGTGCATCAGGTTCATGCCGCGGGTGCGGTCGGAGCTGCTGTCCCCCACCAGGACGGTGCAGGTGTTGATGACCTGGCCCTTGGCCGCCCCCACCAGGAAAAAACCCAGCCCCAGCAGGGCCACCACGCCGGTAAAGCCCATCAGGCCGTAGCCCACCAGGTAGCCCAGGCTCAAAAGCAGGACGCTGCGCTTCATCCCGCCCAGCAGGCCGGGCAGCACCCCGGACAAAAAGCCCGCCGTCAGGTTGCCGATGTTCATCAGGCTGAGCAGGGTGCCGGTGACGCCGTAGGCAAAGCCGTACTGCTCCTGCAGCAGGCTGACCACCACCCCGCTGGAAATGGCGCAGACGCCGCTGAAGAAAAAGGCTGCAAAGCCCGCGTTCCGGCGGCGGGCCAGGATCTGCTGTTCGTTCATGGGGTTCCTCCTCACGAAAAAGCCCCCGCAAGGACCGGCTCGGCCGGGCTTCCTGCGGGGGCGTTTGTCTGTTCCGGTCCCGGCCGGTTCAGGCCGGGGTCATCCCTCACGCATTCTTTTTCAGCGGGTAGGTGATGATCTTCTTGGGGCACTTGGCCACGCAGGTGCCGCAGCCGGTGCACTTGTCATAGTCGATCCGGGCCAGGTTGTCGGTGACATGGATGGCGTCGGAGGGGCAGTTGCGCTGGCACATGCCGCAGGCGATGCAGGCGGTGGCGCATTCCTTCATGGCCACCGGGCCGCGGTCGCAGTTGGAGCACATGACCACCGGCTTGTCCGGGCCGGCCGACTGGATCATGATGACGTGCTTGGGGCAGACCGCCGCGCAGGCGCCGCAGCCGGTGCACTTGTCCTGATCCACCACGGCCACGCCGTTGACGATGTGGATGGCATCGAACTTGCAGGCCTTGACGCAGTCGCCAAAGCCGGCGCAGGCAAAGGAGCAGTCCTTGGGGCCGCCGTAGAGGGCCGCCGCCGCTGCACAGCTCTGGATGCCCTTGTAGTCATAGCTGGGCTTGCAGTTGTCCTTGCTGCCCTGGCACTGGACCACAGCCTTTTTGGCCACGGCCGAGACCTCGGCGCCCATGATCTGGCCGATGGCGGCGGCAGCCTTGGGGCCGCCGGGGGCGCACTTGTCGCAGGGCACGCCCTCCATGACGATGGCCTTGGCGTAGTCAGCGCAGCCTGCATAGCCGCAGCCGCCGCAGTTGGCGCCGGCCAGGCATCCCGTCACCTGCTCGATGCGGGGGTCCTCCTCCACGGCCATGAACTTGGATGCAGCGACCAGGATCACCGCGCCCAAAGCGCCCACGACGGTACAGAGGACAACAGCCAATACGATACTCATAGTCCGTTTCCTCCTCCCTTACAGTGTGACGTTGAACAGGTTCTCCACGATGCCGCCAAAGCCCATGAAGGACATGCTGGTGATCGCCGCGGCGACCAGGGTGATGGGCAGGCCCTTCATGGGGCCGGGGGCATCACACACCTCCACCCGCTTGCGCACGCCGCTGAACAGGCACATGGCCAGCATGAAGCCGACGCCCGAGCCCACGGCGCAGACCAGCGCCTCGATATAGGCCATGGCAAAGCCGAGGGTGGCCACGTCGGCGCCGTAGTCGTCCACGACCAGGATGGCCACGCCCAGCACGCAGCAGTTGGTGGTGATCAGGGGCAGGTACACGCCCAGGGCGTTGTACAGCGAGATCATATACTTTTTCAGGAAGATCTCGATGAACTGGACCAGCACGGCGATGACCAGGATAAAGACGATGGTCTGCAGGTAGCCCAGGCCCGCCGGGTCAAGGACGAAGATCTGGATGGGGAAGGTGACGGCCGTCGCCATGAACATGACAAAGATGACCGCGCCCGACATACCCAGCGAGGAGTCCAGTTTTTTGGAGACGCCCAGGAACGGGCAGATGCCAAGGAACTTCACCAGCACGTAGTTGTTGACCAGGATCATGCTGAAGAAGATAGCCGCAAGTTTAACGATCATTTGTTATCCTCTCCTTCCTGCAGGTCCTTCATGGGCTGGCAGCCGATCTTGCGCTCGATGCGGGCGTCCAGCTTGCCCTCCACCCAGATGCACAGGCCCATCAGCAGGCCAAAGCAGAGGAACGCGCCGGGGGCCTGGGTCATGATGCCGATGGTGACAAAGCCTTCGGGCATGACCTGGAAGCCCAGCCAGGTGCCGTTGCCCAGGATCTCGCGGATGGTGGACATGAGCAGCAAGGTCAGGGTGTAACCGATGCCCATGCCGACGCCGTCGATGGCCGAATCCACCACGGTGTTCTTGCAGGCGAACATCTCGGCGCGGCCCAGGATGATGCAGTTGACGACGATCAGGGGGATGAACACGCCCATCGCGTCATACAGGCTCTGGGTAAAGGCCTGCATCACCATCTGGACGATGGTGACGAAGCTGGCGATGATGACGATGTAGCACGGCAGGTGGACCTTTGCGGGGATGATGTTGCGCAGCATGGCGATGAGCACGTTGGACAGCACCAGCACGAAGGTGAAGGCCGCGCCCATGCCGAAGGCGTTCGAGACCGAGGTGGTCAGCGCCAGGGTGGAGCAGGTGCCCAGCACCAGGCGGAGGACCGGGTTCTCCTTGATGATACCATTGGTAAGGATGCTTACCTTGGAGACTTTTTCTTGTGCCATTGTATTGATGCAGCCTCCTTTTATGCGAGCTCGTTGTAGCAGTTGATGCAGTCGTTGATGGCGGCAAAGAGGGCGTCGGTGGAGTAGGTCGCGCCGGTCACGGCGTCATAGCCCTGACCCTTGGCGATGTTGGCGTCGGCGGTCAGGCCGTCGAACTGCGCCAGGTAGTCGGGCAGGGCCACGTTGGTGCCGATGCCGCTGGTCTGGCTCGAAGCATCCACATGGATGCCGGTCATGGTGCCGGTGGTGTCAAAGCCGACGATGACATTGACCATGCCGCCGTTGTAGCCGCTCTCGGAGGCCTGGACGGCGATGGAGCCGTCGGGCGCGCGGACCGCGCCGGTGATGCCGGCGGTGGTGTAGTCGGTGACTTCCTCCAGCTCAGTGGCGTCCGAGACGGAGGGCAGCACCTCCACATAGGCCACCAGGGTGGCGGCCTTCTGGTTGGCCTCGATGACAGGGGCGGTGACAGAGTTGACCAGGGCCAGCAGGAGGCTGGCCACCAGGGAGCTGACCGTCAGCACCAGGATGGGCTTGATGGTGCTCTCCCAGTTAGAAGATTTCGTCATTTGGAAGCGCCCTCCTTTCCTGCCTTCTTGGCCGGCTTGACATAGCCATAGGGGACCTGGCGGGTGGCGTCATTGATGAAGGGCACCCACAGGTTCATGAACAGCAGCGCGAAGGACACGCCCTCGGTGTAGCTGCCCCAGTAGCGGATGGCAAAGGTGACCAGGCCCAGGCAGATGCCGTAGAGCAGCTTGCCCTTCAGGGTAAAGGGGCTGGTGACGTAATCGGTGGCCATAAAGACGGCGCCGAACAGCAGGCCGCCGCTCAGCACTTCCACGAGGCTCTCGTGCAGGCTCTGGGTGGCGATCAGGTAAAAGACGAACATGCTGCCCACATAGCTCAGGGGAATGGCGGGGCTGATGGTCTTGGTGACGACCAGATAGACAAAGCCCAGCAGGATGGCCAGGGCGCAGGTCTCGCCCAGGACGCCGCCGTGGATGCCCATGAACAGGTCGAACAGGTTCAGACGGCTGGGGTCAGCCACCTGCAGGGGGGTGGCGCTGGCCAGCTGGTCCACCGCCGCGTCGGGGAAGACCCAGGCGTTCATCTCGGAGGCAAAGCTGATGAACAGGACGATGCGGCCCACCAGCGCGGGGTTGGCAAAGTTCATGCCGATGCCGCCGAACAGCTGCTTGGTGACGATGATGGCCGCCACGCAGCCCACCGCTATCTGGCCCAGAGGCATCCCGACAGGGACGTTCATGGCCAGGATGATGCCGGTGACCACGGCGGACAGGTCGCCGATGGGGTTGGGCCGTTTGAGCAGCTTGCAGTACAGCCACTCCAGCGCCACGCAGACCACCACCGAGAAGGCGGTGACCAGCAGCGCGCGCATCCCGAAGATGACCGCCGAAGCCACCACGCTGGGGCACAGAGCCACGATGACGTTGGCCATCAGGCCCCGGGTAGACTCATCCGAGCGGACATGGGGGGAGGCCGAAACAATAAGCTTTGTATCCATTTTTACTTATTGCCTCCTTTTTTGATCTCATTCAGGTAGTATGCCTTGGCCAGGCTCATCATCTGGGTGCAGGGGCGCTTGGCCGGGCAGACAAAGGAGCACGAGCCGCAGTTGAAGCAGTAGTCCACGTGCAGCTTGCCCAGCTCCTGGACATCGCGGGCGGCGTAAGCGGCGTTGACCTCCACCGGGGCCAGGCCCATGGGGCAGTACTCGATGCAGCGGCCGCAGCGGATGCAGGGCTCAGCGGCAGGCTGGGCCGCGCTGGCCTCGCTCAGCAGGATCAGGCCGTCGGAAGTCTTGGTGATGGGGTAGCTCAGGTCTTCCACCGCGCAGCCCATCATGCCGCCGCCGGCGACCACCTTGCCCAGGGTGACGTCCGGCTTGACGCCGGCCGCGTCGATCACATCCTGGTAGGAGGCGCCCACCGGGACGATCAGGTTCTGGGGCTTGGCGCAGGCGTCGCCGTCCACGGTGATGGTCCGCTCCACCACCGGCATACCGGTGGCCAGGTACTTGCCCAGCATACTCACCGAGGTCACGTTCATGACGATGGCGCCGGCGTCGGCGGGCAGGCCGCCGTGGGGCACTTCGCGGCCCAGGCACTTCTCGATCAGGATCAGCTCTGCGCCGGTGCCGTACACACTGGGCAGGGGCTTGACGTCGATGTTGGCGATGCCGCTGGTCTTTTGGCACAAAAGGTCGATGCACTCGGGCTTGTTCTTTTCAATGCCGATGATGCAGCGCGGGATGCCGGTGTACTGGAGCACCGCCTGGATGCCCCGCACAATGGCGTCGGCGCTGGTCAGCATCTCCTGGGTGTCGCTGGTGATCCAGACTTCGCTCTCAGAGGCGTTGATCAGCAGGGTGTCCACCGGGCTCTTGGGCTGCAGCTTGACGTCGGTGGGGAACCCTGCGCCGCCCAGGCCCACCAGGCCGCAGGCGCGCACGGCGGCCAGGAAGCTGGCCTTGTCGGTCACGGCCGGCGGCTGGACGGACGGGTCCACCGTCTGCTTGCCGTCGGTCTCGATGACGACCGAGTCGCACAGCTTGCCGTTGGCCAGACGGAACGGCTCGACGGCCGTCACCTTGCCCGACACGCTGGAGTGGATGTTGGCCGACACAAAGCCGCCGGCCTCACCGATCAGCGTGCCAACGCACACCTCGTCGCCCTTTTTGACCGTGGCTTTCGCCGGGGCGCCGATGTGCTGGCTCATCAGGATGCGCACCTGCTTGGGCAGAGGCATCCGGACGGGCTTGCTGGCAGCGGTCGCTTTGTCATGCGGCGTATGTGCGCCAAGCGCCGCACGTTTCAGCTTGTTCAACATGAACTATACAATCCCCCATTCTGCTTTCTTGCCGCGGAGGCGCCCTTGCCCGCAAAAGGGCACAGCATCCCCATGGCAGCTTCTTGCTGATATATTTATTGTATCATTTCCCGGCTTTAAGTCAACGCCCAACAGGCTAAAAATTGATTGAAAAAGAAAAAAATAAGGGTTAGTTTTAACAAAATCCCGCATCCTCCCTTTCCCCTGTCCTGTGGTTTGCTATCCGCCGCCGAATATGTTATACTATAGTAAAATCTGTTCCGAACGGAACGCCGGCGGGCGTTTTCTGCCGCCGCCCGCCCTTTTCTGCATCTTGATCGTAGGAGGTCCAGACATGAAAGTTCTCAAAGCGATGCTCGTCGTCCTCACCACCCTCGCCGTCGCCGCCACGGCCCTGCTGCTGTTCTGTCAGGCCAAAAACGCTCCCCACTATATCCGCATCTATGGCGGCGAAAGCGACGCGCAGTAAGCCGTCCCTGACCTGAAAACCGACAAAAGCCTGCCGCGAGAAAACGGCAGGCCTTTTTGTTTCCCATTTCCCGGGCAATCTCAGCAGCGTTCCAGGCGGAGGACGGCGGCGGTGATGTCGTCGGGGCGGCCCGACTGGCTGGCCCGGGCGCGGGCCGTCTCCACCAGTTCCTGGGCGATCCGCTCGGGGCTGTCCGTCCCGGCGGCTGAAAGCTCCAGCTGTTTGAGGACCCAGCCGGGGCCGTCCACCAGCAGCCCGTCCGACACCAGGACGGCCAGGTCTCCCGCGTCCAACCGCACCATCTTGCTCTGGCCGCTGACGCCGCCCAGCACCCCCATGGGCAGGCCGGCCTCCCCCACCGTCCGGGCGTGGCCCTCGTGGACGATGAAGCCGGGGGCCGCCCCCGCCTTGAAGATGCGGGCCGTGCCGGTGTACAGGTCCACGCTCAAAAGGTCCAGGGTGGCGCCGCCCTCGTCCTCGCTCTTGAGGGCCAGGGCCACGTTCACCAGCCGTGCGGCCAGCTCGGCGGCAAAGCCCGCCCGCAGCAGGCGGCCGGTCAGGTCGGCGGCCAGGTTGCCGTCCACGGCGGCGGGCCGTCCGGTGCCCATCCCGTCGCAGAGGATCATCTGGGCGGCGGTGGGGCTGCAGAACTGCTGGACCGCGTCCCCCGACACATCCCCTTTTGCGGCTGCGCCGGCCCACCCAAAGAGGGCTCGCAGCAGCGGCTTTTCGGTGAACAGCAGGGTGGTCACACCCTTGCAGCTCAGCTTCTGGGGCGTGTCGAAGCTGCGGCGGCACAGCCGGCCCACCTCCCCTGCCAGGGCCGAGAGCTCCCCCTGGCTGAACCGCGCCCGGGGCAGGGTGACGGCCGCCCGGGTCCGGCCCAGGTCGTCCAGGGTGACGGCGCATTCCAGCGGCGGCATCCCCAGCGAGGAGAAGAAGGCCGCCACCCGCCCCGATTTATAGGGCTCGGGGCTGCCGGGACTGCCGATCTGGTCTCCCAGCGCGCTGAGGGCCTGGGCCACCGCGCTGTACTGCTCGGTCAGGGCGGTGCGCATGGCCTCGGCGTGGACGCGCGCCTCCTGCCGGCTCTTGTACAGGGCGAAGGCGCGTGTCACCGCCCCCGACAGCGCCGCCGGGTGGATGCAGCGGGACAGCTGCCCCGGCAGGTCCTGGGCTTCCAGCTGCTGTTTTTCTTCCAAGATCGGCCGCAGGGCCTCAAAGCCCTCCATGGTGACGGCGTATTCCTCCTTCCAGCAGGCTTCCTGACGGCCGCAGTTGGCGCACAGCCCGTCGTGGGCCGCGTCGATCACCCAGCGCCAGCCCTCCTGGCGGTGGGGCAGCCCTTCATACACCCGGTTGACGGTGTCGGCCAGGCTGGACAGGCTCTCGGCCGCCGCGTTCAGGCGGGTGGCCGCCGCCGAGAGCTGGGGCCGCTGGGCCCCCTCGGCGGGGTCATGCTCGAGGCTGGGGTCCCGCAGCAGCAAACGCCGCGGGAGCAGCAGGCAGGCCCCCGCCCCGATCCCAAGCGCCGCCAAATGTCCGAAGGCGGCTCCGGGCGGCTGGACCGCCAGCACCCCCGTCAGCGCGCCGCCCACGTAAAAGGCGATGCAGACCAGCTTGTCCCCCTGGGCCAGCAGCCCCAGGGCCGCCCCGCAGCAGACCCCTACCCCGCTGCAGGCCAGGGCAGGGTCGGCGCAGCACAGCCCGGCCGCGGCCGCAGCCGCCCCGCTGAGAGCGGGCTGCAGTTTGCCCCGGCAGGCCAGCGCCAGCGTATAGGCCACGGCGGCGGCCAGCCCCAAACTGATCTGCCCTGCCCAGAGGCCGCCCAGGGCCGCCGCCCCGCACAGGATCAGCACCAGCCGCCCAGCTCCTTCCTTTTCGGCGGGCGAGCGGCGGAGCACGTACCCCATGCCGGCGGCCAGCACCGCGTCCGCCCCCGAAAACAGCAGCCCATCCCCGCCGATGTAGGCTTTGAAGCAGTAGGCGCTGCCCAGCAGCAGGATGCACCCGGCCAGGGCCGCCGGCAGGTACTTCCGGGGCCACAGCCACCGGGCCACCACCGCGCCCCCAATGGCGCAGATCAGGCAGACGGTGCGCACCCCCTGCCCCCGCAGCAGCAAAGCCAGCACCGCCCCCGCCCCGCAGGCGGCAAAGCAGTCCTCCCCCAGGCCCAGCACCAGGCCCAGCCCAAAGGGATACAGCTGTCCGTACAGCACCGCCCACCCGGCGGCAAGGCCCGCCGCCAGCCCATAGAGCTGGCGCAGCGCCGCCCTGCCCCGCCCGCGGCGGATGAGGGACTGCACCCCGTCCTGGCTGCGCACCGGCAGCGCGCTGCTGCCCGGCCCAAACCCCACAAAACTCTTTTCCATATGTCTGCCCCCTGTCGGTAAAATTGCTGTCATGCCCGGCCCGGCCTGTGCATATACTGTAGCAGGGGCCGGCCGCGCTTTTTGCCGCAGAAAGCAGGAACGACCCAAACAGGCAAAAGAAGAACAAAAGACCCCTGCACGGCCGTTTTTTGGCCGTACAGGGGTCCTTTTTTGGTATTTTGGGCGGGTTATGCCGTTATTCCTGCACCGCGGCGCGCAGCCGGTCGATGGCGGTGTGCAGCCGTTCGACGGTCTTGTCCCGGCCCATCATGCAGGCAAGGTCCACGCCGCCGCCGGGGGTGCGCTGCTTGCCCGACAGGGCGATGCCCAGCGGGTAGAGCAGCCAGCCGTTCTTGTGCTCCATCCGCTCGGCCAGGGCCTTGCAGGCGTCGAACAGGCCGTCCCGGTCGCTGTAGTCGGTGCCCTCGTCCGAGAGCAGCAGCTCCAAGGCGGTCAGGGCCTCCAGGGCGGAGGCGGGGGTAGTCTTTTGCTTTTTGTTGGTGTAAAGGCTCAGGTCGTAGTCGGGCAGAGCGTCAAAGAAGTCGATCTGGGGCGGGATGTCGCTGAGCATCTCGCACCGGGGCTGGAGGTTGGCGCACAGCAGCTCCTTATTGATGGGGCAGTGGACGGCGCTGTCGATCCAGGGGTCGGCCTTCTGGCGGAACTCCTCGGGGCTGAGCCGGCGGATATACTCGGCGTTGATGGCCCGCAGCTTGAGCGGGTCGAAAATGGCCGGGGACTTGGAGATGCCCGCAGGGTCCCAGATCTTGACCAGCTCGGGCAGGGAGAAGATCTCCTGCTCGGCGTACTCGCCCTTCGGGCTCCAGCCCAGCAGGCAGATATAGTTCAGGATGGCCTGGGGCAGGCAGCCCTTGGCGATCAGGTCCTGGTAGCTGGCGTCGCCGTTGCGCTTGGACAGCTTGTTCTGGGCGTCCTTCATCACTGGGGGGCAGTGGATATAGGCGGGGATCTCCCAGCCGAACGCCTCGTACAGCAGGTTATACTTGGGGGTAGAGGACAGGTATTCGCTGCCGCGGATCACGTGGGTGATCCCCATCAGGTGGTCGTCCACCACGTTGGCAAAGTTATAGGTGGGCATCCCGTCGCTCTTGATGAGGATCTGGTCGTCCATCTCGCTGTTGTTCACCTCGATGTGGCCGTAGACCAGATCGTCGAAGCCGGTCACGCCGGTGCGGGGGATCTTCTGCCGGATGACGTAGGGCTCGCCGGCGGCCAGGCGGCGGCGGACCTCCTCGGCGGGCAGGTCGCGGCAGCAGCCGTCGTAATGGGTCATCTCGCCCCGGGCCCGCTGCTCGGCGTGGAGGGCGTCCAGCCGCTCGTTTGTGCAAAAGCAGTAGTAGGCTTTGCCGTCGGCCACCAGCTGCTCGGCGTACTGCTTGAACAGGCCCATCCGCTCGCTCTGGACATAGGGGCCCACCGGGCCGCCCACGTCGGGGCCTTCGTCCCAGAGCAGGCCGGCCTCCCGGCAGGTGTTATAGATGACGTCCACCGCGCCCTCCACATAGCGCTCCTGGTCGGTGTCCTCGATGCGCAGGATGAAGGTGCCCCCGGCGTGCTTGGCCGTCAGGTAAGCGTAAAGGGCGGTGCGCAGGTTGCCCACGTGCATATACCCCGTGGGGGACGGGGCAAAGCGGGTACGTACTTTCTGTTCCATGGTCTTTCTCCTCTATCAACAGGCTGTAAAAACAGCGTTCTCACACAAAGACAGGTATAGTTTACCCACTCAGAGGGCGTTTGTCAATCATTCCCCCGCCCCAAGTGCCGGTTTCCCCTTGACAAATCCACTCTAGATGAATACAATAGCACAAGGAGCCGCGACGGCGCGGCAGCGGCCTGCGCCGGACGACAGCTTTTTACACAGCCTCAAGACCCGGTATCCTGTGCGGATGCCGGTTTTTTTGTGGCAAGACAAGAAGGGTTTTTGGGAAAAGGAGAACGATCCAAAATGAAAAGAATGAAAGCATTGGCCCTTGGCCTGGCAGCTGTCATGCTGGCCGGCCTGACCGCCTGCGGCGGCAGCAGCGCCGCCTCGGACGCCCCCGACGGGGACGGCGACCCCTCCACCCTGACGGTGGCCATGGAGTGCGCCTACGCCCCCTACAACTGGACCCAGACCGACGACTCCAACGGCGCGGTGCAGATCCGCGATTCCAGCGACTACGCCTACGGCTACGACGTCATGATGGCCAAGAAGATCGCCGAGGCCCTGGGCCAGGAAGTGCAGATCGTCAAGCTGGACTGGGACAGCCTGGTCCCCGCCGTCATGAGCGGCGACGTGGACTGCGTCATCGCAGGCCAGTCCATCACCAGCGAGCGGGCCCAGCAGGTGGACTTTTCGGACCCCTACTACTACGCCTCCATCGTCACCCTGGTGAAGAAGGACAGCCCCTATGCCTCCGCCGCCAGCGTGGCCGACCTGGCCGGCGCCACCTGCACCAGCCAGCTGGGCACCATCTGGTATGACATCTGCCTGCCCCAGATCGAAAACGCCAACATTCTGCCCGCCCAGGAGACTGCCCCCGCCATGCTGGTGGCTCTGGACAGCGGCGCGTGCGACATCGTCGTCACCGACCGTCCCACCGCGCAGGCTGCGCTGGTGGCCTACCCCGACTTCCAGCTGCTGGACTTCGGCGGCGGCGAGGGCGACTTCGCCGTCAGCGACGAGGAGATCAACATCGGCATCTCCCTGAAGAAGGGCAACACCGCCCTGAAGGACGCCATCAACGAAGTGCTGTCCACCATGACCACCGACGACTACAACACCATGATGGACGAGGCCATCGAGGCCCAGCCGCTGAACCAGGGCTGACACTTTTTTGAAAAACCGCTGGGGCCATAGGGCCGGCAGCGCTGCAACGGACGTACCAAAGGAGTACCCATGACCACATTTTTGAACAAGTGCGCCTTCCTGCTGCAGGAATACGGCGTATCCTATCTGCGGGGCGCAGGCACCACCCTGCTGCTGGCCCTGGTGGGCACCCTGGCGGGCTGCCTGATCGGCTTCGCGGTGGGCACTTTGCAGACCATCCCCATCGACCCCTACCGCGACCCCCTGTATAAGCGCATCCCCCTGCGGGCGCTCCGGGTGCTGCTGCGGTGCTACGTGGAACTGTTCCGCGGCACCCCCATGATGATCCAGGCCGTCTTTATCTATTACGGCCTGATGCAGGTGTTCAACATCCATCTGGAGATGTGGACGGCAGGCTTCCTGATCGTCTCCATCAACACCGGCGCTTACATGGCCGAGACGGTCCGCGGCGGCATCGTCTCCATCGACCCCGGCCAGACCGAGGGCGCCATGTCCATCGGCATGACCCACTGGCAGACCATGCTGCACGTCATCATGCCCCAGGCGCTGCGGAACATCGTGCCCCAGATCGGCAACAACTTCATCATCAACATCAAGGACACCTCGGTGCTGTCGGTCATCTCCATCACCGACCTGTTTTTCGTCCACAAGAGCGTGGTGGGCGCCCAGTACACCTATTTTGAGAGCGCCACCATCGTCATGCTCATCTACCTGACCATGACCCTGCTGTCCAGCTATCTGCTGCGCCTGTGGGAGAAAAAGCTGGACGGCCCCCAGAACTACGACCTGGACACCACCGACACTCTGGCCTACACCAGCGGGATGTACAACGCCCCGGACCCGGACCACAAGTCCCAGAATCTCGACATGAAGGAGGGCGCCAGCCATGTCTGAACCCATCATTGAAGTGCGCCACCTCTCCAAGAGCTTTGGCACCCATGTGGTGCTGCGGGACGTGGACTTCACCGTCAAGCCCGGCGACGTCACCTGCGTCATCGGCGCGTCCGGCTCGGGCAAATCCACCCTGCTGCGCTGCATCAATCTGCTGGAGACCCCCACGGCGGGCTCCATCCTGTTCCACGGCCAGGACATCATGGCCAAGGGCTTCAGCCCGTCCAGCTACCGCGCGCGGGTGGGGATGGTGTTTCAGTCCTTCAACCTGTTCAACAACATGACCGTGCTGGAAAACTGCACCGCCGGCCTGCGCTACGTCCTGCACCAGGACAAGGAGGCCGCCAAGGCCACCGCCCTGGCCAACCTGGAAAAGGTGGGCATGGCCCCCTACATCCATGCCCGGCCCCGGCAGCTGTCCGGCGGCCAGAAGCAGCGGGTGGCCATCGCCCGGGCCCTGTCCATGCAGCCCGAAGTGCTGCTGTTCGACGAGCCCACCTCGGCCCTTGACCCCCAGATGGTGGGCGAGGTGCTCTCGGTCATGCGCAAGCTGGCCGCCGGCGGCCTGACCATGATCGTCGTGACCCACGAGATGGCCTTTGCCCGCGACGTGTCCACCCATGTGGTGTACATGGCCGACGGCGTCATCGCCGAGGAAGGCTCCCCCGCCGACATCTTCGACCACCCGCAGAACCCCAAGACGGTGGAATTTTTGAGCCGTTTCCGGGAGCGCTAACGCTTCTCCCCTCTCAGCCGCCTGCGGCGGCAGCTCCCCCGCGGGGGAGCCAAGTGTGCGCGCCGTTTTCCAACCGCACTTTCAGGTAAGAAAAAGTCCCTGCTGCTTTTCAACAGCGGGGACTTTTTATCGCTATAAGGACTTTTTACCGGGCAGCGGCGTCTTGTTTAGTAAAGTTTTGCGCCGGCGGGGATGTGGTCGTCGACCATGAGCAGGTGCAGCTTCTCTGCGCCCAGCTCGTGGTGGACCGCCGAGATCAGCATCCCGCAGGAGTCGATGCCCATCATCTTGCGCGGGGGCAGGTTGACGATGGCGATGGCGGTCTTGCCCACCAGCTCCTCGGGCTCATAGTAGGCGTGGATGCCGCTGAGGATCACCCGGTCGGTGCCGGAACCGTCGTCCAGAACGAACTGCAGCAGCTTCTTGGACTTGGGCACCGCGCTGCACGCCTTGATCTTGACGGCGCGGAAATCGGACTTGGAGAAGGTCTCAAAGTCCACCATATCCTCGAACAAAGGCTCGATCTCGACGTTGGAGAAGTCGATGGGCTCCACGGCGGCGGGGGCCGGCGCAGCTTCGGCTGCCGGCGCGTCCTGCTGGGCGGCCGCGGCCGCGGGGGCCTCGGGCTGGGCGGACTGCTGGGCAGAGGCGGCGGCGGGGCCGTCCAGCGGCTTCATGGTCGGGAACAGCAGCACGTCCCGGATGGAAGCCGAGTCGGTCAGCAGCATGACCAGGCGGTCCACGCCGAAGCCCAGGCCGCCCGTGGGGGGCAGGCCGTATTCCAGCGCGTTGACGTAGTCGTAATCGACCTGGGCCTTGCAGCTGGGCTCCAGGGCCTTGCGCTCGGCCACCTGGCGCTCGAAGCGGTCCTTCTGGTCGATGGGGTCGTTCAGCTCGCTGAAGGCGTTGCCGTACTCGGTGCAGTCGATGAAGTATTCAAACCGCTCGGTGAAGGCGGGGTCGTCGGGCTTGCGCTTGGCCAGCGGGCTAATCTCCACCGGGTAATCGTAGATGAAGGTGGGCTGGATCAGCTTGTCCTCCACAAAGGCGTCGAAGAAGGCCGCCAGGATGGAGCCGCGGGTGGGCACCTCGGGCAGGTCCACGTTGTGGGCCTTGGCCGCGGTGATGGCGTCGGAGTCGGTCTTCCAGTCATGGTAATCCACGCCGGAATACTTCTTCACCGCCTCCACCATGGTCAGGCGCTCCCAGTGGCCCATGTCGATCTGCTTGCCCTGGTACGGGATGACCAGGCTGCCGCAGATCTTCTCGGCCAGGCGCTTATACAGCTCCTCCACCAAGTCCATCATGCCGTGATAGTCGGTGAACGCCTGGTACAGCTCGATGGAAGTGAACTCGGGGTTGTGCTTGGGGTCCATGCCCTCGTTGCGGAAGATGCGGCCCACCTCGTACACACGGTCCATGCCGCCCACCACCAGCCGCTTGAGGTACAGCTCGGTCTCGATGCGCAGCACCATGTCCATGTTCAGGGTGTTGTGGTGGGTGATGAAGGGCCGGGCCGATGCGCCGATCTCAAAGGGGGTCAGGATGGGGGTGTCCACCTCCAAAAAGCCCTTCTCGTCCAGATAGGCGCGGATCTCCTTCAGGATGCGGCTGCGCTTGACAAAGGTGTCCTTGACTTCGGGGTTGGCGATCAGGTCCACATAGCGCTGGCGGTAGCGCATTTCGACGTCGGTCAGACCGTGGAACTTTTCGGGCAGGGGGCGCAGGCTCTTGGCCAGCAGGGTCAGCTCGGTGACCCGCAGGCTCAGCTCGCCGGTCTTGGTGCGGAACACTTCGCCCCGCACGCCGATGATGTCGCCCACGTCCAGCTTTTTGAAGGCGGCGTAGGCTTCCTCGCCCAGCTCGTCCCGGCGGACGTAGAGCTGGATGTCGCCCTTATCGTCCCGCAGGTGGGCAAAGCTGGCCTTGCCCATCACCCGCTTGGACATCATGCGGCCGGCCAGCGCGGCGGTGCGGCCGGCGTCCGCCTCGTTGGGCAGGCTGGCATACTCCGCCTTCAGGTCCGCCGAATAGGCGTCCTGGGGGAACTTGGTGATGGTGAAGGGGTCGCAGCCGGCGGCGCGCAGATCGGCCAGCTTCTGGCGGCGGACCAGCACCTGCTCGCTGTCGGCAGGGGCTGCGGTATTCTTGATCTCTTCCATGCCCGCCTCCCGTTATACCTTGCTGTGGGTGATGGCCAGCACCTTGTACACCACGGTGTGGCCTGCGGGCAGCAGGACCTCGGCCTCGTCGCCCACGGCCTTGCCCAGCAGGGCGTGGCCCACAGGGCTCTCGTCGCTGATCTTGCCCTTGAAGGGGTCGGCCTCGGTGCGGCCCACGATGTCGTATTCCTCGGGCTCCTCGTCCTCCATCTGGATGGTGACGTGGGTGCCCACCGAGACGCTGTCCACGCTCAGTTCGCTCTCGTCGATGACCCGGACGTTCTTGATCATCTGCTCCAGCTCGGTGATGCGGTTCTCGACCAGGCCCTGGGTGTTCTTGGCCTCATCGTACTCGCTGTTCTCGGACAGGTCGCCGTGGCTGCGGGCCTCTTTGATCTCCTCGGCCAGCTCCTTGCGGCGGACCGTCTTGAGGTATTCCAGTTCTTCCTTGATGGCCTGAAGGCCGGCGGCAGACATTACGATTTCCTGTGCCATGGATCTGAATCTCTCCTTATGTTCAAAATGTGCGGCAGGGCGGTCCCAAAGCCGCAGGTCGGCGTTTTTACGGGGCAAAGGGGCTATCCCTCCACCCTAACCTCTCTATTATAATAGCAACCCGCCGGGATGTCAACCAAAACACATCGCAGATAAGTGCAAATAATCCCCATCCGTCCTGCCCGGCCGGCATGTACGGACGGGCAGGACACATACAGGGAAATTTTCCGGCGAGAGTGTGCGAGCCGCCCTCAGCGGCGAGTGCGCGGTTCGCCGGAAAATTTTGTCCCCGGGGAATACCAGGGGGAGGAATTTCTGACGCGCGAATGCGCGCAGAAATGGGTCCCCCTGGAGGGGGCTTGCCCCCTATAAAAAGGACCCCGCCGGCAGAGGGAAGTGCCGACAGGGTCCGGGTGGATGTCTTTAACTTGTGCGCGGGAAGGTCACGGCTCAGTCGTCCGCACCCTCGTCCAGGTTGCCCAGCTTGCGGGCCTGCTCGACCACGGCGGGCACCAGGTTCTCGGGCAGCACCTCATAGCGGGCGAACTCGCGGGTGAACCAGCCGCGGCCCTGGGTGGTCTGCCGGATGAAGGTGGTGAAGGTGGTCAGCTCGGCCAGAGGCACCTCAGCGATGATGGTCTGCAGGCCGTCCTCGTCGGGCTCCATGCCCAGCACGCGGCCGCGGCGCTTGGTCACATCGCCCATGATGTCGCCGGTGTTGTCGCTGGGGATGTGGGCGCGGACGGTGTAGATGGGCTCCAGAATGACGGGGCCCGCCTCGGGCATGGCCGCCTTATAGGCCAGCTTGGCCGCCATGATGAAGGCCATTTCGGAGGAATCGACGGGGTGGTAGCTGCCGTCCAGCAGGGTGGCTTTCATGCCGACCATGGGATAGCCTGCCAGCACGCCCTTTTCCGCCGCCAGACGGACGCCCTTTTCAACCGCGGGGAAGAAGTTCTTGGGCACCGAACCGCCAAAGACGTTCTCCTCGAACTGAATGGCGTCGCCCTCGCAGGGCTCGAACTTGATGACAACGTCGCCGAACTGGCCGTGGCCGCCGGTCTGCTTCTTGTGGCGGCCCTGCTTCTGCACCGGTTTGCGGATGGACTCGCGGTAGGCGATGCGGGGCGCTTCCAGCCCGATCTCAACGCCAAACTTGTTCTTCATCTTGGCCTTGACCACGTCGAGGTGCTGCTCGCCCAGGCCGCCGATGATCTGCTGATGGGTCTCGGCGTTGTTCTCGTAGCTGAGGGTGGGGTCTTCCTCCATCAGGCGGGCCAGCGCGCTGCTGATCTTGCCCTCGTCGCCCTTCTTGGCCACGGTGACGGCCATGAAGAAGCTGGGGTTGGGGAACACGGGCGCATCCAGCTTGACCACGCGGGAGGCGTCGCAGAGGGTGTCGCCGGTGCGGGCGCTGACCATCTTGGCCACCGCGCCGATGTCGCCGGCGGTGATCTCGTCGGCGTCGGTCTGCTTTTTGCCGCAGATGAACATGGGCTTGCCCAGTTTCTCGGTGTCGCCGGTGCGGGCGTTGACCAGGCTCATGCCCGGGGTCACTTTGCCGCTGAGCACCCGCAGGTAACTCATCTTGCCCACAAAGGGATCGGCCACCGTCTTAAAGACGTAGGCGGCGGTGGGCTCGGCGGCGTCGCAGTGCAGCTCCACCAGCTCGCCGCCGGCGTTCTCCGCCGGGATGGCGGCGGCGTGAGCCGGGCTGGGCAGCAGCTTGTCCATATTGTACAGCAGCATATCCAGCGCCTGCAGGTTGACGGCGCTGCCGCAGAACACGGGGGTGATCAGGCCGTCCTTGACGCCCTTGCGCATCCCTTCCACGATCTCCTCGGTGGTGAAGGGCTCGCCGCCGAAGAACTTTTCCATCAGCTCGTCGTCGGTCTCGGCAATGGCCTCGCTCATGGCCTCGATCAGGCCCTGGAAGCGGTGGCCGATGTCGGGCAGGTCCACCTGGATCTGCTTGCCGCTCTCGTATTTGAACGCCTTCTGGCTGAACAGGTTGATGTAGACGCTGGTGCCGTCGTCCAGGCGGGCGGGCACCACGCAGGGGCAGATGCTGGAGCCGAACTTGATCTTCATGTCCTCCAGGATCTGGAAGTAGTTGGAGTGCTCCAGATCGGACTTGGTGACAAAGACCATGGTGGCCTTGCCGTTTTTGCGGGCCAGCTGGAACGCCTTCTCGGCGCCCACGGTGACGCCGCTGCGGCCCGACACGCACACCAGCACGCTCTCGGCGGCGCGGATGCCTTCGTACTCGCCGGCCTCAAAATCGAACAGGCCCGGCGCGTCGATCAGGTTGTACTTGATCCCGCCGTACTCCACCGGGACCACCGAAGCCGAAAGGCTGGCCTTCCGTTTGGCCTCCTCCGGGTCGAAGTCAGAGATCGTGGTGCCGTCTTCCACGCGGCCCATCCGCTCGGAAGCGCCCGAAAAATAGACCAATGCCTCGGTCAGCGTCGTCTTGCCGCTGCCGGCATGGCCTGCAATCAAGATATTGCGGATATTGTTGCTTGCGTATTTCATAACGGTCTTTTCCCTCTTTTCCGCCTGGCGGGACTTCTCTCCGCTTTTGTGGCATATTTTACAAAGATAATACCACAATCAAAGCCAATTTCAAATGATTTGTGCCAAATTTAGCCTTCCAAAGTTCGCAGCTTACTTTTGTGCACTTTGTCAGGTGGCGCTTTTGCATTGTGTTTTGTACGCTGATACGGTATAATAGCAGCACAACAAACTGCGCAGGGAGGCGCCTTTTATGAAACAACGCAACGACTACATCAACTGGGACGAATACTTTATGGGCATCGCGCTGCTCTCCGCCATGCGCTCGAAGGACCCCAACAGCCAGGTGGGAGCCTGCATCGTCAGCCCCGAAAACAAGATCCTTTCTCTGGGCTACAACGGGATGCCCATGGGCTGCGACGACGACGCCATGCCCTGGGGCCGCGAGGGCGAGCCTCTGGACACCAAATATATGTACGTCTGCCACGCCGAGCTGAACGCCATCCTCAACAGCGCCCACAACAACCTCAAGGGGGCGCGGATCTACGTCACCCTGTTCCCCTGCAACGAGTGCACCAAGGCCATCATCCAGTCGGGCATCGGGGAGATCGTCTACTACGACGACAAGTACCACGACAGCGATTCCAGCGTGGCGGCACGCTTCATGCTGAAAAAGGCGGGCGTCCGGCTGACGTCCTACCACGCCAGCGGGCGCAAGGTCGAGTTTACCCTGTAACTTGACAGTTTTGCCCGGGCGGCGTATAATGATTGCATATTTACGGTTATTTATACACGTTAAATGGTATATATGCAGAAAGGGGAGTTTCCTGTGAATCTGAAAGGCCGCAGCTTTTTGAAGCTGCTCGACTATACCCCCGCCGAAATCGGCGCGCTCATCGACCTGGCAGCCGCCTTCAAGGCCCAGAAAAAGGCCGGCGTCCGCCACGACGGGCTGCGGGGCAAAAACATCGCCCTCATTTTTGAAAAGACCTCCACCCGCACCCGGTGCAGCTTTGAGGTGGCCGCCCACGACCTGGGCATGGAAGTGACCTATCTGGACCCCTCGGGCAGCCAGATCGGCAAAAAGGAGTCCATCGCCGACACCGCCCGGGTGCTGGGCCGGATGTTCGACGGCATCGAGTACCGCGGCTACGGCCAGGAGATCGTAGAGGAGCTGGCCCACTACGCCGGCGTGCCGGTCTGGAACGGCCTGACCAACGAGTTCCACCCCACCCAGATCCTGGCCGACTTTTTGACCATCCGGGAGCACTTCGGCAAACTGGAAGGGATCAACTTCGTCTATTTCGGGGACGCCCGCTACAACATGGGCAACAGCCTGATGGTGGGCTGCGCCAAGATGGGGCTGCACTTCACCGCCTGCGCCCCCAAAAAATACTGGCCCGACCCGGCTCTCATCGCCCAGTGCCAGGCCATCGCCGCCGGGACCGGGGCCACCCTCCGCTTTGAGGAGGACCCCCTCGCCGCCGCCAAGGGGGCGGACGTCCTCTACACCGACGTGTGGGTCTCGATGGGCGAGCCGGTAGAGGTGTGGGCCGAGCGGATCGCCGACCTGGCCCCCTACCAGATCAACGCCGCCCTGATGGAAGCCGCCGGGCCGCAGGCTGTGTTTATGCACTGCCTGCCCGCCTTCCACGACCACAAGACCGTCATCGGCAAGGAGATGGGCGAACGGTTCGGCCGGGACGCCATGGAAGTCACCGACGAGGTGTTCGAGGGGCCCCAGAGCATCGTCTTTGACGAGGCGGAAAACCGGATGCACACCATCAAGGCTGTCATGGCAGCCACGCTGGGCTATACAATCGCATAAATGCTCTCCAGGGGGGACCAATTTCTGTGCGCATACGCGCAGCAGAAATTCTTTCCCCCTGGTATCCCCCTTTTGACAAAATTTGCCGCTGAACCATGCACTCGGCCTTGCGGCCTCGCACACTCTCAGCGGCAAATTTCCCTGTAGGTGTCCCGTTCGTCCGTACATGCCGGCCGGACGGGACTTTATTTGATAAGATTTGTTAGTTGTGGTGCAGCAGGCCGGCCCGGTGCAGGGCGCGGCGCAGGATGCTGCCCAGCACCGACGCCAGCGCCACCTTGGCCGCGTCAAACGGGATGAAGGGCAGCACACAGACGGTCAGCGCATAGGGCAGGGTGCAGCCCATCTGCAGGATGAACCAGGCGGTGCCGAAGGCGTAGCTGACCGCCACGCCCGCCGCAAGGCCCAGCCCGGACCAGAGCGCCCGGCCCCCCGAGCGCTCCACGGCCCAGCCGCCGATCAGCGCCTGCGCCAGGTAGCCGATCAAATAGCCGCCGGTGGGCCCGAACAGGACGGCTGCGCCCGCGCCGGCCCCCGCGAACACCGGCGCGCCCACCGCGCCCAGCAGCAGGTAGGCCGCCACGCTCAGCGCGCCATAGCGGGGCCCCAGCAGCCAGGCGGCCAGGCTGACGGCAAAGTTTGCCATGGCGACCGGCACCGGCCCCACCGGCACCGACAGCGGCCCCAGCACGCACAGGACGGCCGCCATCATCGCGGCGGCGGTCAGGGCGGATGTGCTCTGTTTTTTCTCTCTCGACACCTTCTCATCATCGCCTTTCTGGGGCCAGTATAAGGGAAAAAGCCTCAAAAAGCAATCCCCATTTTTGTGAAAAGGAGCGTTGTTTATGGGCGGCGGAAAAGTGACCCGCCCCGACTTCGGGCTGGGCCAGCCCGACCCGGGGCACCCCATGACCGAATTTTACACCCTGCTTTTGGAGGCGCTGGCCGGGGCCGAGAGCTTTGCCCTGCCGGGCCTGTACGCCAAATTTGACCCGCCGGCCTGGCCCATCGAGCCGGAGGAGGCCCGGGACTGGTGCGCCCTCTCCCCCGCCCCCAAAGCGGGCTTCGTCCAGATTTTGCCGCCGGGGCGGCTGCGGGTGCTCGCCGCCGAACTGCGGTGCACCCCCGCCGGGGTCCCTGCCGCCCTGATGCTGACCGAGGAGGGCCGCCGGGCCACCTGTGCGGTGCGGCTGCTGCCGCCCTTCCTCTGGCCGTCGGACGAGGCGGCCCCGCCCTGGCCCGACGCCTCCTGCGCTTTGACGTTGACCCTCGGCCCCGACGCGCCCGGCCTGGCCGACGCCGCGCCCCGGCAGCTCGCCCGCCGCCTCATTGAGAGCGGCGCGGGCAAAGCCTGGGTCAGCCACCCCCTGCTGGACCGCTGGCTGGCCGCCCAGGCCGCCCGCTGGAAGCGGCTGTGGCGGTAAAATTCAGCTTTGGGAGGCCGCCCGCAGCATCCGCTCCAGTTCCATGGCAGCGACGCTGAGCGGGCGGCTTTTGTCTTTCACCAGGCTGATATAGCGCAGGGGCGGGGGCGCTTCCAGCGTCAGGCGGACCACTTCCCCTTTGGCCAGGGCGTCGGCGGCAAAGTCCTCGGGGACGAAGGCCAGCCCCAGCCCGTACCGCACCAGCGGCACCAGCTGGTCGGTGGTGGCGGTCTGGACGTCCGGCTCCAGCACGGCGCCATTTTCCGCAAAGAGCCGGGCGTAAAAGGCAAAGGTGGAACTGTCCTGTCCCAGGCAGATCAGGGGCAGCCGGGCCAGTTCCCCATAGGTCAGGGGCCGGCCAGCCAGATGGGCGTATTCCGGCCCGCCCACCAGCAAGTCCTGGAAGGGGCGCAGCCGCTGCTCGGCCAGCGGGGCGGCCAGCTCCCCGCAGGGGGTGCCCACCACCGCCAGCTCCACCAGCCCCGTGCGCAGGGCCTCGATGGCCTGCGGGGTGGAGTGGTTGGTGATCTGGAGTCGCACCCCCGGATACCGCCGCTTGAAGTCCCGCAGCACCGGCAGCAGCAGCCCGTGCAGGGCCGTCTCGCTGGCGCCGATGGCCACCCGCCCGCTGTGCAGGCTGCGGCGGCTGGCCAGCTCGGATTCGGCGGCCTGCATCTGTTCCTGCATGATCTGGACGTGGGAGAACAGCTGCTCCCCCTCGGGGGTCAGGGCCACCCCCCGGTGGCTGCGCTCGAACAGGCGGCAGCCCAGCTCCTGTTCCAGCAGGTTGATGGTCCGGGTGATGTTGGGCTGGCTGCCGTGCAGCGCCGCGGCCGCCTGGGTAAAGCTGCGGTATTTGGCAACGTAGTAGAAAATGCGGTAGTAATCGTATGGCACCGGCACAGGCGCGCCCTCCTTCATCTCACTTTGATATGGATTTTATATAAAACATATATTTTACTTATGCCATCCAAAAAAGTATACTATCTTTTGGTACAAATTACAACAGCGGTTTCCGCTCTTGCGGCTGTAAGGAGGAATTTTTGTGAACAAGGATCTGACGGTGGGAAATCCGTCCACCGTGCTGTGGAAGTTCTGCCTGCCCATGTTCGGCAGCGTGGTCTTTCAGCAGCTGTACAACATTGCGGACAGCCTGGTAGCCGGCAAATTCGTCGGCGAGGCGGCCCTGGCGGCCGTGGGCAACAGCTATGAGATCACTTTGATCTTCATCGCCTTCGCCTTTGGGTGCAACATCGGCTGTTCGGTCATCGTGTCCCGGTTTTTCGGGGCCAAACAGTACCGGGACATGAAGACCGCCGTCACCACCTCCCTGATCGGGTGCGCGGTGCTGGTGGCCGTCCTGATGCTGGTGGGCCTTTTGGGGTGCGATGCCCTGCTTGAGCTCATCAACACCCCGGCCGAGATCCTGGCCGACTCGGCCCTGTACCTGGACATCTACGTCCTGGGCCTGCCCTTCATGTTCTTTTACAACGTAGCCACCGGCATTTTCTCGGCGCTGGGCGACAGCCGCACCCCCTTCTTTTTCCTGGCGGCCTCGTCGGTGGGCAACATCTTTATGGACATTTTGTTTGTCACCGCCTTTGACATGGGGGTGGCGGGCGTGGCCTGGGCCACCTTCCTGTGCCAGGGCGTCAGCTGCGTGCTGGCCCTGCTGGCGGTGGCCCGCCGGATGAAAGGCATCTCCACCCCGGAAAAGCCCGTCCTCTTTTCCTGGCGGATGCTGGGCAAGATCGCGGTCATCGCCGTGCCCAGCATCCTGCAGCAGAGCTCGGTGTCGGTGGGCAATATCATCATCCAGAGCGTCATCAACAGCTTTGGCGCCAGCGTCATCGCCGGCTATTCGGCGGCGGTCAAGCTGAACAACCTGGTCATCACCTCCTTCACCACCCTGGCCAACGGCATCTCCAACTACACCAGCCAGAACCTGGGCGCGGCTAAGCCCGAGCGGGTGCGCCAGGGCTACATTGCCGGCGTCAAGCTGGTGTGGCTGATCTGTGTGCCCCTGGCGGCGGCCTACTTCTTCGCCGGGCGGCAGCTGCTGTTCCTGTTCATGAACGAGCCCACCGGCACCGCCATCGAGACCGGCATCCTCTTTTTGCGGATCGTGGCCCCCTTCTACTTCGTGGTGTCCCTCAAGCTGGTGTCGGACGGCGTGCTGCGCGGCTGCTCGCTGATGGTGCAGTTCATGGTGGCCACCTTTGCCGACCTGATCCTGCGGGTGGCCCTGTCGGCGGCCCTGTCCGCCACGGCCCTGGGCTCCACCGGGATCTGGCTGTCCTGGCCCATCGGCTGGGCCATCGGCACCGGGCTGTCCCTGTGCTTCTGCCTGCGGGCCCTCGGCCGGGCCAGGAGCGCCGCGGCCGTGCCCGAGACGGCGGAACCCGCTGCCTGCCCCGCCCCCGCCGGCGAGGAAGCCTGAGCCTGTCCGCCCTGGCAGGAGTTTCCTGTCAAGGAAGTTTATAAGTGAAATTTGTTAAAGTTCACAATAAACAAGTCTCATGTATCAAAAAACTATGGCTGGTTTGTGACTTGCGGCTGGCGCTTCAGTTGATTATACTATAGTACAAAGTAAGGGAGCTTCAAGGGAGAAGGGGCTCCCTTGCTTGTCTATTTCACTCTGTTGTTCTAAAGCAGTAAGCAAGAAAGAGGGATTTTAGTATGAAAAAGAGCATTTCCCGTCGTCAGTTCCTGGCTGTCGTGGGCGCTGCCGCCGCGGTCGGCGCACTGAGCGCCTGCGGTTCTTCGTCCAGCTCCACCGGCACCGCCGCTTCCACCGCCGCGTCGGGCGCAGCTTCCGGCGACACCATCAAGGTGGGCCTGCTGGCTCCCCTGACCGGTGATGTGTCGGTGTACGGCATCGCTGTGGCCAACGGCGCCAACCTGTACATCAAGCAGATCAACGAGGCCGGCGGCATCAACGGCAAGCAGATCGAGGTCATCGAGATGGACGAGCAGGGCGACGCCACCCAGGCTGTCACCTGCTTTACCCAGATGGTGGACCAGGGCATCACCGCTCTGATCGGCGATGTCACCACCACCCCCACCCTGGCCGTCGTTGCTGAGAGCCAGGACTACAATATGCCCATGGTCACCGCCTCCGCTACCGCCGAGGCCGTCACCTACGACGCCGAGACCGACACCGTCTACTCCAACGTGTTCCGCACCACCTTCACCGACCCGTTCCAGGGCGTCAAGATGGCCGACTATGCCACCGACAAGCTGGGCTACACCAAGGCCGCTGTGATCTACCAGACCGGCGCCGACTACAACGAGGGCCTGGCTTCCAACTTCATGTCCGAGTTCGAGGCCAACGGCGGCGAGATCGTCGCTTCCGAGACTTACTCCGCCGGCGACGTGGACTTCAAGACCCAGCTGACCACCATCCTGAACGCCAACCCCGAGATGGTCTACTGCCCCAACTACTACGAGGACGTGGGCCAGATCCTGACCCAGGCCGCCGACGTGGGCCTGACCGTTCCCTTCCTGGGCGGCGACGGCTGGGACGGCGTTACCCAGTACGCTACGGCGGAGCAGCTGGACGGCTGCTACTTCTGCGCCAACTACGCCACCGGCTCCAACCCCGACTTTGAGAGCGCTTACGAGGCCGAGTACGGCGAGCCCTACCCCAACGGCTTCTCGCCCCTGGGCTACGACGCCGCTCTGACCGTCTGCGGCGGCCTGCAGGCTGCCGAGGAGGCCGGCCTGGAGCCCGGTTCCGACGAGTACAAGCAGGCCGTCATCGACGGCATCAAGAACGGCAGCTTTGAGGGCGTCACCGGCAGCTTCACCTTTGACGACCACAACGACCCCGTCAAGACTGCCGCCATCCTGACCTTCGAGAACGGCGAGGCCGTCTTCGTCGAGCAGTACTAAGCTGCCTGCGTGCCGGGCCCTCCGCCGGGCCGGCGCGTGTTTCCGGGTGTGATTTCAAGTTTTTATTGCGGAATACTGCGGAGCAATAACAAACGGATAGTGCGGAGACCGCTCGAACAGGGAATGCTCGGATGGTCTCCGCATTTTCGCGTAAACAGCGCCGCAGAAAATGTCAAAGAGAAAGGAACTGCTACCATGACAGTATTTTTCAGCCAGCTGATCAACGGCCTGTCGCTGGGCAGCATCTACGCGCTGATCGCTCTGGGCTACAGCATGGTGTACGGCATCATCCTGCTGCTGAACTTTGCCCACGGCGACATCATCATGGTGGGCGCGTATATGTCCTGGTTCGTGATGAACCAGCTGGGCCTCGGCCCGGTGACGGCGGTCTGCGCCTCCATCCTCACCTGCACTGTGCTGGGCGTGGTGATCGAAAAGATCGCCTACACCCCCCTGCGCGATGCGCCCCGCCTGTCCCTGCTGATCACGGCCATCGGCGTCTCCTTCTTCCTGGAGTACACCGCCGAGCTGATCTTGGGCTCGGGCGCCAAGGTGATCCCCTCCTATTTCACCAACCAGGTGTTTCAGATCGGCACCGTCAACATCAGCCTGACCACCATCCTGACCCTGGCGGTCATGGTCATCTCGATGATCGTGCTGACGCTGCTTGTCCAGCGCACCAAGCTGGGCAAGGCCATGCGGGCCGTCTCGGAGGACATGGACGCCGCCCGCCTGATGGGCGTCAACGTCAACAGCACCATTTCCTTCACCTTTGCGGTGGGCTCGGCCCTGGCCGGCATCGGCTCGGTGCTGTACTGCTGCAGCTATCCGCAGGCCACCCCCACCATGGGCTCGATGCTGGGCCTGAAAGCCTTCGTGGCCGCCGTTCTGGGCGGCATCGGCTCCATCCCCGGCGCCATGATCGGCGGCCTGGCCATCGGCGTCTGCGAGAGCCTTGTCTCGGCGGTGGGCCTGTCGGCCTGGCGTGACGCCGCCACCTTCGCCATCCTCATCATCGTCCTGCTGGTCAAGCCTACCGGCATCCTGGGCCGCAAGGTGCAGGAAAAGGTCTAAGGGGGTATCTGACTGTGAGCAAAGCAAAAGCGAAATACCGCGCGCTGAAAATGCCGGTGCGCTATCTCATCAATACCGTGCTGGTGGTCCTGCTCTTTTTCGCGCTGCAGGCCCTGTCTGCCGGCGTCCTGAGCACCTACCAGAATAAAGTCCTGCTGCTGGTGGGCATCAATATCATCCTGGCCGTCTCCCTGAACGTGGCCACCGGCTACCTGGGCCAGCTGCCGCTGGGCCACGCCGGCTTTATGGCGGTGGGCGCTTACACCAGCGCCCTGTTCACCAAATACTGCACCTGGCCGGAGCCGGTCGCCTTTGCGGCGGGCCTGGCCCTGGGCGCGCTGATGGCCTGCCTGTTCGGCGTGCTGATCGGCATCCCGGCCCTGCGCCTGAGCGGCGACTATCTGGCCATCCTGACGCTGGGCTTTGGCGAGATCATCCGCATCACCCTGAACAACATCGACAACGTCCTGGGCTTTTCCCTTTTCTACGGCGCCAAGGGCCTGAAGAACATCCCCAAGTACTCCGACCTGCTGTCGGTGTTCCTGTGCGTGGTGCTGACCTGCTTTTTCATCCACACCATGATCAAGAGCCGGCACGGCCGCGCCGTCCTGGCCATCCGGGACAACGAGATCGCGGCCGAGAGCTGCGGCATCCAGACCACCTATTATAAGGTCATGGCCTTCGCCTTCTCGGCAGCCTTCGCCGGGCTGGCGGGCGGCCTGTACGCCGGCTATCTGGGCGTTCTGGACCCGGCCAGCTTCGACTTCATGAAGTCCATCGAGATCCTGGTCATGGTGGTGCTGGGCGGCATGGGCTCGATGCTGGGCTCCATCCTGTCCGCCACCGTCCTGACCATCCTGCCCGAGGCTCTGCGCAGCATGGCGGATTACCGGATGGTCCTGTACTCGGTGGTGCTGGTGCTCATGATGATCTTCCGCCCGGGCGGACTGCTGGGCAGCTACGACTTCTCCCTCAGCCGGATCATCAGCAAAGTGCTCAGCCATGGCGGGAAGGAGGAAACGACCCATGAGTGATCCCAAAAAGAACACCGCCGCCCAGAAACCGGGCACCGGCGGCAACCCCACCTTCGACACCAGCCTGCACAGCATCCCCTCGGGCGGCTTTTTGACCGAGCGGGACATGGACAAGCGCCCGGTGCTGGACGTCCGCGGCCTTGGCATCGACTTCGGCGGCCTGACCGCGGTGGACAACTTCAACCTGATGATCGGCCGCAATGAGATCGCCGGTCTGATCGGCCCCAACGGCGCGGGCAAGACCACCGTGTTCAACCTGCTGACCAACGTCTACCAGCCCAGCCGCGGCTCCATCCTGCTGGACGGCGTGCCCACCGCCGGCAAAAAGACCTACCAGGTCAACCGGATGGGCGTGGCCCGCACCTTCCAGAACATCCGCCTGTTCAAGGACCTGACCGTCATCGACAACGTCAAGGTGGGCCTGCACCAGTCCATGAACTACCACCTGCCCGAGGCCCTGCTGCGCCTGCCCAGCTACTGGAAGCAGGAGAAAAAGACCACCGACGAGGCCATTGAGCTGCTGAACATCTTCCATATGTCCGACCTGGCTGGCAAGCAGGCGGGCAGCCTGCCCTACGGCGCACAGCGCCGGCTGGAGATCATCCGCGCCCTGGCCACCCGTCCCAAGCTGCTGCTGCTGGACGAGCCCGCCGCCGGCATGAACCCCTCCGAGACCGCCGAGCTGATGGAAGTCATCCGCCGCATCCGCGACGAGTTCGACATCGCCATCCTGCTGATCGAGCACGACATGAACCTGGTCATGGGCATCTGCGAGGGCATCGCGGTGCTGAACTTCGGCCGGGTCATCGCCAAGGGCACCCCCGACGAGATCCGCAACAACCCCCAGGTCATCGAAGCCTACCTGGGCAAGAAGGAGGGCTGAGTTATGGCCGAGACTATGCTGAACGTGGAGGGCGTCAACGTCTACTACGGCGCCATCCACGCCATCAAGGACATCTCCTTCCACGTCAACGAGGGGGAGATCGTCACCCTGATCGGCGCCAACGGCGCCGGCAAATCCACCAACCTGAAGACCATCTCGGGCCTGCTGCACCCCAAGACCGGCACCATCACCTATAAGGGCCAGAACATCACCGGGATGCGCGCCCACAAGATCGTCCAGGCGGGCCTGGCCCAGGTGCCGGAAGGCCGCCGCGTCTTTCTGCACATGTCGGTGGAGGAGAACCTCGAGATGGGCGGCTACACCCAGGACCGCAGCACCATCGCCCCCAACATGGAAAAGGTGTATAAGCTGTTCCCCCGCCTGAAGGAGCGCCGCCGCCAGATGGCCGGCACCCTGTCGGGCGGCGAGCAGCAGATGCTGGCCATGGGCCGCGCCCTGATGAGCAACGCCCAGATGCTGATGCTGGACGAGCCCTCGATGGGCCTGTCCCCCCTGCTGGTGCAGGAGATTTTCGACATCATCCAGGACGTCCACAAAGAGGGCATGACCATCCTGCTGGTGGAGCAGAACGCCCAGATGGCCCTGTCCATCGCCGACCGCGCCTACGTGCTGGAGACCGGCCGCATCGTCATGGAGGGCACCGGCGCCGAGCTGCTGACCAACGAAAAGGTCCGCACCGCCTATCTGGGCGGGTAAGCGCGCTTTCCTCCGGCCGCCGTCTCCCCGGCAGGCCTTTTACCCGAAATCCCTTATCCTTGCAGTAATAAAACGCACAGTATAAAAAGCCCCTGTGGTTCCAGTGCAGAACCGCAGGGGCTTTCGCGTTGTTTAGAAAAGAAACAGTTCAGGCTTTAATGCGCCGGCGTAAAGTCGGAGGGTTCCACCCAGCCGCTCTGGGCCAGCACCTGGCGCATGATCCGCATGACGCCCTGGTCCCAGTGGGGCGGGGCCAGGAAGGCCACCCGGGCCCGCAGGTCCCGGCTGCCGTTGGCCATCAGGAAGCCGTACTTGGCGCAGCAGAGCATTTCGGCGTCGTTGTAGGTGTCGCCGAAGGCCATCAGGCTGGTGCGCTCCAGCCCCAGGCTGCGGCCCAGTGCGCGCAGCGCCGCGCCCTTGTCCACGCCGCGGTTCATGATGTCCACCCAGTTCGGCCCCGCCACCGCCACCGAGAACCGCCCGGCATACAGTTTGCCGTAGCGCTTGTCGTAGGCGGCCTGGGAGTCGCCCCGGGGCAGATAAATGGTGTATTTGTCGGCGGGGACGTCCAGGGCGGTCAGGTCGTCCACATAGGTGACGCGGGTGTAAAACTGGCCCAGCACGCGGGCGTAGTGCTCGTATTGGCGCTCGACGTAGGCGCTCTCCATCCCGCACAGGACGCCGACGTCGCCGGCTTCGCGGGTAGCGGCGGCCATTTCGCGGTAATCCGCGGCTGGCATCCGGGACTGGTAGATATCCCGGCCCCGCCAGCGGATGGCCCCGCCGTTGTCCCCGATCAGGGCGATGTGCTGCCGCAGGTCGGGGAACATGGCCTCGAGGGTATACAGGGGCCGCCCGCTGGCCGCCGCGAAGTAGATGCCTTCTTCTTCCAGCGCCCGGACCAGCTCGGCAAAGCCGCCGGGCAGCTGGCCGTTTTCATCCAGCAGGGTGTAGTCCATATCCGAGGCGATCAGGCCGATGTGGTCCATACGCGCAGCCCCTTCCTTGCCCTTGCAAGGGCTTGTCTTTTATTTTCAGCGGCCCCGGCGTTCGGGGCGCGGGCGGAAGGCTCAGCCCATGTAGCTGATGTTCAGGTCGACGCCGCTGCTGCTGACGCCGCTGAGCTGGCCGGTGCAGCTGCCCTGCCACATATCGCAGTCGATGCTGGGGGCGCTGACGCCATAGTGGGCGTTCCAGATGCGGTAGCCCTGCAGGGCCGACAGGTCCAGATGGTTCTGGAACCAGCTGGTGGAAGCGTAGACGCCCGGCTCATAGCCGTACTTCTTCAGCTCCTCGCAGAAGGCCACGGCGCAGGCGGTCCGCTCGGCCTTGGACAGGTTGTCGGCCCGGCCGGTGTGGGAGCTGGTGCTGTACTCGCTGTCAAAGTAGACGGGGTAGTCCAGGCTGCGGCCGTTGAGAACGTAGGCGCAGGCAAAGGCTTCCTCGCGGGCCTCGTCCTCGTTGATGGCCTGGCTGAAGATGTAAACGCCGGTCTTGAGGCCCGCGGCCTTGGCCCCGGCCAGATGGCTCTCGAACATGGAATCCAGCACCAGGGCGCCGGTCTCGTAGCCGCGGTAGCCGATGCGGATGATGACAAAGGACGCGCCGGCCTGTTTGACCTTCTTCCAGTCCACCTTCTGCTGGTAGCGGGACACGTCGATGCCGAAGGTCACGTTGTCCTGGCGGACGCCGTTGGCGTCAAAATAATAGATCTTGTCGTCGATGGTCTGCAGGCCGGTCAGCCGCTCATGGGTCGAGGGGTCGTAGTAGTAGGTCTTGCCGCTCTCGGTCCGCCAGCCGGAATAGGCCGGGGTCTCCTTGGCGGGGAACAGCCAGTTGAACAACCAGTTGAAGAACCAGCTCAGGCAGTTCTCCTCGTCCCAGTCGATGTTCTGGTTCGCCAGCATGGCGTTGAACTCGTCCGGGGTGATGGTGATCCGGCCGCTGGCGTCGGGGGTGATGGTGGTGGCCTCATAGCGGGCGGCCAGAGGGTCCTCGGCAGCGGTGGCGTCGGTCATCTGCTGGAAGCCTGCCTGGGCCGTCTGGGCGGCGGACAGGCCGTTTTCTTCTGCAAGTTCCGCCTCGGTCAGGGCAGGGGCAGGCTCTGCCGCCGGTTCCTGGGCGGGCTGTTCGGGGGCAGCCGGTGCCGGCGCGGCCTCCTGCGGGGCGGGCGCGGCTTCTGCTGCTTCCTCTACCGCAGGGGCTGCCTCAGGCTGGGCCTCCGCTGCGGGCTCGGCCGTCTCAGCGGCGGGCACAGGGGCAGACCGGAGCGCCGGCGCTTCCGGCTCAGCGGCCTCCGGCTCTGCCTGGACAGGCGCGGCCTCTGCGGTCTGCGTCCCGGCAAGCTCTGCCTCCTCGTCGTATACGGCCCCCGGTTCTACCAGCAGGACCTGCGGCTCAAACGCTGCGGCCGCATAGCCCGCGGCCCCCGTCACCATGAGGGTCAGGGCGATGACTGCCGCTGCAACGCATTGGCCCAGATCGCGGCCCCCTCCCGTTCTTTTTGAAAACAAGGTCGAAATCTTCCGTTTCATTCCGTCTCCCTCAGCCTCCGTACATCCAAATTTTCTGTTCTAAGTATACACCAGAATGCGCTCTGCCGTCAATCTTGAAAGGCGTCGGTCTGGCGCACACAGACGCCCCCGCGCCGGGCCAAAGCACGGCCCGGGCAGGGAACTGCTGTGTGTAATACGTCCCAGCCGCCAGAATCATTGCACGGATTTGCGGCAATTCCTGTCAAATCGCCTAAAATCTGCCCGGCGGCTTGCTGTCTTGACAGGTGTATGGTATACTGTGTGCCGTCTGTAGAACCTGTTTTGGGGGCGCGGCCCCCTTTTTCGACCGGAAAGGCGGTTCCAAAATGGAAAATGTGAAAAATTTCTTAAAACGCAAAGACATCGTCATCACCCCCCAGCGGTACCTGATCGACGCTCTGGGGGCCATGGCCCAGGGCCTGTTCGCCAGCCTGCTGATCGGCACCATCCTCAACACCCTGGGCCAGCAGCTGGGCATCGAGCTGCTGGCCACCATCGGCGGGTACGCCTCGGCCATGAGCGGCCCGGCCATGGCCTGCGCCATCGGCTACGCCCTCCACGCCCCCAACTTTGTCCTGTTCAGCCTGGTGACGGTGGGCTGGGCCTCCAACTCGCTGGGCGGGGCGGGCGGGCCCCTGGCGGTGCTGCTCATCGCCATCGTGGCCGCCGAGCTGGGCAAGGCCGTCAGCAAGGAGACTAGGATCGACCTTCTGGTCACCCCGCTGGTGACCATCTTCTCGGGTGTGGGGCTGGCCCTGCTCATTGCTGCCCCCATCGGCGCGGCCGCCAGCCGAGTGGGCTCCCTCATCATGTGGGCCACCGAGCAGTCCCCCTTCGTCATGGGCGTGCTGGTGTCGGTGATCGTCGGGGTGGCCCTGACTTTGCCCATCTCCTCGGCAGCCATCTGCGCGGCGCTGGGCCTGACCGGCCTGGCAGGCGGCGCGGCGGTGGCCGGCTGCTGCGCCCAGATGGTGGGCTTTGCAGTGATGAGTTATAAGGAAAACGGCGTGGGCGGCTTGGTCAGCCAGGGCCTGGGCACCAGTATGCTGCAGATGGGCAACATCGTCCGCAACCCCCGCATCTGGATCGCCCCTACCCTGGCCAGCGCCATCACCGGCCCCATGGCCACCTGCCTGTTCCATTTAGAAATGAACGGCGCGGCGGTCTCCTCCGGCATGGGCACCTGCGGCATGGTGGGCCCCATCGGGGTCTACACCGGCTGGGTGAGCGACGTGGCTTCCGGCGTGAAAGCCGCCGTCACCCCCTGGGACTGGGCCGGCATGGTCCTGCTGTGCTTTGTGCTGCCGGCGGTGCTCAGCGTCCTGTTCTGCGAGATCGAGCGCCGTCTGGGCTGGATCAAAGAGGGCGACTTAAAGCTGGACTAAAAACATCCCAGTTTTTCCCGGACTGGCTGTCCGTCCGCTCTTTGCCCGGCTTTGGCCGGGCATTTTTCACACTTTCGACACAAGCGCGACATTTTTCCCGATTATTCACAAAAAGTTCATAAGCGCCTCATATTCCGTCTCTATTTTTCTGGTACAAATGCAGAGGACAGAGTTCCCCCGCTCTAAAAAGCAGCTTTCCAGGCCCAAAATGACAGAAATTTTACCTGTTAGGCGCTAAAAACATCTGGTCAAGTCACGCGGATTATGCTATACTTGCTGTGTCCGCAATTTGGCCGGCGGCCCGAGAAGCTCCGTCCGGCCCAGGCAGGGCGTATCAATGCAGTCAACGAAGCCGGCGCAGCGCCGGCCAGGAGACGGAAAGGAATCGTGTATACATGAAGATCGGATTTACCGAGCTGCTCGTCGTTGTCATCGTTGCGCTGGTGTTCATCGGGCCCAATCAGCTGCCCGAGTACGCGCGCAAGCTGGGCAAGATGCTGCGCGAACTGCGCAAGTACACCAGCACGGCGTCCAAGGATATCCAGGAGAACATCGTGGAGCCGCTGAATGAGATCCAGCAGCCCCTGAAAGACGCCATCTCTCCCCTGACGGATATCAAGAAGGATATCGACAACAGCGTCAAGGACGTGACCAAGAGCTTTACCGGCATCGGCAAGACCAGCAAGGAAGAGGCCGCCGCCAAAGCCGCGGAGGAGCCCGTTGAGGAGCTGGAAGAGCTGACCGAGGCAGCCGCCCCTGCGCCCGCCGAGAACGCGCCTGCCGCGGACACCGGCGCCGCCCAGACTGCCGCTGAGGCAAAGCCCGCCGAAGCTCCCGCAGCCGAAGCCGCTCCCGCCGCCCAGGCCGCAGCCGAAGCGCCGGCAGCCGCCGCACCCGCCGAGGCCGCCGACGAAGCCGGCAAGACCGCAGCGGTCTGACGCCGCCGCCCAACCATGCAGCAAGCCGCGCTGAGCGGCTGTGTAGAGTAGTGACCCGGGCTTTCTGTCTGCCCGGCAAAGTAAAAGGAGTAGTACATTATGCGTATCGGACCTACTGAATTACTGATGATCCTTCTCGTCGTCCTCATCATCTTTGGACCCAAGAACCTGCCCAAGCTGGGCAAGATGTTCGGCAAGACCATGAAGGGCTTCCAGGAAGGCATCAACGACGACGACGATGACGACGATGATACCACCACCAAGAAGGCCAAGACCGAGAAGGCTGAAAAGACCGACAAGAGCGACGAGGAGTAATTTGTGGCCACACTATTTAAGCACAGAAAAGGCGCTGAGGTGATGGGCCCCGACGGCAGCATGACCCTGGGCGGCCACCTGAAGGAACTGCGCAACCGCGTGGTGTTCTGTGCGGTGCTGTATGCTGTGGCCTTCCTGGGATTCCTGGCCGTTGCCGACCAGCTCATCAATATCCTGACGGCCATGGCAGCGGGGTCCTTCGAGTTCATCTCCATTGACCCGCAGGAAAAACTGATCCAGTATTTCCGGGTCGCCCTGATCGCCGCGCTGATCGTGGACATCCCTTTCATCGCCTACAATATTTACGCCTTTGCAAAGCCGGGCCTGAAAAAGAGCGAGAGCTTCTTCTTCGGCCTGGTGCTGGTGATGGGCCTGGGCCTGTTCGTGGTCGGCGTGCTGTTCGCCTACTTTGTCTCCCTGCCTTTCATGCTCAACTTCATGGCTACCCTGGAGGGCGCGGATTACATCGTACAGACGACCAGTATCGCCAGTTACGTCAGTTTCTGCATCACCATCTTCCTGATCTTCGGTGCCGTCTTTGAGATGCCGCTGGTCGTGGTGGTGCTGTCCCGGATGGGCATTGTCAGCCCCGCCCTGATGAAGAGCGCCCGGGGCGTCATGATCGTTCTGATCTTCTTTGTGGCGGCCGTCATCACCCCGCCCGACGTCGTTTCCCAGACCATGGTGGCCCTGCCCATGTGTATTTTGTACGTGGTCAGTACCGCCCTGTGCAAGATTTTCTATAAAAAGCACGAGGAAACGGAAGAAGACGAGGACGATGCGGATGATGACGACGAGGATTGATCCTCCCGCCTTCTCCAAAACGTTATAAAAAGGCCCGGCTGGACCGGCGGTATTGCACCGTCAGTCAGCCGGGTCCTTTAGCGTGCCGCAAAAGCGCCACGCTTTAGGGGGAACCCATTTCTGCGCGCATCCGCGCGTCAGAAATTCCTTCCCCCTAATATTCCCCTGGGGACAAAATTTGCCGCTGAACCGCGCACTCGGCCTTGTGGCCTCGCACACTCTCAGCGGCAAATTTCCCTGTATGTGTCCCATCCATCCGCACATGTCGGCTGGATGGGACTTTTTTGACATTCTATCGTTCAGCGGGTGGTGGCGGCTGCGCGCCCGGCCACCACACCCGAGCCAAAGGCCCAGTGGAGGTTGAAGCCGCCGCAGCTGCCGGCACAGTCCAGCGTTTCGCCCACAAAATACAGCCCCCGGCAGCCCTTGAACTGGAAGT
>ERZ1643247.204-NODE-204-length-78961-cov-46.213431_pt1 | contig 78961 bp, 65 predicted proteins | sample MGYA00579264_ERZ1643247 | MGnify/ENA primary metagenome ERZ1643247 (study PRJEB29033, sample SAMEA4952262) | chicken gut metagenome | biome: Broiler Chicken; feature: Gastrointestinal Tract; material: Caecum | place: Ireland | collected 2018 | study: Broiler... | reverse complement strand
CCTTCATCTCGCGCATGAGGGGCGCGTCGTGGTCGGTCAGCTCGCGCAGGCGGTAGTCGGTGATGCAGTTGAACACCGCCTCGAATACGGGCAGGAGCGCCATAAAGAACACCGCCGACAAAATGCCCGCTTCCAGCCCGAACAGCAGGAGATAGACCATTTCCATGCCGCGGTTGAATTCGAGGCAGGCGACCATCAGAAGAATGGGCGCGCATACCGCAAATCCCGTGAGGAAGGAGCGCAGCCGGGTCTGTACGCGGTTTCCCACAAAAATGGCGATCATGCCTGCGGAAAATGCCATCAGCGGCGTTCCGGGCAGCGCGTTGACATATTCGTTGATTTCGGAAAAGTTGGAAAAATTATCGATCGCAAACATCAGGAGCGCGAAAATTACGTTCAGGAAAATCGCGTCGCGCCGACCAAGAAGCATGAGCGCAAGCAATGCGAGCATGGCAACGGGGCGGGAATAGATGTTGAAAAAGTACCCGAAAAAGTAGCAGACGAGAATGCTCACGTCGAGCATCAGAAAGATGAGCCAGATACTCTTTTGCGTGGCAAGTACGCCCTTATCCTCGAAAAAGTAGTAGAAATAGATGGTAAAGCAGAGCAGAAACACACTCGCCATCAGATATACGAGCGTGTTGAAATGTTCTGCCATATACGAAAAAAAGTTTTCGCCGGGCAGGCGCAGCGTATTGAGCCATATAAACAGCACGACGAGCGCCAGCAAAACGACGTAGTTCGCTAAAAAGTCGAAAACGCTGCGCACGCATTCGCGCTTGCCGAATTTTTTTACGTCGGCGGGGTCGGAATATCTCATCTTCTCTTTCTTTCCTCTCTGGTAGTTTCGCGGCGGGAAGCGTCGCGCTCGTAGGCGCGCACGATCTGCATCACGAGCGGGTGGCGCACCACGTCCTTCGCGGTCAGCGTGACCGTTTCAATCCCCTCGATGTTTTTGAGCACGGAAACGGCGTGCTTTAAACCGCTGCGCTTGCCCTCGGGCAGGTCGATCTGCGTCACGTCGCCCGTCACGACGACCTTGCTGCCGTCGCCCATGCGCGTCAGAAACATCTTCATCTGCTCGACGGTGGTGTTCTGCGCCTCGTCCAAAATGATGAACGCGTTGGAGAGGGTGCGGCCGCGCATGTACGCGAGCGGAGCCACTTCGATGACGCCCCGCTCCATGAGCTTGAGATAGTTTTCCATGCCGAACATCTCCTGCAGCGCGTCGTACAGCGGGCGCAGGTAGGGGTCGACCTTCGTCTGCAAGTCGCCGGGCAGGAACCCGAGCTTTTCGCCCGCCTCCACCGCGGGGCGGGTGAGGATGATCTTTTCCACCTGCTTGCCCTTGAAGGCGGATACGGCGAGGCACACCGCGAGGTAGGTCTTGCCCGTGCCCGCAGGCCCCACGCCGAACACGACGGTGTTCTTTTTGATGGCGTCGACGTACGCCTTCTGCCCCACCGTCTTGCACTTGATCTGCTTGCCGCGGGAGGTGACGGCGACCACGTCGCCCATGACCTGCTCAATGTCGCCCAGGTTCCCCTCGCGCGCAAGCTCGATGCAGTAGACGATGCGCGACTTGTCCACCGCCTCCCCCGCGCGGATGAGGCGGAGGATACCCTCGAGCACGCGGCCCGCGAGCGCGGTTTCCTCCTCGCCGCCGGTAATTTTGAGTTTGGCCCCCTCTACGGTGGCAGAAACGCCGAGTTCGCGGCAGACGATATTCAGATTTTCGTCGAAGGTGCCGAGCAGCTTCTGCATGTCGTCGAGGCTGCCCGCGTCGATAATGATTTTCGTTTGTTCCATGAAAGACTCCGCTCGCGGAATTCTCGGCAAGCTGTTGCCTGCGAATTCCTGCGATTTCAAGGGAACACCGCCGCACGGCGCAAACGCCTATCGGCTGTTTTCCCCTCTTTTTTGCCTTTTTAGGGGCACACATAATATTTATGGCAAAAAATTCACCCTTTTCCCAAAAGCCGTAAGTATGCGGCAAATTGAGGGCAAAAGCAAAAAGCGTCGTTTTTGCTTTTGCAAATAATTATTTTAATAATCAACTGCGCGTTCCAAAATCGCTATTTTGGATTAGCGCACTCAATTTGTCGCATACTTGCGACCTCAGCGGGTGAATATCCGCGAGTTTATAATATGTGTGCCCTTATAATTCGCGGATAGAGGGCAGAGCCCTCAACATCTCGACTTTTTCTTTTGTCAGCTCAAAAGAAAAAGTGAGAACACCTTCACATATTCACCGAACAAGTAACCCTCACCCGCACAGTGACGGCGTAGACAAACTTTCCGTTCTCTTCGCGCACGATGTAAGTATAATTCACCGGTTCGCCGCCCGCGATCATGTTCGCCGAAGCGACGGCGCGGGCGAGCGCTTCTTCGCTCTTTTCATCGCTTATAAATTCGCCCGTGTACGAATGCAAAATGCTCGCACGCGCCACGGCGAAGGTATCCTTTCGCGCCCCTTCGGGCGTTTCGAAGAACCCGCCCACGAGCGTCTGCCCCTCCTCGACGGCATCGCCCGCCGCAACGAGCGCCGTGCCGCGCAGAACGGTGATTTCTTCCACCTCTCCGTCTGCCGGCGCCTTTAAATCGCTTTGACGGACGGGCACGGGCGTTTCCTCGCTCTCCTCGAGCGTAACCGTGACGATGCAGCCGCTCTTCTGCACCTGGGCGAACACGATGCCGGGCAGGCCCAGAAGCTCCGCGCCCGCCTTTGCCGCCTTGTCCTCCCCGAATGGCGCAAACGCTTGCAGACCGTTTTCGCGCAGGATCTCCACGGCGCGTTCCTCATAACGGGCGCCGCTGCCCTCCACGCGGATATCCAGCACAAAAAGATTGCTGCAAAACCCGAGCGCGAAAAACAGGAGCACTCCCGCCAGAATTCCGGGCCTTCGCGCGAGCGCGTCGGCGAGGCGCTTGAGGCGCACGCTTCTGCACTTTGTTACAGTATAGCACGAACCGCGGAAAATTGCAAAAATTTTTTCGCTTTCTTTGGATTTTGCGCGGAATTTCAGGCAAGTCGTGCCGATTTTCTGCACGTCGTAGACGAAAATACCCCGCCGCGCGAGCTTATCGAGGGCGCGGAACGGAGCGACTGCTTGCACCTGCCACTCCTCGGCAAAAAGCGGCGTCATACCTTGCCTCCCGCAAGCTCCACCCGCTCGATCTCCCCTTTGAGCAGAAGATCCCCCTCGCCGTACCGCGCGACGCACAGTCCCCTGCCCGCAATATGCACCTCGCCGCGCTTCAACAGGAGGGAAACTTCGGTGTCGGAAAAGGCGGAAATGCTCTTTACGTTCTCGAAATAGCCGCACTTGCCGGCAAAAAGCACGACCTTCGCCCCGCCCGCCAGCTCCTCGTCGAACCCCGCTGCGGATAATATCTCTTCAAACAGGCGCATAGGCAGTCCTCCCAAAAGCACGCTCTGCCGCGGTTTCCGCCGGGGCGCGCCGAAATTTTGCTCGCAAGCTCTCTACTTATTGTATGCGGAGGAGCCTCCTTTTATGAGGGCGCAAAAAAGCTTGTAAAACGCGGAGAAACCTGCTATAATAATGCCTGTCTCATTCCGTCGGATACGGAGGTACCCCGCCATGGAGGATAATAAATTTGCAAATGGCAAAGAAAACAGCTACCCCCCCCCCTGCACACATCTCGAAGGCGATGCTCTTCGTCTATATAGCTTCCGCACTCATGTTCGTAACGATGACCGTTCTGACCGTCTGGAACGCCGTTGCGCCGTTTTTGGGTACGAACATCGCGGTCATGGCGGTCAACATAGCGCTGTGGCTCGTGCCGTTCATTTTCAAGCCGATCTTCAAGGATAAGATCAGCGACTCGATCTATGTATTTTTCGTGATCTACGCCTTTATCGCCTCCTTTTTAGGCTCTGTACTCCAGTTCAGCGCCAAAATTACGGGTTACGATAAAGTTCTGCACTTCGCGTTCGGCTACGTCGGCAGCGTGATCGGGCTGTTCTTCGTATGCAAGCTCAGCGACGCGGAGAAGGCTCGGCCCGTTTACGTCGTATTCGTGTGCGTGGCGACCTCGCTCGCCCTCGCGCTGCTTTGGGAAATTTTCGAGTTTTCGGGCGATATGCTCTTCGGCAACAATGCCCAGGGCGTTCCAATCCTCGGCGAGGACGGGAACTATTACCGCCCCGTGACCGATACGATGTACGACGCGATCTGCAACACCGGCGGCGCAATCGTGTTCCTCATCCATTACGTCATACACGTCTGCACCAAAAAATCGCTGCTGCTCGGCGCCATGAAAAAGGACTTTTCCAAGGGAAAAAAGCCTGAAAAGGACGCGGCGCCCGCACCGCAGAAGGAGGAATAAAAAGATGCCTGTTTTGCAATACGTATGCCCGAAATGCGGCAAAAAATTTGAAGAACTCGTAAAAAAATACGACGATCCCGTCGCCTGCCCCGCCTGCGGGGAGAAAGCCGCGCGCGATTGGAGCGGCGAAATATATTCCGCCACCGGAAAACCCGCCAAAAAGTGCAGCGGCAACTGCAAAACCTGCGGCGGCTGCCACTGAACGGAACGCCCCGCGCGGCGGTACCGCGGAATATTGTTATTGCGCATAATGGGCGCATCCGTTGCGGATGCGCCCTTCTTTTTATACCTTTCCGCTTTCGTATTGTTCAATGATCTGCCCGCCCGCGTTGCCGAAGGCGGACTTCAGCTCTTCGGGCGCCGCGATGCCGCCTGCATTCCCGCGATAATACTTTTTCAGCGCGGACAAAAACCGCCGCTCCCCGAGCGCGTCGCGCAGGGTATCGAATAAAAGCATCCCCTTGTCGTAGGAGAGAACGGCATATTCGTATTCGCCGAAGTCGCGCAGGTGCCTGCTCATCGAGGTATCCTCGCTGCCCGCGAGCTGTTCCTGCACGGTGTGGAAGGCGCCGTACACCCTGCGCGCGCCCTCCACGATCTCCGCCCCGCTCTGCCCGTACTGCGGATATTTTTCAAAGAAAAGCACGGTCGAATATTCGGCGAGCCCCTCGTCCAACCAGGCGTGTTCGAGTTCGTTGTTCCCGACGGCGGCGTACCACCACTGGTGCGCCGTTTCATGCACGGCGGCGTACTCGTACGAACTTTGTTCGAGCGAGTCGGACAGCATTGCGAGCGCGGGGTATTCCATGCCGCCGTAGCAAAATCCCGTCTGCACGGCGGAATAGGTTTTGTACGGATATTCCCCGAACGTATCCGAAAAATAAGTCAAACTCTCCTTCAACAGCGCCAAGGTTCGGGCGGCGTTTTCGTCGTCGTAGAAGTAATAGAGCACGTTCACGCCGCCCGCCATGCCCTGCAAAAGCGTGAACCCGTCGCTCAGAACGATGGCAAAGTCGCGCGCGTTCGAAAGCTGCATCGAATAGCTCTTTTTGCTCCCCGCAGCCGTCGCCGCCGACACTTCGCCCGACGACGCGACGACATATTCCTCCCCCGCCGTGAATTCGACAAAGTAGTCGGCGCACTCGCTGTAAAAGGGATCGCCGTGCGCGATGTATTCGCACTCGTAAAACCCGTTTTCCGGCTCGTAGACGCACAGAACGGGGTAGAAATTGCCGAGGTTGACGGCATGGCGCGCGATGCCCGTGCGGTGTTCGACCTCCGCGAGCGTCAGAGTATATTTGACCGCGATCGTCGTTTCCCCGCCGGGCGGCACAGGCTTTTCAAGCTCGACGCGCAGGATATTTTCGTCCTCCCCGCACACCTCCCACGCCGCGCAGGGGGAAACTTCCGTTATCTCCATGGAACCGTAGCTGTCGCCGTTATAATACGCCTTGGCATGGTAGGAGCGGGAAACGGGCGGGAGCGCCGCGCCCTCGCGGTAGGCGTTGCCGTACAGGTTGAACTCGAGCGCGGGCATTTCGCACTCCTCGGCGTTAAAATAGGTAAACGACATTTCGGCGGTGAGAACGCCGCCCTCGTATTCGGCGGAAATATCGTATTTGCTCCGCGGCATCTCGCCGCCCGCGCACCCCGCGAAGGAAAGCAGCGGCAGAACGAGCGCCAGAACGGACAGAAACAGGACGAAACGCTTCATGCAAAACCCTCCGCCCTATACATATTATCCACGCGCCGGAAAAATGCCGGCGCGCCCGTTTTCTCCGCCGCTCCGCACAGGTTCGCATAAAATAACTACAGACGGTAGTTGCTCAATTCGGAAAAATCTGTTACACTATACCCTGCAAATACATTGCGGAGGGAAAATATGCAGGAACCGATCATCAAAAAGAAGCCGAAGCAGGAGCCAAGCCCGTTCAGCAAAAACATACAGGCATACATCTTTGCGAACAATCTGAACCGCCAGGATTTTGCGGATCTGATCAACGCGTATATGGCGGCATACCCCGACCGCGGGAAAATTTATTCGAACAACGACGTTTGGACGTACGAGCGCCGCGGTTCGCTCCCCAAGGATATGCGCGCGCTGGTGGCGATCGCAAAAATTATGGGCAAGCCGCTCGAAGAGGTACTCACAACCGTGATCCCCGCCGAGCAATTCGCCCCGCCGCGGCTGCCGCAGCCTCCGGTTTCGGCGCGGATTAATCCTTGCCGTTGCTCAATTGGGGAAATAAATTGCCGTTTCCTCGATATGCCCGAACCTCTCGCGCGGCGGGATGCGGAGGAATTCTTCAGGAGCCGCCGTGCCTGGAACATTGAGCGCCTGAAGGAGCTGACGGAGGAACAGCGCGAATTTGTATACGAACTCGTTTCCAACACCGAAACGGACGACGACGGCGAAATTTATGCGATGTGCGACGTCGTTCTGCGCTATAAGCGCGGCAGGTATGTGGAGGCGACCCTGGGCAGTGAAGAGGCGGAGCGAATTTTCCGCTGGGACTGGCTCGATTACGGCAAATCCGTACGCGAATGCGACGACGAATCGGAAATCATCGAAAATAAGCTGGAAAGCGAATTTTTAAAGCCGTTCTGTGAAATCGGGCTGCTTTGCGGCGTAGCCTGCAACAGCTGCCCCTTCGACGATATGCCCGCCGGTTACGAGGGCATCGACGGTTACTTTATCGCCACGTTCACCTTTGCGGTCAACCACGACGACATCATCGCGATTCTGGAACAAAACCTGGCCGAACTGCAGGGCAGGCTCGCGGAGCTGCGCGCAAAAAAGCAGGCGGAAGAGAACGCACAGGCGGGCGGCGATCCGGCGCAGGAGCCGGAAAGCGCCGAACCCGAAGAGAGCGAAAACGACAAAGACAGAGGTGTGCAATGAACGAAAATCTGACAGAACTGGTATTCATTTTAGACCGCAGCGGTTCGATGGCAGGAAGAGAGCAGGACACGATCGGCGGGTTCAACGGGATGATCGAAAAGCAAAAAGCGCTCGCGGGAGAGGCGCGCGTGACCACCGTTTTATTCGACTCGGTTTCAAAAGTGCTGTACAGCCGCGCAAGTCTCCGCGACGTCAAACCCCTCACCGAAAAGGAATATTACGCGCGCGGCTCGACCGCCCTGCTCGACGCCGTCGGCACGGCGATCGATGTCGTCGGCGCGCAATTGCGCGACACGCCGGAGGCTGAACGCCCCGCGAAAGTGATCGTGATCATCACGACGGACGGCGCGGAAAATGCCAGCCGCGAGTATTCCTTGGAGGAAGTAAAAGAAAAAATCGCGCACCAAAAGGAGAAATACTCCTGGGAATTTTTGTTCCTCGGCGCGGACATCGACGCCTTCGGCGCGGCGCGCAGCCTGGGCATTTCCGCAGACAGAACGGCGCGCTACTCCAACAACGCATACGGGATCGAGCGAAGCTGCCTCGCGATGAGCGAATTTATTTCCGCAAAGCGGATGAACCTTTCGGCTGAGAACTGGAGGGTTTGCCTAGATCCCGAGCCGCCGGAACAGGCGGACGGGCAACAGAGGAAATGCCAAAACCGCGCGCGGCTGCCGAAGCGCGGCGGTAACGACGAAAAGCAATAATTGCAGCATAAGGAGGAAAGCATGGGTACAAACAAATTCAGGCACGGCATCTACGTTACCGGGTCGATCAAGGAAGTCCCCTTCACTCCCGACCCCGACTCCGTTTCGGCTAATCCCGAAACACATTATTACATAAAGGCAACGAGTGAGGGAAAAACTTACTACTATTGCGCAGACGGAACGTGGCGCGATAATTTTGCCGAAGCAAAGAGATTCGGGAAGGAAGAAGAAGCGAATCGGTTCGCGCAAGAGTTAAGAAAGCAATTCACGCGCGATAAAATTTATCCCTGCCCGACAAGCCTCAAATAAAGCGATAAACAACCCGCGTTTTTGCGCGGGTTGTTTGTTTTTTTGGCGGACTCCGCTCCTTTTATAAACCGGCACCCCCTTTTGCGACCCCGCGGACGATCCGCGGGGTTTTCGCTATACAAGAAAGGATGCCCCGTACTTGGGCATCCCTCCGGATATAATTTTTTGCCGGGAATCGGAGCATTTTTCCAAACTTTGCATACCGCCGCACGGACGCCATGCTCCGCCCGCGCAAAACTTTTTCGCCTGCTCAATACGTCAGAATAACCGAATACAGACCGAACGGCTCGGTTTTGCGCTCCGCCGTATAGTCCGGATTGGTATGTTCGTCCGTCCACTTTCCGCGCAGCGTAAAACAATCGGGGGAAACGCCCTGCCCTTCATCCCGTACGCAGTGGAAGGCTCCGTAACGGTTGCGCATCGTGGAAGCGCAGCGCACGGTAAAGATATGCGTTCCCGCACCCAGTTCCATTTCGGCGCTGTCGCCCAGCAGAACCGCCGCCCTTTTCCCTTCGCAGAAAATTTCGCACATGGCAAACTTTCCGACGGGACGCAGACGGACGCGGCCCTCCGCCTTTGCCGTAAAGGTATATTCGGCACAGCCGCAGAAATTTTCCATGCCCTGTGCCGTAAGATTCCCCGCCGTTTTCGGGCGGGCGGCGACCAACTCGCCGTTTTTTACGTCGAATTCGCCCTCAATATAGATCTGCTCCATATAGGTCGAATAGCTGAAGCAATTCCGCAGACTTTCGGGTACCCCCGCCTCAAACAGTACGGAACGAACCTGCGCGGCGTCCGTAAGTTCAGCGTCGTATTCGTACACGTTTTCGCCCCGGCGCGCCTGCAGGCGAGCCGTTTTGAAATTTATATCCTCTTCGCTCTGCGCAAACGAAAGAATCGGCTCGCCGTTGAACCGTTCGTTCCGGACTTCCTGCTTTTCCGCAGTAAGGCGGATGCTGCGCGCGGCGTCGCTTCGGAAGGAAAAGGAAACATGGATCTTCCCGCGGTAGCCGCGCTTGACCAGCGTTTCGTACACGCCGTACAGATACCCGTTCAGAACCTCGCCGTTTTCCAGCCCGACGCTGACGTTTTCGATGGTAAGGCAATTCTGCCCGGCGGAGTAAAATTCGGGCACGATCTCCCGCATATGCTCCGCTCGGACGGGGATGAGGGAATAATCCCCGTTTTCTTCCGCAAGCAGCGAGCCGTGCGGCGGAACCTCGAAGACGCTCTGCGGCGCGTACCCTTCCAGAGTTTCCGCATCGATTTGCGAAAAAGAGCCGTTCAGTTCCACGCGGACGGAATGATCGCTCTCGTTCACGCCGAAGAAAAACCGCTTTCCGCCGGGGAGGGTGCGCAGCGTATAATCCAGCGCGGCATCGCGCACGGCGCCGGGGACGGGAAGTTCCGCAAGCGTGATGTTTGCGCGGACGGACGAAAGGTCGGCGCGCACACCGTCTGCATACATCGGCTGTGCGCCGGCTACGGCAAGCTTCCCTCCTTCCGCGAGGAGCTGACCGAGAAGGCGCACGGTATTGCCCTTCAATTCGCGGCAATTCGCCAAAAGGACTGCGCTGTATGCGCGCCCGCCCACCGTAAGCCTGCCGCCCTGCACACCGCCGAGTTTTTCCAGAACCTTTTCGTTGACGAAATGATATGCCACGCCCCGTTTTTTCAGCTGCGCGGCGATTTCGGCGAACCCTATATCGACGTTCTCGCGCGCGGCGTCTTCATGCAGGCGGATATAATCCAGATAAACGCTCTCCATCGGCGTTACGACGGCGACCTGCGCCTCCTCCTGCGAGAAAGCGATCAGATACCCCAGCGCCGCAAAATAATCGTTCATCGTCTTATACCCGCCGATCCACGGCAGCGTGCGGCCGAAAGAAACGGGATGATCGATCTTCCCCTGCCCCGCCAGCGAATAGTTGTACAGATGCTGGCACATAAGATCGACGCCGAACACATACTGTTTATCGCCGATCAGGCGAAGTTCTCGCGGGGTTACGCCGTAGCTGCTGCAGCCGAATGTTTCGGTCATGACCAGGTTTTTGCCCGTTTGCGCGGCGACCGAACCGACATTCTTCGCCGATATGGATGCGGGCGAATACTTGGCGAGGTTGTCGATGGCGGGGATATGCTCGTACAGGTAGCTTGTGGCGCAATCCGCACCGCCCCACATCTGTGTAAAGAAGAACGTTTCTTCGACGCTGTGACCGGTGAGCATGCAGCCGTGCGCGCTGCACCAGTCGTACAATTTTTTGTAATAATTTTCGCAATAGAGCCTGTTCATCAGGTTATAGTACCTGACGCGGAACGGATAGCCGCGCTCGTCCTCCAGAAACAGATAGATAATCCCGCTCTTCAAGTCCTCGCCGTACTGCCTTGCGTATTCTGCCTCGGTGACCTTGGAAACGGGCGTGGCATAGCGGTAATACTGCGGCTCGTCGGTAAAAAATCCGATAAGCTCCTTGCCGAACGACGCGGCAAAACGCTCGTAATACGGCTCGTACGTTGCCGCAATGAATTGATCGGTGACGTCGGGATTGAGAATATCGGCATAAGCGTCGGAATAGCGCAGATAGAGCGTATGATATTTTTCCGCGCGCTCGCCCGGCGAAAGCAGGCGCGGAGCGCCGCCGTCCAGAGAATAGACGGCATACGCCGCCGCATCGAAGTTGTCCTTCACCGCATATTCGAGATAGCGGGCACGGTTTTCGCGTTCGGCGAGAAGCCTGCCGCCGACAAATCCGCTCGGCCAGCCGAATTCGTCGTACATCCACACGCGCATTCCCAGCGACGCCGCTTCCCGCAGGCTGACGCCGACCATGCGGAACCATTCCTCGGAGAGGTATTCCGTCGTCATGCCCGCCCGCGCGTGGAACACGACCCCGCCCAGCCCGTACGACTTCATTTCGCGCAGCTGGCGGCGCAGTTCATCCTCCTGCAGGCAGGAATTTACGCTCCAGAACACGACGGGGCGGAATGCGTTCAGGTCGGCGCCCCGCAGCATGTCCGTTATATTCTTTCCGCTAAACATATTTTTCGATTGTTCCGTCATTTCCGTATTTTCCTTTTTTCATTGATTCCCAAACGGGCGCCCGATCTTCCGTGCCGGCAAAAAACGCCGCCCGTCAGTACGGATGCCGCACGGGCGTTTTCCGCCCAAAGAAAAAGGAGCGCCGGTTCCGCACGCGTGCCTGTCACTCCTTTTTTATTGTTTTCCGCTCCGCTATTCCGCCGCGGCGATCGCGGATACGCAGCTGCTTACGCAGGAAAAGTCATAGTATCCGCAGCCGACGACCGATGTTTTGCCGCCGAACACGACCTTCGCCGTAACTCCCTGCGGGATTTCGGCGTGCAGAAGGACGTTTTCCCCTTCCCTGCGCCATTCGCAGCGGATTTCTCCGCGCACTGTGCCGAACGAAGAACGGACATAGCCGATCCCTTCCGCAAGTACCGGCTCAATGGTGACGCGGTCGCATGCAAACGCATCTTCGTCGATGCGGATACCGCCCAGATAGTGGTATAAAAACGCGTCGTAGCTGCCGAACATGGGATGATCGAAGGAGTCCATTTCGCTACTCATTTCGCTCTCCCAGCGCTCCCACACGGAGGTCGCTCCGCTCGCGAGCATATATCCCCAGCCGGGATATTCCGGATTTTTCAGCATTCTCATCGCCGTTTCGAAGTAGCCGTTGTCGGCGAGGGCATAGAACAGATGCCTGTACCCGATATTCCCGCAGGCGGAATGATAGCCGCGTTTGCGCACGTTTGCCGCAAGGTTTTCCGCCACGGCGGCGCGTTCGCCCTCTTCGGCAATTCCAAGGGAAAGCGCGAGCGCATCCGCCGCCTGCGTTCCTCCGGCAAACCGGTGTGCGCGCGCATCGTAATATCGGGCGCGGATCGCCGCGGCGCTGCGCTCGGCATGTTCGGCATAAGCAGCGGCATCCTCGCCGCGGCCCGCAATCCCCGCCAGGCGGGAAAGCAGCTTCAGCTGCCAATACAGGAACACGGAGGAAACATACAGGTTATCGGTATGCTCGCCGAAACATTCGGGCGCGACCCAATCGGCGTAATACGAATACTGCATTATGTAATTTTCCGATTTTGAAAGGAGAAAGTCGACCCATTTTTTGCAGCCGCCGTAGATCTGCCGCACAAAGCGGGCGTCGCCGTACAGCTGATACGAGAAAAACGGCATCAGCAGATACGCATTGCAGACGGGGTCTGCCGGTCTGCCGCCGGTATAATACGGGGCAGTATCGGCAATGGCGCCGTTTTCCAGCTGCGTATCGGCAATATCGTTCGCAAATTTCGGGAAAAACCGTTCCATGCCGCAGTTATATACCGTTTGATAGAGGCGGGAAGACAGGTCGTTCAGCCAGCCGAAGCGCTCGTCGCGCTGCGGGCAGTCGGTAAGCACGCCCTGCTGGTTGTTCCGCTCGGTGATCTCCGCCATCGCGTGGAGCGCATTCAGCTCGCCGTCGGAACATTCAAACGAACCGGCGGCACGCGTAGCGTTGCATACGAGTTCGCCGCGGAGCGATAAAAGTTCGCACCCGCCCTCCAAAAAGACCTGAACATACTGAAATCCGTGGAAGGTGAACCGGGGGGCGTATTCCTCCTCCCCTTCGCCCTTCAGGATATACAGATCCGTCGCTTTCGCGCTGCGGAGATTGCAGCGGTCGACACTGCCGTCCGGCTTCAGCCGCTCGCCGTATTCCAGGCGGATACGGCTGCCGCGCCTGCCGCGCACGCGCACGCGAACCCAGCCGGCGATGTTCCTGCCTATATCCGCCACGAGGCTGCCGTCTGCCATCGAGGTCAGAGAACGGCACCTGTATTCGCGCAGCACGCATTCCTCCTCGACGGACTGCATTTCAATTTTACCGGCAGGGCCGGGATTGTACACACAGGGCATCCAGCCCTTCGAAGCCGAAGCGGTGTATTCCGCCGTCGACCAGTTTTTCGGTATAAACTCCTCCAGGCGCGCATCGTAGATTTCGCCGTCGTAAATGCTTGCCTCGACCGTGGGGCCGGCGGCAACGTACCACCCGCCGTTTACAGAGGAATGGATTTCTGTCTCCTGCCCGTCTTCGCACTCGGCATAGACCTGAATCAACGCCTGTTTTGCGCCGTTCCAGCCCTGCCCGACTTCCAATCCCAACACATTTTTGCCGGTTCGGAGGGAGGGGGTAATGTCGTAAGCGCAGCACGGCACGCGGCGGGAATAGTCGGTCAGGGAAGGGTTGAGTACGGCGGTACCGGTCTTCTGCCCGTTGATGAACAGTTCGTGGAACCCGATCCCGCAGACATAAGCGCGCGCGCGGACAGGGGTGCAGGGCAAGTCGAATTCGCGGCGCAGGAGCATCGTTGCCCCCGAACGCTGCGCGGGCATTGCCGCCCATGTACCCTTCCAATCCTTCCTGGACAGCAAGCCCGTTTCGAAAGAGCCGACCTCGCTTTCCGCGTACGAATCGCCCGAAAAAACGGTGACCCGCCACCAGCACTGCATGCGCGAAGAGAGTTTTTTCCCCGCATATTCCGCGCAGAACGCGGTTGCGGAGCGCACAACGCCGCTGTCCCATAAATCCCCTACGCCGCGCTCGGCAGCGGTACGCGAAGCGCTGACAATGACCCTGTATGCCGTTTGCGCGGCAGGGTCGGAGGATAGCTTCCACATCAGGCGGGGAGCCGTACACCCCAGCCCGATAGGGTTATTTTTGTATTCGCATTGAATTTCCGTGATTTTAAACATAGCTGAAAAGAGTATCGTTCCGTGCATTTTGCAAAGCGGGCGCCCGCACGCCAGTGCAGACACCCGCTGCAATCCTATCCTGTTAACCTAACTTTTTCTTACGGACAAAGAGTATTGCGCCCGCCGCCAGCAATACCGCCGCGGCGATGCCTGCCGACGCCGCGCCGACCGCGGAGCTGCATCCGCCCGCCGCAACGACGTTGACGGTCAGCGTGCCGCGCACGGGGGTGCCGTTGATCGTGACCGAGACCCTGTAAGTGAGCGTACCGAGTTCGTCGGTGTTGATCTGATCCATGACGACGCGCTCGTCGTTCAGTCTGATTTCCTCCGTCGTGCCGTCGGTATAGGTCACGACGACGGAATACTGCGAAAGGTCGACTTCCTCGCCCTGACGAACCTCGATCGAGCCTTCCACCTTGCTGACGCCGCGTACGACCGTAACCTTGACTTCCTTCGTGATCGGAGCGCGGTCTTCGCCGTTTTCGTCCTTGCCGCCCGACAGCGTAATCGTGATCGTGGCTTCGCCCGTCGACATGCCGATCATCGTACCGACTTCGTTGATGGTGACAACGGAAGGATCGGACGACTGATAGGTGAACGTACCCGTCGTAGCATCCGCAGGGACGCGCACCGCGCCAATCGGCTGTGCCGCACCCGCCTCGATTTCGATCGATTCGCTGACCGTGAAATCGGTGTATTCGATGTACAGCTGCCACAAGCTGCTCGTGCCGTTATCCTCGTAGCAATAATAGGTTATATCCGATTCGCGCACGCCCTCGACGATGTAGTAGCCTGCGGTGTTATCCGCATTGCCGATGAACTTATAGGCGGGCATGCCTGCCTTGAAGGTGATCTTGTCGCCCTGCCTGTAAATGGGGATCTGTTCGCCGTCGATCACGCCGTAGCCCTTTGTGCCGGAATATCCGTTCGGGCGGATCAACACGAGGTAACGCGATCCGAGCTGCCACAGCGAAATGGGCGTATCGACCGCTTTCCCCTGTTCGTCGTATGTGTTCTGGTAGACGACGCCGTCCTTGGCATCTTCATAGACGATATAATTCGACATATCCCGCAACACTGCCGCTTCTGCGGTATTTTTGCCCGTCATGTTGAGGGTGTTGGTGGAGAACGCGTCCATACCGACCATCATATGCCCGTTCCAGGTGCCGGATGCGTTGCGGCTGTCGTCAACGTCATAGCCGCTCACGCCCAGGGAGCTGAACGTTCCGACGACGCGCTGGTTGATGACTTCGACTTCAATTTCCGCCGTCATTTCGCTCAACGGGTCGGTGATGATGACCGCATAGTTCCCCGCCTCTGCAAAGTCCTGCTTTCCGATCATGTCTGCGGTGATTTCGACGTTGACCTTGACGCCGTTCGTCAGGGTATACTGCCCCATCAGAACGTATCCGCCGCGCTCGACGACCGTTTCGTAGAAATAGTTTGTGCTGCCCGAGGGGTTGCCGTTTACGGGGATGATGAACTGATCTATATCCGTTACGATTTCAAAGCTTTCAATATCTTCCTTCTGCAGCGGGTCGACAACGATCGTGACCGTTTTGACGGGCAGATTGCCGTACCACACGGAAACGGTGACGGTTCCCTCCGACAATCCGCGCAGGACGCCCAGCGAGGAGATGGTCGCAATTTCCTTATTGTTGACGGCATAGCGGAAATATGCGGTGATGCCGTCGGCAGCCTTGACTTCGATCTGCAAATCCTGCCCCACTTTGATATGGGTATCGTTCGGGGTGGTGATTTCGTAATCGCTTTCGGAGGAAGGCGCGTTCAGCGCAACGAATCCTGTGCCGTTGTAGACGTACGAAACGTCCTCCTGCAAAGCCTCCGTATTGAGGATACCGAATCCGGCGCGGATGGTCAGAACACCGCCTTCGGGCATCGTCGCCATGCCGATGTTCGACTGCGAACCGGGTTCATGAATATACAGGCGGATCACTTTGCCGTCCACGCGCGCGCACCACACGTCGGCGATATTGCCGTTCGGATACACGAAGGAGAAGTACGGCAGAACGGTATAGACGTCGTCGTAGTTGCTGTTGTCGAATACCCTGTCGTTGGAAGAGGTGGTCGTGATATAGAACACCGTATCCGACTCGGAACCGTTCGGGTTTGCCGTGCTGACCGAATCGATGGTGATGGGAGTAAGGCTCGCATAATCGCGATCCGGAATCTCGCGCGGAGTTACCCACGCCACGCCGTCAAACATGTACGTCAGAGGTTCACCGAACATATAGTATTCACCCGCGTACCTGTTGTCGTTGGAAACGAAGCGGAATCCCTCGCCGATGGTGATGGTATCGCCGGGTTCGGGGGAATCCTCCGCCATGGTAAGCCCGTTCGTACCCCTGAACCAGAACAGAACACTCTTGCTCTGGCTGTAAGCATAGACCGCGTTGACCGAAACACCGTTGCGGGTATATGTTACCTGCGAAAGCAGATCTTCGGTCAGCTGCATGTCGATGAACCCGCCGAGGCTCTGCGCCGTCGTATTGACCGCGACGACGATGGGATAGGTCGAATTGCCGTTACTGTTGGTTTCCGCACCCGTCGCGATAACGCTGACAAGATCGGGATACTCGCCGCCATCCGCTTTGATCCAGGCGCCGCCGTCAAAGCGGAAGCTCACATCTTCGGAAACAACGTAAGTGATCCCGTTGACGTCGCGGAATTCGAATCCCTGCTTGATCGTGAGAATATCCCCTTCCTGCGAAACGCCGTTGGTGAACGAAGCGCCCGCGGGATTTTTGAAGTATACGCGCATCTTTGCCCCGTCGCGGTGAAGAACGCCCGCGACCGCCTGCGCAGTGCCGCGCGTATAGGTGATATATTCGTTCATGCCCGCATCGCAATCGAGGTTCATGCCCTCCGGGCCGAGATCCGCCGCATTCGTTGCGACGTCGACCCGCATCGTGAATCCGTTATTTTCGAATCCCGATCTCTGCGTCTGCGCATAGGTGAAATCCGCGGCAACGTCGGGCAGTTCGGTACCCTCGATCCATTGCGTTCCGTCAAAAATGTAGGAAATATCTTCCTGCAGCGCCTCCGTTTCGAGGATGCGGAACCCTGCTTTGATGGTCAGGATGCCGCCGACGGGGATCTGCCCGTTGTTGATGTTCGCATTCGGATTGTTTTCCTGCCGGATGAAAAGGCGGGCGACCCTGCCGTTCACGCGTACATACCAGGGCGACGTTTCCGTTCCGCTCGGGAAGGTGAACGTGATATAGCTGCGGATATTCGTCGCCGTATAGTCGGCATCGCCGAAATCCTGCGTGTTGGTCGAAGTGCTGTTGATGAAGAAGGTGGAATCGGTGTTGCCGTTCACCACGTCCGTGACCGTTACCGACTCGATTTCGATGGGGTCGAGTTCGGAAATATCCGGTTCGTCGGGGATGACCGCGCCGTCGCGCACCCACAGGGAATGCTCGGCGCTGTAAGTATAGTTCACCGCCTCGCCGTTCGCGTGGGCAAGACCGTCCCGGTCGAAAACGAACAACCCCGCGCCGACGCTCAGCACGTCGCCGTCCGTCGGGTGCTGCCCGTCGTACCCGGAACCGTTGAAGAAGAAAGTGAGCAAGCCGCCCTCTTCATAGATATGGGTTGCTGTATGCTTCGTTTCCCCGCTGGCGATTGTGACCAAGGGCAGCATGCTTGCATCGTAAGTAAGCCCGTGCTGGTTATTATTCGTCAACCCCGTGGAAGGGACGCGCACCTGATGCCCCTGCACCCATGCCGAGGCGTCAAACGTATCCGGCCAGGTGATCTGCCTGACTTCTACGTCACTGCAAACCCACAGGTTGTATTCCTCCATGTATGTCCACGAGATAGCTTCCTCGTTCACATACTCGGTGCCGTTTTTATTGGAAACCGAAAGCCCCGCGCCGACGCTCAACACATCGCCGTCCTGCGGGGTAAGACCGGTATAACCCGAATCGTTGAAATAGAAAGACAGCTTTCCTCCCCACTCATAGATATGCGAGCAGGCAAAGGTTTTGCCGCCGCTGGTAATTTTGACCAAAGCGAGCATGCCCTCATCATAGGTGAGCAGCTGATTGTTCAGATTTTCCAACCCCGTGGAAGAAATATGAATTTCCATATCTCCTTTCCAGTCTGACTGGGCGATCGTATCCGGCCAGGAGATCTGCACGGCTGAAGGCAATTCCGAACCGGGAACCCAAGCCGTACCGTTATAAATATAGGATACGGTACCCGGAATCACATAGGTGACGGAGCTGTCACCCGAACTGAAAACAATATTTTCGCCGACGGAGAAAATGTCGCCGCGCTCAAATGTATCCAGTGTGAGCGGCAGGTCGGCACTGGTTCTGAAATAGATATACATCTGCGTGCCGTGTCCTTGAACGGCACCGGCGGAAACGCTTTTATCGCCGCGGGTATAGGTGATCTTCGCGATCTGATCCGCCTCTGCCACGAGACTCGTAGCACCGTCGCCGAGCGAAACCGAGACGCTCGTGTTCAGATGCAGGCGGATCGGAAAACCGCTGTTGCCGTCCGAAGGCGTAAATCCGGCAACGCTCGTGACGGTCGCGTCCGGAAGGGAAGATTCCGCCCATTCGGAGCCGTCGAATTCATAGACAAGATTTCCCTCGACCTTGTACGACGTACCCGAAGTATTGCTGAACGAAAATCCCGCGTCGACCACGAGAATATCCCCTGCCTCCGAAACGCCGTTCGTAAAGGCAAGGCCGGTTGCGTCCTTGAAATACAATTTTACAACAGACCCGTTCCTGCTTTGCGCAGTGCCGAGCGCCGCGCTTACACCGTTGCGGAAATATCTCGCCGTACCGTTCACGGTCAGCGCTCCGCCGGGCAGACCCTCCGCATCCGTCGTTAAATCTACCCGCATCGTAAATCCGTTATTGAGATATTCCGATGCCACGGTATCCACGGCGGAAACCGTTACGGGCGTTTCATCTGCCGCAAACCCGACGATGCCGAAGCTCATGCTCATCGCGACCGCAAAGCAAAGCGACAACAGTACAAGAAATAATTTTCTTGTTTTGCTCATATGATTCCCTCCTCAATAAAATCTTTATTTGTTATAAGCGAAACCGAATCTGCCGATCGGCGCGCTGTCACCCGAAATGTAATAGTCGAGGATATGGCTGTTCAGTTCTTTGTCCATATCGAACTGCACGTTATCCGCCACCTTGAAGGAAAAGCTGACGTTATCCGCCGTCATGCCGAGCGCAGAGAGCGGGATTTTATAGACCAGCGTGTTTTCGCTGCGGTATATTTCCGCCTCGCCCGCTTCTGCCCAGTTGAATCCGCTTTCGCTGCATTTTTCGACGGACGTCTTTCCGTTTTCGCCCGGATGGCGGTTGACGATATAATTAAATCCCGCAAACGATGTTTCCGTATCGCCGGCGGAGATCAGCAGGTTCATCCAGCCCTCGTCCCCCGAAGCGTATTCGGTTACAGGCTCGAGCGTTTCCACGCGGAAATAGACGTAAGTATCGTCGTGAATGACTTTGACGGACGTAATATCGTTGCGGTTGGAGTTATCGACGTACGCGCCCGGTTCCCTGGCGGCGTTTTCGCCGTTGCGCGGCATTGCGTCGCCCGCAAAGTCGGCATATTCGACGAACACGTTGTCCCATGCGGTAAGGTCGGAAAGATCTTCGATGGTTTTGGTCGCCATGCGGTATTTCTGCGGTTCGTTCCCCTTGAAGGTGCGCACGCCCGATACCATTTGCAGATAGAAGCTGTCGCCGAATGCCTTGCCCATCTCGATGTCTCGCGAATATTCGGCGTTGTAACCGTCGACAAAGAATACATCCCTGCCCGTCCAGCCGCTGGTACTGCCTGCACCGCCCTGCCCGTCGTTGGTGATGTATTTAATGGCTGTCCACTCGTTCCAGCCGGTGACGAAAATGTTCTGCACCATGCCCGCGTCGGCATAGGTGAGCGCGTTGTCCCACTGCCAGCCGAAATTCTGCCCCAGCCACCAGTCTTCGTGTACTTCGTAACCGTCGTAACCGCGGGAAGACGTGGGGCGCTCCTCGGAAAAATAGGGAGATTCGTCGGAATGCTGCGCGACCGATACGGAGATGTTCCCGTTCATGTTCGGCACGGGGGTACCCCATTGCAGCCACGGAAGACCTTTTTCGTCGTTCGCTACGCCCGTGGAAGGCCACTGCGATTCATAAAAATTGAAATAGCTGTACAGCGGATCGCTTGTGGAAAGGAACTGCGACGCATCCGTCTGGTCGCTCGCGCCGCCGTTGGCGGTGGAAACGCCGACGATGACGGGGCGGCTGTCCCCTTTGAAGCGGAACCAAAGGTCGTTGTACTGATTTGTGACGTAGAAGGTGTTATAAATATTGCGGATGGTCGCAGCGCTCGCGGTGTTGGTATAGAACCCGACCTTCGGCACATCCCACCCCTGCAGCCGGTATGTATCCAGCGTCTGCAAAATGAGAGTAACAACGTCGTTATAAGTGACGGAGTTGGTATAGTCGAACAGGATATAGTCGATGCCCGCCATTGTGAGAAGTTCGACGTGCCGCGCGATCACCCACGGGTCGCGCAGAGAATAATAGCCGTAGAGCGGTTCGCTCATAAAATGGAACTGGTGCGTGGGACTTGCGCCCGTCGTATCGCCGGTATCGTACAGAGGCGAATCCGCCCCCAGCTGTTCGAGCTTGTTTACGTCGTATATGCCCGTCATGCCCTGCGAACCGAGCCAGGTGAAATAGAACAGACCGACGTAGCGCCTGCTTTCATCCGACGGGTCAACGACCGTGACCGTGCGGCCGTAATCGTCGACGGCGGTCAGATTTGCCACGCTGTATTCCTGTGCGGTAAGACCGCGCGTATCGAAATCGAGCTGCGTTTCCCCGCCGTTCGAAGGAGTATGGGTGCATGCCCCGAATACGAACAGCGACGCGAGCGCGAGCGACATTGTGCCGAGTGCTTGCCTGAATTTTCCTTTCCTCATAAAAATGTTTCCTCGGGATTAACCTTTCAGCCCGTCCATGGCGACCCCTTCGATCAGCTGCTTCTGGAAGATGAAGAACAGCACCGCGGGGACAATGCTCATCAGAACCCCTGCCGCCATGCGGATATTCAGCGTATCGCTGCCGACGTTCTGATCTGTAAACGAATAGAACACCGCGTAAGCGAAAGTATCGGGGAAGCTGTCGTCCAGCCGCCAGATCAAAGGCCCGTAATAGTCGCCCCAGTTGGAGGTGAATACGTTGACCATGATATAGACGATGATGGGTTTGCACAGCGGCAGACCGATAAAGAAATACCTGCGCAGCGGCCCCGCGCCGTCGATTTTTGCGGCGTCGTCAATATCCTTGGGCAGGCTCTGCAAAAAGGAGCGGGCAAGGAAAATATAGATCGCGCCGCCGCCCGTGATATTCGGGATCGTGAGCGGGAGCAGCGTATTCAGCCAGCCGAACGTGTTGTACAGGCTGTACAGAGGGATCTGCGTGACGACCGCGGGGAGCATCATCGTGGAGAGCATAAATCCGAACAGCACATTTTTGCCCCAAAACTTGCAACGCGCAAATCCGAACGCGATAAATGTTGCCGACAGCGGCACGGCGATCAGGTTGAAGATGATGACGAACATCGTGTTGCCGAGCGCACTCAGATAGTTGTTGTCCTGCAAGACCTGCAGATAATTGGAAAACTGCGGCACGGCGGGGAACAGGATCAGTTCCGCCCCGATGATCTCCTCCGTTGTCATCAGGCTCTTGGAGATCATCAGCACATACGGGAACACGAGGATCAGCCCGATCAGCACCATCAGAACGTGCATACAGATGCGGAATGCGAGCGACCGCCTTTTTTTGCCGCGGTTGTAGGCGGCGGCGTCTGCCGCGGGAAGTATATTCTGTGCCGATTCAGCCATATTTTACTCCTCCTTGCCCGCGATGAGGCGCCGGATGCCGAACAGAGCCGCCGTAACGATGCCGACAAGCACCATAAGCACCCACGAAAGCGCGCTGGCATACCCCCACTTCGTGCGGCGGAACGCCTCGGCATAGATGTATACGCCGAACATATTGAGCGCGTCCTGGTAGCCGGTGCCTTCGGGCGGATACAGCATGAGCGTGCCGTTGTACTGGAACGTTCCGATCAGCATCGTGACGACATTGAAGAAAATCATCGGCGCGCTGCCGGGGATCGTGACATGCAGGAACCGCGCGAAAATGCCGGCGCCGTCGATTTTTGCCGCCTCGTACAGCTGCGAGGGTATAGACTTGAATGCGGAAAGCCACAGGATCATGCCGCCGCCTATGCTCCATAAATTCATCAGAAAAATGGAGCTGATGGCGACAAACGAGTTTGCCGAATCGAAAAACTCGCTGTGCGCGCCGAACAGGGCAAAAATTTCGTTGAACACGCCGTTATTCGCAAACATATCGTCCCACAGCATACCGGAAACGACGCCGGGAATGACGCAGGGAAGATAGAAAACGACGCGGAACGCACCCACCGACCGGTACGGCAGATTGGCAAGGCACGCCAGAAGATAGCCGCTCACCAGAACGATCGGCACGCTGACGAAAGCGTAGTAGCAGGTGTTGCCGAGCACGCGCCAGAAATGTATGTCGCGCGAAAAAATGAAGATGAAATTGTTCAGCCCGACGGGGAAATAATAGGTCGCGCCCGTGTAGTTGAAAAACGACCACACGAGCGACTGGATCATCGGGTATGCCGTGAACAGACCCAACCCGACGACGAGGGGAAATACAAACATCCAACCCTCGCGGTTTTCCCGCCAGAAGCGCTGCAATTTATTATATTTTTTCGGAGCGGCGGGAGAGGGCATGCCCTCTCCCCTGTATTCCTGCTCCTCCCGTTCAGGCTGTGACGACGCTGTCAAATGCATACTGAACCTCCTCACGGAACCGAGTGAACGCATTTTCAGGATCGCGCACGGCATAAGTTCCGACAAAGGAATCCATCGCCGAAATCAGGCTGCTGGAAAATACAGGATCGGTATAGCCGAGGAAATCCAGACCCGCGGTTTTATAGTCCGAACCCCAGGTATACGCTTCGAGATTGAATTTGGAACTGTATTCCTTATGCCAGTTCGCGTCGGGGTTGGAATAAGAGAGATCCGTGCGGATGGAAGGCAGGGTCAAGCCGCCTTCCGCCGCGCGCTGCTGCCCGTCCTGGCTCATCATATAACTGAGGAATGCCGCCGCAAGATTCAGTTCCATCGGGTCTGCGTCCTCGTCGTCGAGGTGGCTGTTGAGCGCGTATCCCGCATAACCCATGCCGATGGAGGAAGACTGCCCGTTGATGAGCGGGAAGGATACGATGTCGAAAATAGGATTGCCGCTGTCGTCCTGGAAGATCGCCCTGTTGGCATAATTGTCCAGGCTGGTAGACTGGAAGAGCATTGCGCCCGTGCCGCTTTCGAAGGAAGAATCCTGTTCGCCGCTTTCGGGGATAAATTTCCTGTCGACCAGATTCTGCACGAAATCGACGACCTCGCCGGCGGTATCCTGGGTCAGGGCAAATTCGCCCTGCTCGTTGAGAACCTGCCCGCCGAAGCTGCGGATGACGGAATAGGCGACCGGCTCCCAGCCGAGGTTGGAGTCGATGGGGAAATAGGAGGTATCCCCTTGCCCGTCGTAATAATCGCGCACCTGCTGGCAGACGGTGAGGAAATCGTTCCACGTCCAGCCGTTTTTGATGATGCTCGTATCCACGCCCGCGTCGGCGAGGATCTCCTTATTGTAGAAGCAGACGACCGTATCCGCCGAACGGGGAATGGCGTAGCGCGATTCGCCGAACACGCCCATCCCGTGGAATTTGTCGGTAAAATCCTGCTCATAGTCGAACTCCCCCGCCGCCTCTGCCTGCTCGACGAAGCGGTCAAGGTTGAGCGCATAGCCGCCGCTCATGAGGAAGTAAAAGTTTTCGGAATTGCACCACACGATATCGGGAAGCACTCCCGCATTGTACTGCATGGTGACGGTATTGTTGTAGCTCCCGCTCGTGAGAGAGAATGTTTTAATATCGAAGGTGATATTCGGGTATTGCAGACGGAAACCTTCGGTCATCGCGTCCATGATCCCTTTTTCGTAATCGTTGTTCGGGATCAGAACGGAAATTTCCGCCGTGGTGCTCGCGGGGATATTAAAGTCGATTTCATACGTCAGTTCTTCATTCGGATTGCTCCCCGGCTGACCGCGGAAGTTGCAGCCGGCGAACGAAACGCAGAGCATTGCCACCGCAGCCGCAGCGGCGAAAAGTTTGAAAAGCTTCTTCATTCTGTTTATCTCCTTTTTCAGTTTGGCGGCACGCCGCCTTGAATATCCGTTTGCCCTTCGGCGTCGAAGGAGCAAAACAACAAAATTGATGACTGTTTTGCCTGTTCCGCCCCGCTCGCAAGGGAACGAAACGGCGGCGCGGGCTTCCGCCCGTGCAGAGCTTTTAAACACGTTCTCGTTTTTGGGAACCAAAAACGAGAATTTTTATGAAAATAAAAATTGCGCTGCCGTTTATTGAGCCAACCCGGAATAATCCGAAATGACATTCATCAGATTCATGGCATATACGCGGTGCATAAAGTCGTTGGGGTGGTTGATGTTGCTGGAAGAAATTTCGCAATACTGCTTGCGTTCCATAAAATATTTGCCAACCCGCTGCATGTCGACCGTTATGATGGTTCCGTTGTTTCCGCTGTCCTCGACGATCTGATTGAGCATATTGAGATATTCGTCGAACCTTCCGGGGAATCTTTCATACCGCGGATTGCAGGGGAAAGAATTGACCAGGATAAAGTTGCAGTCGGGCGAAACGGTTTTGATTTCCGCAATCAGGTTTTCGATGTTGCGCCGGTATGCGGGCGGAGTGACCTCATCCGCGCCCGTTCCGGACGCGTCGTTCATGCCGTAGGCGATGACGCACAGGTCGGGAACCGCCGCCTTTGCATTGTTCATCGCTCCCATGCCCTCGCCCGTGAGCGGCCATTCGCTCTTCGTGCCGCCCTGCGCCGAATTGGTGAGGGTTACGTTAACGCCGTACACCCGCTCGATTTCGGCGGCGAGCTGGTTCGCGTAGCAGGGCGTATTCGGTTCGACGTGCAGATTGTCGCCCGTGGACGAACTGCCCGCAGAAATGCTGTCGCCGAGCACTACCAGGCTGATATCCTCTTTCGCCTGCAATTTTGCGCGGAGGCCGGTGAGAACGGTCACGTCGTATTCCGCGAACACGTTTTCGGGGAGGTCGCGCACATCGTATGCGTAGGTTACGGAGAGATACCTGCCGTAGAACAGCGAGCTTTCGGTATAGACCATGGGCCCTACCCCCAAATCCCAGATCGTATACAGGGTATGGTTATCGGGCATACCGCCTGTATATTCGAACCCTTCGGGCGCCGCAGCCTGCATCTCCTCCGCCGTTCCCGTGATCACCTTTTCGTTGAGGAGAGGGATCGACGAACCTTCGGGGATCAGGAGCCTGCCGTTTTCCGCATCGGTCGTATAATCGACGCCCTCGGTATAGGTGGTCTTTAACGTCTGATCCATGACGCTGACGACCCTGAGAGGCTTGTACAGCAGATTCGCGTATGCCTGCCCGTCTTCGTACGCAATGGGCAGGGCAAGTTCATTGTAGATGACGTTGCCGAGCCAATAAGGCTGCGACATCTTTTGCTCGTATTCTTCCTGTGTGTAATCCATCGCTGCATACTCCTCATTGTAAAGCGGGAAATCGTTCATGTCGATCGGCTCATTTCCGCCAGAGCCGCCCTCCTGTCTTTGCCTGCATCCCGTCAGCGCCGCGCCCGCCAGGACGAAGGCAAACAGCAATGCAAAAATCCGAAACATTTTTTTCATTGGGCTGTGATCTCCTTTTTGCCGTTTCTGTATATGGAAACAAAATTTTTTAAACAGATTTTCGATCCCCCCGGCTGTGCGCAAGGCTTATTTTGCCCGCCTGCGAAGGAGGCAGGCGGCGGCTGCGCCGACGAGAAGAATTGCCCCGCCCAGCCCCGCGAATCCGACGGCGGAACTGCATCCGCCCCCGTCGGAAGAAGGTTTTGCGGCGCGGATGGTCACGCTGCCGGTCAGAAGCCCGACGCCGCTTTCAGGCTGTGCCGCGAGCATCGCCTGCACTTCGCCGTTCCCCTCGCCGAGAAGGATGACCCGCGCGGATACGGTGCGCGTTTCGCCGCGGTATGTCGTTGCGGAAATTTCTATAATATCGCCGTCGGCGGGCAGTTCGCTCACTTCCGGCACGCCGGAAACGTTCAGCGAAGCGATCTGATTGCCTACGTTCGGGTCGTTGGTGGTGATGCCCGTAACTCCGTTCGTGATCGCAAGCGGGGTATCGAGCGTTTCGTACGTCCACATCCACGAAGAATACCCGCGGTCTGCCATCGTACGGAAGTAATCGGCGTACGCCGACTCGGTCGTGCCGCTGCCGTAATTCCCGGTCAGGGCAGCCTTCGTTATATCGATGCCGCCGTCGACCGATTTTGCCATCGAAAGCGCCCGTTCCGCCGCCCCGTCCGTCGCATTCAGAAGATACGAAGTAGAAACGGTAGGCAGCTGCGCACGGACGCGCAGGAGCTGATCGGGGAAAAAGGATATGACGACCACGCGCGGGAGAACGTTGTACTCGTTCACCTTTTGCGCAAACAGGTTTACCAGCTGCGCGTCCTGCCCCTTGAATTCAATAATCAGGAGCATATCGCCCAGATTGCCGGCGTTCATCGAGCTGAACACCTCGTCGAGCGTGGGGATCCGATCTCCGCCCGAAAGCTCGATCGTCTGCAGCTGCGCAAGCGTGAGGCTGCTCACGGGAACGGAGGCACCGTTGTAATTGACGTTCGTGTTGTGGTGAAGCACGATCTGGTTATCCGCCGTGCGGTAAATATCGATCTCCGCGTGCGTCGCGCCGATATTTGCCGCGTCTTCGATGGCTCCGACCGTGTTTTCGTCATGAATGCCCACATACCCGCGGTGCGCCGCGATAAAGGGCGCGCGAGAGAGAACCGTGCCTTCCCCCGCCCCTTCGATGCGGTCGTACAGTGCATATACAGGCTGCGCGTCGGGCGCGATGACGCCGTACGCCCCGCTGCCGACCGCGTCCGCGATCTGCCCGGCGGAACCGTCGGTCAGAACCCAGACGCTTTTGAACCGCGCCTGGTAATAGGCGACCGCCTCCCGCTCCGCCGCACCGCTTTCGATTACGACGACCTGCGCCCCCGCCGTGTTTGCAAGCCCCAGCTGAGTCTGAAGGAGAGCTTCGCCCTCCGCGGCAGCCGCCGTATAATACAGCCGCGCAGACGGGATTTCCGAACGCACCTGCATCAGAATGCCGGCGTCCCCCGCGACCGCGAGGTCGGCGACGGGCGTTTCTTCGACGAAAGCACCCAGCGCGGTAACGGCGGCGGCGCCCTGCGGCTCGACGACGGGGAGAGATACCCCGCTCACCTCTTGCGCATAGATCTCCGCAAAGGAGCCGAGCGGCTCGCCCGCGTCGGATACGACCTGTAAAGAGGCATCGACCTCCATCCACACGACGTTCGGAGCCTGCCCCGCTTCCAGCGACGCAAGAGACTCCGCATCCGCCAGCCTTGTGACGACCGTGGGTTGGGCATTGAAGTCTGACCCGCTGCCGCCGTTGTCGGTATTGGCGGCGAACGTTTCCGCATATACGGCGGAACACGGGATTACAACAGCCAATAAGGCGGCACAGCACACTGCCGCCGCTATCCGTTTGAACATAGAGATCGTTTTTTCTCCTTATGACAACTATTTCCTTTGACTATATAGTAAACTATTTTGTCGGATTTTGCAATATAAGATTTAATGAAATACTTGCACGATTTACAGATTATTTGTGAAAAACATGCGAAATTTATGTATTTTTTACCTTTTTCGGTTGACAGCATACCGCCGTTATGTCATACTGGAAGCAACGGGAGGACAGCTTTATGACGCCGATTCCTTTTGAACATATCGAGCTGAAAATCATGGAAGCGGGCTTTGACCGCGTGGATAATTCGTGGAACAGATTCATTACGCTGTTCCCCTATTATCGTATTTATTATGTCGTGAGCGGGAAAGCCGTGATCTACCTGCAGGACTATCAGCTCAACCTGAAGCCGGGGAAACTTTATTTTATCCCATCCTTTTCCATTTTCGACGCGCATTGCGACGAAATACTGGGGCATTATTGGATCCATTTCAATTTCGATATAACGACGGCGAGCTATCTGACCATTTACCCGCCGAAGCGGGAAGCCGAGGCGCCGCCGTTCGTGGGTGAAATTTTCCGCAACCTTTTGCAGCATGTCGGCGGGTATCAGCAGTGCAATTCTCCTGCCGACGCCATCGCCTGCGAAGGGCTGATCAAATATCTGCTGTCCTTTTTCCTGCCGGACACGGTTTCCGCCGCCCCCGAAGCGGTACGGTTCGTTCCCGTTCTGCAATACATCGACAGCCATTTCGATTCGCATATTTCCAACGCCGATCTGGGGAAGATCATGTTTCTTTCCCCCACCTATTTTTCCAACCTGTTTACAAAGCAATTCGGGATCACGCCGCAGCAGTATATCCAGCAGAAGCGGATCAATGCCGCCGCCATCATGCTTTTCGAGAGCAACAAAAACATCCGCGAGATTGCCTTTGCCTGCGGTTTTGAAAGCGAAACGTATTTCAACCGTCAGTTTCACAACTACATGGGCATTTCGCCCGGAAAGTACAGAAAACTCGCGGTAAGCCTGGGAAGCTGATCCGCAGAGCGCAGGCAGATGAACTGCGAAACATCGAAAAAAGCGATACCTTTGCACAGGTATCGCTTTTTTGATTATTGAATCGGATAAAAAACTTATATATTCCCTTTTCCTGAAAAAGCGCCTTCATCGCAGCAGAAAGGACTGCCGCAGTCAGCAGTCCTTTTTTTCAATGCCGAAGATCCCGAACCTCGCCCGTCAACCACACAAAACAATCGGAATAATCTGTCATAATCTGACACATGTCAAATATTGGTAAATCATCCGTTTTATTCCTTTCTATGATTATAGAAGGAGGTGTTTTACCAATGAATAACGTGATCAAAAAAGAAAAATCCATTTTGCAGTTGCTCGACCGAAAAGACCCGTTCGCACTCAAAGCGTTCGAAGACCTGCTGATCCGCTTTGACCGCGACGACCACCTGCGACCGACCATCCACCCCGTTTTGCTCGACGCCATTTACATTGAACGCACGGACGAAGACCGCTGGAAACTGACAGTAAAAGGACACATCGGCGACACAACCTGCAGCCGGTACAGGAATATGTACATAAAACACTTTTTCTATTTTTATGAAAAGAACAAAGCCCTCGCGGAAGCCGCTGCTTCCGGACTTTGATCGATTTACGGGCAGGACGGCTGAAGCCGTCCTGCCCGTCTTTTACCGCTTCGATCTGCGGCGTGCCGCGCAGCGCGCGGCGGCAGAATTCAGCACGGAACACAATCGCCCGAATCCCGTCGAGATGATAGAGAGAATGGTCGGGCCTTGCGCATTCGCGCATCAACCCGGGCAGCACAAATTCGCGGTATGCCCCGGGGGAGATCATCGCGGAAAAATCGCACTGCACCTTAGCCGTGCGGCCGCTGCCCCAGATGGCAAAGGCGGTGAACACGCTCGAACCGTCTGCAAGGGCAACGGCACGGTACATTTCATCATAGCAATAATCTGCCGCACCTTCCAGGCGGGAAAGCACCGTTTTGACAGTTTCAGGCTCATCCATCAGATCATAACACAGATTTTGCGCTCCGCGCATCGCCGCCAGAATATCGATATTCTCCTGTACGTCCGGAATGCCGACGGGAAACTCCCCTTCCGACAGCCGCACGGTTTCCCGCACCTCGCGCAAATGTTCCTCCCACCAAGGGGAAAAGCGCATAAAATCCTTCTCCGGCAATTCGGCAATGGTTTCCGCGCACGGCTCGTACCATACGGTATCGTAGGAAAACTTCGGCTCGCAGCCCAGGTATGCAGCCAAAGAACCGGGGCCGAGGTTCAAATCGAGATACGGGAATGCATCGGCAAAATAGCGGCTTACGCGCATCTCCTCGCGCATCATTGCAACGCGGACGGCGGCGCCGATATGGAAATCGCGCGGAGAAACGCCACGCAAGTTAAAATCCGGCTCCCCCGTCCTGCCGATAATCCGACACAGCGGTCTGCCGAAATCTTCGCCCCTCCACCACATCGAAAACCTCTGCCGTACATCCTCGGGCATCATAAATCCCTCTCTCATCTTTTCCGCTCTCCTCATTGCATTTTTGCATGCTCGCTAACCTCAATTATATTCTTTCTATTCCGGAATGTCAATTTCCTGCCCGTCCGGCTCATGCAATTTCACAGAAAGGTCAACTTTTTTCTGTTTGTTTCAAATACGGTAAAATTTGCCTCCAGCGGTTTACAAATAGCTTGTGCGGCGGTATAATAGAGGCATGTACATAGCCGATTTACACATCCATTCCAAATATTCGCGCGCGACGAGCAAGGACGGGGATATCCCCCACCTCGATTTATGGGCGCGCCGCAAGGGCATCGGACTCGTGGGCACGGGCGACTTTACCCACCCCAAGTGGCGGGAGGAGCTGGAGGAGACGCTCGAGCCCGCCGAAGAAGGCTTTTACCGCATCCGCGCGGACAAAAAACTGCGGGACGTATGCGATTTTTCCGTATCGCCGCGCTTCGTGCTTTCGGGCGAAATCAGCTGTATCTATAAGCAGGACGGAAAGGTGCGCAAGGTGCACAACGTAATCCTTCTGCCCTCCCTCGACGCCGCCGAGCGCCTTTCGCTCAAATTGGAGACGATCGGAAACATCCGCTCGGACGGGCGGCCGATTTTGGGGCTTTCCTCGCGGGATCTGCTCGCGATCACCCTCGACGTGTGCCCCGAGGCGGTGTTCATCCCCGCGCACATCTGGACGCCGCACTTTTCGCTGTTCGGCGCCTTTTCGGGTTTCGATACCCCGGAAGAGTGCTTCGGCGACCTTGCGGGGCAGATTCATGCCCTCGAAACGGGGCTTTCCTCCGACCCGCTCATGAACCGCCGCGTGCCCATGCTGGACGGCTATACGATGGTCTCCGATTCGGACGCGCACTCCCCCGCCAAGCTGGGCAGGGAATGCAACCTCGTCGAAACCGACCTTTCCTACCCCGCCCTCAAAAGAGCGCTGGAGACGGGCGAAGGGTTCGGCGGCACCATCGAATTTTTCCCCGAGGAGGGCAAATACCACCTCGACGGGCACCGCAACTGCGGCATTCGCCTCACGCCCGCCGAAACGCTGAAATACGGCGGAATATGCCCCGTTTGCGGCAAAAAGATAACCATCGGCGTGCTCAACCGCGTGGAACAGCTCGCCGCGCGAAGCGAAGACTACGTCCCCGCGGGCGCGAAGCCGTTCGAGCACCTCATCCCTCTGCCCGAGGCGATCGCCGCATCGCTGGGCACGGGCGCCGCAAGTACCAAAACGGAGCAGACGTATATCAAAATGCTGCGCGATCTGGGTTCGGAAGCGGAGATCCTGCGCGTGCGGCAGATTGCCGACATCGAGCGGTATGCGGGCGAACGCATCGCCGAGGGCATCCGCCGCCTGCGCGAGGGCAAAGTGATCAAATCGGCGGGATACGACGGCGAATACGGCAAAATTTCCCTGTTCACCCCCGACGAACTGAAAAACACGAGCGGGCAGCTCTCCTTTTTGGACAGCATCCCCCTCGCGGAACTCGCCGCAACGGCACCCGAAAGCGCGAAAAACAGCGGCGAAAGCGGAGCAACCCCGAGCGCCGATTCCGACAATATGGCACAAAATACACAGAACGTTGACGAAAAAACGGTACCTATGCGCGGGCTGAACGCCGGGCAGGAAGCCGCCGCTGACAGCGGAGCGCGCGTGACGGCGGTGATCGCCGGGCCGGGAACGGGCAAGACGCACACGCTCGTCGAACGCATCGTGCGGCTGGTCGAACGGGGCGTAAAGCCGAGCGAAATTACCGCCGTGACCTTTACGGTGCGCGCGGCGGAGGAGCTGCGCGAGCGGCTTGCGGCGAAGCTCAAACGCAAGGCGGAGAAAATTACGGTGGGCACCTTCCACTCCGTGTGCTATTCCTTTTTAAAAGCGGAATTTTCCCCCGCGAGCCGCGCCCTGCAGCTGCGGACGGCGGAGGAAGTTCTCCGCGATTTCGGGCGGAAGTGCGCGCCGAATGCCTTTTTGAGCGAGGTTTCCGCCGCCAAAAACGGCATGGGCGAGGAAGATGCTTGCATCCGCGAATACACCCGCCGCCTGCGCGCGGCGGGTGCGCTGGACTTCGACGACATCATAGACGAGGCGCTCGCGCGCAAAATTGCGGGCGAATGCTTCCGCTGCCTGCTCGTCGACGAATTCCAGGACGTGAACGAAAAGCAGTACGAGCTTGTGCGGCAATGGGCGGGCGAAAGCAATTCTCTCTTTGTCATCGGCGACCCCGACCAGGCGATCTACTCCTTCCGCGGCGCGGCGGCGAATATCTTTGAACGGCTGCAGAGGGACTTTCCGCAGGTAAATCTCGTGCGGCTGACAAAAAACTACCGTTCTACTCCCGAAATCATCGATTGCGCCCTGCGCGCCATATCCGAAAACAATGGCGAGCGGACGCTGTGCCCTACCCTGCCCGCGGGAGCCAAGGTGCGCCTCGCCGAATGCGGGAGCGAGCTGGCGGAGGGCATCTTCGTCGCCAAGGAAATCGGAAAGATGACGGGCGGACTGGACATGCTCGCCAAAGGGCGGGAGGAAAAGCAGCGCGCCTTCGGCGAGATCGCCGTGCTCGCGCGCACCAATCGCCAGCTGGACGGGATCCGCCGCTGCCTGCGGCAGGAAGGAATCCCCTGCGCCGAGGCGCGGGCGGACTTCCTCGAATCGCCCGCCGTAAGCGGCACCCTCGCCTTTTTCGCCGCGCTCGCGGGCGGGAACGAGCAGGAGGCGGAAAACTTCCTCGGCGGTCGCGAAAACTTCGAAGCGGCGCGCGAAAAATTCCTGCCGCAGATGAACGGCAGACCGCGCAAGGTACTCGCCGCGTGGAGGGAATACCAGCACATCGCAAGCGCCGAGTTCGACAAACTCATCGACGCGGCGCACTACGCGCGTATGGAGGAGTTTCTGGACGCCATGCTGCTCGGAAAAGAGGGCGACGCGGTCGTCGCCGAGGGAAAGACGGCGGCGGGCGCAGTGCGCCTTTCCACCCTGCACGGCGCGAAGGGGCTGGAATTCCCCGTCGTGTTTCTGTGCGGAATGACCGAGGGCGTGTTCCCCCGCGAGCCGCGCGGCGCAGAAAATGGCAAAAAAATCTCCGCCGCAGACAATAAGAGCGGCGCAGAAAACGGCGCAAAGCACAATGCCGCAGACGGCAGGAACGGCGCGGGAAAAAACATCCCCGACGACGGTGCGGCGGGCGGCGACGCGGACGAGGCGGAGGAGCGGCGGCTGCTCTATGTGGGCATCACGCGCGCGAAGGAGGAACTCATCCTCACGGCGGGCGGCAAGCCCTCCCCCTTCCTTTCAGGTCTGCCGCAGGATATTATAAAGGAAACGACCGTACAGCGGCAATACAAACAGCTGTCGATGTTTTAACCGATGAGCCGCGCGCCGCAACGGCAGCGGACAAAAAAGCGGCGCAACGCGTGCAGGCGCACCTCTGTCGGGCGCGCCGATGAGCGGCGCATGCGCCGGACAAAAAAACATTTTCCGGAGGAAACTTATATGCTGCAAAAGGCACTGCAATTTATCCGCGAACGCGGGTACAACGTGTATTCGGTATGCGAATGGAAGGACGGGAACGAGCAGAAAGAGGAGCTGCAGCCCGCCAACCATGCGAACAACTGCTATTCCCTCTCCAAGAGCTTCACCTCCGCCGCGATCGGCATGCTCGAATATGCGGGAAAACTTTCCCGCGGCGATAAAATCGGGCAATACATCGGCGATTTATTCCCCGCCGGAAACGCCGACAAGCTGCAAAAAGTGACGGTGCGCGACCTTCTATCGCACGCGGCGGGGTTTGCCGAGGGAGTTCTGTTCGAGGGCGACCGCTATACCCACGGCACGGACGACTGGGCGGAGTTTGCCCTCTCTCAACCCATGCCCTATGCGGCGGGCGAGAAGAGCGTGTACTCCAACGCGACCTATTACCTCCTGTCGCGCATCGCGGAAAAGGCGGCGGGAGAAACGCTGTTCGATTACCTGCACAAAAACCTTCTGCGCCCGCTCGGTTTCCGCGACTATGCCGCGAACGCCTGCCCGCTGGGGCATACCTTCGGCGCTTCGGGGATGTTCTTCGCCTGCGAAGATCTTGTGAAATTCGGGCGGCTCTTTCTCGGCGGCGGTGTTTACGGGGGGAAGCGGTACCTCTCCGAGGAGTATATACGCGAGGCGGTCTCTCCCCTGCTGCCGAGCGGGAATCGTTTCTACGGCTTGAGTTTTTGGAAAAACAGCGCGGACGACGGCTATTATTACGGCGACGGCGCGCACGGTCAGCTCATCCTCGTCTGCCCCGCAAAGAACGCGGTGCTGGCAATGCAGAGTTACGACAACACCATCGATATGCGCGGACTGACCGCATACCTCGCCGGGTAGGCGCAATGCCCGCGGGCGGCGGGAAGACGGAACAGCGGGCGCCGCGCAAGCGGATATTTGGTTGCCAACGTCCTTTCGGCGTGGTAAAATAGAGAAAATCGGAATGGAAAATTCCCGACCCGAATATCCTACTAGAGTCGAAGGAATGTACAATATTTTTTAAGAACGTATGCAAGGAGAGCAGAGCATGGCCGATACGGAGCGACCGGACGAAGAAATGCCCGCCGCAGGCGGAGCGGAGAACCCGAACGAAAAAAAGCCCGCCGAAAACGCGGCTGGTACAAAAAACGAGGCGACGGTCATCGAAATCAGGGACGGAGCGCCGAGCGAAAAGGCGGACGGCGGCAGGGCGAAATCCACTGCGGACGGCGCGGCGGACAAAGGCGCCGACGTAAGCGAGGATGACCTGCGCTACCGAAGCGGCGGGCAGGTGGCAAAGAGCGGGCTGCTCGGCGCATTCATAGGTCTTGCGATCATCGTGCCCGGCGTGAGCGGCTCGGCGGTCGCCATCATCTTCCGCCTGTACGAAAAGCTGCTGTATGCGCTGGGGAACTTCTTCCGCAAATTCAAAAGGTGCGCCCTGTTTTTGCTGCCCGTCGCCGTCGGCGCTGCCGTCGGTCTGATTCTCGGCTTTTTCGGCGTGCGGGCGCTGCTCGGCGTTCTGCCGTTCGCGACGGTGGCGCTGTTCGCGGGGCTGATGCTCGGCGCATACCCCGCCGTCACCGACCAGCTCAAGGGCGAAAAGCTCACACCTTGGAGGGGCGCCCTCTTCGCGCTCGGACTGGCGCTGCCCGTCGCCCTATCGGCGGTGTCCGTTTTCGCGGCGCCGGGCGCGGCGCCCTTGGAAAATCTGCAGGTGTGGCACTATCTCCTCTTCCTCCTGCTCGGCTGGCTGGTCGCGCTCACGCAGCTCGTGCCGGGGCTTTCCGCCACGGCGCTTCTGATGACGGTCGGCTACTTTACTCCCCTGCTCGATTCGGTGAGCCTGACTTATTGGCAGAGCAACCCGCAGGTGTTCCTCGTTTACGCGTGCCTGATCGTCGGTTTTATTGCGGGACTTCTGACGATATCAAAACTCCTCTCCCGCCTCCTTGCGCGGCACAGGGCTCCCACATTTTACGCGGTGGCGGGGCTGTCGCTCGGCTCCGCCGTGACGATGTTCTTCAACCCCGAGATCATGGAAGTGTACCGCGGTTGGGCGGGCGGCGGCATGGGAGCCGACCTCGGCGTCGGCATCGCGCTGTTCGTCATCGGGATTGCCGCCGCCTTTCTCCTCGTGCGCTGCGAGCGCAGGAATACGAGGTAAACGGCTGTGTGGATCGCGGCGGCAATCGGCTCGGCATTCTTTGCGGGCATCACGGCAATCCTCTCCAAATGCGGCGTGAAAAACGCCAATTCGGACGTGGCGACCGCCGTGCGCACCTCGGTGGTGCTCGTCATGGCGTGGGGCATCGCCCTGCTGACGGGCGCATGCGCGGAATTGCCTGCCGTCAGCGCGCGGTCGTGGATCTTTCTCATTCTCTCGGGGCTGGCGACGGGCGCGTCGTGGGTGTGCTACTTTAAGGCGCTCTCCCTCGGCGAAGTGCCCAAGGTGGCGGCTGTGGACAAGTCGAGCGCCGTCCTCTCCGTGCTGTTCGCCATCATCCTGTTCCCCGACGAGCGCAATCTCTGGTGGCTCAAACTCATCTTCCTCGCCGTCATCGCCGCCGGCACCTTCCTGATGACGGACATCCGCCGCGGAACGGGCGAAGGCAAGCCGCTGTGGCTGCTGTTCGCAATCCTCTCCGCCGTGTTCGCCGCGGCGACCTCTTTGCTCGCGAACGTCGGCATCGAAAACGTCGATTCCAACCTCGCCACCGCCATCCGCACAAGCGTCGTGCTCGTGCTCGCGTGGGGCATCGTCTTTTGCCGCGGAGAAGGGGAATATGTCAAGGAGCTCAAGGGAAAGGAGCTCGTCTTTCTCCTCCTTTCGGGCGTTGCGACGGGAGCCTCGTGGCTGTGCTACTATTACGCCATCCGGAACGGGCAGGTCAGCGTAGTCGTGCCCATCGACCGATTGAGCATACTGATTACAGTCCTCTTTTCCCTCGCCGTGTTCAGGGAAAAGCTGTCCGCCAAAGGTTGGATCGGTCTGGCTCTGCTGACGGCGGGTACGGTGTGCATGGCGGTATTTACCGGATAACGCCCTCTGCGGGCGCGGCGGCGAAATACGGGCAGACCGGTGCAGACGGCATTGCAAATACGGGATATTTTATGCAAAGAAGGGCGCGGCAGAAGCCGCGCCCTTCTTTCCGTATTGCATTTACATTTCGAACGCCCGCCTTGGAGCGCCCTCCGCCGCGCCGCTTTCAGGCGACGGCGGCGAAATCCGAAGCCGTCAGCGAAATCGCCGAAGTGGTCAGATCTTCCCTGCCGTCCCGTTCGTATTTGACGGTGAGCGTATCGTCCGGCCGCAGGATATACAAAAGATCGGAGATGTCGAACGTGCGGTCGATTTCGTACTCAACGTTTTCCCCGTCTCTGCCGATGATAAAGGAGCGGATGATGTCCCCCGTTGCCAGACCGAACTCCTCCGACAAACCCGAAACGGAGCCCGCACCGAGCACGACGTCTTCGCTGATGCTGCCGGCACCCGACTGCGCGTCGTATTCGTAGACGGAATTCTGCGATACAAGCGCGCTTTCCTCGACAAAATCGATTTTATAGACGCCGTTGGTCGCATCGTCGCCGTCCTCATAATAATAGATGATGTTGTCCGCCGTGCCCGTCACGATCGGGAGAGGGATCGCGAAGTTGATGTTCTCCTCCGTGGAATTGCCGGCGTTCGCAATGCCGATCAGCTCCCCGTCGGTATTGAACAGCCCGCCGCCCGAATTGCCCTGGTACAGCGGCGTATCGATGCGGATGGAACGGTATTGGCGCAGCGTTCCGTCGATGTTCAGGGAAATGTATTCGTCCGCAACGCTGACGATGCCCTCGGTCACGCTGATGCCCTCGCCCTCGGGGTTGCCGATCGTGTAGGCGGCGTCGCCCACCGAATAGCCGTCGGCAACAGTGACCGCCTGCGCCTGGCTGTTTATGGCTTTCACGTCGTCCGTGTCGGCGCGGAGCACCGCAATATCCGAATTCACCGAACCGCCCACATAGTCGCACTCGATAGAATAGCTGCCGTAATCGATGACGGTATACCCATCCTCGTCGCGGCTGTTGGTTCTGCTCGGATCGCTCTCGCTGCCGTAGAGATAGCATACGATTTTGCGGGCGATTTTCTCCCCGTTTTCGTTCGTGTTGCCGCTCGAAGCGTTGGAATCGTACACGACGTGGTAATTGGTGAGGATGTAGGTATTTTCATCGTCCATCGAATAGATGACGCCGCCGCCCGTATAAACGGCGGTATCCTCATACCGCAAAAATCCGCTCCTCGATTCCTCGACGAACTCCGCATACACTTTCAGGCTGGAAAGCAGCGTTTCGCCGATGGCGGCGGAATTGTCGCCCGATTCGATGGTCAGATATTTTTCGAGAAACTCCTCATAGGAAATATCCTCCCCCGTTTCCTGCACATACGTCTGCCACAGGTCGGATGCGGAAACGTCCTGCCCGTCGGCGCCGCCGTCGATGACCAGTTCCGATGTGCTGCCGTCCGAATAAGTGATCGTGTAAATCCCGTCCGTTCCGCGCGTACCCGTCTTTTCGATGGAAACGACGCTCGGAGCGCTGCTGCACCCGACCAGCACGGAGGCGCATATCAGCATGAGCGCCGACAAAAAGGCTGTAAGGTATTTTGCGATTTTTTTCATAACAAAAGCCCTCCGCTTTCGTTTTTTAATATTGTATCGCAGGGAAAAAATCGTTTGATTATATTTTTGTTAAATATTGGTGAACTTTGCCGCCCGAATCTGCACACATTTTCAGGTGCGGCGCAGGAAATCGGGGCGGGCGTCGATGCCGATGAGCCGCGGTTCCCGCACTCCCGCAAAATCGTGCATGTCCGCAAACTGCACCCGCAGATTTTCGTGGCTCGTCCAATAATAGCGCAGCGATTCGAGGCAGGCGGCGGAAGTGTACACCGTATAATCGAAGGGCAGCACCTCCTTATCGTGTTCCGTCACGTCCGAAAAATCGCTTACGCGCACCGCGCCGAGGGGGAACGCCGCGCTCGCAAACAGACGGAACAGATTCGTGATCCCCTCCTCTTCCCCGCGCCCGCGCACGGCATGCTCCTTTAAAAAACACAGCCGCACAAAACGCGAGGGGGAAGACCAGTCTCCGGGGATGCCCAGCGCGCCGCTGCCCGAAAAGCATTGCCCGAACTCCTTTCCGCACACGGTCAGACCCGCATAGTCCTGACTGCGCAGATGCGCATAGTTGAGCAGATTGCTCTCGTGCCACCCGTAGTCGGGGCTGTTGGTCATCACGCCCACGGTATCGCGATGCACGCGCATACCGCCCTCACACGGCTCGGCGACGATCGTTTCGCCCGTACGGTCGGAAAAGCACCAGTGCAGGGGCGGAACAGCGCCGAACAGCGGTTCTTGTACGATGGTGACCCCGCTCATCAGTTCGCGCGCCGCCTCCTCGCAGGTGGCGCACTGCGAGAGGATATACGGCAGCGCCAGACCCGCCTGCACGGGCGCCGTGCCGCGCCGAGGAATATGACCGTAACGGGCAAAACCGCGGAAATACAGCTGCCCGCCCGCCAACCCCGCCTCGTTCATCCCGTCGTACAGGACGGGTGCGCCGGGGATCGCCAACGTACCCATGCCGAAAGAAGCGTACTTCGCCGGGTATGCCTCCCCGTGCGTTTCCCCTTCGCGGACGAAGGCGCAGACGGGCGTACCCTGCGGCAAAAACACGACACCGCTCCCATCGGCAAAGCGGTTGAAATCGAAATTCCTGCCGAAAAAATGTTTTCCGTCCTCGCTCGTCCAGCTCATGGCGCTGCAGCCGCCGTACATCAGATCCATCGCCGCACCTCCCCTTTCTCTGCATATAGTCTGCGCCGTAAGACCCAAAATTATTGCGCGGAAACAAAAGCGGAGGAACCGCCGCTGCAAAATTGTGCCGCCGTGCATAATTTTCTGCCAATGCGGGAAAATAATGGCATTCCCCGCAACGGAAAATGCGGGGAAAAAGGAGGAAATTCTCATGAAACCGAAAAAGCTCCTGCTCCTGGCCGCCGTACTCGGCATTGCCGTTTGCATCGGCGCAGGAAGCATTTGCGCTTCCGCGCAGGAACAACCCGTCGGAAACGCCTGTCTGACCGTTACGGGCTGCGCATCCGTCGAGGCGGAGGCAGACCTATGCACCTTCGGCGGGTGCGTGGAAGCGGCGGGCAACGATATGCGCGCCGCCGAGGAAGCCGCGGCTGCACTGCTGCGCACCGTAAAGGATACCTTTGCCGCCTACGGCACCGTAAGCGAGGAAAGCTCCTCCGCTTATCCTGCGGGCGCAACGGGATATACCGCCGTCAAATATCTGTCCTTCGTGACCGACAAAGCGGATCAGGCGGAGGAGATCCGCGCCGCACTCGCCAAAACGGGCGTAACCTGCCTGGACGGGGTGCGCTTTTCCTGCAAAGAGGACGGGGAATACAAACTGGAAGCGCTGCGGCTGGCGATCGATAACGCGCGCGAAAAAGCAAAAGCGCTCGGCGCGGAAGGCGAGCTGGTGCATGTGGAGGAGCAATGCTGCTACCCTTGCGCGCGCGGAGGAACAAGCGATGGAAAGGTGACCTATACCGCCACCGTGCGCGCCGTGTTTGCAAAAGCGCGGCACGCGGACGCGCGCGGCGGACAGAGCCATGCCCCGGCGGAAGGCGGGGCTGAAGGCTGAAACAACACGGCATCAGGCATGCGCCCGTTTTTCGGAAAACGGGCGCATAATTTACGCCCCAACAGACAAAATCCCCTTTGCCGCAGTGTACATATGTAAAAAATTTGGAAAATCTGAAAAAATTGTTCAAGAAATATTGACTTTTCCGAAAAAATAGATTATTCTAATTAAAATAAAAATCTTAAAGGAGGGGATTGTTATGTATTGCCAGGATTGCGGCAACAAACTTGCTTTGAAATTTTGCGAAAACGAAGGTCTCGTCCCCTACTGCAACGAATGCGGCGAATTCAAATTCCCGCCCTTCAAAACGGCGGTGAGCATGGTCGTCGTCAATCGGGCGCAAGACCGTATTCTCATCGCAAAACATACCAACGGCAATTTTCTGCTGTATGCGGGGTATGTGAAAAAGGGCGAGTCTGCAGAAAAAGCGATCGTGCGCGAAATCAAAGAGGAAACGGGGCTGAACGCCATTAAGTACAAGTACATGAGTTCGCGCTACCATGAGCCGCGCAACGTACTGATGCTGAATTTCATCGTCGTCGTTTCCGACGGGGATATACGCTCGAATGAGGAAGAAATTTCCGAAACCAAGTGGTGTACCTTCGACGAGGCGCTCGAAACGGTGATGCACGACTCCACCGCCGAATATTTTCTGAAAAACGCGGTGGCGGAACTGAAAAAGAGCAAAATCTGAAAGAAAAAAGAGGACGAAATACTTTTTCCTCCTCTTTTTTTTATTTCCGTACCGCAGCGCTTCCCGCGCCTCCGCGCGTCCGGAAAAGCCATTGCACAGCAAACGGCGCCCGATTGAAAAACCGGGCGCCGTTTGCTGTGTGTTATTTGCTCCTGTAATTTTCGCAGCAGGTGCATTTGTCCGCTTCGCAGTCGCAGGTATTGCCCACGACGATCTTGTCCAGCGTGCAGTTCTTCCCTTCGCAGTTGAACATGCAGTCGGATACCTCACAGCCGATTGCCTGGTTGATTTTCTTCATAATAACCACCTCCTGCATACAGTATGCCCGCAAGCGGATGCGATTATACCCCGGCAGCACATACTTTGAACTAAAAAAGCAGATACGTTTTCGATTTTTTGGTTCATGAATTCAACCGATCAACGCGAAGCGTACTTGCGTTTGGTGGCGTTTCCGCCGCGGATATGCCGTTCAGACAGATTTCGTTCGAGAACCTTGCGCACCTTTTCGCACAATTCCGCGTCGATTTCCTCCAGCCGCTCCGTTATATCTTTATGTACGGTAGACTTGCTGATACCGAAATGTTCGGCGCAGGCGCGCACCGTTGCGCCCGTTTCCAGTATGTATTCCCCGCTTTGGCGCGCACGCCTTGCCATATACTCCCACACGATGTAATACCCCCTATCCGGCGATGTTACATTGTATGTCGAATTTTGAATAATTATGACGAAACGGGCAGTTTTCCCTTCCCGTGCCGGACAATCCCTTACCCCGCGAAAAAAGGAACCGCCCGTGCGGTTCCTTTTCTGCCGATATTGCCGTGCCGGTCTTTCGCTCACGTTAATGGCGCGCCGGGCTTACCGCCAGGTATGCGCGCACACTCGCTTCGATTTTTTTCAAATGACCGGCATTTTTTTCCACCTCTTCGGCATGCCGCCGCTGCGCTTCCGTCACGCGGGTGCATTCCTCCGATACGCGGGAGCAAGCGCCGTCGAGCGCACGCATCTTCTCTCTGCTGCGCTCCGCTTCCTCCTCCTTTCCCGCTGCACGGGAACGAAGGGAATCCATGCGGCTGCGGCAGCGCTGTATCTCCGCCGAACACTCCGCCGCGCCCTCTTCGTCCTCCTCCTGCTGTCTTCTCGAACATTCCAACTCATCGATCCTCGCCTGCACAGCCTTCATCTCCGCCCGCAGCGTTTCTGCCTCGCTTTCAGCGGCCGCCGCCCGTTTTTCCAAACGGTTTTTGGCGGCATCCGCCTTGCCGACGCCCTCCCGCGCCCTCTTCTGCACAGCCGACTCCAGATCTGCCGATGCGCTCCCTATTTTCGGAAGCGATGCTCCGATCGCAGTAAGTACGCCCAAATCTACACAATATCTCGCCATTCCGACCTCTTTGCCTCGTCAGGCAGACACCTAATCGTCGTTGCTGTAGCCGATGATTGCGTCCTTTATCCTTTTCAGCCGCGCCATATACTCGTCTGCGCGATGCGCAGTGCGGACGATGCCCTCGTGCAACTCGTTATACATCACCTGCAGGCTTTTATAGCGCAGGTCTTTCCACGAATTTCCGGCGCCGTTCAGTTCGTCGCCCAAAGCCTTATCCAACGCCTCCAGCGTGCCTTTTACGCTGAAAACAGCATAATAAATATCGCTGACAGCATTGGAACTGACTCTTACCGTATCGCTCATGTTCAAGACCTCCTGTAATCCTGCAAATGCTCCAATGTTCTCCCGACGTGGCGCTCCATCCGGTCTATATCCTCCACGCGGGCGGCAATTTCCGCATTGATCTCCGAAACCATGCGCACGACTTCCTGGTACTTTTCGTCCTGCCATTCGCCTCTGACCGAGCGGAGCGTATCGCGCATTTTCTGCTGCAGGTTCCACAGCTCCTCCCTCGTCATTTCGAACACCTTCTTCATCCCTTCCAGCGTCTTTTCGGAGGTGTAAATTTCCGACATTTTTCCTTCCTCCCGAATCATTCATTGTAAGCGTCGATGGCTTTTTTGATTTTTTCCAGGCGCAAAATGTCGTCTTCCGCCTTTTTCAAAAGCGCCAACAGATGCCCGTGCATCGTTTTCTGCATCTCCTGCAATTTTTTGAACTGATCGTCCTTCCATTGCGCGCCAGCCGTTGTCATACCCAGTTCAAGGTTATTTTCCATCGCCATCATCTTATTCTGCATGGTGACGAGGGCGGTGATCATGTCGGCGACCGCCTGCGAATTTACTTTTGCTCCGCTGCTCATTCCGGTTTTCCTCCTTTATGCCCGCTTATAATCTTCCAGCTTTTTTTTGATCTCGTCTACAAAAAGCGCCATATCGCCAAGTTCGATGACCAGACCGGGTATGCCGTCGATCATCTCGCGCGCCATTTTTGCAACTTCGACGTATTTATCGTCGTTCCAGTCGTTGCTGACCGAATGGATTGCCGTTATGATAGACTGCTGCGCCTCCAAAAGGCTGTCCTGTCCTCTCGAAAGCACCTTGTAGATCCCTTCCAGAGCTTCTTCCGAGTTTTGTATTCCCGCCATGTTCTATTCCTCCTGTTTGGTTTGTTCTTTTGTTTCGGGCAAGGCGAAAGGCTTGAATTGCAAAACCTCCTTCCCGTCCGAAAATACGCACGTTATATCGCTCTTGGGCGATGTTTCCACCGGCGACGCTACGCGTACGCAGTTTTCATCGGACAGCCCGAACACGATCTTTTTGGTGAAACGGTTGTTCAGGCTCTGCGAATATGTAGCCGAGCCGAGCGCGTCGACTGTGTTCAGCGCATCCGTCGAAAGCATGATGAAATGCACCCCGAAACTGTATCCGCCCGAAATAAGTTCGCTCCAGGCATCCCTGTACGAGATTGCCGCTCCCTTTTTTTCGTGCTGCGGCTGCTTTGCCGCGAGCGCGGCAAACATCGCCCGGAAATCTTCCGCCCCCGCCGGCTCTGCGGGCTTTTCTTTGCTATCTTCTTCCTCCTCTATATAATCGGAGCGCTCGACGCGCTCGCCTTTGCACAGCTTGCACAATACGTCTATATCGTGGAATCCGCGCACAAAGACGATGTTGCCGCGCCCGTCCTCGCTTTTTCCCTTTTTGCGCAGCGACACCTCTTCGGCGAGGCTTTCGACCATGCGCAGAAAATCGGGCCGCGTTCTGACTCTGCGGAAAATTTCCGGCGAATGCTCCGCAGCCTTCTCCATATACTCCGCAGGCGGCTCCCCGATAAAATCGTTTCCGTCGAGCAGATATACGCATGTGTTTTCCGCACGGGCGAGGCTGATCAGCAACAGCTGCGCGAGCGACTCCATCAGCTTGCCTTCTTTGCCTACGCATAGCAGATTGCTGTTCTGCTTTTTGGTGAAAGCGACGCGCACATAATCGGCGACCTTGATCGGCGCGCCGAGCAACAGCTCCACGGCGCCTTGACTTTGCGGCTTGCCGAACTCCTCCTGCGGGAACGCGGGGACGCGGCTCCCTTCGAATACCTTTGTTTCGTCACCCTTGCCCGCCGCAGCTTTGGCAATCGCTTCGAGATACTTCTTTTTTGTTTCGCCGCTGCAATACGCCGTGCGGAACACGATGTTCCCGCATTCGGTAAAGTCTTTATTGTATACCGCTGTGCCGATCGCGCCGCGCATACGGGCAAACGCATCGTCGCCCGCCGCGCCGAACAGCCTGCCGGCTTCCGTCTGGCTGAATTTTAACCCGATGCGGATGCGCATCTGCCCCACCGTATCCGAACTGATCGCACAGTCCGGGCTGCCGACGACGGTAATCGTCTGCGTACTCATGATAAGATGTATACCGTAAGAGCGCCCGAGCTTGACGATTTCGTTGGTCAAGTGCGCGCAGTTCTGTGCGACGCTGCGATTCGACTTGCTGTCGAACAGCACCTGAAATTCATCCATGATGACGAGTATGCGCGGCAATTTTTTGCCCGATGCCCGCACATACCCCGCGATGTCGCTGACGCCGCTCTCCTTGAACAGGACGGAGCGCCGCTCCATTTCCGCATTCAGATTGAGCAGAATGCTCTCGCCGAACTCCTGCATGGCGTCGAGCGCGAGCAGACGGATATGCGGAATGGGATACGTTTCGTAAATTTTGAACTCCGTACCGCTTTTAAAGTCCATCAGATACATTTGCAGATCGTCGGGCGAATAATGAAGCGCGGCGCTCAAAATGATCGTATGCAGCAAGGTAGATTTGCCCGAGCCGGTGCCGCCCGTGATCATCGCGTGATGGGAAGACCCGATCTTCCCGAATTCGATGTCCTCCACGGCGGAACCGTCTCCCTTTCCGACGGGAATGGAAAGTCCGTCGGCAGAGCTTCGCGTAAACATATCCGAAAGGCTGCACACAGAATCGAACACGATCCCTTTGGAAAGATTTTTCTTCGCCGCCTGCGCATAGCCGTCGATAAATTCATCCAGTACCGCCTGTCCGGGCAGTTCGCCCGACAGCAGGAACATTCCGCTGCCTTCGCTCTTCATGTACCCGGAGTTCTGCACAAGGCAGTACGCCGCCTGGCGTATTTTTTCGATATATTGTTTTGCCGAGCCGTAACCGGACGTTTCGTCCTCCTCCTCGTTGTAGGCGATGAAAACGAAGATGCCGCATTTTTCGCCGTTCTTCATAATGCTGATCAACGACTCGCAGGCGCCCGCATCGAAAAATTTGGGGAAATCGAATACGCATACGAGCTTGACGGGCAAAGGGTTGTCCGGCGTGGCGTCGTTGTATTCCAAAACGTTCTTATAGCGGTTGGAGAGCTTTTGCTGGATGACCGAGTCAACGTAATCGTTCAGCGCGGAAAGGCGGTTGCGTATATCCTCGTACGACGTGAATATTTTTTGCGCGAACATTTCGGGGACTTTTTCCTTGAGCGAGAGAAAATTTTTGACGCTCATCCCCTTTTTATCGGGGTCGAACACATTGATCTCCACGCCGTTGACGGGGAGTTGCCGGATAAACTCAAAGACGGTGTTCCCGATGAATTCCGCAGCCGCGCCGCGGGATTCCCCGCCTGCGCTCCGTATAAAAAAATTCCGGCAGCTGCCGAGCTGTTCCCTGCAAGGCAGCATCGCGAATCCGTCGGCAAAAACCGAAGGGAAATTTTCCCCGATCTTCTGCCCCGCGGGTGTTTCCGCAAGGGCGTCGGCGACCATCAGAACGGACTGCGCAATGCGGACGCTGCGGGGGAAAGCCCCGTTTCGGCAGAATGCGCCGCCCTCCCCGCCGAATTCTTCGGCGAACTGCTTTTCGCTTTCGCCGATCTCCTGCACCATATCAGGCGGAAGCAGATCTTCCATTCCGCGCACAGCCTCGTCGCCGATAAAGTCAAGGTCTTCGCCGCGTTCGCGCGTTTCGCATGCGAGCTGCGCACGGTTTGCCGCGACCAGTTCGTCTGTGCGAGCCTGAAACGTTTCGGTCAAAGAGCTTTTGCTGCGCTCGAGCCGCGCCTTCGCCTGACGCTTCTCCTCCTCGGCGCTCCGCACGGCGAGATCGCCGAGCAAAATCAGCTTTTTGAATGCCGCCCTGCGTTTTCCGCCCAACAAAACGGCCTTGGGCAGAGGCTTGTCGATATACCGCGCAGCCGTCTGTTTGTACGCTTCCGCGATTTGCGGGAGAGGGCATGTTTCGGAAAAATCGGCGATGCCCAGTTCTTTACATACCGCCGCCCTCGTTTCGCCGTCGATCTGCATCACGCCGCACTTTGCGGCAAATTTGCCGTAATGCGCGTCTACGCCCTTCAGATGGCTTTCCGTATCCGAAATGATGCGCAGCTGATGCTCCGCTTCGCGCACGGCGGATGCGTAGTTGCGCTCTTCCCGCTCAAAGGCGGCGGCTTTCTCACTGCCCAGTTTTTTCAATTCTTCCGCCTGGCTCCTGCGCATGGCGGAAAGGACGCCGTCGTTTTGCCCCGCGGCAGCCCTGTAAACTTTATTCGCATTGCCTATATACGCCGCAATGTCGGCGAGTTTTTTTTCGTTTTCTCTGAAATCGAACATCCTTTATTCCCCGTCATCTGCCTCGGAAATAAGTTTTTCCAGATCGCCGAGCGCCTCGTCTGCACGGTACGCCGCCTCTTTCAGCGCAAGGCAGGCGCGCATGCTTTCGGCAAGTTCGCCCTGGAATTGTTTCCCCTTTTCGTCCGTCCAGGCAGCAGCCTCGCCGCAAACGGTGCCGTAGCTGTCGATGAGCGCCGCCTCCTCCGCTTCGAATTTGCCCATATGCTACTCCTCGTAGCGGCATTTGCCGCCGCAGCCCTTGCCGAAATGTACCACGAGCGATGTAGTCACCTGCAGAGGATAACTGAATATCTCCACCATTTCCCCGCCGATCGCCGGGTCTGACGTGTTGCATACGAGCGTATACTGCTGCAGATTGTTCAAAAGCCTGGGGATATACGAACCGTTGCCGCGGTTGAGTATATCCAGCGCCAGCTTTATGCCGATGCAGGTGATAAAATTGATGTCAACCGAAATGCCCGGCTCGAACTTCAGCTTTTCGATATTCACCTCGTTGGAATACACATGGTGGTTGTTCGCGGAAACGCGACCGGACAGACCGCCCCCGTCGCCCAGCGCACAGCCGCAGCAGGGCATATTTTCTCCGGGCAGCCAGTAAAAAATTTCGCCCGCAAGAGCGCGTTCCCAAAACCCGATCGAGAGAAAGGCGCAGCCGAACGCCGCCGCAATCCTGTTTGCGTATACGTCGGCGGCGCGGTTATCGGCGCAGCCGATGAACAGCGTATCGCCGGGTACGCAGAATTCCGCAAACTGCTCCTGCGAGATATGCTCCACAACATTCCTGTATGCGACGACGTGCGCCGCGGGATTGATGTTATGAATCCGCTTTTCGATGAGGTCGACCTTGTATTCCCCGACTTCGCTGATGCCGCACTGATGCCTGCAAATGTTATGGTATTCCAGCACGTCGGTATCCACGAGCATGAAATGCCCCACTCCCGAGCGCGCCAGCTCGAGCGCGACGAGACTGCCGACCGAACCGCAGCCGAGGATTACGGCGCGCTTGGCGCGCATCACGTCCGATTCGAGAATCCCTTTATTCCGAGAAAATATATTCAAATACAGGCTATACGTTTCCGTTTCGTACTTCTGTCCTTTATAATAGAACTCGGCTGTATCGCCCGTACGGTATCCGCACAGCCTGCCGCCCGCATCGCCATGCTCGCCCGAAGCGTATAATTTCCCCAAATAACGCAAATTTCTCCCCTTCTCCGTAGAAACGACGTTGAAAATCCCGCTGTCTTTTTTATAATACCCGTACAGGCAGACAGTTTCGTCCTTTTCTAAAACGGAAAAAGGGAGAAATACCTTTAATTTTTTTCCAACTTTGAAAGCGAACACTCGACCAGCTCCTTATCGACCGCGCCGCCGTTTTTTGCGGCTGTTTTCGCATCCGCCATGAGCAAGGTAAACAGCCCGCCCGTATAAACGAAGCTGCATCCGTCAAAGCGGAATATAAAGTACGGCTCATCCCTGTACTGAATGCGGTAAAAGGATAGATCGTAACTCTCCCTGCCCCGCACGCACAGATGAAGGCAATATTCGTCCAACGATATTTCCGCTTCCGCACCCGCGCCCGAAAAATATTCGAGGTCGTCCTCCAGTTTGCCGAGCAGTTCCTCCACGAACAGCTCCGCCCGCTCCCTGCGCAGCATGTCGCCGCGGATGTAATCCTCCACATTCAGCGAAGTTCTGCGCAAAATGCACAGCACCTCCGCAAAGAGAGGTTCTTCGGGGAACTTTTTCCGCCGCGCGCCGCCGCAGGCATAGCCGTCGATGTAATTGAGCAGCCGTTCGGCAGGTGCGAGCGCCCTGTACTTTTCAGGTATGAACCTGTCGCCCACTTCGTACTCCACCTTGCGGTAGCGGAGCGGCAAAGTTACATGGTATACAGTCATGCGGAAAGCCGGGTCGATATTGACGAGCATGGATACCGCGCCTTCCTTCCGCATCCGCGCATAGCGGGTATTCGTTCCGTCGTCGGTACCCGAAAAACTGTCGAACGAACCGGGATGGCGGTGCCATAGCCCGATGAGTCCGGGCGGCGTTTCGTACAGCCGCGCCAGTTTGTTGACGAGATGATTCAGATACGACTGATCGTATTCGAAAAAGGCGACCTGGAACACCGATTTGGGGCCGGGATCCACCGCTTCGACTATGTACCAGCAGTCTCCGTCAATATAGCCCAAAAAAACGCCGCCCGTTCGGGTGTCTTTCATAGGGATTTTTGAGTAAGGCATAGTCGAAAGGCTATGCCTTAACTCATTTTTGCCCTAACTGTTCGGGATAGTTATTGCCCCTACGCAGTTATAGATGATTTCTACCTGTTGCGTCCTGTGTCCGTCAACTTTTTCCGCTTGGTGTACGATAATCCTGTAAATGAACTCTTTTACGATTTCGGGTGTCAGTTCGGGAACATCGGTGTACCTATTTACAAGTCGCATAAATTTTTCAATGTTATCGCTTTTCTCGCTTGCTTCGGACAATTCTGCCCGAAGCATTTTTACACGGTTTTCAAGTTCTGTTTGTTCCTGTTCGTAAGCGGACGTCAGTTTACGGAAGCGCTCGTCGGACAGGCTTCCCGCAACCTTTTCCTCAAATAAACTCTGAATAAGTTTGTCGAGCGTGAGTATGCGCTTTTCGCTTTCTTCCAATTCCCGTCTTTGGGAAGATAGCATTTGCTTGGTCTTTATCTCGGCGTTATGCCTTAATTGTTCCAATAGTTCCTGTTTGTGATTGCTTGTATAAGACAGCACCTTGCGGATGTCGGCAAGCACGATTTGTTCTACCGCTTCAACCGTTATTTGATGGGAAGTGCAAAGGCTCTTTGACTTCTTCCGATAGGTGGAACAGTTAAAGTATTCCTTTTGCTGCATTGTCGTGCAACGGCAGAGATACATTTTCTTTCCGCAGTCGGCGCAATATACAAGCCCCGAAAAGATACTCATTTCTCCCATTTTGCTCGGTCTCCGTTTGTTCTGTCTAATGCGTTGAACAGTATCGTAGGTGTCTTGGTCTATGATAGGCTCTTGCGTGTTTTTGAACACAACCCATTCTTCGGGCGGAAGTTCAATCTTCTTTTTCGATTTATACGATTTCTTCTTCGTCCGGAAGTTTACCGTATGTCCGAGATAGGACGGATTTGCAAGGATTGTTATTACGGTTTGAGTATCCCAAATGTAAGACAACGCATTTTCTTTTGAACCATATTTAATGCCTACCTTCTTCGCGTGAATGACGGGTGTGTCTATTCCGTGTTCCGTAAGTATCCTTGCGATTTGAGTAGGACCGTAACCTTCTATACAAAGCCTGTAAATCTCTTTGACGGTTTCGGCGGCTTCCTCGTCCACAATCCATTTCTGCTTATCGTCCTTATCCTTTATGTATCCGAAGGGCGGTATCGTGCAGAGATGCTTGCCTGCGTTTCCTTTTGCCTTGAATACGGCGCGGACTTTTTTGCTCGTGTCCTTTGCATACCATTCGTTGATGATATTGCGGAAGGGCGTAAAGTCGTTGTCTTGCTGACTGTCGCTGTCCACGCCGTCATTGATGGCGATAAACCGCACTCCTGCATCGGGAAAGGTGATTTCCGTATATACGCCGACTTTCAGATAGTCGCGTCCCAAACGGCTCATATCCTTTACGATAATTGTTCCGATCTTACCGTCGTTGACGTCGCCTATAAGTCTTTGGAAGTCGGGACGGTTAAAGTTCGTTCCCGAATACCCGTCGTCCACATAGTAGGCAGGGTGGCTAAATCCTCTGTCCTGTGCATACTTGCCGAGTATAGCCTTTTGATTTTTGATACTGTTGCTGTCGCCCTCTAAATCGTCGTCACGGGAAAGGCGGCAGTAGAGAGCAGTTATAAGTTGGTTGTCTGTTGATTGCAATCTCATTTGATTTCTCCTTTCGGATCACAACCCGCAGACGAGTCTTTGTTATGAGTATTGCCATTAAGCAATAATCTCCTTGTGATGTCAAGCGCGGTTTTACTCGCGCCGATTCTTTCTTTGGCAATTACCGTATAGGCGGTGTTGCCGATTACTATGGTTTCAATTCGCTGTTGATTCAATTCCTCCAAATTTTTTGTGTTCTATGTAGGTTGCAAGGTTTATGACTCAATTCCCTTATGCACTATGGCGGGCGTACATTACCTTGCAGTTCCTTTGCTTCTCATTATTCCCTCTGCGCGTACAACGGAAAGGTACGCGCAGTTTGCCCTATCACACAATATTTCCCCCAAAATATTCCCGACGTTACGGGTGTAATAAGCACCTTATAGTGTTCCGCTGTTTTTCTTTTCACTCTCAAAGAAGTCATCATAACCGTCCATAAGTTTGGCGAGGTTAGTATCGTGCCGAGATAACAGCTCCTCATAACCCGCCTGTATAAGCTCAACCTTCGTATAACCGTATTTTTTCAGAAATGAATTTATCTCGTTCAATAATTCTCTCGGTATCATTGTCTGAAAATTGCCACACTTATTACGGCGTTCTTCCTTGTGAGTTTCCTCGTATTTCCTATTCGCTTTGCGAGTAGGCGTGTCCTCTTTTCTCGTTACCATAGCAAACCTCCCAAAATATCTGTATAGTATATATACTATACTCTATCTCGGAAGGTTTGTCAATGGTTTTTTGTTATTTCAGCAATAAAAATGCCGTGATGACTGTCTGCACCAAGAGTAGTACAGGTGTCGCCCAAAACATAAACTTTCTAAAGCCGCGCTCGTAGTGTATGTCGTCTTTCACGCCGTCTATTTCTTTTTCAGCGGCTTTGACTTTCTTCGAGATTTCTTCTGCCTGCTTATCCATTTTTGCAATGGCACTGTCTGCAGCTTCGTTTATCTTCTTATTGAAAAGGGCGGTAGCTTCGTTAGTCGCCTTTGCCGTAGCTGTACTTACTTCTTCCTGTATTTGAGTTGCTATTTCCGTCATCCGGCGTATTAACTTCCTCAACACTTCCGACAGGTTGTTGTTGCTCTCTTTCAGCTCTTTCAGCATATTCTCTATGTCTTCTTTCAGATTCTTCACGAGCCCTTTGTTGTTCCATTTCACGTTCGACACTTGCTGCGTCAGTTCCTCGACTTGCGCAATTAGCTTCAAAATTAAGCCGTTGCATTTCTCGTTCGATACTGTCAAGGCTTGCTGCAATAAGGCTTCCCGCGCTTGCGCCGTGAGTAGCTGTACCTGTTCGCACAATTCTTGTGCCGGCAGATTGTCCTCGATAGTTACCGTTTCGTCCGCTATGGGCTGCGGACTTTTGCCTGTTAGTTTGTTCTCCAAGTTTTCTCAATATCTCCTTTTTTGTGTAGTTTGTTCCGAGCTTTTCCCCTCGGATAGGTTTCTTTTTCTGCGGATGAAGGTAGGAATAGTCCTTACCGTCCTGCGTGATTTTTACGCCGTAACAACTGTCAAGGTATTCTTTGAACTCATCCGCCGTTTTACATTTACCTACGGCTTCCTGAATTACCTCGCGCAATTCTTCTTTCCAAGATACGCCGCCGTTCTTCATTATCTTTTGCTCCGTCGCCGTTCTGCTGTTCTTGCCGCGTTTACGGAAGTCCGTTTCGGTAAATCCGTACTGCTTGCCGATACGATTAGCCTCGTCCTTCATAGCAACATAATCTTTGGGGCTGAATTGCAATTTCTTCCCCGTGAGCGGATCGACGGCGTTCACGATTATGTGGCTATGTACGGTCTGCGTGTCGGTGTGGGTAGCGATTACGCACTCATAGTCCCGGAACAATTTTTCCGCAAGTTCTTCGGCGTACTTATGCGCTTGCAGTGGACTGACGTTATCTTTTCTCGCGCACGATAGTTTGAAGTGATAATACTTGCGCTCTTTGTAGTCCGTACCTTTTCCGTACATAGCCGCCGTTTCCTCAAACTGCTTGGCGTAGTCCTCATCCTCGAATAAATTACGGACGGATACATACGCCGCCTTTTCGGGCTTCGTAATATAAGTGATCGCGTTTTTTGGTCTTGCTTTGCCTGCGGTACATTTGAGTAACGGCATTATCCACCCCCAACGGCGGTAGTGATTGCTTTATACGTTTTCTTTAATTCTTCGGCGCAAGATAAAATGCGCCGCTGTTCCGCATCACCGTAGTAGCAATACTTTAACGCCTGATTAAGATTGTTTCCTTGCCGTTTCAACTCGGCTAACATCTCGCTCGCGTGTTCCACCACGATAATCGGTTTATCGGTGATTGCCCGTATTACAAACTCCGTCATAGAACGTCCGCTCGTCGCTATCGCTTTGTCTATTAAGTTTTTCTCTTGTTCGCTTGCCCTGAATATGTAAGCGAACGGTCTTGTTCTGTTGCCTATAATTTTTCCCTCCTCATCAATTTTGTTCGTCGGATTATCGGGGTATTAGGGGCTTGCCCCTAACGAGGCGAGCGCCTGCGCTCGGTATTTGGCAATCCAAATACGTTCCTCGCTATAACCGATAAACCAACTTCTTCCCCTGATATTAAATTGTCGTTTCGCCGTCGTTTTAAGGCTATCGGCTGCGCCTTTTTTGATTTCATCACCTCCGTAATTTTTATTTTTTGTCCTGTGCGGGCATAGAAAAAGCCCGACCAATGTTCTTGGTCGAGCCGAGATTTTACCGATCTGTACGCTCGGTGTCTATAACGCCGATTAGAGCTTTTTTATTTACGTTTGTGTTTTTCCAAAATTGTCCCCGAAAAACAACCGATTCTGCCCGAAAATACGGGGGTTTTTAGAGGTTTTTTCAAAATAACGGGCTACCGTTATATACGCTAAAAAATAGCGATTCTCACTTTTCGCTACTTAATTGCAAATTTCATACCGTACATTTCGTATTTGCCGTTTTTATCTTCAACCACTTTGGGTGTAACGATAGTATCGTCGTCCACGTCCCACATAAACTTTTCATATACGGGGCTGTTCATCAAGGCGGCGTAGATATGCCAATCCGAAGCAGCGTTCTTTTCATAATGCCGCAGGACGAGGATAAGCACGTTTTTGTTCGTAAGCCATTTTGAGGCTTGCTCGTCGCGCTCGTTCTTTTCCTGTTCTATCCTGTCGTAGAGGACTTCTTTTTCATCATCGTCGGCAGAGCGCAGAGCGCTGTATAACTGCTTTATCCGAGCCTTTGCGGTGTCGCAGATTTCCACGATTTTATCCTTGTGCCTGTACTCGGTTGCATTACCTATGACTAACGCGCTGCCGAGCTGAACGGATATGGGAATAAAGAATTTCTTTTGTTTTCTGCCTTCGCGGAAAGAAATTTTATTTGCCGCCTCATAGATATAATCCATTGCGGTTTTATGAAAGCGGTATTGCCGTTCCTTATCTTTTATGCGGTGTATCTCTTTGAAAAAGACCGGCGCGGGAACACTATATTTCTTTTGCAGAGCCGTTATTTCCTTGCCGACATTTACATTGTCATAGGCGCGTTTTGCTTTGTCTATCTCAATACCAGACAATACGGCGAGCTTACACACGTCCTCGTAAACAGGAAGTATATCCTTTTCGTTTGCGCCGTTGTTGAATTTATCCCAAATAATGCTGTTGAGCCGTTGCGATAGATTTACGATCTCTCCGATTTTGTTCTCGCTTGTTTCATAATCGAGCAAGGCAACAGATGACTTTGACTTGCTCACGGAAGGGATATTGCATACAGGCACTTTGAATAGGCTTTTATATTTTTCTGCGGCTTCCACCAAAAGCGCGTCGTCCGTTACAAGCATAGCATCCGAGTCATAATCGCAACCATTCAGGCGCTGCTGTATATTCTCCCCGATGGCATTGACGCAGACTATATTTTCGCCCAAGTCAAAGTAGTCCCATATATCTCCGTCAAGATTATTTTCCACGCAGTAGAGATTGCCCATAGTGATATGCGGTGAACGGGCGCAAAGCAATTTTGCGCCATCGGCAAATCGTTCACAATAGATTTGCCCCGATTGCAAAATGCTCTTTATTTCTTCACCGGCTATGTATTGCAACAGTTCGGGACCGTTTCCGAAAAGAGTAGCATTTGTGCCGTTAAAAAGAATATGACCTTTTTTCAACCTGTCTTTCAGACTTCTGACCACGTCGTTACGGAAGTTTTCGTAAAGCGCCGTGTAGCTGAAATGCGGCGATTGGAACATAAGAGTAAACAGCACGTCCGCTCTGTCCGCAAGACCTTCGGCACGTTCTTCCGAATCTTCGTCCTTATCTCTCGCAAAAGCGTCCGTAAAATGGTAACGCATAAAGTGTATTTCTTTGCGGACGATGGCGATATAATCTATGCTCGGTTGAAGCAAACGGGCAACCTGTTCTTCCCCAAGAGGTAGTGTATTAAGCACCTGATAACTGCTCTGTACCGTTTTGCCGTGGAAAAAATGCGTAGGTTTATCCCATTTGACCACGCCGAAGGTGCTATTTACATTGTCCGCCCACTTGCGGATATTCTTTTCGTTCAGGTCGCCGACGAATTTTAAGTATTTCAGGCTGTTGGGCGTTGTTACCATTACGATCTGACTTATATCCGTCGCAAGCGTAAAGCCGCGAGTTTTAAGGTCGTCAAGCGTTATGCCTTTGTCTTTTATCCATTGTTGTAGCTTTGTACGGAAGGCGCACGACTTGAAAAACTTGTTGCGAAGAAGCAGGAAGTGCTTGTCCGAATACTCGCCCGAAAACAGGCTTTCGTCCAAAAGGCTTTCTCCGTCCCATATATCGTTGGTTATCTGCGTTTCCTTTTCTGTGGCTATGAGCTTGCCGTCCTGCATTTCTACCGATACGACTTTATCTGTAAAAGTGCTTTTGTAGTCCGGCACAAAGAGGATACCGTCAAGCGGAATATCTATAACGCCCTTGATAGAGGAAAGAGATAAGGCGCGATAAGATTCCCACGACGCGAGGTCTGAACTTTGTTTAATGCCGCACTCGCTCCATTTGGTCATATACTTGTAAAGCCGCTCATCAATGAAAAGGCATTTACCTTCGCGTGAGCTGCCCGCGCTACGCTTGTATCTTACATAGTGAACGCTATCCAAGTTAAAGCCGTTAGAGTAAAAGTGATCGCGCAGAGCCTTTTTGTTTATTACCTTACCGCCATCGGCTTTGTATGTATAATTGAACTTTACATTTACTACGGCGAGGGTGTAGGAATTATTGTGTTTGTCCACAAAGGAAAACTTTTTGCGGCAGATACGAGTATATGCCTTTTCAAGCTCTACCGTGTCAAGCGAATAATCCAATGTGTTTTTGAACAACCAAAAATAGGCGTCCGATTTGTATTCGGGCATTTTGTATCCGACTTCGACGCCGTATTCCTGTTCGTGCTTGTATAGGTCGCAAGCCTCTATTGAAATTATCCGATAGCCCTTTACCATAAAGCTATTATAACATATTATTGTTGACAATAGTTGTCATAATTAAAAAGTTTTTTATAAATGTACCATTATAGGGACAAGGTATGTTTTCCGCTTAAAAGGGTTCCGCTCTTACCGCTGAACAGCACCTTCTAAAAACGGACAGACAATTTATTATGCCTGCCCGTTTTGCTTTTGACTATTCTGCTCGGCGGTGATACTTACCCTTATTATAGCATAAAAGTAGTTTAGGAGATCTTGTCGATTAAAGAGAAAAACGATAGTAGTCCTATCATTTAAAGTCTTTATTTTTCGTAAATTTTTATTTAGCCTTTTAATGGTTGACAAATGTCCGAATTCGGACTATAATATTTGTGTCCGAATTCGGACTGTCGGAGGGTTAGAATAAGAAATGAATATTAGAGAACAATTATCTGAATTAAATAAAATGTCTAAACGTAGTGTCGCACTTTACCATAAATTTGCAAATTCTATCGGAATTTCAGATAGTTCGCTTGGCGTTTTATATGCGTTAGCGGAAGGCGCTCCTTGTTCGCAATACGATTTATGTAATAAATGGGCAATTCCAAAACAAACCGTAAATACCGCCTTAGCCTCTTTGCAAAATAAAGGATTTATAACTCTTTCCACGATTAGCGGAACAAGAAAAAAGAAAAGTATTTCTTTAACCGCCGCAGGAAAGGAATTTGCCGCAAAGACAATCAATGTATTACTTGATACGGAGCTTGCCGCCCTTGCCTCTTTAACGCCCGAAGAAAGAGAGCTTTATATCAGCTTAAATAAGAAATATAACGAACATTTAACAGAGAAACTCCAAAATATTATTATGGGAACAAGTTAAATTATGTCAAAATTTCTAAAAATGAAAGAGCTTATAGCCGAGATGAACTTGCCCGATTATCGCTATAAGCAATTATTGGACGCTGTCTTCCGACAACACACAATACGCTTTGAAGATATGAAACCGCTCCCAAAAGAACTGCGGGGAAAACTTATCGAGCAATTTGGGGAAACGGTAATAGGAATTAAAGCTATTCATCACGAAAAATCAACGCAAACTGACAAGGTACTGTTTGAACTGCCCGACGGCAACCGCGTTGAAACGGTAGGCTTGTTTTACAAAGAGGGTTGGAATTCATTTTGTATATCCTCGCAGAGCGGTTGTGCATTTGGTTGTAAATTCTGTGCTACGGGCACGCTGGGTTTACATAGAAATATGACGTCAGATGAGATATGCGACCAAGTTCTTTACTTTATGCAGCAGGGGTTTACGATAAACAGCATTTCCTTTATGGGTATGGGCGAGCCGTTTGCAAACCCGAATTTGTTTGAAGCTCTGCGCGACTTGACGGATACTGAATTATTCGGCTTATCTCAAAGACGAATAACCATCTCTACTATCGGCATAGTTCCAAGTATTAAAAGATTGACAAAAGAATTTCCGCAGATTAATTTAGCATATTCACTACACGCGCCGACTAATCAGTTGAGGGAAACGCTTATGCCGATTACAAAAACGTACTCTCTTGATTTGGTACTTGACACGTTAGATAACCATATACGACAAACAAATCGAAAAGTATTTTTAGCATATATAATGCTGAAAGGTATAAATGACAGCGAAAAACACGCCGAGCAACTTATAGAACTATTATTCCGGCACAAAAAATATCTTGCACTATATCATTTAGACTTAATTCCGTATAATCAGACAACGGTTGCTCAAAAACTAACGCCACCAAGCAACAAGTGCATACAAGCTTTTTGCAAAGTTTTGCACGGTGCGGGAATAAGCGTAAATATAAGGACGCAATTCGGTTCTGATATAAATGCCGCTTGCGGTCAGTTGGCTGGAACATACAACAATAAATCAGAAAAAGGAGAAACAAAAATGTTACAAGAACAAGAAAAATCATTACAGTGGTTATTGTGTCCTGTGTGTAAAAACAAAACACGGGTAAAAATAAGAGATGATACCGTACTTGAAAAATTTCCGCTGTTTTGTCCAAAATGTAAAAACGAAACGCTTATCAATGTTAAACAATTTAATATAACCGTCATCAAAGAGCCAAACGCAAAGACGTAGAGCCGATAATTCACAAAGTTCAAATTGTGTTTATCGGCTTTTTTATTTATAATGCATTGCTTGATATTGATATTTTTTAGAGTTCGCATTTGAGGATACAAAACGGGCGGATTTATTCATTTAACGGACATACTATTTCTACAATTTTTCTACAAAATGCGTTTGAGTTTGCGAAAAAGCAGACGATATTAGAAATTACATAATATAGTAACGCAAAAACAGCGATCTCATTATGAAATCGCTGTTTTTGTTGACTCGCCTTTGGGTGTACCCATATAAAATTTAGTTTTTTGTAAATTCCCTATGGAATACACCCTTTTCCGTGCGTATTTTTTCCGCGGTTTCCGCCAGCACGGAAACATAGGCGCGTTCACTGAAAACGACTTTCATTTTCCCTCGCCGAAAGCATCAGAATTTGTGGATATTCGTATCGAATTCCTCGAACGGTATATCTCCGTTCAGCCACAGCTCGAAAACGCAGATCCACTTGCATGCCCAGGCAATGCACGACGCAGCCGTGCTTGAACGGTTGCCGGACGCCTGAAATTCGTTGGGGCGGACGGTACAGATGTACGCCTCTTCCCCTCCGTTTTTGTAATAGATGTGCGGAATGGGCGTGCTGCCCAGCTGCTTTTGCAGGGCGGAAAGATTGGGCGAAACGGGATATACGTCGATCGAGCCGCCGTATTGCCCGGGTTGGGTATGCGGATGGTCATTGTCGTAAATCACCATCAGATCCCATACGGTATCGCCCAACGGGTTGACCTTGCCGCGCCAATACAATCTGCCGTCCGGCAGCTTCATGAGCTTGAAGGACGGGTAAAACTTGCGCATCGCAAGCACTTCCGCCTGAAAAAGCTGCTTATCGTTTTCGTACCAATAGATGCTTTTCATGCGTCACCTCGCCAACTTGCCCTCGGGTACAGTGATCGTGGTCGCCGCGGGGTCAAGGTCGGCTTCCTCTTTGGTGATGACTTCGCCGCTCGGCGCAACGGAAATCTGTTCTCCGTTGCGGAGCGCTTCCGCGAGTTTTTTACGGCGTTCGGCGGCGTCGTCTGCCGCAAATACCCCGCCGGGAACCTTTATGTCCATATTTTTCACCTCTGTAAAATTATTGTGCGGGAATACGATCATCTCGTACGCACCTGGCGCAGCACTTCGCCGTTGTCCGCGATCTGTACGCCGCTGTCGCCGAGAATATCGTCGAGCGAGATCTCCTGCCCGAGATCGGCTCCTACGCCGCCCGCCGCCGCTGCTTCGACCATCGTAGGCTGCAACGACTGCGCTATGTATTCATCCACCCGGACAAGGAAAGCCGAGTCTGCCTGCATGATGCGGTTGAGGCGCACCATGTCGATGATACGCTGAATAAAGCGTCCGATCGTCGTAATAGGGGCGATCAAAAGGTAAATGATAATGTTGAACAGAGTCGTAATCCAGGGACTGCTGTCGCCGTTGTACCGCGCTTCCTGATGCTTATAATATACCTTTTTGCATATCGTCAGGAGCGAACCGACGATAAACGGCAGATAAATGATGGCGATGAACATGCCCGTCGGCTCGTCCATGATGATGCCGAACCCGAAACAAATATCCAAGCCCAGAATCAGACCGACGATAAGACCGATAATGATGAACACGAACTCGCGGATGACCATCCCTTTCAGGGAACGGACTTCGGCAATTTCGGAACGCACCGCCTCTTTATAGCATTCCGAACAGAGGTGTGTTTCGTCGTCTTCACCCTCATTCAGGGCAAAATCGTCATAGCACTGGCGGCAGATCGGTGCGCCGCATTTGTCGCACTGATATACCGCGTCTCTCTTTTCATGTGTGACACAACTCATCTTTCCGTACCCCGCTTATCTTCTGCTAACGAAAGTAATATCCGTTTTATTCCAGCCGAGAATGGCACGGGGAACGCTTTTGCCGCAAACATAGTTGACGATCAGTGGAATAATAATCCCGCCGACGATCGCCCAAAGTATGCTCAACGCACCGCCTCCGTCTCTGCGCCCGCGGCTGGACAAAAATCCGACCATATTGTTCGCGTACACGCCGAAACCTACGACGACGCCGATCAACGCATACAGGATCACGGGGATCATTGCGCCGACGGCACCGCCGACCGAACCGAGCGTGAATGCCAATACGCCGCTGAGTAAAAGTCCTCCCAACCAGATCAGCGCATAAATGTTCCGCCGCTTTTTCGCCAGCTTGATCAGAAGCGCAATGTCGTCCTCTTTCAGGTCGCCCCTGAACGCCTCAAAGTCTTCCCTTGCCATTGATTCTCCTCCTTCGTTAATTTTATTTAATTAATTAATATTATAGCGTAATTTAACTACATAGTCAACTCAATTATACTATAAATATAGTTAAATTTTGCGGTAAAATAGTAATAGGTAAATTATGGATATAATAGAAAAACTTAACAGGCTGCGCCTGGAAAGAAACATGAGTGTTTACCGCCTTGCCGAGCTTTCCGGACTGAACCAATCGACTCTGGCAAACACCTTTTCGCGCGGCACCGTCCCCTCGATCGCCAACCTTGAAATCATCTGTGAAACGCTGGGGCTTACGCTCGCGCAATTCTTTACGGAAGATGAAATTTGCGTACGCATGACGGAAGAAGAACACAAATTTTTCAGCAACTATAAAAAGCTGCCGGAACCGATCAAACAGTCGGTAAACGACATCGTAAACACGATCGCGGATACTTACAAAAACTGACATCCGTTTGTGTATTACATACGCCTGCAGCGCGGCGGCACCCGGCATACCGCGGGCAGATCCCGCCCGCGTTTTCCGCCCCGGAACGCCTGCCCGCCCATCGGGCAGGCAGCGCACGCCCCGTTTTCGCTTGAAGCGGGGCATTCAAAGCCGGAAAACGGCTGTACACGTCAAAAACGGCGGTAGAAGATACCGCCGTTTTTACAGTTGCGGCGCACGATGCAGCCGGAACTCTGCTGCGGGCACCAAAAAGCGGCGCTCTTCGGAATTGTATCCGAAGAGCGCCGCTTTTTTGCAGACGTCTGCTTTCTGCCCGTTCGAAGGGAGCCTGACCGGGTTGCCCCTTTATGCACGGAACGCCGGCACAGGCATCCGCAGAGAAAAAATGCGCGGCTGCCGTTGGCAGCCGCGCACCTTATGCCGTTTGAGCCTGTAGTTTACGGACGTTCGTTTTCGCCGTTTTCTGCGGAACCTGCAGCGATTTCCTGCTGCTGCGCCTCCTCTTCCAGCTGTTTCTGCTTTCTGCGGGCGCGGCGGGCTTCCCTGCGCCGCTCTTTGGCGTTTTCGATGTCCTTATCGATCTGCTCGACAGAGAGGTCGACCATCGTGTAAGCCGCTTCCAGATCCGCCGCTTCGCGCAGCACCAGTTCGGTCGCACGGATTTTCAGCTTCGCGTTGGTATTGGTCGTTCTGCGGAAATCTTTGAGCATCTCGTTTTCGAGGAAGAACAATGCCACGGGATAGCCGCGCCGTACGGTCAGCTTGACGATCTGTTTGCCGTTGCGCTTGATGCAGATACCGTTGCTCTGCTTTACCTCTGCCGCGCCATCTTTCGCGAGCGCGTATTCCTTTACCTTGTTGAACAGATCCAGAAGTTCTTCGTTCAGCTCGACGTACGCTTCCGAGAAGGAACGCACGTTCGCCGCGATCACGACCTGTTCTTTATCGTCGTCCGCTTCCGCCGCAAGCTCGTTTTCCTCCGCCGCAGGTTCCGGCTGCTCCGGTTCTGCCGCGGGTACTTCCTCTGCCGGGACGGGCTGCTCCGCCTCTTCAGCGGGCTGTTCCGCCGCTTCTGCGAGGCGATTTTTTTTTACGATGACGATAACCAGCACGACCACGACCGCCACCAGGACGATAACCAGCAGGACATACAGCCCCGTAAGGTTCGTCGTGTTCTGCGCCGCCGCCTCGACGGACGCGACCTGCGCCTTGAAGGTGGATACCGCCGTCGTTACTTCGGAAACGGTCGTCGCCGCATCGATGGAGGCAAGAGCCTCGTTGTAGTACCGAAGCACGAGCTGTGCGTTATCCTCGCTGAATACCTTCGTCAGCTTCGCATAGATGTCGCCGTCGGTGGTTTCCGCCGTGAACGCAAGCGCAACCGCCGCGCCGCCGTTCGCTTCGTCTGTACCGCCGATGATCGAATCGAGATAATTGTTGAGCCATTCACCGATGTCGGTAAGCGCTTCGTCCTTCGCCTCCTGCACGGAAGACACAGCCGATACTTCGCCTTCGATTTCGTCGACCGTACCCTGTACGGCGGCAATGTCCTCGAGGATTTGCGCCAGGCTGTCTGCGATCGCTTCGATGTCGGTGTCGTCTGCGAGCGAATCGAGAGCGGCGAGGATGGAGGTGATATCCCCCTGCGCCTTTTCGATCGCTTCGGCGATCCAACCCGTTTCCTCATCGAGCGCATCGGTGATCGTGTCGAGTTTGGAGGTGAATCCGTTCAGCACGTCGCTGATGCCCGCAAGTTCCGAAGCAATTCCGTTCGTGCCGCTGATCGCATCGTCGATGCCTTCCAGCGCCGCGTTGATGGTTTTTTCGAGATAATCGCGGATGCCGGCGAGCGAATCGGAATCGGCGTCGGTGCCGATGATCGCGCTCTGTGCCTTGCCGATGGCTTCTTCGACCCGGGAGAGCAGCTCGTCGAACGAGTTGTTTTCGCCCGTGAGCGCGCTATTCAATGCGGTCAAAGTGTCTTTCAGCGTCTGCAGATCCTCCGACTGCGCGGTGATCTGATTGCGGTATGCATAAATGTCTCCGATTTCGGCTTTCGCCTGTTCGAAGTAGCTGTTCAGCTCCTCTTCATCCGCCGCGCTGTTCATCGCGGTGTAAATGTAGAGCGGAATGACCAATCCGTTTGCGTTTTCGTCGCGCCAGGATTCAAGCTCGGCGATCTTATCCGCCTTTGCCTGCTCCCAGGCATCTTCCTGCGCCGCCGCGAACGCATCTGCAGCGTCCATCGCCTTGAGCCGCGCTTCGGCAACGCCCTTTTCGCTCGTCGTATCGGCGATCGCATTGTACGCGGCTACCAAAGCCACGGCATTTTCGTCGCCTTCACCTTCAAGCTCCAGTACTTCTGTCCACTTCATGCCGAGCATGGCAACGTATTCGCGTACGTCTGCCTGCGCATTCGTCTGCGCCGCGCGCAGAGCCGACGATTCGACGGGTACATAGTAACCGTTTTGCAGCTCCGCTACAAAGTCGGGATTCATGTAATCTTCCGCCGGACGATACTTAAACATGCCGCCCGAGATGAAGCCCGTAACGTTTTTGCTTTCGACCTTGCCTTCGAACGTGCCGCCCGAAATTTCGATCGTTGCGGGAACGCCTTCGGAAGGATCCTGCACGTCCGCTTCGTAGAGCGCATAAACGCCTTCGAACACGCCGTCCTCCAACACGACATCGATCGTATTGTTGGTGGAGTGCTGCGACACAGCGACCGCCGCGCCGACGGTAGTCGTTCCGTTGCCGTTCGGGGAAACGTAGAAGTTCTCCGCCGTGGCGGTGATTTGCGCGCCGCCCTTGACAGTGAGGCTGCCCGAGCGGATTTCGATACCGCCCGCAACGCCCTTGACCGAACCGCCGTCTACGACCAGAATGCCCTTCTGCGGATGATAAATGCCGTAGCCCATTTCGTCGTAGTCGGTCGAATCGGGCGTACCCGCAAGACCTTCCAACGCCGAATCTTTGAGTTCGATATATGTGTTGTGATGCGTTCCGTTGCCGGTTATGCCGTAATAGTAACCTTTGATTTCGCTGCCGACAGCCGTAAATGTGACGGGCTTATCTTCGACGGTCGTACCCATGATATAGACGCCCGCGAATGTCTTGCCATAAACGGAACTGCCCGAAATATTTACGACCGTTTGATAAGGGCTGCTGTTGTTGCCGATCTGAATACCGTACACGTTCGCAGCCATAGCAACGTTTTCCGCCGAAACTTCGGCAAAACCCGTAACCGCCAATGCGACGCTGTTGCTCTCACTGCCGATCGTGCCGAGAGTTCCCGTAGAAAGAATGCTGACAGTGATCTTATCCGCCTCGCTCTCAGCCCCCTTGACATCGACCGCATACCCGGAAGCGGAAGAAATGGTTTTGCCGTTCAGATCGAGAGTGATCGACTTTTCGATAACGACGTTTTCCGAAACGTCGGCGAGAAGGGTCACCATGTCGCCGTCTTCGGCGAACGTGAGCGCTTTGGCAAGCGTGGCAAAGTTGTAGACCGCTTCGCCGCGGGTGACCGTTGCAAGCTCATCCGCCTCTTCAACGCCGTATGTACCGTCGCCCACCGTGAGGGTGAATCCATCTTCCAGATACGCCGCAGAAACGGGCTTGTTAAACGTGCCGTCTGTGACGAAGTTTTCCATGTTCTCGCTGTAGACGGCAGGCATATCCTTTTGCGTGGAATTGAAGGTGCCGCCCGAAACGGTCGCTTTAATATCGTCGGTAGCGATATCGTCTAACACATCCTGCTCGTACAGCGCTGCGCATCCCGTTAATACGCAGTCACCCGAAATGTTGACGGAAATGGGTTTGTTCGAGGAATGCTGGGAAATGGCGATCGCCGCGCCGTCGATCGACGTGCCGCCGCCACCGCCCGCCGCGCCGTCGGAAATAACCAACTCCGACCTTGTGCCGGTAATCGTGCCGCCCGTAACGTTCAGTTCGCCCGCGCGGATCTCGATGCCGCTCGCGCCCCGAATGTCTGCACCCTCATAGACGTTGATGATACCGACCTGCGGCTGATATACACCGTGGGCTATGGTACCCGTGAGGGTCGCATTTTTGACGTTGATAACGGTGCCGCTGTTCGCGTAGGTCGAACTGCCGTTGCCCGATACCGCGTAGGTATACCCCGAAACGGTGACGTCGCCGTCGAGATTCAGCGTGTTGAAACTTTCGGTATCGTCTTTCGCGAGCGAAGCCGCCGCGGAATCGATCGTTAAGCCGCCGTAGAAAGTGATGCCCGCGCCGTCCGTCGAAGTGACCTTTGTTTCGCCGCTGACCGTGAGGTCGTAAGTGTAAGCGCCGATGCCGACGCCCCACTGCGAACCTTTTTCGCTGCCCGCCGCTTTGTTGGCGATAACCGTGCTGTTTTCGATGACAGCCGACGAAGCACTGCCCCTCGAGGTCGAAGCCGTGTTGTTGAGGTACACGCCGATGAACGGTCTGCTCCTTTCCGCCGCAACGTTGGTAACTTCGATGCGGCTGTCTTTGACCGTGAGGTGCGTGCCGCCCGTCGCTTCCACGACGCCCATAATTGCGGCTCCTGCATTGTTGTCGTAAACAGCCGTCACGTTGTTCAGCGTGACGTTCTGTTTTTCCACCGCGCCGTATTTATTCAAATAAATTGCGCTGTTGCCCGTTATCGTGCCGCTGAAATCGATGTTTTCGATGAGAACGTCGGCGCTCTCGCAGTTAATCGCGCGGATGAGCGCGGCATAATCCGCTTTGACCGTGCCGCGGCCGTCACTGCTCGTAAGGGTGAAGTTCTTGGTCGGATACACCTGGAAAACAGGGGATAAACTGTTCGTCGAAGTGATGGTTTTTCCGCTCAAATCGACGGTGATTTCAGCAGACAGCGGCTTACTCTCAGAATTAGCAATGAGCGAGCCGCTCGTGGTTATATCCTTTAACACCGTGATGACGTCGCCGTCGACAGCCGCGTCGACCGCCGCCTGCAAATTGTTATAGTAGGAAACGACGCCGTCGCCTTTTTCGATTTTAGCGACCGCATCCTGCATATCGGACGGAAGAACATAGCCGTCTTTGTTCTGGGCGTACCCTGGGGCGAAGTAGTCCTCGTTGACGTCAAAATTGAAGTTGCCGCCCGCGACCTCGACGTCCTGCTCCTTAATGGAGGGAGCGCCGTAACCGCCGACGAAATTCATTTGCTCGCCCGTAATCGCAACGTCGGTATTGGCAAAATTGACCTGGATGCCCGTCCTCTTCTGCCCGTCGAAGTTGCTGTAATATACGACATACTGCGGCGCGGTACCCGTGGCTTCCGACTTGATTTCCGAATCGATAACGTCGACGGTTATATTACTGTCCTGAAATACAAGAACACCCCACATGTTAATGGACGACGTATCTTGCACGGACAGCGTTTCCAGCGTGGAATCATTTTGAATGATGACCTCGCTGCCCGCCGAACCTTTCCCCATATACAGCGCTGCCCAACCGGAGAGCGTGCTGTTATCGACGGTAAGAGTTACGGGTTTCGATGCCCTAAAAGCATACCCGTTCTCCTGCTTTGCGAGCAAACGGCTGCCGCCGCGGACATTGATAACATTTCCGCCGGTTTGACCGCTCGAAAGGATAGCCGGAACGTTGCCGACCCCGACTTCCGTGCTGTCCAGCGTAACGTTGTTCAAATTGAGAGTAATGCCCCCGTTGAACAGCGTGATAGGCGTAGCCGTGATGGGGGAACCATAGTTGACCTTCTGCGTCCGGAAATCAATCGTAAGATCGTTGAGCGTCAACTCGGTTTGTTTTCCTTGGGTATTGATAACATATATCGCCCGCGCCGCCGTATTGGACGTGAGCGTATGCCCGTTGCCGTTAATCGTCAACGATTTGTCTTGAATGAACATCCAAACGCCGCCTTCCCCTTCCTCTCCGTAACCGTAAGCGAGGTCGGCTTCGCTGTTCTCGGAAGCGTCCTGCAAAATGTCGATCGTATCGCCGTCCTTTGCAGCCATAAACGCATCCGATAACTTTTCATACGTCTGCGTTTCTCCCGTGGCAGCCGTAACCTTGGCAACCGCAGTTTCCGCATGCACTTCCGCCATAGGGAAGTTCATGCAAAGCACCGCAGCCAGGATAGCGGCGAACGCCAACGCAAGAAGCGCTAACAGCCATTTGCCTTTTGCTTTACCCATAACACCCTCCTGTTCTTTTTTCGCATAAGCGTGCCGCACTGTTGCGTACAGCATCCGTTTTTCCCCGTTCCAATGCAAAAACGGCGCATCTGTTCAGAATCCGGCAACAAAAACAACGGAATGGGTGCGCCTAATACGGATAAGCGCTCCGATCCTGCACTTCACGCGCGACAAACTTATCACGACAAATCTCACTATAAGTATACCCTCACAGCTCACCGTTTGTCAACTGGTTAAGCGAAAAAAAACAATAACGTTTGCATTTTTTTTCATTTTATTTTTAAATCAATCAAATATATTTGCGTTATTTTGCTTATAAATATCAAAAATCGCGACTTACGCACGCGTGCAGCGCCCGTTTTTTCACCGATACGCCGGGCGATTCCGACAAAGATTATGTCGCCCGCGTATAAAAGCGGCAACCGCGGCTGCCGCGCGGCTGTTTCCACTCCTTGCGCCGCCGCATGGTTCGCCTGCCGCGCAGAATATATACGTTTTTTCGTACGTTACAAAAAAACGGCACACCATGCGAAAGGGGCGCACCCGAAGGTGCGCCCCTTTCGTCATATCGGTAGGTTATTATAATGGAGTAATCGGACGAATTTCTGCGGCAACAGCGTTTGTGCAGTTTTCCGCAGAGATATTTATTAACTGTAGTTTACTCAATTATACCATCCCTTTCGCCCGATGTCAATTGAATTAACTATGGTTTACAAATTTTTTAAAATTTTTTATTTGCCTATACGGTTTGCCGTGCCTTTGCTGCGAAAAAGCAAAACAAAATCCCCGCCGAAACGGCGGGGATTTTGACAATTCATCTTATTTATTGAGTTCGTCTTTGAGAGATTTCGCGGGTTTGAATGACGGCATTTTGCAAGCCGCAATTTCGATCTTTTCGCCCGTTGCGGGGTTGACGCCGCTCTTGGCGGCGCGATCCTTCGCCTCAAACGTTCCGAAGCCGACGATCTGGAGCTTGTCCCCGTTCGCCATCAGTTCTTTGACGTTCGACACGAAGGCGTCAAAAAATTTCTCCGCGTCTGCCTTTTTCAGCCCGGCGTCTTCCGCGAGCTTTGCGATAAATTCGCTTTTGTTCATGAACTTTCCTCCTTTAACATTCGCTTTTCAGCATCTGTATTGTACCATATGTCACAAAATAATGCAACCGTTTGCGTATTATTGTTTCATTTCCCTTTGCAGCGACTCGGCGATCTCCTTGCCGGCGCTGGTGCCGATGCGGTCGGCGCCCGCCTCGACCATCTCGCGGAATTTTTCCGCCGTGCGGATGCCGCCCGAGGCTTTGACGCGGCACTTGCCCTCTACCGTCTGTTTGAGCAGCTTTACGTCCTCCGCCTTTGCGCCCTCGCCGAAATAGCCGGTACTGGTTTTTACGAACGCCGCGCCCGCATCGCGCGCGCAGAGCGCCGCGCGCACCATTTCGTCGCGCGTCAACAGAGAGGTTTCCAGAATCACTTTGACGGGGCTGCCCTTCGCCGCCTTGACGATCTGCTTGATTTCGCGGCGGACGTATGCGTAATTTCCGTTTTTGATGGCGGAAATGCAGGCGACCATGTCGATCTCGTCCGCGCCGTCGGCAATGGCGCGCTTGGTTTCGTACACCTTTGTTTCCGTCTTGTTTTCGCCCATCGGAAAACCGACCACGCAGGCGATTTTGATATTGGGCGAGTTTTTCAGAAAATCGCAGCACGCCGAAACGTATACGGGCTGCACGCAGACGGAATAAAAACCGTATTCGCGCGCCTCGTCGCACAAGTTTTTGATATCGGTGCGGGTCGCCGTCTGTTTGAGCAGTGTATGGTCGATCATGCGCAGGAGCCGCCGCATCTCCAGCAATTTCTTTTGACGGCGGAATTCCTCGAACTCCGCGCGCTCGTCCGCCGAAATTTCCAGACTGCCCTCCGGCAGCGCAGGTACCGGCTTTTCGGTATTTCCCTGCGCAAGCTCTGCATCTTCCCTCTTTTTTCCGAACCTGAACATTTTTTCTAGTCCTCCTCTCCGATATAGCTGTACACGAGCGGCTGCGGCTCGTACGCTTGCACGGTTTTAAATGCGCCCCGCGCCGATGCGAGGGCATCCTCTTCCCTTTTATTGTAATACACTTCCGCGACCGCCTCGCCCTCTTGCACGGGGTCGCCCGCGCGGCGCTTCAAGAGAATGGCGACCGAATGGTCGATTTCGTCCCCTTCCTTCCGCCTGCCGCCGCCCAAAGCGCAGCACGCCTTGCCCAGCGCGAGCGCGGAAATTTTCAGCCGACCGCTGCCCGGTGCGCGGATAACCTCGCAATGTTTTGCGAGCGGAAGCAGCGATTCGTCGTACACGGCGCGCACGTCGCCGCCCTGCGCCCCGACGATTTCGGCGAGTTTTTTGAGCGCCGCGCCCGAGGAGATCGCCTCCTCCGCGCGGCGGCGCGCCTCCGCTTCGGAAATCCCGAGCGCGAGCGAGGCGAGCTTTTCGCAGTGGAAGAGTGAGAGCTTAGCGAGATCGTTTTTCTTGCCCTTCAGCACCGCGACCGCCTCGCGCACTTCGGCGTTGCAGCCGATGCTGTCGCCGAGCGGAGAATCCATGCAGGTGACGGCGGCGCACATCTTTCTGCCCGCCTTTCTGCCGATGGAAACCATCAGCCGCGCGAGTTTTTCCGCATCCGCGGGCGCGCGCATGAATGCGCCGTCGCCGTACTTCACGTCCAGCAAAATGACGTCCGCAAAGGACGCGAGCTTTTTACTCATCACCGACGAGGCGATGAGCGGAATGCTGTCCACGGTGGCGGTCACGTCGCGCACGGCGTACATGCGCTTGTCGGCGGGAACGGTGCTGTTCGTCTGCCCCGCGACGGCTCCGCCGATTTTTTCCACCTGCCGCTCGAACTGTTCGGCGGTCAGATTGACGTTGAACCCCTTGAAGCTCTCCAATTTATCCAATGTGCCGCCCGTATGACCCAGTCCCCTGCCCGAATACTTTGCGCACCGCACGCCGAGGGCGCACAGCACGGGAACGAGCACGAGGGTCGTGGAATCGGATACGCCGCCCGTCGAATGCTTATCCGCGCAGATGCCCGTAAAGTTCGGGCGTGGCGCGACCTCGCCGCTGCGGGTCATCGCGTCGGTCAGAACAAAGCACTCCCCGTCCGTCATGCCGCGCAGGAGCACCGCCATGCAGAAGGCGGCGATCTGCGCATCCGAAACGCTCCCGTCCGCAATGCCGCGCACGAAAAAGCGGATCTGCTCCTCCGAAAGCGTACCGCCCCGCTTTTTCGCGTCGATGATATCGTATGCCGTCATTTCGCCAAAAACCTCCCCCTTGCGGCAAAAATTGCCCTCTTTTTTGCGCCCCGCCGTGATACTATACAGGAAATCCTGCGGAGAAGAACTGCAATGCCGTTCAACCTTTTATCGAGCGCCGTCGAGGGCGCCGCCTATCTGATCCTGCTGTTCGGGCTGTGTTTCGGCGCCGTCGTCGGCGTGAAACTCGTCAACCGCAAGCTGCGGGAAAGGGACGAAAAGCCCGAACCCGGCGAAGCGGAACCCGCCGAGCCTTCCAAACCGACCCGCGCCGCCCATACGCCGCGCCGTTCCAAAAAGAGGTCGGCGCGCACGCGCGCACAGAAAGTCTACTACATTTTAGAGCGCGCGGAAGAAGACAGGGCAGAAAAGGAGCGGGAAAAGGCAAAAACAAAATAGCCGCCTCCCCCTCCCGTCGTTTCCGGCCGCGCAGCGCGTGGAGAAATCTCTGTAATAAATCGTACTGTTTATCCTTTACAGCCCGCACCGGAAATGCGCTTACTCGTAACGCTTGACGTTATCTCCCTCTTCCCACAGCCGTTCCAGGTGGTAGAAGAGGCGGGATTCGTCGTTGAAAATATGCACGATAACGTCGCCGTAGTCGACCACGCCCCAGCGCCCGTCGCGCACGCCTTCGGTGCGGCGGGGCTCGACGCCCTCTTTGGAGAACTTCTCCTCAAGGTTTTCGCACAGCGCCTTGACCTGCGTGGTGCTGCGCCCGCTCGCGATGACGAAATAATCGCACAGCACCGTCTTTTCGCGCACGTCGATCATGAGGATGTCCTCTGCCTTTTTGGAGGAGAGGAATTTGCAGATCTCTTCGGTAAATTGTTTGCTTTCCATCATTTGCTCCTGTTTTCTTTATAGTATTCGAACGCCCGCCCGGTAAGCGGATAGATAGTCTGTTTGCTCTTTTTCAGATGCTTCAGCTCGCATTTGAGGCTGTAAAACATACACTCGTCAAGATTTTCGTAATACAGCTTTCGCAGTTTTGCGATGCCGGGGAAATCCCTCCCCTCTTCGAGCATATCGGAGAGAAACACGACCTTTTCGAGCGTGCTCATGTTCGGTCTGCCCGAGGTATGGTAACGGATGGCGTTGAGCACGTCCTCGTTTTGAATGCCGAAGGTATGCTCTGCAAGGTATGCACCCGTGTATTGATGCAGAACGGGTGCCGGCACCTCCTCTGCGAGAGAAAATCCCGCGAGTTCGGGCGCAGTCAGTTCCAGATTTTTCGCCGCGTCGTGCAGACCGCACGCCTGAATGACGTCGTGCTCGTTCAGCTTATATTTCGCGGCGACGCCCGCCGCCATCAGCGCCACGCGCACCGAATGCTTTCGCCGCGCGGGTTTCATATAGCGCAGCGCCGCCTTGACATGTTCGACGCGGTACAGCTCGCGCGCTTCGATATACTCGATGACGTCTGCGAGGAGATACGGTTTTACGTCTTCGCCGAAGGCGCACAGCACGCGCGCCTTGGTGGAGGAAACGTTCCTGCCCCAATATTCGAGAAGCTGAAACCGCTTGCGGAATTTCGCGAAAAAGCGAATCTGTTCGGCGCGGACGTTCAGCTCCTCCCCCTCGCGGCGGCAGGCGACCAGTTCGCACTGCCCGAGGATCTGTTCGGGTTCGCGCCAGGAATAGAAATCTTTGAGCATATCCGCCCCGACGAGGAGATAAAACTGCGCGTCGGGGTATTTTCCGCGGAAATATTCGATTGTGCGGCAGGTGTAGCTTGTGCCGCCCGCATTGAGTTCGTAGGCGCTCACTTCACAGCCCCGGATTCCCGCAAAGGCGAGCTTTGCCATGTTCAGCCGATCCTGCGCGGGCGCCATGTTCCTGCCCTGCTTGTGCGGCGGCACAAACGCCGGCACGACAATGATTTTATCTGTTCCCAACTTTTCCGCCGCGGCGCGCACCAGATTGACGTGCTCCGCATGGACGGGGTCGAACGACCCGCCGAATATCGCGATCTTCATGTTCCGCTCCGTTTCCCAAAGCGCGGCACGGCAGCACCGCCCGGTTCCGCCTTGGTATTGTATGGTTCATCGGGCGGGTTTTTATACCCGTTTTTCCCAGAAAATACCTTTTTTGAAAACGCCCGCCCGCGAATCCGCGCCGTACGCTCCGTTATAGTATATCACAACTTTCCCCCTCGCGCAACGTTTAAAAATGAGAAAAATCGGATAAAATCCGTATACCCGCCCGATGCGCCGTACATATCCTGCTCCTCCCGGCGCTTTGCCGCGGAGGGGGCGGCGCAAATTTTACACGGCGGGACGCGGATTCCCATGAAACGTTTTGACCTTCCGCTTTGGTCGGACACGGTTTTCGTGTTTTCGGCTGCATTCCTGCTCTTTTTCTGCATATTCCGCTTTTACCTGAACGGGCTTTGGGCGGCGGCGCTGTGCGCCTTTGCGGCGGGCGGCGCGGCAGGCACGCTCTTCTTTCTCTTTCTCCGCGCAAGGCGGAAGAAAAAACATACGAGCGAGGGAGAGAAGGCGGAAATCGGGAAACTCGCCTTTCATCTGGCGATGGACTCCCCCGAACACAACGCCGAACTCATCGCCAAATGCCTGACCCTCGAGCATGAGCGCGCGGAGGGAACCGAAAACGCCCCTCCGCAAAATGCGGGCGGGGCGTGCGCGGGCGAACCGCAAAAAGCCGGAGGCGGCGCAGATACCGCGGCAGAAGTCCCCGAACCCTTCGCGCACATCCGCGGCGGGCGAATCGACACGGAAAACGGGAGCACCTACCTCAAATTCCAGTTCGAAGCGGTGACGGCAGACGAACTTTCGCCCGTCATCCGCGCGGAGGGGGAACAAAAAACGGTGCTCGGCGCGTCATTCACCGACGAGGCGCAAAAGCTCGCCGCTGCCTTCGGCGTAACGCTTAAGGATGCGGCGGAAGTGTATACCCTCGTAAAAGAAAGCGGCTGCATGCCCGAAGCGCTCATCTCCCCTCCCGAACAAAAGCGGGGATTCCGCGCGAAGCTCGCCTTCCGCGTACGGCGGAGCGCATGGCGCGGCTACCTCTTTTCGGGCGCGTTTCTGCTGCTGTTTTCCCTCTTTACCATCTTTCCCGTCTATTACGTCGTATCGGGCGGGGTCTTGCTCGCGATCGCCGCCGCGGTGCGCTTTTTCGGAAAAAAGGACTGAAAAAACACAACCGTTCTTGTTTGTATAAAGTGGGGCATAAAAAAGTAAAAAGCCATAAAAGGGAAAGGGAAAAGAAATCTTTTCCCTTTCCCTTTTCGTTTCATTCCAAAATACAGCATACGCGGCATTTTTAATAACGATCTTCTATACCTCCAAAATCTTCGCCTGTGTTTTGCCCAAAAGTTTCACCTTCAAATGCGCAATCCTTTACAGAATCTTTACCATTGATATAACCTGCTATACCGCCGGCATTTTTTACCGCCGTAATACTTCCGTTTGCCTCACAATCGACCATAGCCAAACGATATTTATCCAAGCTCGGCGGACATCCGCAATATCCAGCAATCCCACCAGCACCAGTGCTTCTTGATTTCATTGCATAATCCTGCAAGTTTTCTTTCGTCACGACCGAACCGGAAAATGTACAATTTTCAACATACCCCCAATGCAAAGTACCTACAATTCCGCCGGCATTGCCGACCGCCGCAATGTTCCCCGTAACCGAGCAGTCTTTGATATAGGAATCGAGAACAGAGTCGGCAACCCCTCCGGCACTAGAAAACAATTTCCCCTGAAAATCGCTGACATCGATATTTACATTTTCAAGACGAAGCCCGAAAATAAAGGCGTTTTGAATACTGCCGAACAAACCTCCCGCGCAGCCGCCGAACGGCCCGTGAAATACATTATCCGAAGAACGAATTGTCAAATTTTTAATTTTATAGCCATGCGGATTGATCAACATCCCGACAAACTGATTTCCGTCCGGATCGTTTCCCACAGGTTCCCAATCCATTCCCGTCAAATCTATATCCGATTGCAAAACATATCTGCCGTCCAAAGTCATGTTCTGTAACTCTTCGGCAGTAGATATCGGCGTAAAATCTTTTTCATCATAGGAATACAGAATTCCCAGCGAACACACATACCTTGTTTGCTGGGACGGTACATACAAGCTTACATCTAAAGAAGAAATGCCTGTTCCCCTTGCAGTAATTGTTTCCCCTTTAACTGTATAATTTTTATCTTCCCCACCTTCAATCACATACTTATCGATATCTAAACCGCTATCGGCAAAAATCTCTTTTAAATCAAAGGTATAGGAGCTTCCGGATTCCAATGCATATTTTTGTTCCGTATAATAATCGACATCATTAGAAACATTCGTATATTTATTCTTACATCCTACTAAAAACAAAGAACAAAAAACTACTGCCGCAAGAACAATCCCCCAAAAACACTTTAAAGAAAAATAAGTCTTCCTTTGATTAGAACGCATTTGCCTATCCCCTTTTTTATTGTAATTATTATTATATTTTATCTGTTATTTCTTCACTATAAACCAAATATGTTAATCACTTAATTTGAATATAACACAATAATTCACCTTTGTCAATATAATTTTTTATTCAAGGCTTATTAAAAGTATGAACGGATTTTGACCGTTCTCCCCGCATTTGAGAGAAATCCAAGGTTATCGGAGCGATTTCCATCCCCCGAAGGTTGCAAAAGTTCTCCGAATCGGATAGAATAGAGGCATCAACGCGGCAAACGCACTATAACAACAGGCGACAATTCGCGCCGAAACTTCGGCGGCGCGCTCTTTATTTACAATTAACGCCTGTTACGGTCGCGCGCCCGTCCTTTTATCAACCCGGCGTTATAGAAGCCCCGCGGGCAGAAGCGGCAGCACGAGCGCGATGATATACAGCGCCCATGCGCCTATTTTACTCCTCCTGATGAGAAAGTCGCTCGGCTCGCCGTCGCAGGGATTTTTTTCGTTCAGGTCGGCGTGCCACTGGTTTTGCCACTTGCACAAGCTGTAACAAAAATAAATCATCGGCACGGAAATCACCATAAACGGAACGTATAGCCCGAGCATAAAATAATTACCTTTGACGATGATGACCGCCGCGCCGAGAACCGCTACGGCGATCTGGCAAATTAAAAAAATACGGTCTCTCTTATATTTTTCGTCCATTACTCCAAATCCCCCTCGACTGACAGCACTTCAAAACCTCGGTCAAGCGCTATTTCGGAAATATGTATCGGCTCTTCCGCCGTTCCGCCCTCGGACAATACCGCAGCAGCAACTGTTACCGTTTCGGAAAACTCATTCCCGCGAAAGCTCCAAAACGTCACCCGCACCGTTATGCGCAAATTGGTCATCACCTCTTTCGCCGTAACGCGCACGATGTATTCGTCGGGGTTGAAACTTTCCGCCGCAACGATGTCGATCTCGACAAAATCGCCATAATTTTCCATCGTCAGTTCGCGCGGCCGCGATACCCACCCCGCAAGCTGTACCGCCAGCATTATGACGGCAACGACGGTAAAAACGGCAAACAGCATATACCCGAATATGCGCTCGCCGCTCGAATAGCCGTTGCAGCCGCTGCCAATCCCGGCATCCTCGCTTGCAGGGCTGTCGGAATAGCAGCTCTTTTCTTGCAATATTTCGCAAAAGCTCGCCTGCCGCGCATTCTCTTGCGGCGCGGAGGGTTCCTCTTCGCCGTTTCGCGGTCTGCCGCATTCGAAGCTGCGCGAATTTTCCTCTTCCGAGCCTTGCTCCCGCACTTCGGGCGCATCGCTTGCGCCGATTTCGGCTCCGCTTTGCGTTTCTTCCGCCGCCGGAATTTCCTGCATATCCGCAGCGTCCGCACTGTCTCCGCCCTGCAGAATATCCTCGACGGGAATATCCAGCACTTCGGACAGGCGCAGCAAATACTCCGAATCGGGCAGCGCGCCCGATTCCCACCGCCACACCTCCGCCTCGGAAACGCCCAGCTTTTGCGCAAGCGCGGAAACGGAAAGTCCTTTTTTTGTTCGCTTATCGAATAAAAATTCCCCTCTTTTCATGTTTCCCTCCCCTAATAAAAGGCGAGCCAAAATTTGCATAAACAATATAGTGCCGAATTGCAATAAATTCGTCTATAATCAGGCGACAGGAATAAAAATTTTTAAAAAGCGCGTCAAAATTGGATATGTTCGAAATTTTTGCGGGAAGAGCGGCGATACAAAATGACCTTGCGCCCGATGACCGCCACGCACTCCGCCATTAACTTTTCGGCAAGCTCTGCCCCCAAGGACTTCGCGTCGTCCTCGGCGTTGGTGAGCACGTTGATTTTGATGATCTCGCGCGCTTCGAGCGCGTCGGAGAGGGAGCGGATCATATTTTCATTGATGCCGCCCTTCCCCAGCTGTGCCACGGGCTGAATATTCGCCGCGATGCTCTTTAAATTGCTTCTCTGTTTGCTTGTCAGCATATTGTACTCCGAATAAAAAAATTTTTCTGTTCTCGCATTTCTCGCCGAGCTGAAGGTGCGCGAGGCTTTCACTTGCTTGCAATAGCGAAAACGAGCGCACCGCAATCGCCTTTGGCGATTATATGTTACGGCTCTCTTATTTTTGAATCGCCGCATTCACTCTTTCCGCATACGCCTTTCGGCATATCGGGGGCAAAAACGAAAATTGCAATTTCCGTTTTTGCGAATAATTGTTTCGGCTCACGAAAACCTCGGCGAGCTGTCGCCTGCGGTTTTCCGTGATTGGAGGGCGACACCGCCGTTCAAACGCTTTCGCGTTTTCTGCGGCGTTTTCTCCCTCTTTACGCCCTTTTTGGGGGGCACTCATAATTATTTATGGGCGCAAATTCACCCTCTTCTCAAAAGCCGTAAGTATGCGGCAAATTGAGTGCGCTTTTTGAGAAACGTGGTTCTCAAACGCGCAAAATATTATTAACTAATTACTCGCGCAAGCAGAATCACTATTTTGATAATTTCTCGCAAGAGCAAAAATCGCACTTTTTGCTCTTGCACTCAATTTGGCAATACCTTGCCTTACAGAAAGGGTGAAACACAATAACCAATGGCGCGTGGCAAAACGACGCTTTTGCCTAAGCGCACCCAATTTGTCGCACACTTGCGACCTGAGCGGGTGAAGTTGCGCGATTTTATTATATGTGTGCCCTTAAAGCATCGCGCAACGAGGGCAGAGCCCTCAAACTCTCGACTTTTTGTTTCATCAGCTTGAAACAAAAAGTGAGAACTAATTTTTGAACGCAAACTCCACGCCCCCGACGACGACGGTATCGTCCTCGGCGACGCCACGCTCGCGCAGCGCCTTGATGACGCCCTTGTCCTTCAACACCTTTTGGAAATACGCCATGGAATCGGGGTCGTTCAGAACAACGTTGCGCTCGAGCATATCCACAAGCCCGCCCGTGACGTACCAGACGTTTTCCTCTTCGTCCTTATCGATGAAAAACTCGCTGACATCCGCGCGCTCGTACTCGAACTCGTCCGCGGGGACGGGTTCGGCGGGCGGCAGGGTGTCCAACACCTCGAAGATGCCCTCGATGAGTTCGCGCGTGCCTTCACCCGTGACGGCGGTGATGGGGAACAGTTTATACTTGCCGCGGCACTTCTTTTTGAACGCCTTCAAATTCTCCTCGGCGCCGAAAATATCGCACTTGTTGAGCGCGACCAACTGCGGCAGCGAAGCGAGCTTTTCGCTGTATTCCTTGAGCTCCGCGTTGATTTTTTTGAAGTCCTCCCACGGGTCGCGCCCCTCGACGCCCGAAATATCGACGACGTGTACGAGCATGCGCGTGCGCTCGATGTGGCGCAGGAAATCGTGCCCCAGCCCCGCGCCCTCCGCCGCGCCCTCGATGAGCCCGGGGATGTCCGCCGCGACGAAGGATTTATCGTAATATTTCACCACCCCCAGGTTGGGCGACAACGTGGTGAAATGGTAGTTCGCGATTTTCGGTTTTGCGGCGCTGATTTTGGACAAGAGTGTGCTCTTGCCCACGTTGGGGAAGCCGATCAGCCCCACGTCCGCAATCACCTTCAATTCCAGAATAAGGGTGTGAGCCTGCGTCTTTTCCCCCTTCTGCGCGAAATGCGGCGCGTGCCGCCGCGCGGTGGTAAAGCGCACGTTGCCCTTGCCGCCCCTGC